>Ga0315268_10002886_pt1 | contig 19106 bp, 17 predicted proteins | sample C1_top_MG_FD_204535 | JGI IMG/M metagenome (GOLD analysis project Ga0315268, IMG submission 204535) | Sediment microbial communities from Yellowstone Lake, YNP, Wyoming, USA - C1_top | ecosystem: Environmental > Aquatic > Freshwater > Lake > Sediment | place: USA: Wyoming | collected 2017-08-01
GCCGCCGCCCAATTGCAGACCGAAGCCGCCGAGAAAATCCCGCAGCTTGAGCAGTCGCTCCGCGGTCGGCCCTTCATGTACCCGGTAAAGCGCGGCATGTCCGTGCTCTTTGAGGAAATCCGAGGCGCAGACGTTGGCGGCCAGCATGCATTCCTCGATCACCCGATGCGCATCATTGCGCTCGTACGCCTCGATGCGCTCGATCTTGCCCTGGTCATCGAAAATCATGTGCGTTTCCAGCGTCTCGAAATCGATCGCACCGCGCTTTTGACGGGCCTTTGCAAGTACCCGGTAGAGGGTATCCAGAGTCTCCAGTTGTGGCAGCAGCTTACCGAGTTGCTTCCTTGCTTCCGGTTCCTTCTCGTAGAGCGCTGCGGCGACGCCGTTATAAGTAAGCCGCGCATGCGAGAACATGACCGCCGGATAGAAGCGGTAGCGCTCGATCTCGCCGGCCGCACCGATGGCCATGTCGCACACCATGCACAGCCGCTCGACCTGCGGATTGAGCGAACACAGGCCGTTGGAAAGTTTCTCCGGCAACATCGGAATCACCCGGCGCGGGAAATACACCGAGTTGCCGCGCTCATAGGAATCGCGGTCGAGCGCTCCGCCAGCCTGCACATAATGAGAGACATCGGCGATGGCGACGATCAGGCGATAGCCCTTGCCCTGCCGCTCGCAATACACGGCATCGTCGAAGTCGCGCGCCGTCTCGCTGTCGATGGTCACCAAGGGCAGCGCGGTGATGTCCTCGCGGTCTTTCCAATCGGGCTTGCGCACGCCGTCGGGCAGTTTCTTGGCTTCCGCCAGCACCTCTTTGGCGAACTCGAAGGGCAGCTCGTGCTTGCGCAAGGCAATCTCGATTTCCATGCCCGGATCGGCGTAGTTGCCCAGCACCTCGACGATGCGGCCGATCGGCTGGGCATGCTTGCTCGGCTGCTCGATGATCTCGGCGATCACCACCTGGCCAGTTTTCACCTGGGGCAGCTTGCTGCCTTTCGCGGCGGGCGCCAGCAGGATGTCCTGGCTGATGCGGCGGTTCTCGGCGACCACGAACCAGACGCCGTGCTCGCTGAACACCCGGCCGACCACGCGCGTGTTGCCGCGCTCCAGCACTTCGACGATCTTGCCCTCGGGGCGGCCGCGCCGGTCGGTGCCGATGACGCGGACGATGGCGCGATCGCCGTGCAGCACTTTCTCCATTTCCTTGGGACCGAGAAACAGGTCGGTGCCGCCCTCGTCGGGCACGAGGAAGCCGAAACCATCCGGATGGCCTTCGACGCGGCCGGATATCAGGTCGGCCTTGTCCGGGATCAGCCAGGCGCCGGCACGGTTCTGCATCAACTGGCCTTCGCGCGCCATGGCGCCGAGGCGGCGCTGGAAAGTCTCCAACTCGTCCGGCAGCACCTCGAGTCGTTCGCAAATTTGCGCGAACTCTAACGGCACGCCGCCCTGGGCAAGTATCTGGAGGATATATTCGCGGCTCGGCAGAGGGTGATCGTACGTCGCCTGCTCGCGTTCGAAGAACGGATCGGCGCGGCGCACCTTGCCGAACTTGGGGGAAGCTTTTTGCTTGATTGACAATTCGGGGAATTCCTATAAAATTCGCGCCTCTTGCCCTCTGCCCAGGTGGCGAAATTGGTAGACGCGCTAGGTTCAGGTCCTAGTGGTGGCAACACTGTGGAGGTTCGAGTCCTCTCCTGGGCACCAGCGTGATAGTAGTATAAGCCGGTTCATCGAACCGGCTTTTTATTGCAAAATCAGTCGAATGGGTGACGCAGCACGATGGTTTCCTCGCGATCCGGCCCGGTGGAAATCATGTCCACCGGAACTCCGCAGACTTCCTCGACACGCTTCAGGTAGGCGCGCGCGGCGGCCGGCAGTCCGTCCAGCGTCTTGACGCCGACAGTGCTCTGCTGCCAGCCCGGGATGGTCTCGTACACCGGTTCGCAACGCGACAGTTCCTCGGCGCCCACCGGCAGGATATCCGTAAACACCCCTTCCAGCTTGTAGCCGGTGCATAGCTTCAGTTCCTCGACGCCATCGAGCACGTCGAGCTTGGTGACGCACAAGCCGGAAACGCCGTTGAGCTGGATCGAGCGCTTCAGCGCGGCGGCATCGAACCAGCCGCAGCGGCGGGCACGGCCGGTGACGGAGCCGAATTCGTGACCCTTGTCGGCCAGATGTTTGCCGACCGGATCGAGTTTGTCCACAGCGTCGTAGAGTTCGGTCGGAAACGGGCCACTGCCGACCCGCGTGGTGTAAGCCTTGGTGATGCCGAGGATGTAGTGCAGCATGCCCGGGCCGACCCCGGCGCCGGCCGCCGCCGCGCCGGCGACGCAATTGCTCGAGGTAACGAAGGGATAGGTGCCGTGATCGATATCGAGCAGGGTGCCTTGGGCGCCTTCGAACAACAAATTGGCGCCGCTCTTGTGCGCGTCGTAGAGCGCCCGCGGCACGTCGGCCACCATTTTTTCCAGCCGCGGCGCGATCGCCAGGGCGCTGTCGAGCACCTGCTGAAAATCCACTGTCTTGGCGTGATAGTAGTGCTGGAGCATGAAGTTGTGGTAGTCGAGCAGCTCGGCCAGTTTCTCGGCGAAACGCTTCGGGCGCGTCAGGTCCTGCAAACGCAGGGCACGGCGCGCCACCTTGTCTTCGTAACAAGGACCGATGCCGCGGCCGGTGGTGCCGATCTTGTTCTGGCCCTTGGCCAGCTCACGCGCCAGGTCGATGGCCTGGTGGTAGGGCAGGATCAACGGGCAGGCTTCGGAAATCTTCAGACGCGCCTCGGCATCGACGCCGGCGGCTTGCAACTCCTCGAGTTCCTTGATCAACGCCTCGGGCGACAGCACCACGCCGTTGCCGATATAGCAGGTGACCCCCTCGCGCAGGATGCCCGAAGGCACCAGCCGCAATATCGTTTTCTTGCCGTTGATGACCAGCGTGTGGCCGGCATTGTGTCCTCCCTGGAAACGCACCACGCCTTGGGAATGGTCGGTCAGCCAATCGACGATTTTGCCCTTGCCTTCATCGCCCCATTGGGTGCCGATAACTACAACGTTCTTTGCCATGTCTTTAGTCTTTCTCAAAGGTTTCAATTTTCCAGTTGCCGTCACGCCGCACCAGGCGCCGGTCGCAGCCGCTTTCGGCCCATTCGGCGGCATCGTGCCCGGGCAAGGCATTGATGACTACCTCGCCGGTCCCGCGCAATTCCTCAATCAACTCCTGTAATCCCAAGTCTTCGCCTGTATTCGACGGGCTTGGCGCCAGGATCGCCCGGCGGATCTCCGGGCAGGGAGACAGGCGCGCCAATTCGCGCAGATCCAGGCTGAATCCGGTGGCGGCGCGGCTGCGGCCGAAAGCCTTGCCGACCTTGTCATAGCGCCCGCCGAGCGCGATGGCGCCGGGGTGAGCTGCGCAATAGGCGGCGAAAACAATGCCGCTATGGTAGTGCAGTCCGCGCAAATCGGCGAGATCGAAGCTGAGCGGCAGATCGTTGACCGAATTCGTCAAGGCGCGCAGATCGGACAGCGCCTGACGGATTTCCGGTAAAGCCGGCAGACGCTTTTCGGCCTGCGCCAGCGCCTCGATTCCGCCATAGCATTCAGGCAATGCCAGCAGGGCTGAGCGATACGGTTCGGCCACAGCCGCGACCAGTTCGCGCAAGGAAGGCTGGTCCTTGGCTTGCAGCGCGCCGAACAAGTCGAGCTCCAGCTCCGCCTCCAGGCCTGCGGCGGCAGCCAGGGCGCGGAATACGCCGACATGACCGACATCGATGCGCATCGTGGCGACGCCAGACAGATGCAAGGCACGCGCCAGCAAACGCAACATTTCCGCGTCCGCTTCGCTGCCGGCATGGCCGTAGAGCTCGGCGCCGATCTGCAAAGGCTGGCGGGTGGTGGTCAGTCCGGCGGGCAAGGTATGCAGCACGCTGTCGCAATAGCACAAGCGGGTGACGCCCTTGCGGTTGAGCAGATGCGCATCGATGCGCGCGGCTTGCGGCGCGATGTCGGCGCGGATACCCATGGTGCGGCCGGACAATTGATCGACCAGCTTGAAAGTACGCAGGTCGAGATCGCGGGCGCTGCCGGTCAGCAGCGATTCGACGTATTCGAGCAGCGGTGGAATGACAAATTCATAGCCGTGCCGATGGAATTCGTCGAGCAGGCGGCGGCGCAGGGTTTCGAGATGCCACGCCTCGGTCGGCAACACATCTTCGATTGCTTCGGGCAGGAGCCAACAGCGCATGGAGGAACCGCCTATTTGAAAATGACAAGCAAAACCAGCCCGACCAGCATCGAGGTCAGGCCGAAAAAGCGTATCTGGCCATCGCTCAGTTCGGTCATACGACGGAACGCCTCGCGCCACAGCCTGGGCGCAAAGAAAGGCAGCAAACCCTCGAGAACCAGCATCAGCGCAAACGCCAACAGGAACAAAGTCAGCATTTCAACGCCGCGCCATCACTTGCCGCCCTTGCCGCTGCCCTTCAGGTACTTGAAGAACTCGGAGCTTGGATCGACCACCAGCATGTCGGTCTTGTTCTTGAAGCTCTGACGGTAAGCCTCCAGGCTGCGGTAAAAGCTGTAGAACTCCGCGTTCTGGCCGAAAGCCTGCGCGTAGATGGCGGATGACTTGGCGTCACCCTCACCTTTGATCTTCTGCGCGTCCCGATAAGCCTCGGCTACAATGATCTCGCGTTGGCGGTCGGCGTCGGCCTTGATCTTCTCGGCTTCGGCGGCGCCTTGCGAGCGCAACTCATTGGCGACGCGCTTGCGCTCCGACTCCATGCGACGATACACCGAGTCCGATACCTCGGGCGTGAAGTCGACCCGCTTCAGGCGCACATCGATGATCTCCACCCCCATGGTGCGGGCATCCGCATCGGCCTTGCGCTGCACCTCGGCCATGATCTTTTCGCGTTCCCCGGACACCACGTCATGCACCGTGCGCTTGCCGAATTCCTCGCGCAGGCCGGAGTTCACCGTTTGCGCCAGCCGGGTCTTGGCCACGAACTCGTCGCCCCCGACACTGATGTAATACTGCTTGACGTCGCGGATGCGCCACTTGACGTAGGAGTCCACCAGCACCGGCTTTTTCTCGGCGGTCAGGAAGCGTTCCGGCTCGGGAGAATCCATGGTCAGGATGCGTTTCTCGAAGAGGCGCACATTCTGGATCAACGGCCATTTGAAGTTCAGGCCGGGTTCGAGTATCACTTCCTTGACTTCACCCAGTTGAAAAATAATCGCGTACTGGCGCTGATCGACGGTGAACATGGTCAAGGCCAGCGTCGCCAGTACGAGAAGCAGCGTGGAAACCACGAAAGGCAGGCTGCGGCGCATCAGCGTTCTCCCCGTTCGCGCGAACGCAGGGCATCGCGGGTGCGGGTTACGTTGCCGTCCTGCTTTTCCAGTTGCGGCGGCACCATTTCGTTCACGATGTTCTGCGCGGGATGCGGTATCGCCGCGATTTCTGGCGCAGCCGCGGCGGCAGGCGCACCGGCCGACTGCATAAGCTTGTCGAGCGGCAGGTAGAGCAGGTTGTTGCCGCCCTTGGCATCGATCATGATCTTGCTGGTGCTGGACATGACCTGCTGCACGGTGTCGAGATACATGCGGCTGCGCATGACTTGCGGCGCCTTGTTGTATTCCACCAATACCTGCTTGAAGCGGCTGGCCTCACCTTCGGAATTTGCAATGACGCGCTGTTTGTAGCCATTGGCCTCCTCCAGCAGACGCGCCGCGGTACCGCGCGCCCGCGGTATGACATCGTTGGCGTAGGCCTGGCCCTCGTTCTTCTGCCGTTCGCGATCCTGTCCGGCCTTGACGGCATCGTCGAACGCGGCCTGCACCTGCTCCGGCGGCTGGGTGCTCTGCATGGTCACCGAGCGAACCAGTACGCCGGTATCGTAACGGTCGAGAATGTCCTGGATCAGTTTCTGGGTATTGACGGCGATCTGTTCGCGCCCTTCGTAGAGCACAAAGTCCATCTTGCTCTTGCCGACAATCTCGCGAATCGCGGTCTCCGCCGCGCCTATCACCGCGTCGTCGGGATGGCGGTTCTTGAAAATATAGTTCATCGGATCCTTGAGCAGATACTGTACGGCGAATTGCACCATGACGATATTCTCGTCGTCGGTGAGCATCAGCGCCTCTTTCAGCACCTTGTTCTTCTCGGCGCCGCGATAGCCGACTTCCACGGTGCGAACGCCGGAAAGATTGACGATCTCATGGCTCTGGATCGGCCAGGGCAGGCGCAAATGCAGGCCGGGGTCGGTGGTTTCCTTGTAACGACCAAACTGCAGGACGACGCCACGCTGGCTGGCGTCGACAATATAGAAACCGCTCGCCAGCCATATCACCGCCACCAGTATCAGCAGCAAACCGATACCGCCGCCGAACTGGCGCATGTTCAGCGGCGGGCGCGCGTCGCCGCCACCGCTGCCGCCAAACCCGCCGCCTTTCCTGCCGAACAAGGCGGAGAGGCGACGATTCATGTCGCGCCACAATTCTTCCAGGTCAGGCGGACCGCCGCCCTTGTTTCCACCGGGATCGGGCTTATTGCCCCATCCATGGTTATTCATCGACATGAGTATGGCTGTGATCACTTGTTTTGTCCTGCTGTCAGGAATGAAATAGTTTGTCGCGTCGAAAGCCTGCAAGCACCGATCAGGCGGCATCGGCCTGCGGCTGATTCCGGGAAGGATGCGCGCGCGCCACTTCGGCCAGCGCCGCGCGTAGCAGTTCCAAGCCTGCGCCCGTGCGCGCACTCATGCGAACACGGGTGATTTTAGCATACTCGTCCCGCTCCACTCCGGGCGCCACGGCGGTAAGGTCGGTTTTGTTCCACACGACGATCTGCGGCACGTCCGCGGCGCCAATCTCGTTCAGCACCAGATTCACGGCCAGGATCTGCTGGTCGCGGTCGGGACTGGCCGAATCCACCACGTGCAGCAGCAGATCGGATTCCGCCGTTTCTTCCAGCGTCGCATGGAAAGCCGCGACCAGCGCATGCGGCAGGTCGCGGATGAAACCGACGGTATCGGAGATGACGATTTGGCCGACCTCGGGAACAAACAGTCGGCGAGAAGTGGTGTCGAGGGTGGCGAACAGCTTATCCGCCGCATAGCTGCCGGCCTTGGTCAAGGCGTTGAACAGGGTCGACTTGCCGGCGTTGGTGTATCCGACCAGTGACACCGACAGCAAATCGCCCCTTGTCCGCGCCCGACGCCGCACGGCGCGCTGGCGCTGCAGCTGTTTCAGGCGATCCTTGAGAAAAGCCACGCGCTTGCCAAGCAGGCGCCTGTCGGTCTCCAACTGCTTTTCGCCTGGACCGCGCAGGCCGATGCCGCCCTTCTGCCGCTCGAGGTGGGTCCAGCCACGCACCAGTCGGGTGGCAAGATGCTGCAACTGCGCCAACTCCACTTGCAATTTGCCCTCGTGGCTTTTCGCGCGCTGCGCGAAGATATCGAGGATCAGCGCGCTGCGGTCGACAACGCGGCAATCCAGGGCCTTTTCAAGGTTGCGCTGCTGGCCGGCGGTGAGTTCGTGATTGAAGATGACTATGTCAGCCTCATGCTGGCGGACTGCCGCGGCGATTTCCTCGACCTTGCCTTTGCCGGCATAGGTGGCGGCGTCGGGAGCCTGGCGCTTGCCATGAATCACCGCCAGGGGGCGGATGCCGTCGCTGTCGGCGAGCAACTCGAATTCGGAAAGACGTTCGGCATATCCACCTTCGCCGAAATCCAGTTGCACCAGTATTGCGCTTGCGGCAACCGCACTGTTTTCGGGTCGCTCAAGCATGGAAGAGTAACTTGCGAACGGCTGCGGACTTGAGTCAATTGCCGGAGCGAAAACTTTCAATCGCTGTCGTTTTCCACCGGGACGCTGACCGGACGGCCCGGCACGATCGTCGAGATGGCGTGCTTGTAGACCATCTGGGTCAGGGTGTTCTTGAGCAGTACCACGTACTGGTCGAAGGATTCGATCTGCCCTTGCAGCTTGATGCCATTGACCAGGTAAATCGAAACGGGAACATGCTCCTTGCGCAGCACGTTCAGAAACGGGTCTTGTAAGAATTGCCCTTTATTGCTCATGGTGCGGCCCTCTGCTCTGGTTTAAGTACTCACTGTAAAACATTTTTCGGCGCCCTGCCAGCAGCATCCGCTGGAAACGGCCGATTATGCCGTTTTCCGCTCGCCGCGGCTGTCGTTCTCAAACATGCTTGTCGCCATAAGGATTGCGCGCGCTCTTGAACTGGACGCGTAGCGGAGTGCCTTGCAACTTGAACCCTTCCATGAAAGTCCGCTCCAGATAGCGCCGGTAGGAATCGGGCACATGCTCCAGGGCATTGCCGTGAATAACGATCAACGGCGGATTGCGGCCTCCCTGGTGGGCATAGCGCAGCTTGGGACGGAAGATGCCGTGACGCGGCGGCGCCTGCTTGGCCACCGCCGCGATCAAGGCGCGCGTCAGCTTGGGCGTCGACAGATTGGCCATGGCGGCGGCCCATGCCTTGTCCACCGAGGCGAGCACGCCCGCGATGCCATCGCCCTTCAAGGCGGAGATATAGTGCACGCGGGCAAAACCGAGGAAATTGAGCTTGCGCTCGATGTTCATCTTGACGATCTCGCGGCGGTAATCGTCGACCGCGTCCCACTTGTTCACCGCCACCACCAATGCACGGCCGGCCTCGATGGCAAAACCGGCGATGTGCGCATCCTGGTCGGAAATATCCTGGCTGGCATCGACCATCAGCACCACCACATTGCACTGTTCGATCGCCTGCAGGGTCTTGATGACGGAAAACTTTTCCACCGTCTCGAACACCTTGCCGCGGCGCCGCAGACCGGCCGTGTCGATCAGGGTGTAATCGCGGCCGTTGCGGGAAAACGGCACCTCGATGGCGTCGCGCGTGGTGCCCGGCAGGTCGAAGGCGATTACCCGCTCCTCGCCCAGCAGGGTATTGATGAAGGTACTCTTGCCGACGTTGGGGCGTCCCGCCACCGCCACGCGCGGGCCGGCGCCTGCTTCCGTGATTTCCTGCTCTGCGGGAAACGCCGCCAGCGCTTCGTCCACCAGGGCGTGTACGCCGTCGCCGTGCGCGGCGGAAATAACCAGAGGCATACCGCAGCCAAGTTCGTGGAATTCCGCCGCCACCACCGGCCGGTTCATCCCCTCGCCCTTGTTGACCACCAGCAGCAGCGGCCGGCCCGTCTTGCGCAGGCGATCCGCGATGGCCTGGTCCTGCGCCGTCAAGCCGGCCCTGGCGTCGACCACGAACAGCAACACATCGGCCTCGGCGATGGCGGCCTCGGCCTGGCGCGCCATCTCATGCATGATGCCGTCCTTGGCCGAAGGCTCGAATCCGCCGGTGTCGACCACCAGATAGGGTTTGTCGCCGAGGCGGCCGCGGCCGTAGTGGCGGTCGCGCGTCAGGCCGGGCAGATCGGCGACCAGCGCATCGCGTGTCCTGGTGAGGCGATTGAAGAGTGTAGACTTGCCGACGTTGGGGCGGCCAACGATGACCAGAGTGGGGTTCATGAGAGTTTTCCAGCCCGCTCGGCGATGAGGGTAAAAAATTCCTTGCGAGTTGCGCCGGGCGCATCGAAACCATCCCGGCGTGAAGCAAGAATCCGCCAGCCGGCAAAAGCCATCTCCAGGCGGGTCGGCTCGAACAGGCAATAGTGGCCCGGCTCGAACATGTCGAGGTAGGTGGTGCCCTCGATCAGGACATTGACTATGCAGCGTCCACCCGGTGCTACGCTGTCACTTAGCGTTTCGAGCAGCGCCAGCGCGCGTTCGCAGGGGAAAAACGTCAGCAGGCCGATGGCGACGACGCAGTCGAATTGCCGCCCACCGGTCCATTGCCCGATATCCGCCACGGCAGCTTCGATGGGCAAGGCTTCCGCGCGTGCCGCTTGCCGCAGACGGTCGATCGCCGTGACGCTGGCGTCCAGGGCGGTCACACGGCAGCCACGGCGTGCTGCCGCAAGAGCGAAATTCCCCAGGCCGCAGCCAAGATCCAGGACATCGCCGGCGACATACTCCAGCGCCAACTGTTCGAAGGGGTTTAGCGCGAAATCGCCGGACGCCACCTGATGGCGAAACTGTGTCTCGAAAAATCGAACCGCATGCGATTCAGTCACTGCCACGACCTTCGTCTCATTTCGGGGTCAAGGCGAAGATGCCGCCATTGCTGGTTTGCACCAGCAGCCCCTCCTGGACGCGCTGCGGATCGGCCAAAACGGCGCTTCCGTCGCTGCTGAAGCGCGCGGCGAAACTGCCGTCGTCGCGGCGCAGCAGATGCACGATACCTTGATAATCCGCCACGGCAAGGTAACTGCCGAGCGGACTGCCAAGCACCAAGGGCCGCGACAGTCCGCGCAAGAGCAGTTTGTCCTGCTTCCACAGGCTGGAACCATTGCTCCGGTCGAAAGCCTGCAACACACCTTTTTCATCGCTGACAAAAACGCTTTTCGCGTCCATGTCCAGACCCGTGCTACTGGATATTTCGCGCGACCAGAGCTGATTGCCGCTGTTCGTGTCGAAGCAGGCAACCCGTCCTTGATAAGCCACGGCACAAACCTCGCGTCCTTCGATAACCGGCAAGCTGGTGATGTCGACGACGCGCTCGAGTTCGGTGGAGCCCTTGGGAAGTGCCACGGTTCCTTCCCACAGCGCTGCCCCGTTGAGCGTGTTCACCGCCACCAGCTTGCCGCCGGGAAAACCCGCCAGCACGGCATTGCCGGACAGCACCAGCCCGGCGTGGCTACGCAACGACAGCGCGGGCGTAGTGCGCTGGTACACCCAGCGCCGTTTGCCGTCAGCAACTTCAAAGGCAAAGATGCGCGAATCGCCGCTGCGCACCGCCACCAAACCGTCACCCACGGCCGGCGCAGCCAGCACTTCCGAGCTGACGAGCACCTTCCAGGCCGGTTTGCCGGTCGCCGCGTCGAAGGTCAACACTTCACCCTTGGGAGTTCCCACCGCGACCAGTTTGCCGTCGCTGCCGACTCCGCCGGAAACCTCCTGTCCGGCCGCAATACGCCACACTTGGCGGCCATCGTCGAAGCGTGCCAGGGTCCCGTCATGCGCCGCCGCATACACGCTGTTGCCAACCACGGCAGGAGTCAACACAAAATCGCCGCTGGCGCCTAGAGTGGCCTGCCAGGCGCTGCGCAATTCGAGCTTGGGCGCGAAAGGCACCAGTTCCGTCGGCTTGCCCTTGGGGTCGCTGCTGGAGAATGGGTTGAGCTTGTCAAGAGTCGAGCAGCCCCCAAGCAGAATCACCAGAGCCGCCAAAGAACATGCCCGGTAGACGCGCATCATGGTTTCTTGTCTCCCAGCGATTCGAGCTTGACCCGAATGACGTCGCGGTATTGCTCACGGCGCTGGTCGGTACCGGCGGATTTCTGGGCTTCGTCATATTTCGCCAGTGCCGCCTGATAAGCGGACCTCGCCTCTTCCTGCTTGCCTTGGGCGGCAAGAATGTCGCCCTTGAGTTCGGCGTAACGCGGCGCAAATGGCGCGGCCGGCTCGACGGCAAGCTGCTGCAATGCCTCGTCATAGGCCTTTTCCTCGAGCAGCACGGCCGCCAGCCGCAAACGCGCCAGATCCCGCAGCTCGCTGCCACGGGCCTTGTCCGCTGCCCAGCCGAGTTGCAGCTTGGCGGTTTTGAGATCGCCGGCCTCGACTTGCAGCTTGGACGACAGCAGCGCTGCCATGCCGGCATAGACTGTGCCGGAAAACCTGTCGATCAGTTCGCCGCTTGCCTCGCGCGCCTTTTTCGCGTCATGTCCACCCGCCGCCCGCACGACGCTGGCATACACGGCGGCAGCCTGCCCTGCCTGGCTGCGCTGCCACCAGTTCCAGCCTTGCCAGCCAACCACGCCGATGGACACGGCGACGACCAATGCCGTGACCAAGTTGCCGTACTGCTTCCACCAGGTCTTCAGCTCGTCCAGCTGTTCCTGTTCTTCGAGGTCATATACCGCCATCTTCGTCTTCCCATTCAAAAAGCAGTTCGCCGATCGCCTCGGCAAGTTGGTCGAAAGCCACGCGGCGCTGCTGCGCCGCCTGACGCAAGGGTTTCAGGGTAATTTCGCTGGCCGCCGCCTCGTCGTCACCGACGATGGCGGCCAGCGCCGCGCCCGAGGCATCGGCGCGCTTCATTTGCGACTTGAAACTGCCGCCGCCGCAATGCAGTTGTACCGTATAGCCATTATCGCGCATTCCCTCCGCGACCCTGAAGGCAAAGCGCTGCGCCGGTTCCCCCTGATGCACGACATAGACATCCGGGGAAGGGCTGATCGCCTTGCCGCCATGCTCACGCCACAGCATCAGCAACCGCTCGATGCCCATGCCGAAGCCGCAGGCGGGCTGCGGCTTGCCGCCCAGCTGCTCGAACAAGCCGTCGTAGCGACCGCCGGCGCAAACAGTTCCCTGCGCGCCGAGTTTGTCCGTCACCCATTCAAATACCGTGAGGTTGTAATAATCAAGGCCGCGCACCAGACGCGGGTTGATCCGATAGGAAATCGCGGCATCCTTCAATAGCGTCTGCAAACCTTCAAAATGTTTAAGCGAGTCCGCGCCTAGAAAATCGATCAGTTTCGGCGCCGCCTCGACGATCTCCTGCATGTGCGGATTCTTGCTGTCGAGGATGCGCAAGGGGTTAGCGTGCAAGCGCCGTTGCGCGTCCGCGTCAAGTTTGTCGGCATGCTTACTCAGGTAGGCGATTAGCTCTTTCCGATGGTTGTACCGTTCTTCTGTTTCACCCAGGCAGTTTATTTCGAGACGAATGTCCTCAAGGCCAAGATCATCCCACAGCCGCTGGCACATCAGGATCAGTTCAGCATCGATATCCGGTCCATCAAATCCCAGCGCTTCCACGCCGATCTGATGAAACTGGCGCGAGCGTCCCTTCTGCGGCCTTTCGTGGCGGAACATCGGCCCCTGATACCAGAGCCGCTTGGGACCGTCATACAGAAGATTATGCTGGAGCACGGCGCGCACGCAACCGGCGGTGCCTTCCGGACGCAGCGTCAGATGGTCTCCGTTGAGGCGATCCTCGAAAGAATACATCTCCTTTTCGACGATATCGGTGACCGCGCCGATGGCGCGCGTGAACAGCGCTGTCTGCTCCACCAGCGGCATGCGTATCGGCCGGTAGCCATAACCGCGCAACCAGTCACGCACGGTGTCTTCGAACTGTTCCCACAGTTCGGCTTCGTCGGGCAGGATGTCGCTCATCCCGCGTATGGCTTGTATGACTTGACTCATAAATCGATTTTTATTCAGGCGGGACGCGGCGGATATTTGCGCGCCACGTAAGCGTCGATGATGGCGCGGAATTCGCCGGCGATATTCTCGCCCTTCAGCGTGACCGTGCGCTCCCCATCGACATACACCGGCGCCACCGGGGTTTCGCCGGTGCCGGGGAGGCTGATGCCGATGCTGGCGTGCTTGCTTTCACCGGGGCCGTTGACCACGCAACCCATCACCGCCAGCGTCATGTTCTCGACGCCGACGCGCTGCAGCCGCCAAGTCGGCATCCGGTCTCGCACGTAGAACTGGATGTCTTGCGCCAGTTCCTGAAACACCGTGCTGGTGGTACGGCCACAGCCGGGACAGGCAGCCACCAGCGGAGTAAACGCGCGCAATCCCATGGTCTGCAGGATTTCCTGGGCGACGATCACTTCGCGCGTCCGGTCGCCGTTCGGTTCCGGCGTCAATGACACGCGGATGGTGTCGCCGATGCCTTCCTGCAACACCACGGCCAGTGCCGCAGTGGAAGCGACGATGCCCTTGGAGCCCATGCCTGCTTCGGTCAGTCCAAGGTGCAAGGGATAGTCGCAGCGCGCCGCCAGGTCGCGATAGATGGCGATCAGGTCCTGTACCCCGGAAACCTTGCAGGAAAGCACGATCCTGTCGCCGGCCAAGCCGGCCTCTTCTGCCTTGCCGGCGCTTTCCAGAGCGGAAGCGACCATCGCCTCGCGCATGATGGCGGTGGCATCTTTCGGCTCGGGGCGCTTGGCGTTCTCGTCCATGACGCGGGCGAGCAGCGCCGGGTCGAGGCTGCCCCAATTGACGCCGATGCGTACCGGTTTGTCATGACGACAAGCAATCTCGATCAGGCGCGTAAATTGTTCGTCGCGCGCCTTGCCCTTGCCGACGTTGCCCGGGTTGATGCGCAGCTTGTCGAGCGCCGCCGCGCATTCCGGCACTTCTTCCAGGAGTTTGTGGCCATTGAAGTGAAAATCGCCGACCAGCGGCACCTCCAGATTCATCTTCAGCAAGCGTTCGCGGATCTTCGGCACCGCGAACGCGGCCTCGCGGGTATTCACCGTGATGCGGACGATCTCCGAGCCGGCGCGGGCCAGTTGCGCCACTTGCATGGCGGTGGCGAAGTCGTCGACGGTATCGGTGTTGGTCATCGACTGCACCACGATGGGCGCGCCGCCACCGATGGCGATCCCGCCAACCTTGGCCTGGCGCGAGCGCCTGCGCGGTAGATCCGTTTCACTCGATTGCCGGTTCGCTGCGCTCATTCGAGGGTCAGTCGTGCCACGTCGACCTTGGTGTGCGGGCGCAAATCGACTTGCTGATCTTCGAACTGCAGTTGGACGTGCGGGGCATTGCCAATTACCAGTTCGAAAGGCGGCTTGCCATTGACCACCTGGCGCGTTCCCGGCGCATTGTTCTGGGCAAAAATCACGCGTTGGGTGGCATCCTTGACCTCGACCCAGGACTTGTCGTCAAAAACAAATATCAACTGACGCATATCCGGGCCGAGCGGCTGAGTGCTCTGAAGCTCCGGCTGCGGCCCATCGGCGGGTGTGGCAACGGGCTGTTCGATCTGTGCCTGGGGCGGCAGCACCATGGGCGCGGCGGCAATGCTGGCCTGCTTGGTTTTTCCTGCTCCGCCCGGCCAGTCAAAATAGGTCGCGACAGCGACAGCCACCGCCAACAACGTCACCAACAGCGCCAAATAAGGCAAGTAGCTGCGCTGCTCACCCGGTTGAGGCAATGCCGCGCCGGTGTCTTGCGGTAATTGTATCTGCGCGTCGGCCAGCGGCTTCTGCTGATCGAGCATGCTCAATAGCGGTTGATAGTCCAGTTGCAAGGATTTTGCATAACAACGGATAAAACCGCGCACGAAGGTAGCGCCAGGTAGCTTATCGAAGTCGTCGCGCTCGAGAGTCTCGATCTGTCGCGGACTGAACTTGATGGAACTGGCCACATCGGCAACCGACAACCCGCGCGTTTCGCGCGCTTCGCGCAGGCGACGGCCGGGCGAGTCGCCTGACGGAATGGGCATCCCGAATAGATCGACCAGTCCGGTCTGGACGGACTTCTGCTGTTCCGGCAAATCCTGCGTTTCGCTCACTCGTACTGTCCCTGCATCAGTTTCAGTTGTTCCGGGCTGCCGGGATATTTTCGGCGCAGCTGGGCGGCATAGCGGGCCTCGGCATCCCTGTCGCCGAATTTGCGTTCGATGCGCACCGCCAGCCACAAGGACTCGGGACTAGACTCCGCCTGTTTGTGGAGTTCGATCAGATAGTTTCGTGCCTCCCCGATTCGTCCTTGACGAAAAGCGATGTCGGCAAGAAAGAATATCGCCCGGGTATTGCCGGCATCCAGGCGCAAGGCCTTGGTAAAATAGTCCTCGGCGGCCTTGTCATCCTTGAGTCGCAACGAGCAGATGCCCGCATTGGCATACGGCATGGCGGGCGTGGTGTAGAGGGGGCTTTTGATCGCCATCTGAAAATATTGCATGGACCGTCGTTCCCGGCCGGTCTGGCACAGGAACCATCCGAAGCTGTTGTTGATCTCGGGATCGGCTGGCGCCAGGGCCAGCGCCTGTTCAAAACTTTTCTCGGCGGGGCCGTCTTCATGGACTTGCATATACACCAAACCCATCAGGCTATATGCCGGGGCATAGCCCGAATCCGCGGAAATCGCCGCACGCGCTTCCTCGAGCGCCACGCCCATGTTGCCCCGTTGCATGTACAGCGCACCCAGCTCGGTATGCACCTTGGCGCGCTGGCGGGTACCGCTGGTCGCGGTCTGCTGCGACACCGGCCGCTCGGCCGATTGCCCGGCATCCGGATTGACGCTGGCGCAACCGCCGATGGACGCAGCCAAGGTCAGTGCGGCAAGCATCGAGAGGCCTCTCATCGGGCGATCTCCATTATCGGGATTGACTTGGTCGTGCGCCTGCCGCCAACGGCGCTGTTGGTGCGGGAGGTACGGTCAAGCACCTGGCCGGCAAGCTGGCCGCACGCGGCGTCTATGTCATCTCCACGCGTCTTGCGGGTGGTCGTGACAATGCCGGCGGTCATCAGTATTTCGGCAAAACGTCGAATACGCTCCGGACTGGAACGGCGGAATCCGGCTTGCGGGAACGGGTTGAAGGGAATCAGATTGAACTTGCAGGGCACATCGCGCACCAGCCGCAACAATTCGCGCGCATCTCCATCGTGGTCATTGACGCCATCCAGCATCACATACTCGAAAGTCACGAAATCGCGCGGTGCGGTCTCAAGATAGCGGCGACAGGCGGCCATCAGCTCGGCGAGCGGATATTTCCGGTTGATTGGCACCAGACGATCGCGCAGTGCGTCGTTCGGCGCATGCAGCGACACCGCCAGCGCCACCGGACAGTCCTCGCGCAGACGATCCATCGCCGGCACGATACCCGAGGTTGACAGGGTTACACGACGGCGCGACAGGCCATAGGCGTTATCGTCCAGCATCAGGCGTAGCGCGCGCAAAACGTTTTCATAGTTAGCCAGCGGCTCGCCCATGCCCATCAACACGACGTTGCTGATGACCCGCTCGCCGCGCGGATCCCGGTCCAGCGCCTGGTTCGCCTGCCACAGCTGGCCGACGATTTCCGCCATCGTCAGATTGCGGTTAAAACCCTGCTTGCCGGTGGAGCAGAAGGCGCAGTCTAGCGCACAGCCAGCCTGGGTCGATACGCACAGGGTGCCGCGATCCTCCTCGGGAATGAATACGGTCTCGACCGCATTGCCGTTGCCGACGTCGAACAGAAACTTGCGCGTCCCGTCTTCCGATGCGCTGTCGCGCACCAGCCGCGGCGGCGTCACGCAAGCCTCGTTCGCCAGCTTTCTCCTCAGGCTCTTGGCAACGTCGGTCATGCGCTCGAAATCCCCCTCGCCGAAACGATGCAGCCAGCGCAGCACTTGTTTGGCGCGAAACGACTTCTCGCCCATGCGGGCGAAAAAGTCGTTCATGCCATCGGCATCAAGATCGAGGAGGTTGATGAGCATTAACGGGAGTAAATGTTCAGCGCCGGGAAGAAGTAGGCGATTTCGACGGCAGCCGTCTCGGGTGCATCCGAACCATGCACCGCGTTGGCGTCGATGCTGTCGGCGAAATCGGCGCGGATCGTGCCTTTATCGGCCTTTTTCGGATCGGTGGCACCCATCAGTTCGCGATTCTTGAGTACCGCGCCTTCACCTTCCAGCACCTGCACCATCACCGGACCGGAAATCATGAACTCCACCAGATCCTTGAAAAAAGGCCGCTCGCGGTGCACGGCATAGAAGCCTTCGGCTTCTCGACGCGACAAATGCATCATGCGGGAGGCGATAATCTTCAAACCGTTGGTCTCGAAGCGGGAGTAAATTTTGCCAATCAGATTCTTGACCACGGCATCGGGTTTGATGATGGAAAAAGTACGTTCAACAGCCATCCGGTTTCTCCAAAGGAAAAATGATCATTTTATCGCATTAATCCCCTCTGCCGAAGGGAATTTCGGCACAATGTCGCCTCGCCACCGGCTTGCGCCATGGGCAGGCTTGCCGGTCATTTAATCAAAAATGGCGCGGGACGGGTAACTCCCGCCACGCGCCACTCCGATGCGAACTCTGCGGTGCGCTTACATCATGCCCAGGGCTTTGGGCAGAAACAGCGACATGGTCGGCCAGTAAGTCACCATCACCAGGAACACCAGCATGGTGAGCAGCCAAGGCCAAGTGGCGATGGTCAGTTCGGTGATTCCCATCTTGGCTATGCCCGATGCCACGTAGAGATTCAGTCCTACCGGCGGGTGACACATGCCGACCTCCATGTTCACCACCATCAGGATGCCGAAGTGCACCGGATCTATGCCGAGTTTGACGGCGATCGGGAACAGGATCGGCGCCAGGATCAGCACGATCGACGAAGGCTCCATGAAATTGCCGGCGGCAAGCAGCAGGATGTTGGCGATCAGAAGGAAGCCGATGACGCCGACGCCGGTGCCAATCATCGCATCGGCCATCGCTTGCGGGATCTGCTCGGAGGTCATCAGGAACGAGAACAGCATGGCGTTTGTGATGATGTAGAGCAACATCGCGCTCATGTTGGCCGACGACAACAACACCCTCGGCACATCCTTGATGCCGAGATCCTTGTAGATGAAAACCGCCGTGATGAATGCCCACACCGCACTCACCGCCGCCGCCTCGGTCGGCGTGAACATGCCAGAGTAGATTCCGCCCATCACGATGACAATCAGGAACAACCCCCAGAAGGATTCCCGAAAGGCCGTGAACCGCTCCGCCCAGCTCGCCTTCGGCATGCGCGGGTAGTTGTTGCTACGTGCGCGATACCAAGTGGTCATCCCGAGCATGATCGCCAGGATTATTCCGGGAATGATGCCTGCGATGAACAGCGCGCCGACCGAAGTGTTGGTCGACACCGAATACATGACCATCACAATCGAGGGCGGGATAAGTATGCCCAGCGCTCCGGAGGTGGTGATGACGCCGGCGCCGAAGCGTTTCGGGAATCCGGCCTTGACCATGGCTGGCATCAGAATCGAGCCGATCGCCACGACCGTCGCCGGACTGGAACCGGAAACCGCGGCGAACAGGGCGCAGGCGAGCACGCCGCCCAGCCCCAGCCCGCCATACCAGTGGCCGACCATCGAGGTGGCAAAGCGGATCATGCGCTTTGCCACCCCCCCGTGAGTGAGGAAGTTGCCGGCGAGAATGAAGAACGGAATCGCCATGATCTCGAACTTCTCTATCCCTGTGAATAACTTCAACGCCACCGCCTCGATCGGCACATGCGTCAGGAAGAACAGAAATGAAAGCACCG
>Ga0315268_10002887_pt1 | contig 19104 bp, 9 predicted proteins | sample C1_top_MG_FD_204535 | JGI IMG/M metagenome (GOLD analysis project Ga0315268, IMG submission 204535) | Sediment microbial communities from Yellowstone Lake, YNP, Wyoming, USA - C1_top | ecosystem: Environmental > Aquatic > Freshwater > Lake > Sediment | place: USA: Wyoming | collected 2017-08-01
AGAAGGGGGAGGCTGGATGCGGGATGCTGGATACTGGATGCTGGATGGCGGGGCAAGGGGCTTCCGTTACAAGAGGCGCGAAGCCGTTGGAGATGCGTGAAACGGACAGGGCAAGCCGGTGCGGCCCGGAGTTACGGCGTGATTGGCATACTCACCCGGTAATATCTCGCTCTGGCGGTGGCGCCGGCTGGGTCCACAATCACTACTGGCTCGGTCACGGGGGCTGAGCCGACCGTCCCAACGACCTGCCAAGTGCCCTGAACTAGCGACTCGCGACATTGAACGGTGTAGCTCTTGCTGGCCACCGCCACGAAGCGAAGCAGCACCGTGCCTGCGCTGTCAACCTCCACCGTCAACCGCAAGGAGCTAAGCGGATCGAGCGGGTCGGTGCCAGCGTAATACTCCTGCAAGTTCGTCAGCCCGTCCCCGTCGCTGTCCAGAGCGGCGTCAGACGGGTCGGTAGGATTGAGGTTGTGGGCGCGTTCCCAGTCGTCCGGCATGCCGTCCCCATCGGTGTCTTGGTTCGGATTAGCCACGGCGTTGGGAGCACCCGGCGTGGGTGTGCCCACGAAAGCGATGATATTGGTGCTGCCATCCGCGTAACGGCCTTCGGAAATCCCCTGGCGCTGCGGGCCAAAAGAAATCCCGTCAAGTAAGATTCCATCAGCGGTATATATCCCAATGGCTTCACCCGAGGCAGCGAGTCTGAAACCGACATGATCGGCACCTTTCGAGGCATCGCCATCAGCCCGGAATTCCTGGTATGCCCCCAATCCGATGCCAACATATGACAATGGAGGTATAGATGTCGCTTGATTGGTGGTGGTAATGGAGTCGTTGAGGAGCAGGTCACTCAATTCAACCGGTTTATCACTTGGGTTGTAGATTTCGAACCAGTCGTCGCCGGACGCCGGGCTGGCCATCCACTCGTTTACCTTGAGCACTGCGGGGCCGGCCAGCACCGCCAGGACATTGGTGGCCCAAGGGGTCGGGATGGTGAGCGTCCAAGCTGCCTGCTGTCCAACGCGGCCAATGGAGAAGTCCGCCGCCTGTAGGCCAAAGCTGATTGAGTCCTGCGGAACGTTGCCTTGGGCAGGCGCGGGGAACAAGAAGACCGTGCCCCCCGCGGCCTGCAGACCAAACCCGGTGTTCGTGGCCGAGGGTGGCGAGTTGGGATCGCACGTGACCACGAAATAGCCGTGAGCCGGAATGACCGAGTTAGAGGGAAAGCTCCACCGTTGCGGCACGGCGGCATCGTCGGTCAAGCCCATTCCCGAAAGGTCGCCGGCCAGGTCCGACGGGTTGTAAAGTTCGACCCAGTCCACCGCCAGGCTCGGCTGGTTGGTGGAGTTGAAACTGTGGGCGAAGACCTCATTGAGCAATGCGCGCGCCGGTTCGGCCACGGCGTTGGTGATGGTCAGCGTCGCCGTCAAGCTCATGGCGAAGGCAATATCATGGCTGGTATCGTTGATCTGATGCACTTCGACTGCGAGCACGTTGTCGCCCAGGACAAGGTTGTTGGTGCGCGCCGGGGTCGGGCCCTCCAGGGTGACAGAGCTGACGGTGGCGGTAGGGCGCGTCTTGTAGTCAATCGTCACGTTGGTCGGCATGTTGTAGTAGAGCACATCTTGTCCGTTCAAGCAAAACACCGCGCCGTCATCAATCACCGAGGCGATGTTCAGGGCCGCCGCCGAGAGGTTAGTATCAACGGTAAAGTGGGTGCGGAAGTAGTAAGTCACGATGCGGGCGCCGCTGGAATTGGTGAGGGAAAGCACTGCATTAGTGGGCACCGGATAGTTGTTGGCGCCAGCGTAGAGCAGCGCGCGCCCGCTTGGCCAAGAGCTTTCAGCGGTGTAATTGGTGGCGCGCCAAGCCGTTTCCAGGTTCGCTCCGGACTGATTGTAGAGCCAGAGGTTCGTCAGCGCGACCAACTCAAATGTGAGCGTGATTACATTAGAATTATTGCTGGTCGAGTTCGCATAGCCAGGCGTAGGTTGATTGAAATGAGCCAGGGATTCGGCGCCGCTGGGCGCGCGTCCTTCCGAAACATTGTAAGTTTGCGGCGCGTAGAGAACCAGATCAATGGGTTCGAGCTGCGGCGTGAACAAACCCAACGCCCCGGGGCCTGGGTCAAGAATATAGGCTAAATGGCCAGCGCCGCGGCTCGGCTGGTTGTCCGGCTGCAAGAGCGCGAAACCTCCGGCCGCAATGAAGCTCAGCGCCGAGAGCGGGGGCAGGTAGCGTTGGCCCACTACGCTTGGAAGCAGATATAGGCCGCCAATGGCGACGGGGACCGGCTGGGGATTATACAATTCAATAAAGCCATCCGTGAACTGGCCCACGCCACGCACAAGCCACTCGTTGATGCGCACCGCATTGGGGTCCCCGAGGGGGCAGGCCACGTTCGGGCTCCCAAGGGTCGGCCAAGTAAGCGTCCACTGCCCGGCAGGCAGCCGTCCGATAGAGATGTCCGGCAACTGCAACCCAAAGCTCACCGAGTCCATAGTGGCGCCTCCAGTCCCAGCCGGAGCGGACAGGTAAAGCGATTCTCCCTCCTGATTCAACTTGAAGCCCAGATGAAACCCGGGGGCGCCCACGTCTGTATCCGCGAACATGACCAAGTATTGGCCCGCGCCGAGCCGGGTCCCAGGCGGGAAGATGTACTTGAAGCGATTGGTCGGGTCATCAGACAGCCCCATCAACGACAGGTCAACAGCTTGCCCGCCCGGATTGTAGAGCTCGACGACGTCGGGGAAAGCCCCGCCATTGCTCAACACGCTGACGTTGCGCGCCAGTATCTCATTGAGCACGACCCGGCTTGGGCTGCCGTTGTCCACCGTCCACGTGGCGGTCGTCGCGTCGGCCTCGCTTTGCCAAGTACCCAGCGAGTTCTGGCGAATCACCTCCAGCGTGTACTGCCCATTGGCCAAGCCGCATAGACGGATCGCTTCAGGTTTGCGGCAATTGATGTCGCAAGGCGGAAGCTGGTCCGGCGGCGCGCCAGCTACGGTGTAGCTAAACGTGTTGGGAGTGACATTGAACACCGCGAACAAGCCGTTGTAAGCCTCGCGGGCCGCCCCGAAGACCTGGATCGTATCTCCGTTGCTGTAGCCGTGGGCAAGCGCCGTCGCGGTCGCGGTTGAACCACTGCAAAGGATGGATGCGACCTGCTTGACTTTGGCCCTCGGCTCGCTCCAAGCGTTCGTGAAACCAGATCCGGCAAGCCTGTATCTGTATCCGTATATGTCCATTCCTGCAACCGTCACGACCACGTTCGTCTCAAGCGTCGGCGAGGCCGGAATGCCCGACAGCGAGGCGTTAGTGCATACATAGAAACCCATGTCCACGCCGTTAAAACCGGTGCCAATGGCTGCGGACCCAGGCGCCAGATGAATGTCCGGCACCGCGCCCGTCTCCAACAGATACGGGCTGGCGTCAAAACCCTCGAAGCCGGTGCTGAACCGCGGCATGGAGGCGCTCAGCTCAGACCTGTTCGTAGGGCTGACGAAGCGCGGGTCCGCGTCCAAGTTGCCAGACCCGTAATGGTGAAAAGCCGCCGGCATGATCGAGTTATTGACGGTCAGTTGCGTGTGTCCTTCGGGCGCGCGGTTGTTGATATAGACAAACGTGCCGCTGGCCTGGGCTTCGTCCTCGGGCTGGTTATGCCAAAAGATGCAGCTTTCGACATAGGCCGCCCGGCCTGGGCCCGAATCCGAGCGCCAAGGTTCATCAAACAAGATGGCCCCCCGATTGCCGATAAAGACGTTATTATATATCTCCGAGTAAGCGCCGGTCTTGCTCAGGATGCCGTAATCGTTCTCATAAAACACGTTGCGGACGATGACTAAGTGCTGGGTATCGAGGTTCGGCTCTCCCGTAGTGCCGCCTGGGCCGCTCGTTACAGCCGCGGATGCGCTGCGCGCCGTGTTGCCGATATTGGCGTGCATAAACAGGTTGCCTTCGATATGCGTGTCGGTTTCATTATCATCCAGAATATCATCGCCGCCGCCGAGAAAGACATTGTCTAGGATCTGCGCCACTGGACCACCCTTGCGGCTGACCTGGTTCAAATGGATGATGTCGTGGTCGCCGTGGCAGGTTCCGAAGAGGTTCCCTTCCACGATGAACCATCCATCGGCCGGCATTCGCTCCACCTTCATGATGTAGTGCTCGCCCACGTCACCAAAAACCGAATGGCGGATGGTGACTTGTGGTCCCCAAATATCGAACGTCTGGGTGTCGTTATTGGCTGCGGTGACATGATCAACGAGGAGTTGCGAATCGCTGATATAAATGACGTTGGCACGGGCGCCGGCATATTCTATGTCGGCATAGGCCAGCACGTTGGACTCGCGGGTGTTGACGAATTGAAAGCCGGCCCAGCCCGACGTCGCGCCCGGCGGGCGAGTGAAACGGATCCGGGCGAGTTCCGAACCCTGCGCCACCAACCGGCCATTGACGATCAAGCCCACGCTCGCATCGCAAAAGACCGTGGCGCCCGGCTCGATTGTCAGGGTGAGGCCCGCCGGAATGGTCAGGTTTGCGGTCAGACGATAAGGCCCCCCAGCGGCGGTCCAAGTCGCGCTGTTAGCCAGATTGCCGCCGGGCACGGTGCTTACCGCGCCTTTATCGTACCAGATGTCTATGCTGCTGCGGTCACTCTCCGCGCCCTTTGCGTCGAGGGCTTGGATGACGACGCGGTTGATGCCAGGATTCAACTTGACGTTGTTGGCGGACCAGGCTCCCGACCATTGCGTCCAAGTGGCTGCGAGGCCATTGACCAGCACTTCCCGCGTGTCAATAGCGTTGGCGAAGCCGGACAACGAAGTCGTGCTCGTGGCTGTCCTTGGGTAGCCGTTGCTGGACTGCAAAGAACTGGCGGCAGTGAGGGTCAATGGGATTTGCGCCAGCACGTTGGTCCGCTGCTTCACGACAAAGTCCTTCATCTTCTGGACATAACCAGGCAAAACCCAGCCACCGAGGCATTCGTCAAGAATGGCGTTGGCGCGTTCGGGCGCAAAGAGAGTGTCCGCCAGATCCTTGAGAGTGGCATAGTAACGGGGCGCGATTTCCGGATGCTTCAAGAAGCGATTGATGGAGGTGAGGTCGCAGGCCTTGAAAATGGAGCGCGTATAGTTTGGAGTTACGTCCCCCTCCCCGAAGGTAGTATCCAAGTCATGGGACAGGATTTGGAAGCGCGTGTCCACCAAGCCTCGGTACAGCGAGTAATCGTCGCCGACACCCGTGCCCAGGGTTGTCTCCATGTTACAGATCAGGACCGTCATGGCGAAATAGCGGAGCCATTCATCCACGTTGGCCACGCGGTTGAGGTCCTCGATATAGGTTGCGTCAGGACTCTGCTTCAATACCCTCACCAGCTCAATGAGGTCGGTCCAGTCATCATCTGAAGTATTGGTGAGCTTGGTGTATGGGCCGGTGTGTGACGTTGGCCCGGAATTGGTATAAAGCAGGCGATAGGCGCCTGGCGAGTCACCCAGGTAGTCCAAGTCCGCGCCGTAGTCCAGTTTTATGCCGTCAAAGTACCACACGCCCTTATAGCCATTGCCGTTCGGGTCGGCCGGCAAAGTGCGCTCGGCCCATTCGCTGTTGTAGGGCTGGAAGACATAGTAAGAGCTGAACTGAAAAGAATCGGTGCCGCCATCCGGCTTGGCATGGGCGAGGTTGGTGCTGTTGATGCGGACTTGCGCCGGGGCGCCCCAGTGGTTCGCCAGGCCAGCGAGCGACGTGAACGCATTGCCGGCCACTTGGGCGTGGACAGTGCGGGTGTTCAGGGCCAGTTTCGTCATATTCCGCCAGGGCCGGTCGTTGGGCGCGTTGACATGCAAATTGTGCGGATGCGCATCGCGGGTGCCGGCCCCGCGGTTGCGCACGCCGGCATTGTAGCGGACCTCTGTACCCAGGCCGTCCACCGCAATAAAAGTGGCGTTCATCTGCGCATCGCTGAATTGGCCGCCGGAGACATTGTCCATCAAGTTCAGCCAAGCCTGCCATTCAGCTTTGGCGATGATGAGCCGATACACTGGTTGAGTGCCGGTATAGACCGAATCATCCACTTGATAGAGGGCATTAGCGGCCTGGGTGCCAGCGGCATCGGTCGGCCCAGGCCAAGTGCGCGCCAGCCCCCCCGCATCCCTGGCCTGGACATAGAACTCAACGATGGTCTTGTCTGGCAGCGCGGGCAGCACCGTCCCAAACACTCCGTCGCCGGCCAAGCCGTCGCCGTTTTGGCCATCATCCAGCATCGGCGTGGCGCTGAAACTCGAGGCTCCATCTACCCGGTGATGGAGGATGACAGTCAGATTGGCGCCGCTTTCATCCACGATGCGAACGGTGATGGCCACGGTGTTGGTTGATTTGGCCACGGCCGGGAAGTGTGTTACGTCGAGAATAAGCGGGGCAACATCGGCTGCCGCCACCGAGTTTGGCCCCCCAGGCGTGCCGCCGTCCTTCACGCTGGCCGCCCAGTTCTGCCCATAGCTGTTTGGCAAGCGAGGGTTGATTAACTCCAATGACTTCCCGCCGGCGTCTGCCCCGCTGCTCCACCGCCACCCCCGCCACCAGGTTGGATGCCCGGGGTACGAGTCGCCCTCGCGCCGCAAGGCCCAATCACCCTCGCTCGCGTAGGTGACTTGATCCACCTGCTGGCCCTGGTTGTCCCGTAGTTCAACTGTATGGCGGTTGTTGGCAAGAGTGCCCGTCAACCCGCCCAGGACCAGCGCGCTGGCCACAGCCGGGTAGCGGGCGGCATAAGCGGCCTTGAACCGGTTCGTGTCGCCGTCAGCGGCCACGACGACATACCCTCCCGGCCCAATGACCACCTCCGGGAAGACAAAGGAGACCCCCTTGGCCAGCCGCCACCCCTGCAGGTTGACCGGCGCCGCGCCGGAGTTGAACAACTCGACGAACTCCTGCCGGGTGTCTTCGGGGACATACCCTGCCTGACCCGGCTCGCCGAGACCGGGGTGATACATCAGCTCGTTAATGACCACCTGAGCCCGGCCGGCCAACAGGCAGCTCATTGACACAGGCAAAACGCAGACCAACTTATGGAACCGACACCAATTCACGATAGTCGCTAGCCCTCCATCCTCCGCCCCTTTCTGCGCGCGCGCAGACACCTGCGCCCTGCACGGCATGGCGCGGCGTTGTTGCCTGGCAAACAGCCAGCCCGCACAGGGCCGCCGTCACTTCCGTCTCGCCCGCTCCCAGCCACCTCATCCGCAAGGGCAGTGTGGGGACCGCTCGCCCAATGAGCGGTGGGCTGAGCCAGGTGGTCAGGATGTGACTCGGACCTTTTCCGGGGCAATAAAGGGCAATTCCCGTGCCAAAGCAAGACTTAAGAAGACCACGTGTCCTAAAGGGCGCGGATTGGAGAAGAGACGGAGCGCGGCACCGCCGCCGAGTTTCTGAAAACGTTGGCCTGACTCTCTCAGAGACCTGGATCGTTTTGACTGGTTAAGGCTTCCATTTTCCACCGGCGGCCTTACCATACGCCGCGACATGGTGCTGGTCATAGACAACTACGATTCGTTCACCTACAACCTGGTGCAGTACCTGGGCGAGATGGGAGTGGCGATGCAGGTGCACCGCAACGACCAAATCACCCTGGAGGAGGTTCGGCAGATGCAGCCGGAGCGCATCGTGATTTCGCCGGGGCCTTGCACGCCGCTCCAAGCCGGGCTGTCGAATGACCTCATCCGCGCGTTTGCGGGCCAGGCGCCGATCCTGGGCGTGTGCCTGGGGCACCAATGCATCGGGCACGTGTTCGGGGCCAAGGTGGACGTGAACTACCGCCTGATGCACGGCAAGACTTCGCCGATCAAGCACAACGGGCGCGACGTCTTCGCCGGCCTGCCCAATCCGTTCATCGCCACGCGCTACCATTCGCTGGTGATCGTGCGTGAGACCGTCCCCCCCTGCCTGGAGATCACCGCCGAAACCGAGGAGGGCGAGATCATGGGTGTCCGGCACCGGCAATGGCCGGTCTTCGGTGTGCAGTTCCACCCGGAGAGTATCCTCAGCGAACATGGCCGGGAGCTGCTGCGGAATTTTCTGTGGCTCTGAGCGATGCGCTTGCTTGACCGCTACTTGCTGCGGGGATTGCTCATTCCGCTGGGCTATTGTCTGGGTGGGTTCCTTGTCTTCTGGACTTCTTTCGACCTGTTGGGCGAACTGGACAACTTCCAGCGCCGCCACTTGTGGGCGCGGGACGTCGCCGAATACTACTTGGTGAAAGCTCCGGAGACGCTCGTCACGGTGACGCCGCTGGGCCTGCTGCTGGCAATGCTTTACACCCTCACCAACCATGCCCGGCACCAGGAACTCACCGCCATGCGCGCCGCCGGCCAAAGCCTCTGGCGGCTGGCGCTGCCCTACTTAATGGTGGGCTTGGCGCTGACCTTGGGGCTGTTCGCGCTCAACGAGTTTGCCGTGCCCGACAGCAACACGGCCGCCGAGCGGATTCTGGTCCGACGCCAAAGCGAGCGCGCCAGCCAGCCCACCGCCGACCTCCAGCTCAACCTCACTTTCAACAACGAGCGCGACGGCCGGATCTGGCACATTGATGCTTACAGCCCGAAGACGGGCCTGATGCGCAAGCCGACTGTCCGATGGCGCCTGCCGGATGGGAGCACCCGCTTGATTTCGGCCCAGCAGGGGGTCTATCGCAACCACGCCTGGGTCTTCTCCGGCGTCAATGAACTGCTCTACCTTCACACTAATTCCCTGCCCCTGCGCAGCGAGACCAACCATCTGGTCCTGGCCGAGCTGACCGAGACGCCGGCGCAGATCAAGAGCGAGATCAAGTTTGCCGGCCTCAGCAACATGAAAGCCGCCAAACGCCCGCGGCTCTCCTTGCGCGAACTGCTCGACTACCAGCAGTTGCACCCCCAACTCAACCCCGAGGGCCGCGCCAAGCTCCAAACCCAGTTTCACGGGCGCTTGGCCGAGCCGTGGACGTGCCTGGTGGTGGTGCTGATTGCCATCCCGTTCGGAGCATCGGCGGGCCGGCGCAGCGTCTTTGTGGGCGTGGCCAGCAGCATCTTCATTGCCTTTGCCTACTTCATCATGATGCGTTTCTTGCTGGCGCTGGGCACGGGGGGGTACGTCGAGCCCTGGGCCGCCGCCTGGCTGCCGAATCTGTTGTTCGCCTTGGCCGGCATCTGGCTCACGCAGCGAGTCAGATAGCCGCGCTCCAGCCCCGTCCGTGTTCCGTCCACGCCCGTCCGTGGCTCACGCACATTTTCGGCTCCAGGAAACGGCGGCGCGCCCTCTAGTCTTCGCCCCCCTTTTTGCCCGCGAGCCGATAGCGCACAACGTCGCGCGAAACACCCAGCAGCCGGGCGGCGGCCGATACGTTGTCACCGGCCTGCTGAAGGGCCAGGCGCACCAAGCGGTCAATCGCCGCGTCGAGCGAGAAACCCTCGGCCGGAAACACAAACTGGTCGTTGAGCCAATCCGCGGCGGCGGGGACCGGTTCGGCGGGGGCAACCGCACCGGGGGCAGCGACGGGCAAATGCTCGAAATGCAGGTCCGCGCCCTCGGTAAACACGACCGCCCGTTCCAGTTCGTGCGCCAGTTCGCGCACGTTGCCGGGCCAGGCATAAGCCAGCAGGCGCCGCTGGCCCTCCGCCGAGATGCGCTTGAGCGGCACCCGATAGCGTTGACAGAGGCCCGCGAGCAGCCCTTCAGCCAGCCGCAGGATGTCCGCCCCGCGCTCGCGCAACGGCGGCAGCCAGAGCCGAAACAAGTCCAGCCGGTGGTAGAGGTCTTCGCGGAACTGGCCGGCGGCCATGAGGGCCTTGAGGTCGCGATGGCTGGCCGCAATCACCCGCGCGTCCACGCTGATCTGTTTGTTGCCGCCCAGCCGCCGGATGCGGCGGTCTTCAATGGCGCTGAGGACCTTGGCTTGGAGGGCCAGGCTCAGGCTGGGCAACTCGTCGAGAAACAAACTGCCGCCATTGGCCGCCTCGAACAGCCCCAGCCGCGCCGTGCGGGCGTCGGTGAAAGCCCCCCGCTCGTGGCCAAACAGTTCGGCTTCGGCCAGCGTCTCCGGCAGCGCCGAGCAGTTGACCTCCACCAAAGCCTGGCCCGCCCGCGGGCCGTGGTGGTGCAGCCAGCGGGCAACCGAGGTCTTGCCCGTGCCCGTTTCGCCCAGGATGAGCACTGGCGGCAGCGGGCCCTGGATGCGCTGATCCGCCCCGATGATCTTCCACAACTGGCTTTCCACGGCCGCCAGGGCGGCGCCGAAGAAAAAGTCCTCCCGGGCTTCGTCCTCGCGCCGATGTTCATCGCGGCGGGCGGCTGCCTGGCTGCGCCGCACGCGCCCGATGACCAGCGGCAGCTCGGCCGGCTCGAAAGGCTTGACAAGGTAATCGAGCGCGCCCAGGCGCATGGCCGCCACCGCCCCGCTCACGCCCCCATCGGCGGTTATCACAATCACGCCGGTGCCGGCGGAGAAGGCCTTTTCGCGCAGCAGGTCGGTGCCCTGGCCGTCGGGCAGGTTGACGTCCAGCAGGACAAAGTCGAAGTTCAGTTCGGCAACCACCTGGCGCGCGGCGGCCAGCGTGCCGACGCCGGTCACGTCCACGCCGAGCTTTTCCAGGTAGGCCGCCAATTGCTTGCGCAGCAGCACCTCATCCTCGACGATCAACAAGCTCAGACCGCTCAAGGCCGCGTCTTCCATGCCCGCGTTATGCCCCAAACCGGGCCGGTTGACGATGCCAAAATCGCGCTTGGCCTCCAACCGGTCAGCCACCGTGCCGCGCGCGGCGCCACAAAGGATGAAAATGGGGCCTGGTAGGGCGGAGCTGCTGCTCCGCCCATTCTTGGGCGGCGCAGCAGCGCCGCCCTACCTCCAGCCTGCTCCGCCCATTCTTGGGCGGCGCAGCAGCGCCGCCCTACCTTCAGCCAGCATTTTCCGGTCAGCTACGGCATGACTAGGTGCTGAACGTCGCCGTTGACCGGCAGCGGCGGCGGGATTAGTCTGGCGCGCGAAATGGACGTTCTATTTCGTGCGTCTCCATCCACATCATCGAATCCCATGAATCAGAATACCAACATTGCTACCACGCGGCGCGAATTCCTCAAACAGACCGGCCAGTTGGCGGCCGCGTCCGCCTTGGCCGGCGTGGCGCTGCCACCGGTCCACGCGGCGGAGAACAACACCCTCCAGCTCGCGCTCATCGGCTGCGGCGGCCGCGGCACGGGCGCGGCGGTCAACGCCTTGAGCACCAAGAGCGGGCCGATCAAGCTGATCGCGATGGCCGACGTTTTCCCCCAGCGCCTCGCGCACAGTTGCGAAAGCCTCAAAAAGCAATTCGCCACGCAAGTTGACGTGCCCGAAGAGCGCCGGTTCGTCGGTTTCGACGCCTATCAGAAGGCGATGGACTGCCTCAAGAAAGGCGACGTGGCGATCTTCGCCACCCCGCCCGCCTTCCGCTGGGTCCACTTTGGCTATGCCATTGACAAGGGCCTGCACGTGTTCATGGAAAAGCCGGTCACGGTGGATGGCCCCACAACCCGGAAGATGCTCGCGCTGGCCGAGCGGTCGGCCCAGCAGAACCTCAAGGTCGGTGTTGGCCTGATGGTGCGGCACTGCAAGGGCCGGCAGCAACTCAGCGAGCGCATCAAGGCGGGCGAAATCGGGGATCTGATCCTGCTGCGGGCTTACCGGATGGGCGGGGCGGCGGCCAACACCGGGCCAAAGCCAAACAACATGACCGAACTGCTTTACCAGGTCCAGCGGTTCCACAGTTTCCTGTGGGCCAGCGGCGGCATCTTCAGCGACTTCAACATCCACCAGATTGACGAGTGCTGCTGGATGAAAGGCGACTGGCCCATCCAGGCCCATGCCACCGGCGGCCGCCACTATCGCGGCAGCTCCGTGGACCAAAACTTCGACAACTACTCCGTCGAATACACCTTCCCGGACGGCACGAAGCTCTGCTTCATTGGCCGCAGCCAAAACGGGTGCCATGAGGAGTTCGCCAGCTACGCCCACGGCACCAAAGGCGCGGCGATCATCTCGACGTCGGCGCACACCCCTGGCAAGGTGCGCACCTTCAAGGGGCACAAGCTCAACGCCGAAAACCTCCTCTGGGCTTTCCCGCAACCCGAACCCAACCCTTACCAATTGGAGTGGGACGACCTGATCAACGCCATCCGCCAGGACCTCCCGTACAACGAAGCCCAGCGCGGCGCCATCGCCAGCCTGGTGACCTCCATGGGCCGCATGGCCGCCCATACCGGCCAGATCGTCACTTACGACGAAATCTTCAACCACACCCATGAGTTCGCTCCCGAGGTGGACAAACTGACGATGGATTCACCGGCCCCACTGCAGGCCGGCTCCGATGGCCGCTACCCGACCCCAGCCCCCGGCATCAAAAAACAACGCGAGTACTGAGCGCTGAGCTATTGACGTGCGTGTCCAAGTTCAGACAGGATACCACGCAGCCGGATGCCGCGAACGATGAAAATGGGATGGCAGCGGTTGGGCGGCGCGGAGCGTTTGGAGTGCGGGAGCTCGCTCCCGCTTTCTTTGGCCCAGGACTATCCAAAAGCGCCGGCAAGCCGGCGCACTCCAAACGCTTCGCGCCGCAGGGGCCAGTCAGCATTTTCTGGTCGGATTGCGTTGTTCGTCACAGTAGGAGCGGTCGGGCTGGGTTGGACGCCCGCGCTGGCGGGTTACTTCTATTGCGACTTCAACTCGGACCCCTCGAGCATCCTCACTATCATCGGCAACGGCGAATGGCGTCCACGAGGAGGCATCCCCGAGTGGCCGGAGGGCTACCTGGCGATCACTGACGCCCTCGACAATCAAGCCACCAAGATCGTCTTCGCTGACTTCGATCAAGGGATGCCCGTCAAGGCCTTCAGCTTCTCTTGCGACCTGCGCATCGGCAACGCCAATGGCTGCAGCGGGCGCACTGGCGGTTGCAATGAGAACCAGGACGTGGATAACGTTGAGATCACCACCATCCCGGCCGTTACGATCGAGCACTCGCTCATCGGCCTTCCCGTTGGCTTCCGGGGGCTTACGGTGATTGACGGCGGCGCGGCCGTTGTTGACACCAACACGATCCTGTTGAAGTTTGACGGCGTGCTCGTGACACCCAGGGAAGTCATCAAGTCCGGGGCCATCACGACGATAGGTTGGTGGGACTTGAGCGCGCCGCTGCCGGTTGGCTCTATCCACACAGTGAGTCTTTCGGTTAGCGATACGCAGGGCAACCTGGTGAGCTGGGAAGGGACTGTCGTCATTCCAAGCTACGTGACGCTCCCGCCGGAGTACGCCGTGACCGACACGGATACGTCCAAGCTCATCTTACACAACGGCGGCGACGGCACAATGACGCTGGAATGGTGGGGCGGCGCCACTCTTCAGACCGCCACCTCTGTGCTGGGTCACTGGCTTGACGTGGACGGCGCATGTAGTCCATTCACCGTCGTGGCCACTGAGAAGACGCGGTTCTTCCGCCTCAAGAGGTAACACGCATCTTCGCGTGAAACGTGAAACGCGATGCGTGAATTCCCCGTCAACGCTGAGCTGCGTTTTCACGCATAGTGTTTTCAGGTTTCACGTTTCACGTTTTTCACGTTTCACGCCCCCCGCCGTTCCTTGATCGCCTGGAGCAGTTCGGCCAGAACTTGCCCGCGCGGCTTGACGCCCTGCATGCCCTGGCCGTGCACACGCACCGCCACCGTGCCCGCGGCCAATTCCTTCGGCCCGACGACCAGCATCGTATGGACCTTGTCGCGCTCGGCGTTCTGGATTTTGCCGTTGATCTTGTCGGTGGTGCCGTCCAGCTCGGCCCGGATGCCGTGGGCGCGTAATTCTTGGAGCAGGCTGCGGGCGTAGTCTAGCGGTTCCTCGCCAATGGGCAGCACGCGCACCTGCTCCGGCGCCAGCCAGAGCGGGAAGTTCCCCGCGTAATGCTCGATGAGAAAGCCGATGAACCGCTCGTGCGTGCCCAGCGGCGCGCGGTGGATGCATAGCGGCGTGGCCTCGGTGTTCTCGCGGGTGCGATAGACCAAGCCAAACCGGGCCGGCACGGCGAAGTCCACCTGGTTGGTGGCCAGCGTGAATTCGCGGCCGGAGGCGCTCCAGACCTGCACGTCAATCTTCGGCCCATAGAAGGCCGCCTCATCCGGCGCCTCCACGTAGTCAATCCCCGATTCGTCGAGCACGCGCCGCGCCATTTGCTCGGTCTTGATCCACAGCTCCGGCTCGTTGACGTATTTCTGCCCCAGCCGCGCCGGGCTGTGGGTGCTGAAGCGCATCATGTATTTGCCGATGCCGAAGATTTTGAAGTACTTCAGGTACATGTCGTTCACGGCGCGGAACTCGTCGGCGAATTGCTCCGGCGCGCAATACATGTGGGCGTCGTTCATTTGCATCGAGCGCACGCGCAGCAGGCCCATCAGCTCGCCCGATTGCTCATAGCGGTAGCAGGTGCCGTATTCGGCCAGGCGCAACGGCAGGTCGCGATAGCTGCGCGGCACGGCGGCGAAAATCTTGTGGTGGTGCGGGCAGTTCATCGCCTTGAGGTAGTAACGCTCGACGGACTGGACTTCGCCTCTTTCGTTGACCTCTTTGAGTTCCATCGGCGGGTACATGCTCGCCTCGTAGTAGGGCAGGTGGCCGGATTTCTTGTACATGGACTCCCTGGCCAGGTGCGGCGTGCGCACGCGCACGTAGCCGGCGGCGAACTCGGTCTCCTTGGCCAACTGCTCCAATTCCTCGATGATGACGGCGCCCTTGGGCAGCCATAGCGGCAGGCCTGGCCCCACGTCCTCGTCGAAGGTGAACAAGGCCATTTCCTTGCCGATCTTGCGGTGGTCGCGCCGGCGGGCCTCCTCCTGGGCCGCCAGCCAGGCGTCCAACTCGGCTTTGGTTGGAAACGCCGTGCCGTAGAGCCGCTGGAGCTGGGGGTTTTTCTCGTTGCCGCGGTAATAGGCGGCGGCCACGCGCAGGAGCTTGAAGGCCTTCAGGTTGCCGGTGCGCGGCACGTGCGGGCCGGCGCAAAGATCGGTAAAGTCGCCATTTTGGTAGAAGCTGATCGGCTCGCCCTCGGGGATGTCAGCCAGGCGCTCGACCTTGAACTTCTGCCCCTGGCTCGCGAAGAACGCCGCCGCCTCCTCGCGCGTCTTCACCGACCGCTCGAAGGGCAGGTTCTGCTTGGCGAGCTGGCGCATTTCCTCCTCGATCTTCGGGAAATCCTCCGGCGTGAAGCGGTGGTTGGGCGCGTCGAAGTCGTAGTAAAAGCCTTCGTCGGTGGCCGGGCCGATGTCGAGCAAGGTGCCTGGCCAAAGGCGCAGCACCGCCGCGGCCATCAGGTGCGCCGCCGAATGGCGCAGCCGTTCCAGTTCGCTGGCCCGCTGGCGTTCTTCCAGTGTCTTTCGTGCAACTTCGCTTTTGGATGGTTCCATATTGACCCTTGGCTAGTGCCGCCAAACAAAAACGCCTCGAAAGGTGAAATCGAGGCGTTAGCGTTCACGGTCTTTTGCCGTGAACGCCCTCAACTCGTCGTCGTGCTCAATCCAGCAACCACGCCCCTACACTGCCGGCGCGCCGCGGATATGACAAGTCGAAAATTCAACGCCGTACTACCATGCTTGAAAGTTTTCGCAGCCCGCGCAAATTTTTAGACTTCGGTTGCGGCTGGGCCGCGCTGAGTTTCATCCGTGGTTGAACCGGCCTCGGCTCGCACAACACGCCACGCCGCCCTCCGGCCACAAACCCTGAAAATGGGATGCCCGGCGCCGGGCGCAAAGCACGTGGTTCGGAGCGCGGCATTCATGCCGCATCAGCGTCCGCTATTCCGAGGCGCCGCCAATGCCCTTCACCGCCCAAACGCAGCTCCCTGAAGCGGCTTGAATGCCGCGCTCCCGCCCAATCCGTGTTTCATCTGTGTTTCATCCATGGCTGCATCCATTCTCACGCCAGCGTCCAGCTTGGTTGGATCTCGGCGTCCAGCGGCGTCGGCCGGACACCGCGAAGGAGCTTGCGTTCGGCCAGGATGCCGATCATGCCGGCGTTGTCGGTGCACAGGCTCTTTTCAGCCAGGCGCAGCGTCAGGCCCGCGCGGGCGCAAGCGGCGCCCAGCTCGCGGCGCAAGGCCTGGTTGCACGTCACCCCGCCGGACGCCGCCACGCACTTGACCCCCGTGCGCTTGGCGGCCCGGAGCGTCTTGGCCACCAGCACCTCCACGATGGCCGCCTGGACGCTGGCGCAGAGGTCGCGGACCCTTTGACGCTCCTGGAGCGCCTCCGGGTGGTCCCGCAAAAAGTAGCGCACCGCCGTCTTTAAGCCGCTGAAACTGAAGTCGGCGTGCGGTTCGTTGAGCAGCGGGCGCGGGAAATCGAAGGCGGCGCCGTTGCCGCCCTCAGCCAGGTTCTCCAGGGCTGGCCCGCCAGGATAGCCCAGCCCGATCAGCTTGGCGGTCTTGTCGAAACATTCCCCGGCGGCGTCGTCCACCGTCGAGCCCAGCACCCGGTGCTCAAGCTCCCCCGCCACGTGCACGAGCAGCGTGTGCCCGCCACTGACGACCAGGCAGACATTAGGCTGGAAAGCCCCAAAATCAGCCTCCGGCGGCTGGCCGCTGATCCAGGGCGAGTACAGGTGCGCTTCGTGGTGGTGAATGCCCAGGAAAGGCTGGCGCAGCACATACGCCAGGGCCTGCGCCGCCTCAAGCCCCACCAGCAGCGCGCTGGGCAAGCCCGGCCCTTGGGTGGCGGCCACGGCGGCCAACGCGCCAACTTCGACTCCCGCCTCACCCAGCGCCGTCCGCGCCACCGGCAGCAGGTTCCGCAAGTGCTCGCGCGTGGCCAGCTCGGGCACCACCCCGCCGTAGGGCGCGTGCAACCGGATTTGAGACGAGACGATGTTAGCCAGCACTCGGCCGGCCCGCACGACGGCGACACTGGTTTCGTCACACGAAGTCTCGATGGCCAGGAGAGTCATTCAGAGTGGCCGAAGGAGGCGTGAAACGTGAAACGTGAAAGCGGATGCTGGATACTGGATGCTCAATACTGGATGCTGGATGGCTCAAGCGTGAGACGTGCCCCCCTGCCTCCTGTCTCCTGACCTGAAAATGACGATCTGGTGCGTGTGCGCGAAGCGTCTTGGACTGCGGCAGTCCCCTGCCGCTTTTGCGGCCGGGCCGCGGGGAAAGCGCCAGAGGACTGGCGCACTCCAAGGCGCTTCGCGCGAGCCGGCGCACATCTCATTTTCATCGTTTGTGGCGCCGCGTGCGGCATGAAGTCTGACCCCTGATTCCTGTCTCCTGTCTCCTCCGCCCGGGAGGGCGCGGCCCGGCCGGACGCCAGCGCGCAACGGAGCGCGCGCCCTACCGAGCCAGTGCCCGCTCACGTTGTTGAAGGAGTTCCGCGCCTTTTTCCGGTTTAGTGGGTTTGCTGGCAGCCGGGCCCTGCTTGGTATAAAGGGTGATGCCTTTGAGCAGGTCCATGGCCCGTTCCAATTGCACGTCCCGCGTGTTCTTGACCTTCTCCTGCCGGTCCGGTTCCAGCGTCTCCAGCACGCCAGGGGTCCGTTTGAGCGCCAAGGCCTCGGCGTCTTCAATGGACATGGGGACGGAGATGTCGGGGGTGATGCCCTTCTCTTGAATGACCTTGTGAGAGGGCGTGTAATACTTGGCGGTGGTCAGGCGCAAGGCCGACCCATCCGGCAGCGGGATGACGCTCTGGACGGAGCCTTTGCCAAAGGTCTGTTCGCCCACGATGACGGCCCGATGCAAATCCTGGAGGCAGCCCGCCACGATCTCGGACGCGCTGGCGCTGCCGCCGTTCACCAGCACCACCAACGGCAGCTTGGGAAGCTGCGCCTGGCTCGTGGCGCGGTACTCCTTCTTCTCCGCCGGGTCACGGCCTTCAGTGCTGACCACCAGCATGCGGGGCTGGACGAATTTCTCGCAGACTTTGGCGGCCTGATCGAGCAAACCGCCGGGGTTGTCCCGCAAATCAATGATCAAGCCCTGCAGGCCTTGGGCTTGAAGCTTCTTCAAGGCCGCTTCCAATTCACTCATGGTCTGCTCGCCGAACTGGATCAGCCGCACGTAGCCGATTTTCTCCTCCCCCAACGGGAACTCGCGGTTGCCATTGATGTCTTTGACGGTGTGGATCTTGATATTGGCGCGGGTCAGTTTGTGCTCCTTGATGACGCCGGTGGAGGGGCGCAGCACCGAAATCGTCACCTCCGTGCCCGGCCGGCCGCGCAACCGCTTGACGGCTTCGGGCACGCTGAGCCGCTCGGTGCTCCGGCCCTCGATCTTGACGATCCGATCACCCGACATGATGCCGGCGCGGAAGGCCGGCGTGTCCTCAATGGGGGCGATCACAGTCAATTGCTCGCCCCGCAGGCCAAGCACCATGCCCACCCCGCCGAACACGCCCTCGGTGTCCTTCTTCAATTCGTTGTACTTGGCCGGGTCCATGAATTCGCTGTGCGGGTCCAGCGTATTGAGCATCCCCCGGAGCGCGCCATAGATGAGGTCCTGGTAAGTCAGGTTCTCGCCGTCCACGTAGTCCTGGCGCACGCGCTCCAGGACGCGCGTGAACAACTCCAGGTTGCCATAGACGTCATTCTTCTCGGCCGCCTGGGCCGAGCGGAAAAAATACTGGGCGCCGAAAAAGAGGTTCAACCCCAGGGCGGTCAGCAACACGCCGTAGAACAGTCGTTTTCTCATATCCATCACCGCAAGCACAACGCTGCCAAAAAGGTAATCGGCCAGCGACCGGTTGGCAAGGGGAAGGTTGGGGCGTGAAACGTGAAACGTGAAACGTGAAATAGCGACGGGTGACGGGTGGCGGCGGCAGAGGGGCAGAGGGGCAGGGGGGCGGAGGGGCAGGAATCTCAGCGGAGTTGAGAGGGGTTTGAGTTGAGAGTTGAGAGACCCGCACCGACCGAGCCGCCCCATCTCTCAACTCTCAACTCGTTTCGTCTTTCAACTTTCACCGCTCACGTTTCACGCCCCACCCGTCACCCCCAGGTTGACCTAGATCAAACCGCCCTCATCAGCCACTGCTTACGCTCGCTGCCGCCATGAGTACGCAGACTTGGAC
>Ga0315268_10002888_pt1 | contig 19094 bp, 19 predicted proteins | sample C1_top_MG_FD_204535 | JGI IMG/M metagenome (GOLD analysis project Ga0315268, IMG submission 204535) | Sediment microbial communities from Yellowstone Lake, YNP, Wyoming, USA - C1_top | ecosystem: Environmental > Aquatic > Freshwater > Lake > Sediment | place: USA: Wyoming | collected 2017-08-01
ATTCTTCAGCGGCCTCATCGGGGTGGGGGGCGGGGTCATCATCGTCCCGGCCCTGGTCTTTTTGTTCGGGATGGGCCAGCACCTGGCCCAAGGCACCACCCTGGCGCTCCTGGTGCCGCCCATCGGCTTTTTGGCCGCCTGGACCTATTACAAAGAAGGGTATGTGCATATTCCCATAGCCGCGTTGATCTGCGTGGGTTTTTTCATCGGCGGCTTCTTTGGGGCCAAGCTGGCCAACAGCTTGAGTAACCGTGAACTGGAGCAGGTCTTCGGGGTGGCCATGCTGCTTATCGCCCTGAAGATGATCTTTGCCAGATGAGAGGTAGGTCACAAATGCCACCTTTATCTGCGGCCGCGGTGAAGGGAAATGGCTAAGGCGGAAGAAGAGCTGGCCTTTCAGGAAGCCTGGGTTCGGGACTGCCTGGCGGTGGAGCGGAGCATCCTGGCCAATGAACGGACGCTGCTGGCTTACATCCGCACCGCGCTGGGATTCTTTATCGGTGGGGTTTCCTTTATTGAGTTTTTTGAAAGCATTTACATGCAAGTGGTGGGGTGGATTTTTATTCCCGCGGGCCTGGTGGTCTTTGGCCTGGCCTTCTTGAGGTTTAAAAAGATCAGGGCCCTGATCAAGGGGGCGGAGCGGGCCTGCCTGTTAGTCCCCAGAACCACGGAGCCGCCGGGCAGTTGAAGCAGCCGCAGCGTAGAGGTCGGGGTGAATTAACGGCTATGTCCAAAGACGAGATCATCAGGCAAGTGGAGAAGCTGGTTACGCCTTTCCTGCAAGCCCGGGGAGTGGAGCTGGTGGACCTGGAGTACACCCGGCCCCGCAAGGGGCGGGGGACGCTGCGCCTGTTTCTGGACCGGGAAGGAGGTATTACCCTGGAGGAGCTGGCCCGCATGAACCGGGTGGTCTCGGAACTTTTGGACGTGCATGACATCATTCCGGGGCCTTACTTCCTGGAGGTCTCCTCCCCGGGGCTGACCCGGGAACTGAAGAAGCCCCGGGACTATGAGCGTTACCGGGGCCGGCTGGTCAGGCTTACCACCCGGGAGCCCGGGGCCGGGAGCCAGGTGCACCGGGGGATTTTGCAGGGCCTGGAAGGGGAGGAGGTCTGGCTCCAGGAGGAGGGGCAGCTGATTCGCATCCCCCTGAAGGAAATTGCCCGGGCCCGGCTGGACATTGACTGGAAAAAACACGGCAAGGAGGGCTAGTACCTCTCATGAATCTGGAGCTGAAACGCATCATCGACCAGGTGAGCCGGGACAAGGGCATCGACAAGGAGCTGCTGGTTTCGGCCATCAAGGACGCCATCCGCTCGGCGGCCAAGAAGCGCTATGGCCCCAAGCTGGACCTGGAGGTGGAGTACAACGAGGACACCGGGGCCATCGAGGTCTTTCAGTATAAAGAAGTGGTCACCGAGGTGGCGGACTCCAGCAGGGAGATTCAGTTTAGCGAGGCCCGGAAGCTGGACCCGGAGTGCGAGGCGGGGGACAGCCTGGGGATCAAGATGGACGCCACCTTATTCGGTCGCATCGCCGCGCAGAGCGCCAAGCAGGTGATCATGCAGCGCATGAAGGACGCGGAGCGGGACCTGGTGTTTGAAGATTTCAAAGACCGCAAGGGGGAGATCATCAACGGCATCGTCCAGCGCTCGGACCCGGAGGGGATCATCGTCAACCTGGGGCGCACCGAGGCGCTGCTGCCGCCGTCGGAGCAGGTGCCCCGGGAGATGTACCACAAGGGCGAGCGCATCCGGGCCTACGTCCTGGACGTCAAACGCCAGACCCGGGGGCCCCAGATCATCCTCTCCCGGACCCACCCCCAGTTTCTGGTGGCGCTCTTTGAGGCGGAGGTGCCGGAGATTTCCGAGGGCATCGTCCAGATCCTGGGCTGCGCCCGGGAGCCCGGCAGCCGGGCCAAGATCGCGGTGGCTTCCCGGGACTCCGACGTGGACCCGGTGGGGGCCTGCGTGGGCATGAAGGGGTCCCGGGTACAGAACATCGTCCAGGAACTCAGGGGGGAGAAGATCGACATCATCCCCTGGCACCCGGACCCGGCCAAGTTTGCCACCAACGCCCTGGCCCCGGCCCAGGTGAGCCGCATCATCCTGAACAAGGGCGCCCAGAGCATGGAGGTCATCGTGCCGGATGACCAGCTGTCCCTGGCCATCGGCAAAAAGGGCCAGAACGTGCGCCTGGCCTCCCGGCTGGTGGCCTGGAAGATCGACGTCAAGAGCGAATCCAAGTACTCCAAGTCCTTGAAGGAGGGGTACCTGTCCCTGCTGCGCATCCCCGGGGTGGGGGAGATCACCGCCAACTTGCTGCACGAAGGCGGCTATGCCTCGGCCCGGGAGGTGGCGGAGTCCAGCATCGAGGAATTGATTCAGGCCGCGGGCCTGAGCGAAAAGAAGGCGGCCAGCCTCATTGCCGCGGCCCGGGAAATGGGCCAGGAAGGGGCCGGCGCCGCCGCGTCCGCGGACGCGGCCGCGAAAGTCCAGGAAGGCTAACAACTCAAGGAAATCAGTTTCGGGGGTAAGAGAAGCTATATGGCCAAAGTGAGGATCATCAATCTGGCAAAGGAACTCAAGGTGGACGTCCGGGAGCTCATGCAGCACCTGAAGGACGATCTGGGGCTGAAGGTGGACAATTATCTCAGCTCCGTGGACGAAGCCACGGTGGACCGGGTGCGCCAAACCATCACCCAGGTCCGGCCCCAGGTGGAAGAAGTTCGCATAGGGGAAACCGTCAAGCGGCGGCGCCGGGTAGCACCGGCCGCGGCGGCCTTGCGGGAGGTGGAGCCGGCGGAAGAGGTCGCGGCCGCGCCCGCGGCTCCTGTGAAGGCGGAAGTGGAGGCGCCTCCGGCACCTGAGGCCCTGCCGCGGGAAGCTCCCAAGTCCCGGAAAGCCAAAGCGTCCGTGGCCCGGGTGGTATCCTTGCCGCCCCGGGAAAAGGCGGCTCCTGCGGAGGCGGCCCCTGTCTCTCCGGCTGCGGCGCCCCCGACCGCAGCCCCGCCGGCCGAAGTGGAGGTGCCACCTGCGGAAGCGGTGGCTCCCGCGCCGGCACCGCCCCCCCAGGCGGCCGCGGCGGTGGACAGCAGCGCCGCGTTGAAGCGCCAGCGGGTCAAGGCCCGGAAGAAGGAGATCCCGGCCCGCATCATCAGCCTGCCCACGGAAGTGGGGCCGGCCGCGAGGGTGGCGGCTCCGTCGGCGGCGCCGACCCCGGCGGCAGTGCGGGCGGTGCCCGTGGCGCCCCGGGTCGTTCCGGGCCCGCCCAAGCCTCCGGAAGAGAAGAAGGAAAAAGGCAAGAAAAAGGGCAAGAGGGAAGTGGCCGAGGCTCCCTGGGCCAAGCCCGTGAAGAAGCGGGAAGTGCGGGAGCGGGCCGACCTTTACGGCGCCGCGGAAGCCGAAAGGGGCCCCGGCCGCCGGCGGGGGCTAAAAAAGGCGGTGAAACGGCTCACCAAGGCCGAGCTCACCGTGCCCAAGGCCATCAAGCGCCGCATCAAGGTGGGCGAGTCCATTACCGTGGGGGAGCTGGCCAAGCGCATGGGCATCAAGTCCGGCGAGGTCATCAAGCAACTGCTTCACATGGGGGTCATAGCCACCATCAATTACCCCATTGACTACGACTCCGCGGTGCTCGTGGCCGGGGAGTTCGGCTTTGAAGTGGAGCGGGCCACGGTGATGGAGGAAGACCTTTTGGGTCTTCAGACCCGCCGGGAAGGGGAGGCCAAGCCCCGGCCCCCGGTGGTCACCATCATGGGCCACGTGGACCACGGCAAGACTTCGCTCCTGGACGCCATCCGCCAGACCAAGGTCACCGAGGCGGAGGCCGGGGGCATCACGCAGCACATCGGCGCCTACCACGTCACCCTGCCGGAGAAGCAGGGCGAGGTGGTCTTCCTGGACACCCCGGGGCACGAGGCCTTCACCGCCATGCGGGCCCGGGGCGCCCAGGTCACGGATCTGGTGGTGCTGGTGGTGGCCGCGGACGACGGGGTCATGGAGCAGACCCTGGAGGCCATCAACCATGCCAAGGCCGCGGGCGTGCCCCTGGTGGTGGCGGTGAACAAGATCGACAAGCCCAACGCCAACCCGGAGCGGGTCAAGAGGGAGTTGGCCAACGTGGGCGTGGTGCCGGAAGACTGGGGCGGGGACGTGCTCTTCGCCGAAGTCTCGGCCAAGAAGCGCCTGGGCATTGAGGACCTGCTGGAGAAGATCCTGCTCCAGGCGGAGATCCTGGACCTCAAGGCCTCGCCCGACATCCCGCCCTCAGGGCGCATCATCGAGTCCCGCCTGGACAAAGGCCGGGGCCCGGTGGGCACGGTGCTGGTGCAGCAGGGGACCCTCAAGAGCGGCGACTACTTCGTGTGCGGGCCCCAATACGGCCGGGTGCGGGCCCTCTTCGACGACGTCGGCCGCAAGGTGGAGGAAGCGCCTCCGGGCATGCCCGTAGAGGTGCAGGGCTTCAGCGGGGTGCCGGAGTCCGGGGACGAGTTCCTGGTGCTGGAAGATGAGCGCAAGGCCAAGCAGATCGCCATGATGCGCCAGCAGAAGCAGCGGGAGGCGGCCCTGGCGCGCCTCAGCCGGGTCACCCTGGAGAAGCTCTACCAGCAGGTGAAGGAAGGGGCGGTGAAAGAGCTGAAGATGGTGCTCAAGGCCGACGTGCACGGCTCCATCGAGGCCCTGACCAAAGCCCTCTCCGAGCTGGGGAGCAAGGAGATCAAGGTCTCCATCATCCACACCGGCCTGGGCGAGGTCACCGAAAGCGACATCATGCTGGCCTCGGCCTCGGACGCCATTGTGGTGGGCTTCAACGTTCGGGCCAACCCCAAGGCCCAGGCCCTGGCGGAGCAGGAACAGGTGGACGTGCGCTACTATGACATCATCTACAACCTGCTCCAAGACGTGCATGCGGCCCTGGAAGGCCTGCTGGAACCGTTGGTGGAAGAGAAGGTCCTGGGCCGGGCCGAGGTGCGCCAGGTCTTCACCATTACCAAGGTGGGGACCATCGCCGGCTGCATGGTCCTGGACGGCAAGGTGGAGCGCAACTCCCTGGCCCGGGTGCGCCGGGGCGCGGAGGTGGTGGTGGAAGGCGCCCGGGTCAACTCCTTGAAGCGCTTCAAGGAGGACGTGAAGGAAGTGCTGGCGGGCTATGAATGCGGCATCGGCCTGGACCGGTTCAGCGATTTCCAGCCCGGGGACATCATCGAGGCCTACGTGCAGGAGAAGGTGAAGGCGCTGCTGGAGGCCCTGGCCCCCCGGGTGGAGAAGGAAGAATAGTTCAAGGTTCAAGGTTTCAACTTTGAACCTTGAACCTTGAACTTTGAACTCGGGAAAGAGAGCAACTCATGATCGTGGCGGTGGCCCGAGTCACGTTGATTATCCACGGCAACGACTCCCTGAAGGGCAAGCGCAAGGTGGTCAAGAGCCTGGTGGAAAAGGTGCGCCACCGCTTTGACGCGGCCGCGGCGGAGGTGGGAGACCACGACCTGTGGCAGAAGGCCCAGATCGGCCTGGCCCTGGTGGGCAACGACCCCCAGAACTTGAGCACCCGCCTGGACCAGATCATGAAGTTCATGGAGAGCCTGCACCTGGCGGAGATCATCGACTCCCAGGTGGAGTTGTGCTACCTGGAGAAGTGAGGTGGCAGGGTTCAGGGGTCAGGGGCCAGGGGCCAGAAAATAAACGGCGCAGACCTGGCTTGGCAACTGATAACTGAATTCCCTCCCCCTTGAGGGGGGAGGGTCAGGGTGGGGGTGATCCCCCCTCCCGTAACCTGTAGGGGCGTGATTTATCACGCCCTGGTGAATAGGGCGCAAGGAATTGCGCCCCTGCAAAAGCCAGGGGATGGGGCAGAAAGAGACTGTTTAGCGCCATGAGAGCAAGGACTTCTGCCGGGAAAAGGGTCACCCGAGTGGCGGAGCTCTTGAGGGAGCGCATCGCCCTGATTTTGCTGCATAAGTGCGCCGACCCCCGTCTCAAGGAGTTGACCGTCACCGCGGTGGAGGTGACCCCGGACCTGAAGCAGGCCCGCATCTTTTACGTGGCCCGGGCCGGGACCGAGGCTGAGCAGGTCAAGGCGGCGCTGGCCAAGGCCCTGGGCTTCATCAAGCAAGAGGTAGCCCGGGAGCACCTGCTCCGGATCATGCCGGAGTTCTTCTTCCTGCCGGATGCGGGCCTGGACCAGGCCGCCCGGCTGGAGGAGCTGTTGCAGGAGGCTAAGGTCATGCCAGTATCGAAGGAAACCCCGGGTGAAGATGCTTAGCGGCATCCTGCTCATTGATAAGCCTGAGGGGGTGACGTCCTTTGGGGTGGTGCGGCGGGTGCGGCGGGGGCTGGGCGTGCGCAAGGTCGGGCACCTGGGCACCCTGGACCCTTTTGCCACCGGGCTCCTGCCCTTGTGCCTGGGAGAGGCCACCAAGCTGGTCCCTTACTTGATGGGCGAGCCCAAGACCTACCGGGCGGTGGTGAAGCTGGGGGAGGAGACGGACACCCAGGACTTGACCGGCCGGGTGGTGGCCGCATCTGACAAGATGCCCGCCAGTGAGGAGATTTACCGGGTAGCGGCCGGCTTCGTGGGCGAAATTGAGCAGGTGCCCCCCATGTACTCGGCTTTGCACCATGAAGGCCAGCGGCTTTACAAATTAGCCCGCCGGGGCGAGAGCGTGGAAGTCAAGCCCCGGAAGGTAACGATTTACCGCCTGGAGGTGGAGGAAATAAACCTGCCTTTAGTGACCTTCACCGCAAGGTGCTCCCAGGGCACCTACATCCGCACCCTGGCCGCGGATTTAGGCAAGGCCCTGGGCTGCGGCGGGCACCTGGTGGCCTTGCGCCGTCTGGCGGTGGGTGCCTTTTCTGTGGACGAGGCCCTGCCCCTGGCGGCCCTGGAGGGGATGCCGCGGGAAGAAATTCAGGCGCGGGTCATCCCCCTGGCGGAGTGCCTGCCGGGGATGCCCGCGGCCGCGGTGGCTCCGGACGCGGCCCGGGGCCTCCGCCAGGGCCAGGCCCTCCCCTGGATGGGCAACCACCTGCCGGAGGGGGAGCCGGTGAAGGTCCTGGCGGCCGGGGACCTGGTGGCGGTGGCCCAAGTTCGCCGCCGGGAGGGGGAAAACTGGCTGGCGCCATTGCGGGTTTTTTCAGCAGTAAGCAGCGAGCAGTAAGCAATGAGCAGAAAAGAGGGAGGAGGGAAAGCGGCAGCACTCTTGGTAGCTGATAGCTGACCGCTGAAAGCTAATCACTCAATAAGGAGGAAGTCGTGGGCTTAACTACCGAACAGAAACAGGAGATCATTGACCGTTACCGGCTGCATGAGTCAGACACCGGGTCGCCGGAAGTGCAGGTGGCCATCTTGAGCGAGCGCATCAACTACCTGACGGACCACTTCAAGGTGCATGGCAAGGACCACCACTCCCGTCGGGGCTTGATCAAGCTGGTGGGCCAGCGCCGGCGTCTCCTGAATTACCTGAAGAACAAGGACATTGAACGCTATCGCGCCCTCATCGACCAACTGGGCCTGAGAAAATAGGAGGCTTTTTTCTTCCATGGGAAACAAATATGAAATAGAAATTGGCGGCCGGGAGCTCTCGTTTGAGACGGGAGACTTGGCCCAGCAAGCCAGCGGCTCCATGCTGGTACGTTACGGGGAAAGCGCCATCCTGGTTACTGCGGTCATCTCGGAGTCCAAACGGGAGGGCATCGACTTTTTGCCCCTCACCGTGGACTACCTGGAGATGGCCTACGCCGCGGGCCGCATTCCCGGAGGTTTCTTCCGGCGGGAGCTGGGGCGTCCCAGCGAGAAGGAGACCCTTACCTCCCGGCTCATCGACCGGCCGCTCAGGCCCCTGTTCCCCAAGGGGCTATTCAACGAGATTCAGATTATCGCCACGGTGCTTTCCGGGGACATTGAGAGCGACCCGGACATCCCGGCCCTGAACGGGGCCGCGGCGGCCCTGGAGATTTCCCCCATTCCCTTCCAGGGGCCGGTGGCCGCGGTGCGCATCGGCAAGGTGGACGGCCAACTGGTGGTCAACCCCACCAACTCCCAGCTCAAGGAAAGCCGGCTGAACCTCATCGTCGCCGGCGCCCCCCAGGGGCTGGTGATGGTGGAAGGGGGCGGCCGCATGGCTCAGGAAGAGGAGGTGCTGGAAGCCCTGTTCTTCGCCCAGGAGCAGATCCAGCCCATTCTCGCCCTCATCAGCCGGATGCGCCAGGAACTGGGCCGGCCCAAGCTGGCCCCGCCGACGTCGGACTTTGGGGACCTGCCCCAGAGGATCGAGACCCTGGCCCGGGAGCGGCTCCTCCACGCGGTCAACCAGCCTGAGAAGCAGGCCCGGCACCAAGCCGTGGGCGAGGTGGCCCGGGAGGTCCTGGACACCCTGGGGGCCGAGGCGGAAGGCCGGGAGAAAGTGGTGGGCGGCCTGTTGAAGGACCTGCAAAAACGCCTGGTGCGGGAGATGGTGCTCACCGAAAGGCGCCGCATTGACGGCCGCGCTTATGCCGACATCCGCCCCATTTCCTGTCAGGTGGACTTCCTGAGCCGCACCCACGGGGCGGCGCTCTTCACCCGGGGGGAGACCCAGGCCCTGGCCGTGACCACCCTGGGGACGCCCTCGGACGAACAGCGCATCGAGACCCTGACCGGTGAAACCTTCAAGGCCTTCATGCTGCACTACAACTTCCCGCCCTACTCCGTGGGCGAGACCCGCATGCTCCGGGGTCCGGGGCGCCGGGAAATCGGCCACGGGGCTCTGGCGGAGCGGGCCATCTCCCCGGTGCTCCCCTCCGCGGAGGAATTTCCCTACACCATCCGGGTGGTTTCGGAGATCCTCTCCTCCAACGGCTCCTCCTCCATGGCCACGGTGTGCGGGGCGTCGCTCGCCCTCATGGACGCGGGAGTGCCCATCCGGAATCACGTGGCCGGGGTGGCCATGGGCCTCATCAAGGAGGAGGACCGGGTGGCGGTGCTCTCGGACATCCTGGGTGACGAAGACGCCCTGGGGGACATGGACTTCAAGGTGGCTGGCACCGCGGAGGGCATCACCGCGTTGCAGATGGACATCAAGATGGCCGGCCTCACCCGGGAGATCATGGGCCAGGCTCTGCGCCAGGCCCGGGAGGCGCGCCTCCACATTCTGGAAAAGATGAACGCGGTCATCGCCAAGCCCTCGGCCACTTTGAAGGAGCACGCGCCCAAGATCATCGTCATTACCATCAATCCCGACAAGATCCGGGAGGTCATCGGCCCCGGCGGCAAGATGGTGAAGCAGATCGTGGCCGCCACCGGGGTGAAGATCGACATCGAGGACGACGGCCGGATCCACATCTCCGCGCCCACGCAGTCCGCGGCGGACGAAGCCATCCGTATCATCAAGGAGATCACCGCGGAGGCCGAGGTGGGCCAGGTCTACCTGGGCAAGGTGAAGAAGATCATGGACTTCGGGGCCTTTGTGGAGATCATCCCGGGCACCGACGGCCTGGTGCACATCTCGGAGCTGGAGCACCACCGGGTGAAAAACGTCACCGACGTCCTCAAGGAAGGGGACGAAGTGATGGTCAAGGTCCTGGACATCGACCGACAGGGGAAGATCCGTCTGTCCCGCAAGGCCCTGCTCACTGACGAGAGGCCCGAGTCGGAAGCCCGGGGGAAGCGTACCGACAGTGTACCGAAAAAGCACCCTGAATAACCGCCTCCGGGTCGTTACCGAGGAGCTGCCCCACTTTCACTCCGCGGCCCTGGGGGTGTGGCTCAACGTGGGCTCCAGGGATGAGAGCGCGGCCGAAAACGGCCTCAGCCACTTCCTGGAGCACATGGCCTTTAAAGCCACTTCCCGGCGCAGCGCTCGGGACATCGCCCGGGAAATCGACCAGGTGGGCGGGGGGCTCAACGCCTTCACCACCAAGGAAAACACCTGCTTTCACGCCCGGGTGCTCTCCGAGCACCTGCCCCGGGCGGTGGACCTCTTGAGCGACCTGGTGCTCAACCCCCTGTACCAAGCCCAGGATCTCGAGCGGGAGCGCCAGGTCATCCTGGAAGAGATCGGGGCCCAGGAGGACACCCCGGAGGACCTGGTGCAGGTGCAGTTCGCCCGGCACTTCTGGGGGGAACACCCCTTCGGCCGGCCCGTCCTGGGGGACCCGGCCAACATCAGCCGCCTGGAGCGGGAGGAACTGGTGGACTACCGGCAGGCCACTTACCTGCCGGCCCAGACGGTGGTGGCGGCCGCGGGGAAGGTTACCCATGAGGAAGTGGTGGACCTGGTGGCCCGCCACCTGGGGGAGTTTGACAACGGCGCCCCGGGCCGGGCAAGAAGCACCGCGGCCATCTACCCCGGCACCCACACGGCGCCTCGGGACCTGGAACAGGTGCACCTGTGCCTGGGGACCCGGGGGCCCGCGGCCGGGGATATGCGCCGCTACCCGGCTACCCTGCTGCAGGTCATTTTGGGGGGCAACATCAGCTCCCGCCTTTTCCAGGTGGTGCGGGAGGAATTGGGTCTGGCCTACTCCATCTACTCCTTCATCAGCTTTTTCAGCGACACCGGGGTCCTGGGGATTGCCGCGGGGGTCGGCCCCCGGAATCTGGAGGCGGTGCTCTCTGCCATCAGCCGGGAGATGAAAAGGCTGAAGGAGGAGCCGGTGCCGGAGGCGGAACTGCAGGCCGCCCGGGAGTATCTCCAGGGCTCCATCCTGCTGGCCGCGGAGGACGTGGAGCACCGCATGATGCGCCTGGCCAAGAACGAGCTGCACTTCGGCCACTACATCCCCCTGGAGGAAATCATTGCCGGGCTGATGAAGGTGTCCGCCGGGGAAATCCTGGAAATGGCCCGGGAGCTCTTGCGGCCAGACGAGTGGGCCCTGGCCCTGCTGGGGCCGTTAGAAGCCGAGGTGAGGGCCCTAGAATTTTAAACTACCAACCCCTTTCCCAGAATCTCCTGAATCTGAAGTTCGCTGAATATTTCCCGCAAAAGAAAAAGGGCCCGAGGGCCCTTATTTCTTTTCCTCCCCCCTCACCCTAACCCTCTCCCCCCGAGGGGGGAGAGGGGAAAAGGAAAGGGGGGAGGCTATCTGGTTGCTACCTTGGACTTTAAAACTCCTCTCCTTCTTCCAGGATGGCCTTGTTGATGAATTTATAGAGGCTGCCGATCCATTCCAGTTCGTTTTCCAGCTCGGAGTTGGCAAAGATCCATTCGCCCTCCCGGTCCTTGGCGATGACGACGATCTCCTCGATGTCGTCCAGGTCCTGGTAAAACTTCTCCACCACCTCCTTGACGGAACGTTTAGCGCGGCCGAAGGGAATGATGTTCTTTCTCATGGTAATTGCGGGTCTTAGAGCAGGGAGTGACACTGCACGATTACCCGTCACCCTCCCGTGTGGAAAAATGCCCTTCGGGTGAAGGGAGGGGGAAGCCCCCTGAGTTAATTCTTTAATGAAGCCCCCAAAAAATCAATGATAATTTTGTTCACCACCTCCGGGACCTCTTCCTGGGGGGCATGGCCCACCTCCGGCAGGAGGTGGAAGTCCGCCCGGGGCATTTGGTCCTTGAGCCAGTAAGCCTGGGTCACGGGCAGGATGAGGTCCTCCCGGCCCCAGATGATGACCGCGGGTTGGCGCAATTGCCCCAGCCAGGCGGCGATTTCCTCCAGGGGCTGGAGGCGCAGCTGGCGGCAGAGGCGCCGGATGGCCAACCTGCGGCGCAGGTCCCGGAAGGGCGCGGCGTAGGCCGCCACCACCTCGGGGGTGATGAGGTCCCGGCGGTGGTAGGCCACCCTCAGGGCCAGGGGCATAAGCCAGGGGCCCAGGAGGGCCGCGGCGATGAGGCCCAGACCCGGCAGGCGCAAGGGGTAAAAGATCCAGGGGATGCGGCGCACTGCCACGCCCGGGGCGATGAGGACCAGGGCCGTCACCCGCTCCGGGTGGTCCCGGGCCAGGAGCAGGGCCAGGCTGCCGCCCAGGGAGTTGCCGACCACCGCGGCCTTACGGATGCCCCGGCGGTCCATAAAGTCCAGCACGCCCCGGGCCAGGGCTTCCAGGGAGTAATCTGCCTCCAGGGGGGCGGGGGAGGCCCCGTGAGCCGGCAGGTCCAGGGTCCAGACCCGGTAGTGCCGGGACAGGGGGCCGACGTTGTCCCGCCAGGAGAAGCTGGAGGCCCCAAAGCCGTGCAGCAGCAGCAGGTCAGGCCCCCGGCCCTGGACGGTAAAGGCCCATTCCTGGTTTTCGGTTTCCGGTTTTCGGTTTTCGGTATTTAACTGGATGGCCGGTGGCTCCATGATATCAAGGCCTGGCCGGGGCGGCGGCCTTAAGGGACGAAGGCAGCACGATGGGGAAAGGCACTCCGCGTTCTACCTCCGCCATGATCTGGCGATGCCGCTCCGTGATGGTCTCGGCCAGGTTCCGGACCAGGGCCAGCATCTGCCAGGCGCGGCGGCGAGAGGGGCTCTCCGGGGGCGCTTCCTCCACGGCCAGTTTCTGGAAATAGGGGTCGGCCAGGAACTGTTCCCAGAGGTTGAGGAACTTGTCGAACAGGTCGGGGTAGAAATAAGGGAGTTCCCCCTGGCGGGCTTCCAGGAAATTTAGGGCCTGTGTCAGGCGGAGGCCGTGGCTGGCCTTGCCTCCTTCCTCCTGGGCCAGTTTTTCCAGGGACTGGAGCAACTGGGCCTGGGTCACCCAGGCCAGGCGCTGCAGTGCTTCCCGGTGCAAGTCCGGGTGGCGCAGGAACGCGTCCCGGTGCTCCCGGCTGAGGAGGTAGCTGTTCAACACCTTCTTGGCGTCCTCAAAGGTATCGCTGCCGTAAGCCCCCAGGCGCCGCTGGTGCTTGGCCAGCCAGGCGGAGAGAAACTTGAGGCGCTCCTCGTGGGTCTTGGTGGAGGCCAAGAGGTCGGTGCGCTGGTAGACGATGGTGCCGGTGTGCTCGCCCCGGACAATGTCGGTGAGCTCCTTCAAGGTGCGCCGGGTGTCTTTGAGGAGGTTCAGGGACGCGTCCCGGCCGCCGTGGTAGGGGTGGATGAGCTCCTGCCGGGCCACGGACAGGGCCCGGTCCTCCAGGACGTTGAAGCGGTTGTACTTGTGCTGCTGGTAGGTCACCTTGAGGATCACCACCCGGCGGGCCGGGTCCACGTAGAAACCCTGGTCCTTCAGGTGGGGGTGGGTTTCGGCTAAGGATGGGGGCAGGGAGATGAGCGCGATTTTCTCCGCCAGGGGGTAGCGCTTCCCCTCGTAGCCGCAGAGGCTGGTGAGGGTGCGGTCCGAAGCGCCCAGCACCCTGATGAGGTACTGCTCCTTGTAGCGGCTGAGCTTGCGGGCGAAGAGGGCCGCGGAAGTGCGGCGCTCCGCGGCGATGGGGTAGCCGTAGAGCTCCATAAGGAACTGGTAGACAAATTCCCGCTCCCGCTCGTAGGAGGCGCTGTCGTTTTCCTTGAATTTGCCCAGGTTGCGGCCGAAGAGCTTGAGTTCCGCGTCCAGGTCCGAGGGGAAAGAAGCATACACCCCCAGGAGGCGGAAGTCCCCCTGGCCGTTCCTGGCGATGACGTGGGCCCGGTCCATGTGAAACAAGAAAGGCAGCAGGTCCTCGTACTGGGCCAGGTCGGTGAGGTCCCGGGCCCCGAAGCGCTGTTTGAACTGGGGCCTGAACTCCCGGGCGAGGTAGGGGAGGACCCGCTCCAGGTTCCCCCGGCTGCCCTTGCGCCGGCTCTCTTCCGGCGGGTGCAGCAGGTCGAACTGGAAGATTTCCTCCTGGTAGGACAGGGTGCGGTTGAAGGTCACCATGCTGAAGCTGGGAAGGTCCGGGTATTCGGCGAAGGTCTTCTCAAAGGAGGGCAGGAACTCCCGGGGCTCCACCAGGGGGTAGCCGGCATGGTAGGCTTCCAGCAGCCCTTTCTTGATGTGGACGAACTCCAGGAAGTCCTTGAGGAGGTACCGGTCCCTTAAGGGCGCGGCGCCCTGGCGCAAGGCCGCCAGGGTGTGCCCGTTCAGCCGGACCTCGCGGAAGAATTCCCGGGCCCGGGCCATTCAGCCGGCCACCACTTTGACGTGCACCCGGCGGGAGCGGGGCCCGTCGAATTCGCAGAAGAAGATGCCCTGCCAGGTGCCCAGGACCAGGCGGCCGCCGCTCACCGGCACGGTGAGCCCAGGGCCGATGAGGGAGGCCTTGACGTGGGCCGGGGCGTTGCCTTCCAGGTGGCGGTAGGATTCCCGGTCACTCACCAGCTTGTTCAGGACCATGAGGATGTCGGCCTTGACGCTGGGGTCGGCGTTTTCATTGATGGTGGCGGCCGCGGTGGTGTGGGGCACAAAGATGTAGCACAGCCCCTCTTGAACGCCGCTTTTCTGCACCACTTCCTGCACCTGGGAAGTCAGGTCCAGGAATTCGGTGCGGGTGCTGGTGCGCACCGACAGGGTGTGGAGCATGCTCACCTCCGGACGATGAGGGGTTGCTGGCCAGGGGGGACCACCAGCCCCGGGGGGGCCGGCGCTTCCGGGCTCTTTTGCATTTCTTCGGTGAGGCGCAGGGCCTGCTGCACCAGGGCGGCGAGGAAGACGGGCTCCCCGGCCAGGGGGCCGCGTTCGGCGCTGAGGTCTTGGGCCGCGGCCTGGACGGCCCGGGCCTCTTCAGCATGGCCCTGAAGTTGGAAGAAAGCAGCCATGGCCAGCAAACGCCGGGCCCACCGGGGCCGGTCTGCCGCCGGGTAAAGGGCGCGCACGGCCTCCTCCAGGACGCCCTGAAGCCGGAGTTGCATCTGCTGCTCCGTCAGCACCAGGGGGCTGTCCTGGACCTCCTGGAGTCGGGCCAGCCAGGGCTTGAGCTCCTCCTGGGGCGGCATCCAGAAGTGGAAGAGAGGGCCAAAGGCCAGGTTCCGGGACTGCTCCAGGAAGCGGCCCTGTTCCCCGGGGTCCAGCGAGGCCAGGGCGATTTCCGAGGCTGGGCCCAAATGGCGGGACAGGCGCTCCCGAAGGGCTCCATACTGGGACGCGGCCTCGCCCCTGGAATCGAGGCCGTAAGCTTCTTCCAGCAGGGCCAGGGCATAGGACGGCGGGGCCGGGGCCCAGTCGGTGAGGCCCTGCTCCCGGAAGTTCTGCCAGAATTCCCCCTGCTGCTGGCGTCTTAAGGCGAGGAGCACGCACTCCCTGAAGCCCTCCCGGTCGCTCAGCCGGGACACCAGGAAATTCCCGCCCAGCACTTCCCGGGGGACTTCCAGGATGACGATACGCTCGCCGTTGCCGAAGACCGGGGAGAGGTGAGCCACGGCCTCGCCCCCGGCCCGGGGCCGCGGGGCTTCCTCCCGGGGCAGGAGTTCCGGGGCCACGGCCACGCCCCGGGTCTGGAGATGATGGAGAGCCCGTTTCAGGGCCTTGAGGCGGTCCCGGTCCCGGGCGCCGGCGAAGAGGGCCGCCAGGAGGGGAGGTACGGCCGGGTGGGGCAGGGCGGCCAGTGCGGCCAGGAGGTGCAGGTCCCAGGCCAGGTCCTGAGGGCGGGGGGTGAGGAGCCCCCTCAAGGTCTCCAGGTCCGGCTGGTCCTGAAGAGCTTGTTTAAGTCGGGCTACCTGGGCCGTAAGTGCCGCGGCGGCTTCGGGCGGCAGGGGCTCCAGGTGCCGGCTGGAGGGCTTTTTCCCGCGGCCCTTCATGCTTTTGCCGGCGGGCCGGATTCGATGGCCACCTCGTCGGCGCGGCCCATCTCGGTGAGATAAACATTGACCCGCTGCCGGGGCTTCAAAGTCATGGCCGCGGAAACGTAATCGGGCTGGATGGGCAGCTCCCGGCCGCCCCGGTCCACCAGCACCGCCAACTCGATGCGCCGGGGGCGGCCGTAGTCGATGAGGGCGTCCAGCGCGGCCCTGACCGTGCGCCCGGTGAAGAGCACGTCGTCCACCAGGACCACCTCCTGGTCGTCGATGGAGCCGGGCAGTTCGGTCTTGCCCACCAGGGGCTTGTGGCTGAGCTGGGTCCAGTCGTCCCGGTACAGGGTGATGTCCAGGACCCCCACCTTCACCGGCCGGGAAGCCCGCCGGTTGATGAGGTCGGCCAGGCGCTGGGCGAGATAAGCGCCGCCGGTGCGGATGCCCACCAGGATGAGGTCGTCCAGGTTGGGGTGGCGGGCCAGAATCTCGTCCGTGAGCTTTTCCAGGTTGCGGGCCAAGGCGGCACCGGACATCGCCAGGGTCTTTTTGGGGGACATGGAATTCCTCTTTTGCGGGCTTGAGGTTTGTAAAGTCTAAAATTAACACGGTGGGCCAGAGAAGACAAGCCAGGGCGGGCAGGGTTGGGCGCGGTTTTCATGCCAAGTGTTAAAGGGCAACATCTGTAGGGGCGTGATTTATCACGCCCGCTTACAAGGCGCAATGAATTGCGCCCCTACAGAAAACGCCTATTTGCCGCAAGAAAAAATTGGGCATATAATAACAGACTGCGGGTCCGGGGAGGCGACCCCGGCCCGGGAGTGAAGTGTATGACCCTGGAGGAAGCCCGGGAGATCCTGGGCCTGGGCCTTAAGGCCAGCCGGCGGGAGATCCGGGCGGCGTACCGCCGGGCGGCCCGGAGGTGGCACCCGGACCGGGCGCCCGAGGGGGCGGAGGCTCAATACCGGGGCCGCATGCAGGAGATCAACGCGGCCTACCAGGCGGTCCAGAAGTTCCTGGAGGACTACCGCTATGACCTGGTGGAGCCGCCGGAGACCGAGGACATGCAGAAGTGGTGGACCTCCCGGTTCTACACCGGGGTGTGGGGTCCGCCCCCCCCCAAGGGCGGGGGAAAGAAGCCATGAGACGGACTTTAACCTGGGCCCTGGCCCTCCTGGGGGTATGGATGCTGACCGCATTTTCCGGGGCCGCGGGGGCCCCCAAGGGCGAGGTGCTGGAAAACCTGGAATACCGGGTGGACATCCTGGGACTGCCTGACCTGGTGCGGGCCGGGGTGGTGCTCACCAGCCTGGGGTCCGGGCGCTACCAGGCGGAGGCCAGCGGCGAGGCCAAGGGCATTCTGGCTCCCCTGAGCGGCCACCGTCGGGACTCTTACGCCACCGAAATGGTCTTCCGGGACGGCAGGCTTATGCCCCTGGTGTACCGGGAGGAGTCCCGGCGCAAGGACAAGCGCAGGCTGAAGGAATACCGCTTCAACTACCAGGAAGGCACCGTGGAGATGTGGCAGCCCAAGAAGGGGCAACTGGTGCGGAAATGGCAAAAGGAATTGAAGGGGCCCATGTACGACCCGGTGAGCGCGTTTTACAACTGCCGCCTGGGGCTGTTGGGGCCCCTGGCCCCGGGGGCGACCTTGAAGGTCACGGGCATCCCCTACCCCAAGCCGGAAGAGTACCACGTGCGGCTGGGTTCCCAGGGTAAGGAAGGGGGCCAGGCCATGGTCTCCATCCCTAACGAGGTCTTTGAAAAGAAACAGGGGGTGGTATTCGTGGACCTGGACGCAGGGCGGGTCCCCACCAGGGCCTGGTCCCGGGTCCTGGGCTTCGGCAAGGTGGTGGGCCAGCTGTTGCCGGCCAGCAAGCCCCTGAAAGGGGGGCTGCCGGAGATGGCGGCCGGAGCAGGGGCCGAAAGAGACGAGAGCAGGAACAACGCAGTAGCGCGGCGCCAACCGTAATTTCTTTTTTCCCCCCCTTGATAGAGGCTCTGGCGATGATTATTTAATAGTTAGCAGCCAGAGGACCGGAGAATCTGCCGCCGGCTCCCCCTAAAGCACTGCGACTGGAAGGGGCAGGATGTGGGGGTTGCAGTCCCACCTGGCTGTCAAAAATAAAAAGCCATGCGCGGGCATGGCTTTTTTATTGCCTGCTTAGGCGGTCAGATTTAAGGCTTTTCCGGGAAGAAAAACTTGACATTAATGAAATTGGAGGGATAATTTTAATAAAAGGAGACTTGTGCAGGGCATGCTCAATTTTTCCCGGTATCTCAGGGCATTATCAGGTTTTACTGCCAGCCTGGCAGTACTGGTAAGCGTATGGACAGGCTTGGCTAGGCCCTGAGCTCAAAAAATCTGGATTGTTCCGGGCAGGGCCAGACAAGCCCTGCCTTTTTATTTTCCCGGGGTTGATTGACAAAAAATGCCGCCTACTTTAAGATTTGCCCATTGTAACTTTGAGAAATTAATACCTTTGGGGCATAAGGATATGGAGAAACCAGACCTGGAGATCATTGAGCGCTGGTCAGACCGGGACCCGGAGCTGAAGCGCTTTGTGGACGAACACCGGGAGTTTGAGCGGCGGCTGGAGGAGTTCAACCGCCGCCCGTATCTCACCTCCCAGGAGGACCTGGAGCGCAAAAGGCTGCAGAAACTGAAGCTGGCCGGGCGGGACCGGATCGAGCAGATCCTGGCCAAATACCGGCAGAAGGAAACCGCGAGATGAAAATGACCGGCGCCCAAATCTTTTTGAAATGCCTGGAGCGGGAGGGAGTCAAACACATCTTCGGCTACCCCGGCGGGGTGGTCCTGGACATCTATGACGAGCTGACCCGCTGGCCCCAGATCAAGCATTTCCTGGTGCGCCACGAGCAGGCCGCGGTGCACGCGGCGGACGGCTATTCCCGGGCCAGCGGCAAGGTGGGGACGGTGCTGGTGACCTCGGGCCCCGGGGCCACCAACACGGTCACCGGCATTGCCTCGGCCTACATGGACTCCATCCCGGTACTGATCTTCACCGGCCAGGTGCCCACCAGCCTCATCGGCAACGACGCCTTCCAGGAGGCGGACATCGTGGGCATCACCCGGCCCTGCACCAAGCACAACTACCTGGTGAAGGACGTCAAGGTGCTGGCCCAGACCATCCACGAGGCCTATTTTATCGCCAAATCGGGGCGGCCCGGCCCGGTGCTGGTGGACTTGCCCAAGGACGTGATCCAGGCCAGCATCACGCCCCAATTTCCTGACGGTGTCAAGATCAAGAGCTACAACCCCACCTACCACGCCAACCCCCGGCAGGTGAAGCGGGCCCTGCACCTGATCCTGGAGGCGGAGCAGCCGGTGCTCTACACCGGCGGCGGCGTGGTCCTCTCGGACAGCGCCGCGGCGGAGCTGCTCAAATTCGCCGAGGCCTTGCAGATTCCCGTGACCAGCACCCTCATGGGCCTGGGCGGCTTTCCCGGAGACCATCCCCTGTG
>Ga0315268_10002889_pt1 | contig 19094 bp, 15 predicted proteins | sample C1_top_MG_FD_204535 | JGI IMG/M metagenome (GOLD analysis project Ga0315268, IMG submission 204535) | Sediment microbial communities from Yellowstone Lake, YNP, Wyoming, USA - C1_top | ecosystem: Environmental > Aquatic > Freshwater > Lake > Sediment | place: USA: Wyoming | collected 2017-08-01
CCGGTCAAGGAGGAGTTCACCGGCGATCCGGAGGCCAACCGGCTGCGCTCGCGGGCCATGCGCGAGCCGTGGATTTACTAAACTGAAGTGACGCCCCCGCACGCTCAACCAGAAAGGAAAACACGCCATGTCAAAGTCAAAGCTTGCTTTAGTGCCCGGCCTGACCATGAACCGCACCCCCTCACCCCATCCCTCTCCCCCAATGGGGGAGAGGGTGCCCGAAGGGCGGGTGAGGGGGATTCGCCCCGGTTCATGGCCCCTGCGCGCGCAAGGACTCCGGTGGTCACTCGCCCTGTTCGCCGCCGCGCTCGCTGCCAGCGCCATCGCCGCCTTCGGGCAGGAGCCAACGCCGTTGTTGACACAACCGGCGGACAAGCTGGTCGCCATCCTCAAATCGCCGGCGAGCCAGAAAGAAAAGGCCGACGCCTGCCGCCAACTCGCCGTCATTGGCACCAAGGACGCCGTGCCGGCGCTGGTGGCGCTGCTGGGCGACGAAAAGCTCTCGCACATGGCCCGCTACGCGCTGGAAACGATACCGGACCCGTCGGTTGACAAGGCCCTGCGCGATTGCTTGGACAAGCTCAAAGGCCGCCCGCTGGTGGGGGTGATCGGCAGCCTCGGTGTGCGGCGTGACGCGAAGGCCGTCAAACCCCTGGCGGGCCTGCTTCGGAACGCTGACGCCGAGGCGGCCCAAGGCGCCGCCCGGGCGCTGGGCACGATTGGCAACGCCGCCGCCGCCAAAGCGCTCCGGCGCGCCTTGGGGGGCGTGGCGGCGGCCAACCAGTTGGCGTGCTGTGAGGGATTGTTGCGCTGCGCCGAAGCCCTCTCGGCCAAAGGGCAGCGCAAAGAAGCGCTCGGCATCTACGACCAGTTGCGCGGCCTGCAAACCGCGCCGCACCAGGTCCGCACCGCCGCTTTGCGGGGCGCCATCCTGGGCCGTGACAAGGCCGGTGTCGAGTTGCTCCGGGAACAGTTGCGGAGCCAGGATTACCTCCTGTTCGCGGCGGCGGTGCGCACTTCTCAGGAGCTGCCAGGGGCCGAGGTAACGCTGGCCCTGGCCTCTGGGTTGGGCCAGTTGCCCGTGGACAACCAAATCGTGGTGATCCAAACGCTGGCCCAGCGCGCGGACCGGGCGGCCCTGCCAGCCCTGCTCCCGATTGCCAAGAGCGGCGCCAAACCGCTCCGGCTGGCGGCCCTGCGCGCCTTGGCCGGCATTGGCGACGCCGCCGCGCTGCCCGTCTTGACCGAGTCGCTGGCCGATGCCGACAGCGAGGTGGCGCAGACCGCGCGCGAGAGCCTGGCCAGCCTCTCAGGGCCGGAGGCGGATGCCGCGGTCGTGGCGATGCTTGGCAGCAACGACCCCGCGCGCCGGCTGAGCGCCATTGAGTTGATTGGGCGCCGGCGGATGACCTCGTGCATCTCCGCGTTGCTGAAGGCCACCGCTGATGCCGACCTGCGGCCATCCGCGCTCAAGGCACTGGGCCAACTGGGCAGCCCCGCCGACTTGCCGGCGCTCCTGGATGTGCTCAGCCAACTCAAGGAGCCGGCCGACCTCGAAGCCGCCGAGCAGGCCGTGACCGCTGTGTGCGCGAAAGCCGGCGACCCGGAGCCGTGCGTTGAGAAGCTGGCTGGCGCGTGGTCATCAGCGCAACCGGCGCAAAAGAGCCCCTTGTTGCGCGTGCTCACTAGCATTGGGAGCGCCAGCGCGTTGATGGTCGTGCGCACGGCCGTCACCGAGTCCAGCCCTGAAGTCCGTGCCGCCGCCATTCGGGCGCTCGGCGCCTGGAAGACCGCCGACGCGGCGCCGTACTTGTTCGCGGTGGCCGGAGCCACCAGCGACTCGACCGAGCGGACCATTTGCCTCCGCAGTCTTCTGGGTATGGCGGCCAACCCCGACTTCCCGGCGGAGCAGCGTCTGGGCATGTGCCGGCAGGCCGCTACTTTGATCACCCAGAGCGAGGAAAAGAAGCTGCTCCTGGCCGCGCTGGGCAGCATCCCGTCAGCCGAATCGCTGGAACTGGTCACGCCGCATCTGGACGATGCGGCCATCAAAGACGAGGCCTGCGCCGCCGCCGTGGCGATTGCCGAGCAACTGCTCAAGGGCCAGAACGCCGCGCAAGTGGCGGCCAAGCTGATCGAGCCACTTCAAAAGGCCGCGGAAGCCACGGCCAACGCTGATTTGGCCAGCCGCGCCAAACGGCTGCTCCAGCAGGCGCAAAGCAAGGCCGGCGGGAAGTAGGACGGAGGAGACAAGGAGCAGAGGAGCAGAGGGGCAGCGGGGCAGGAATCAGGAGTCAGGGGACAGGAATCAGGAGTCAGGGGACAGGAGTCAGGGGTCAGGTGTCAGAAGTCACGCTTCGCGCCCGGCCCATCCAGTATCCAGAATCCAGCATCCAGCATCACGTTTCACGGACCACGCTTCTCGCATCACGCTTCTATGAGACTCTGTTTTGTGCGACACGCGGACGCGCTGCCGGGGGCGGATGACGCCGCCCGACCGCTCTCTGAGCGGGGCCAGGAACAGGCGCGCAAGTTGGGCGGCTATTTCAAGGACTTGGGCGTGGTTTTTAACGCGGCCTACACCAGTCCGTTGCTGCGGGCGCGGCAAACCGCCAAGCTGATCCTCAAGCGGCGCCTGCTGGCCAAAGGCGCCAAGCTGGCGGTCACCGACGCCCTGCTGAACGAGACCTCGAAGGCCGATTTCGAGCGGTGGCTGAGCGAACTGCCGCCGGCTGAGCACGTCTTGCTGGTGGGCCATGCGCCCTCGCTGGACGAGCACCTGGCCAAGCTGCTGGGCGTGGCGGACCCCGAAGCCGTCGCGTTGCGCAAGGGTGCCGTGGCCGTCGTCGAGACCGAAGCTGGCCGCCGGCCGACGCTGCGCTTGTTCCTTTCCCCGAAACTCCTCCCGTAGGGGCGGCGCCTGCACTCCGGCGCCAAGCCTGTCTCAGGCGCGCACCGCCAGAGGCCGAACAATCAGCACTTGCTGGCCCACCAGCGGGGCAGTCTCATAGCTCCAGGTCATCCTTAGACCACACAAAGGCTGAGCGGCGCTCGTCGAAGCGGTGCAAGCCGGCGGCGCGGGCCTCGGCCAGGGCGGCGCGGAACTCGGCGGTGGTGATGGGACGGGCGAGGTCGTGGTAGCGGTCGGCGGGTTCGGCGCAAAGCACGTCGCCCGCGGGGCGGTACTGCGCCATCAGGTTGATGTAAGTGTCCGGGGACAGTTCCTGAGCGAGCCACTTGGCGACCTGGGCGGTGCCGGCGGCGCGGTTGGGCATGACCAAGTGCCGCACCAGCACGCCGCGCCGGGCCAGTCCGCGCTCGTCGAGGGCCAGCACGCCCACTTGGCGGTGCATCTCGCGCAGGGCCTGCTGCGCGGCTTCAGGATAGTCAGGCGCCTTGGCCAGGCGCGCGCCCACCGCCGGTTCCCAGAATTTGAAGTCGGGCATGTAGATGTCCACCACGCCGTCGAGGAGGCGGAGGGTTTCCAGCGCGTCGTAACCGCCGCTGTTATAGACGATGGGCAGGCGCAGACCCTCTTCAGCGGCCAGAACCAGTGCCTCCAGTGCTTGCGGGACCACGTGGCTGGGCGTCACCCAATTGATGTTGTGGCAGCCTTGCGCCTGCAACTCCAGCATGAATCCGGCCAGTTGCCGGGCCGTCACCAAGGCGCCGTCCAAATCGTGGCTGATGTCCCAGTTCTGACAAAAGACGCAAAGCAAGTTGCAGCCCGAAAAGAAGATCGTGCCGGAGCCGCGCCAGCCGCGCAGGCAGTCTTCCTCGCCCAGATGCGGGCCGCAACTGGCCACGCGGGCCTGCCCGCCAATTCTGCAAATGCCCTTCTGGTCGTGAGCCCGGTCCACTTGGCATTGGCGGGGACAGCCGCGGCAGTTGGCCAAGCCCGCCAGCGCGGTCTGTGCCCGCTGTTTGAGTTCGCCCGACCGGGCCAAAGCCAGGTAGGCAGGATAGGCAGGCGCGGTCATTGCGGATCAGCAATGAAAATCAGACGAGTGGCGGCGGGCTGGCGCGAAGCGTTTGGAGTGCGGGAGCTTGCTCCCGCTTTCAGTCGTGGTGGGGCAGAAAGCGCCGGCTGGCGCGAAGCGTTTGGAGTGCGCCAGTCCTCTGGCGCTTTCCCCCGCGGCCCGGTCGCAAAAGCGCCAGTCCCCTGGCGCTCTCGCCAGGGCGCTGGTCGCAAAAGCTGCGGTGCCGGTAAGCCGGCTCAGTCCAAGACACTTCGCGCGCAGGCACTCACCCCCCCCCTTCCTGGTCGGTTGCGCGTTAATGAGAAGGCGCATCTCCGCCGCTTGAGGACCTTCGGGCCAGCAGGCAACGAGGCAGCTTTTCACTTGGCCGGAGTGAATCGGAGCTGCGTCATGCGGGCATACCAATCCTGGAGGCGGTTGTGTGCCGCCGGCAATTGGTAGTGCCCGGAATAGAGGAAGTTGCCCAACACGCCGTAAAGCTCAAAATCCACGAACAAGACCCGCTCCGCCAGGAGGAAGGGCCGGTACATGAGCATCTGTTCGCAAGGCATCAGCCGCTGGGCCAGTTGGGCGAGGAGTTGTTCCTGCTGGCCGCGCCATTGCTCCAGGCAGCCCCGGCCAAACTTGCGCTCCTTGTGCCGGAGGAAAGCCAGTTGGTCGGCCGGCGGCACGTTCTCCCGCCAATAGATGTCGTTGAGCCGGAAGCCGACGTCTTCAATCTGATGCTCGAAGTAGCGCCAGAGCATGCCTTGGACCCCGGCCCACTCGCGCGGAAACAGCCCCAGCCCCAGCCGGTTGTCGAGGTACTTGGCGATGACTTGCGAGTCCTCGTCCGTCTCGAAGACGACGGTCCTGCCGTCTTTGATGATCGGCACTTGGTAGTACCGCTGCCGGGTCAGCCGCCAGATCAGCGAGCGGTCGCCGTGGGGGATGTTGACCACTTTGAAGCGCACCCCGGCGTATTCCAGCAGGCGGCGTTGCACGATGCAAAAAGGGCTGTAAGGAAGCTGGTAGAGCGTAATCATAGCATAGCGCGCAGCGGCGGTTCAAACCCATGCCAATTTACCCTCCCGCCACGGGGCCTGACAAGCGCAATCGGGCACCAAAACGGGCATTTCGGACGGCAACCCCCGCCCAACGCCCCTTCACTCGGCCACCGCCCGCAAGAACAACAGGGGCGCGTTGGTGTCCATCGGCAAGCTGACGCTCAGAGAGCCGTTCACGCGACAGAAGACGTTCGTGATCTCCGCCCACTCCAGCAGGTTGGTGGAACTCTGGACGTGGTAGAATCGTTGGGCCTGCCCGCTAAAGCCAAGCTTCCAAACCCCGTTGGTGGCCAGCCTCAGATAGCTCAGAGTAAAGGGTGAGGGCGGCCGTAGCTCCAAGGTAATGCCGTCGAGCCAGGCCGAACTCTGCCCCACGTTCCGGAGCGAGTATCTGTAGAAGGTCCAGCGCACCACGTTCGTCCGGTCCGGCAGGCTCACGCTCTTTTGCACCCAGTCCGACGGCAGGACCTGGATTACCCGGCCAGGCGGCGTCGGATACGCGAGCAAGTCACAAGTCAACTGGTCGCGTGCGTCGGCGGAGGCCTTCCACCAGAACTGGAGCGTGCCGGGGCCGGGGAAAGTCGCCTGAATCCAGGCAAAGCGCGGATCAGTGGTGGGAAACGATGAATTGGCGCCCGGCCCGGTATTCAGGAGCGGGCCGGCCTGCAAGGCGTCCGGTGGGTCGTGCACGACGTTAGCTTGCAGAAGCCAGAGGGCGTCCCCACCCCGCACCCAGTTGCAACCGGCGTTCGCCCAAGAGCCGTCGAAGCCCGGTTGCGGCTCAAAGTCAAGGCTAAGGACAATGTTAGTCGAGTCGCCGAACGCCGTGGTTACCCGCAAGTCATAGACGCACCCGCTCGTGACCCCAAACGTCGTGGACACCAAGTTGGTGGGAGTCACTGAAGAAGCGGACCTGGCGGCGTTGGTGGCGCTTACGCCCGGCATTTCCACAAACAGAGCGAGCGTGGGCGCGAGGTTCGTCTCGGCCAAAGCCAGGCTCGCGTGGACCAAGCCGTCAGCGGGGGCGGTCCACGCCCACCAGACCGAGTTGCCGCTGGGGCCGCCGTCTTCCGGCACTGTGCAGGTCGCGTTCACGCTGGCGCCGGCTGCCACGACGGCAGTGCCCGCCAGGAAAATGCGGTTGGAAAAGGAGTCGTTCGGCGGCGCTGGGCCCAACCGCAGTGCGAAATCCGTCGTTGCATTGGTCGCAGTGTCCACGACCAGTTGGTAGGTCCTGCCCGCAACGGCCTCGAAGGCAACGCGGCTGGCCGGCGCATTGGTGCGCACGGCGGTGAGCGTCCCCAACGCATCCCCTTTGAACAGAGCGATGACGAGGTAGTCGTAGTAAGTGCTCCCGCGGGCGCTGCCGACATACTGGCCTGAGTCTGACGCCGTCCAACTGCACCACACCGAGGCCCCATTATCGCGCCCAGCGTGGGCAGGTTCCCCCGGCTCACGGGTGGCGCCCAGCGTTGTTCCACGCGCCACAACATAGGCCCCCGGCAATCGGAGACCGGTTGGCAAAGTCGTCGTTGGCCGGACCGGGCACCAGGCTGAGCGTGGCGGTGGTGTATTGTTCCAGCGGCGGAGAAACCACTGCCAAGCAGTAAATAGCCCCGGCGCTGGCTCGCAAGGCGAACTGGGCGCTGCCGCTCACCGAGTTGGTGGCCCACGCCAGGGCTTCGAGGTTAGTGAGCGCCGTCCCGGCAAAGGCGGCAGCCGCAAAGCCCGCCGCGCCGGGCACTGTGACGCTCACGAGGTACGAGCCGTCGGCTGGCGCCGTCCATTCCCACCAGACCGAAGCGCCAGGGGAGATGCCATCGGGATTTGGCTCACCCGGCTCGTGGGTCGCGCCGGCAATCGAAGCCGTCACGGTGACGTTGGACCCGGAGATTGGCAAGCGGTCCGCGAAGTTGTCATTCGTCGGCCCGGCGTGGGCGGGCCAGCGATACAAGGCACCCACCATCCCAAGCACGAGCAACTGGTAGGAAAGTGCTCTGCAACCATTCACATCCGATAGTTGAGGGCAGGCGACCACGGATGGCAAGAGGTTTTTGCTTTGGCTGGGATTGCGGCCAGGCAGGCGTTCAGGTATGGTCTCCGGCGTGTTCGTCGAGCGAAGCCGATGTCTCCTAAGAGGCGTCCAAGCGCGAGGTCCCTCTCCGCTTTGGCGGACGCAACCGGGCCGCGGGGCTGGAGGGAGGTGAATTTGCATTTTTCAATCTACAATTTCCAATTCTTAATTGGCAGGGCGGTCTGGTTGAGGCCGCGCCGCGCTGCGGTGTGTATCTACCTTTGCTTTTTGTTGCTGCTCCCGGCCTTCACCGTCTGCGGCACAGCAATGGCCGCCGAGTCGCGCGATTGCCCGCAGGTCGAGAGCATCTCGGCCGAGGGCACGGTGGTCGCTCGCCTGCAAGGAAAGACCTACGAGCTCCGCTGTGGCGTGTGGCTCGGCGATTGGACCTTGATGGCGGTGATCAAGCCCGACGCAAAGCCGCGCCAGGCGGTCTTCGAGGACTTTACGCAATTGAAAGGCCGCCTGGTGTTCGCCGGCGAGGATGGAACGGCAGTGGAGCTTCCCAAGTCAGCAGAGCCGACCTGGGCCGAGCCGGGGAGCCTGTATCGCGGACACACCCTTGAGGAGGTGTTCGGCAGCGACCGCGACTTGCTGGGCGAAGAGCTGCTGGCCAATCCCGGCGACCCGCAATACGATGAAGTGGCGGCTTGCTTCCCGCCCATTTCCAAGCTCCGCGTCTATACCTTCGTTGGCACGCGCGAGTGCTTCGAGAAGGTCGGCATCTTCTACGGCGGCAGCACGCCGAACTTCGATCCCGCCGTCTATGTTCCGGGCATCGAGAAAATCCGCGGCGCCGGCCGGGTATTGGACGGGCTGGTGGGCGGCTGGTTGCCGGCCGTTAGGCTTGTGTATCCGGAGAAGCCGGGGGATTGGTCGGAGTTGGTGGCCTACGCGCTGATGCGGACCGAGAACGGCAACAACCGCGTGCAGCCGGTCTGGTATCGCGTGAGCCGGATCGAGGGAAACACGCTGAAGTGGGTCCGCTACTTTGACTCGTATCACCCGTTCCCGCCGCGCGGCAAGCAACACGCTGGCGTCCTGTTCTACAACTTGGAGCGATTCAAGGCGCACCAGATTGGCGCCCTGGCCAGGGCGATTGCCGCCGCCCTGGACCAGATCAAGGGCAATCTGCGCAACCGCTGGATTACCATTCGCTGATGATGAAGATGGGGCGAGGAGGAAAACGAGGACGACTCTCCGGTCAAGAACGTTCTTGTCGCTGTTCCATCCATGTCAACCCGTGGCTGGACCGCACGTTGGGGTCAGGCTTTTCAATCATGGCGCGGGCGGGTGGGTGGCTGCTGGTTGCCGGCGCGGCGTTCGCCAGCGTGCAAGCCGCCACCAACTTGCCCGCTTACTACGCGCATCCAGCGGTTGTGGACGCGCACGGCGTGATCGCGCCGTGGCATCAAGGCTTGAACGGGCAGTTGGACGAGCGGCTGTCCATCGCTGTCAACGTGCTGAAACGCTACCCGTGGGTGGACAAGCCCAAGGCCGTGATGGCCGCGCCCGACTTCGTCTATAACTCCCATTGGAGGATCCGGCCCGACGGCGCCATCCTCATCCCGCCGACCACCGACTGGATGTGCGGCGACTTGTGCCAGCGCGCCTGGAGCATCATCAAGGGCCTCACCGCCTATTACCAGTACAGCGGCGACCCGATCGCGTTCATTTACATCCCGCTCACGGTGGACTACATCCTCGACTATGGATTGACCGAAGAGAAAGCCGACTGGCCGCTGTTTCCGATCAGCACCCCCACGCGCGGCAAGGCTTACGGCAAGTGCGACCCGCGCGGACGCAATCAACTGGACCTTTGCGCCATCACGGGCCGCGAGGTGCTCCGCGCCCACAAGCTCACCGGGAATCCACGTTACCTCAAAATGGCCCGGCACTGGGGCGACGTCTTCGCGGCCAAGTGCCAGTTCGCCAACCCGGAGCTTTCGCCCTGGAATCGCTACGTTGATCCGTCGGTGGTCGGCTGGTCGGACGTGCTGACCGGCACCACCGCCATCATCGTGGATTTCCTCGATGACCTGATCGCCGGCGGCTACACGGGCAACGACGGCGTCGTCATCAAAGCCCGCGATGCCGGGCGGCGCTTTCTCAACGAACAGATGCTCCCAGCCTGGTGGGTGAACGACACTTGGGGCCGGACTTACTGGGACTGGGACAACCCGATGATGTGCGGGATGGTTTCGATGTGCGCCGACCACTTCATGCGATACCCGCTGGCCTATCCCAACTGGCGCAACGACCTGCGCAACATGCTCTCGCTGGTTTGGAACCGCAACGGCGCCGACCCGGCTTCGCGCGGCGACGTTTACAGCGGGGCGTGGGCTTTCCCGGAATCCTCAGTCTGCTGCGGCACCTCGCTCTCCTACAACCAATACACCGCCGGGCCGACGCTCATCCGTTACGGCGTGCTGGCCGACAGCGAGTGGGCGCGGGAAATTGGCCGCCGGATGATGCTCATGGCCACTTACGACAGCCTGCCCAACGGCGTGGTCAAAGACGGCCTGCTCGGCGACCAAGTGGCCACGGGCGAGTGGTCGAACCTGGCGCATCCCTGGCCCTTGTGCCAGACAATGGAAGCCATCGCGTGGCTGCCGCGCTGCTTCGCCCCGAACCGCGAAAACCACATCGTGCGCTCAACTTCGGTCGTCAACGACGCGCGCTATGAAAAAGGCCGCATCAACTACTCCACTTATGACGCCCCCGAAGGCGCGCACGAGGTGTTGCGGCTGGCCTTTCGCCCAAACGTCGTCAAGGCCGACGGCCAGCGGCTGATGCCACGCGCCGAGTTGAACGCCAACGGCTACACCGTCGAACCGCTCTCGAACGGCGACTGCATCCTCACGATTCGACACGACGGCTCGAAGCGCATCTCGATAGAGGGAGACGACCCGCAACAGGTCGCCGATGACCCCGCGTTCGCCTTGATCGGCGCGTGGACCAACGTCGTGGACTCTGCGGCCTTCGGCGGCTCGTTTTGCACGGCGGACGAGCCCGGCGCCGCGCTGGGTTTCGCGTTCAACGGCAACCAAGTGCGCTTGTTGGGCGGCGTTGGCCCCGACGGCGGCTGGGCCGATGCCTTGGTGGACGGCGTCAAGGAGCCAACCGTAATCGAGTGCTGGAATCCGACCGTGCGCCACCGGCAACTGATCTTCGCCAAGAAAGGCCTGACCAACGGCCCGCACGAACTGAGCGTGGTGGTCCGCGGCGAGCACAATCCCTTGGCCCAAGGCGCCAGGATCATGGTGGATTCAGCTCAGTATTCGGCGGCGAGCGGCGACGCGGGCTACGGCTCCGGCGGCGGCGCGCGGGAAGCCCAGCGGCTCATCTTCGGCTACACGGGCCGCCATGATTACACTGACTCGCGCGGAAACACTTGGCGGCCAGGCACGGAATTTGTGGTCCGCCCTGGATTCGGCATAGACACAGTGGCCCGCTGCTGGTGGCATCGGCGCCGCAGCATGTACATCGGCGGAACCAAGGACGAAGAGCTTTACCGTTACGGCGTCCACGCGCCCGAGTTCTGGGTGAACCTCACCGTGGCGCCCGGCGCCTACCTGGTGCGGCTGCACTGGGCCGACACACCAGAGACTCCTTGGATGGAGCGCGAAGACAAATGGGAGCCGGTTTCGCGCCCGACCACGGTGGCGATCAACGGTGCGAAAGTGATCGAGGACCTGAACGTGCGGAAAGAAGCCGGAACTTTCCGGGCGTATGTCCGGGAGTTCCCCGGCATCCAGCCCACCAACGGCATTATCGAACTGCGGTTCACCTCCACGCCGGGCCATGAGGCCATGATCCAGGCCCTCGAGGTGATCCCTGAGGATGGCGCGCGGCAAAGCCGCAACCAAAAGATGGATTAGGAACCCAGGAAACCAGGAAAAGAAACCTTTCTGAGTTCCTTCCGTGTGTTCGGGGTACTCCGTGGTCGTAGCCTTTGGCCAACAGCCGGCCACGCCGCCAAGGTCCTCAGGCAAGCTGCGGTTTCAATTCGTTCCGGATCGCTACGGTCGGCCTCGGGTTGCTCTCAGGCGCCGGCAAGCCTAGTTCCCTCATCGTCGCGACGTGTTCTTTCATGCCCCACCGGGCGCGGTAGAGGCAGTCCTCAACCGAATGGCCCACGCCGGAGAAACCCTCCAAGTCCGGCGAGTAGAACCCGAAGAATTCCGGGTCTTCGGTTGCTTCGATCACCAAGGAATACGGCAGATCAATCATAGCTCCTCACTCCCGGACCCGGTAGAAGCGGCGGGCCTCGGCGGGCGCCAACGCCAGCGGCGAGAGCGCCGCGGCCTCATCCTGCCACGCGCCGGTGACGCCCGCCGCGCTCTGCAGCACTCCCCACGACCAGGTCAAGACCGCTCTCCCGCCGCTGGCGGCGATGGACAGTTGCGGGTGCGGGTTGAGAAATGCCGCGAAGTCGCCCGCCATCACCGCCCGGACCTGCGCCTCGGTCAGCGCCCCGGAAAAAACCGCCGCGTCATCGAGCATGCCGTTCCACTCGCGGCCAACCATGTTCAGTTGGGAGCCGATCTGGATGGCCCCCGTGTAGCCGTCGAAGACGAGCGAAGCCCTTAGTGGCAGGGACACCTTCCCGCCCAGCGGTCCCTGGTTGCCGTTGCGGTAGAGCGTCAGGTTTTGGCCGTCATAGACCAGCGCCCAGTGGGTCCATTGGTCGAAGAGTGGCGCTACCGGAGAGCCGATCCCAAAATTCTTCCGCCAAGCATCCAGGGTGCCGTGCCACAAATAGACCTGCGAATCGTCCGTCGCGCCGGAGTCCCACTGGATGCCAAAGCCGCCGTCCTGGCACATGAACCGGCCATAGGTGCTCACGTAGCCGCCGGCGCCGTCGGATTGCTCGTAGGCCCAGATTGCCAGGCTCCACGCCGCGTTGGGGGTCTGGCCGATTTTGAGCGGCACGCTCCCCGGCACGTCAACGTAGCAATGGTCAATTCCGTTGTACTGGAACTGGAGCGCCTGGCCAAAACCGGGCTGGCCCGCGACCCAGGTTGGCACGTTGCCGTTTTCGCCCACCAGAGTGCCGTTGTTGCCCAGGCCCGAACTGTCGCCCGCTTGGTCGCCGCTGCCTTCCTCGAAGCGCCACAGACCCACCAAACAGGGCCGCAGCGGCGCCGACACGCTCAGCACTGCCGTCCGGCTGGTGACGGCACCGAGGGCGTTGCTGACCACGACCGCGTAAGCGCCCGCTTGGGCGACTTGAACGTTGGTCAGCACGAGCGACGCGTTCGTGGCGCCCGCCAGACTCACCCCGTTGAACCGCCACTGATAACTCATCGGCAAGACGCTCGTCGCCGACACACTGAAGGTCACGTCCCAACCGAGGTTCGCCACTTGGTCTTCCGGCTCCGTCGCCAGCTTGGGCGGGCCGCCCAGGAATTCGGAAAAATCGCTGGCCATGATGGTCCGGAGCTGGGCTTCGGTGAGCGCGCCATTGAAAAGCGCGAAGTCGTCAATCATGCCGTTCCAATTATGGTCGCCGTGCATGTTGAGCATGGTGCCGATTTGGATTCCTGAGCCGTAGCCGCTCCAGTCCAACCCGGCATGCACGGAGAGTGACGTTTTCGCGCCCGGCGCGCCTTGGTTGCCGTTGCGGTAAAGCGTCAGCTTCTGGCCGTCATAGACCAGCGCCAGGTGAATCCACCTGTCCAGCATCGGCACGACCGCCGCCGTTGTGCCGAAGCCCTGCTGCCACGCGCCCAGGCTGTGGTGCCAAATCCAGTATTGAGGGTCACTCCACAATGAGGAGCCGGAGTTGAAGTTCAAGCCATAGCCCTGGTTCTGCGCGAACAACCGCCCGTAATTGGCCACGAATCCGCCCGCGCCATCCGACGCCTCATAAGTCCACGCGGCAATCGTCCAAGTGTCGTTGGCGGTCATGCCGAACTTCAGCGTGGGGCTGGCCGGGATGTCCACGAAGGAGTGATCCAGGCCGTTGTTGATGAACTGCAGGGCCTGGCCAAAGCCCGCCTGGCTCGGCACCCGCGCGGGCACATTGCCCTGTTCGCCAGACAGAGTGCCGTCGTGGCCGAGGCCGGATGAGTCTTTGGCGGTGTCGCCATCCGCTTCATCAAAGCGCCACAACCCCAGGAGCGCTGGAGCGGCCGACGCGGTGTAGAGGGCCGAGGCGGCGAGCAGGGCCGCGCCAAAAAGGAACCTTGAAGGCATAGGAGAGTTGTTCGTGACAAATGTGACACTGAGTCTATCTAGTCCGCCAGCCGGAGTCAAGCCTTCGTCGTTTCATCTACTCAATCCTCCACTTGAGCACGGTCAGCGATAGGGCCGGGAAACGGTAGTCAAAGCGGGGAGAGCGCGCAGCAAAAGTAGATTCCACCGGGGTGATGCGCTCCGGGTCGCCGAAAGTATTGGTCACGTCCGGTTCCCCGGCGTGCCGGCGGTCCGTCAAAGTCCACACCGCAAGCCGCTGGCCCTTGCTGCCAAAGGCGGAGAAGTCGAGCGGCCTGGCAATGTCATCGGTCGTGTCGTTGACGGCGAAGAGGGTGACTTCGCGGCTGTTGGCCGAGAGGGTGGCGCTGAGGTCCAGGCCGACGTTGGCGGGGAGCTCTGAGGCGATGCGCAGAGGACGGTTGCCGGCCAGGGTCGCGTAAAGCTGCTGGGCGTAGTAGGTGGGTGTCTTGCGGAGACGGTGGTTGTCGGTCTGGATGATGCCAGAGCAGAAGCTGTTGGCGAGGTTGGAGCGGTTGGCGATTTCGACCAGGTCGGCGTGCCGGTGCAGCAAGTTGTGGTAACGGGAGCAGGCCAGCGCGTTGGCCAGGGTCCAGAGCATGGCCCGGCCCGTTCCCCAATCGCCGGCAGTAGTGTTCCACTCGGTGACCCCGACCTTGAGGTTGCGGCCCGGCACGATGCGTTGCAGCATCTGGGTGATCTCCTGAAGATTGCTCTCCGCCCACCCCAGGTCCGGCGTGTAGTGGTGCGGGCAGACGTAGTCAAGCAGGCTCCCGGCGCTCCGCAACACCGCCTCGGTCGGGAAGGAAGACAGCAGTTTGATCGTCGGGTCCGCCTTCCTCATAGCCTCGCAAAAGGCGGCCATCCGCTGGTCGTAGTCCTGGCCCTCGCGTTCGTTGCCGACCTGCCAGAATTTGACGGCGTAAGGCGCCGGGTGGCCGTTGTGGGCGCGCCAGGCGCCCATGGGGGTGTTCGTTGCGCCATTGAAGTACTCGACCTCCTCCGCGGCGTCTTTGGGCGAGCGTTGCGTGAACCGGACGCAGATCAGCGGTTCTGCGTCCACGGCGCGGCAGAACTCCACGAACTCCGCCAGGCCGGGTCCGGCGGGTTGGAGGCCGCCCCAGGCGCGGAAGGGCTTGCGTTGGTCGGGGTCACCGACGGTGTCTTTCCATTCGAAGTTGCCCATGCTCGGTTCATCCACGGCGCTGCCCCCAAAGCGAATGACGCCCGGCTTCAAGGCGCGCACCGCCTCGACGACATCGCGCCGCCAGCCGCCGACGGTGTCCAACGGCATCAACGAAGCGTTGTCGAACCACAGGGTGCCAGGGCCGCGAAAATCGAGGGTCAGGGTCGCGTTGGTGTCGGTGGCCGAAGGCACAAGCTTGACGCTGAACTTCTGCCATTGGTCCGTTGGCTGGAACTCGGCCTTCGCATAGACCGTCGTCTGCTGGTGAAGCCTCACCCGCACAGGGCCGTGCAGCCCTCGGGCGCGAAGCCAAACCTTGAAATCGCAAGGCTGGCCGCGCACGACAGAAATGCCGTCTTGGGAAATGCCCACGGTGCAGGGCGTTGCGCCGTCCGCCGCGATTCTCTGCGAGGTCTCCCCGCTGACTTTTGTCTGCTCGTCGCGCGAGTATTCGGCCCGGTTCACCGCGCTGCTGGGATACCACGGCTTGGCCTTGAAATCCGTCTCCTTGATGAAGGCAACCGCGTACGGGGTCAGCCCCTCGAAGCTGCCATCGGCCAGTTTTTCAGCCCACATCCCCGGCACCAGGTCGCAGAGGTACTCTATGAACTGGCCATACTGCATCGGGCTGATCTCGCCGGGACAAAGCGGCTCGCGGGTTACGGCGACCGGTTGGCTGGCGACGCCGGCGGCTTCGAGCTGCAAGTCGTCAAACCAGGCCGTGCCCGTGCCCTTGCCGAAGCCGACGAAGAAAACGCACACCCTCACCCGGCCATCGGGCGGGGCCTGGAAATAGACGGGCACGCGCGCCCAGTCGCTGTCACCGCCATGATTGGCGCCGGCGGCAATGGTGCCACGCCCGCCGGGCTGCTGCACTTGCAGCGTGCCGTAGGTTGGCGCGCCCTGCGGAACCAAGCCTCGCGTCTTGACCCAGCCCGTCAGGCGATACCACTGGCCGGGCTTGAGAGTGATCTCCTGGCCCAGCGCTGTGTCAGATGGTTCGGTGGCGGAGATGCGCAAGGAACAGCGTCCTTCCCGGAAAACCTGCGCATCCGGCTCAAGCTGCGGCTGCGCGCCATAGACATGGCCGTCCCAGCCCGCCGTTACGGGGCTTTGCTCGAAACCGGGATTGTCCAGCAAGCCGGCGCCGAGGCAATCCGCTGCAACGAGGCCAACAGCGACCAGCGACGCGCAGCAAAAGCCTCGCGGCCTGCAACCGTTCTCGCTGGGGCGAAGACTGGCTGAGCGTTGGGTATCATCACCATACTGGTTCCGCTGACCGGAATCAGTCATGAGCATCGAGGCATTCCGGGCATGCATTGTCAAGTCAGGTTCATCTTTCGCCTTGAAAGATGGAGCGCAAATCCCTAGCACCGTGGAGAGCTCTCACGACCAGCAGTTCCGGACCACTTGGGCGGTAGAAAACGAGGTAGTTCTCGCAGCCCTTTATGCGCCAACTCCGCAGGCCCTGCACACGGAACTGGCGCCGGCGCCCGATATAGGGGTGTTCAGACAGGAGGTTCAGGACGCGACGAAATGCATCCAGGAACCTCTCTGCTGCTGCCGGAGCATCAGCGTGAATCCACGCGTAGATTTCCGCGAGATCTCGCTCGGCGTCGGCTGAGAGGCGCGGGCTCATCAGGCCCCGTGGCGTTGTTTGCCGGTCGCGCGCGCACGGGCCAAAGCCTGGCCCTTGCGCCTAATCCTCCGCCAAGTGCCAGCGGTCACAGTCCTGAACGGCCCCGCTAACCCGGCCTCAATGAGCTGTTCCAGCTCAGGGTCCTCTGTTTGGGACGTGCTGGCGTCCCAAGCCCGCAACGCCTCCCGCACCACCTCGCCCGGATCGTTATACAGTCCGCTCCGCACCTTCGCCTCGACTAGGCTGCTCAGTCCTGGCGGCAGCTCGATCGTGATCGCTGTGGTCTCACTCATACTATGATAGATTAGCACTTGTTCGGGGACAATCAACCTCTCTCTCCCCACGAGACTGCCCTTGGCTCCCAGTCACGCCCTTGCGTGGCCAACGCGCTCCGGACCGGCTCAAGCCGGGACTGCAAACTAACCTTGCGGCGGGGTTGCTTGCGCCGGCCCTGGCGGCGGCGCCGATTCAGCGGCCCGGCGCTGCGCCCGCCAGCCCAGCCAGAGCATCACCACGCCGAACACCAACTGCGCCAGCCCCCACCAGAGGTTGATGTTGATGCCCAGCGAACGCTGGTACATGGCCGCGTCCGAAATCAGCCCGTAAACCACGAGGATGCCGCCGATGATGGTGAACATCAGCCCAATGGGGACCCTAACGTCAAGTCTCATGCGTTATGCTCGTTATGGCCTTTTTGGCCGGTTTGTTTTGCAGAGCGTCAGCCGGACGAGAGAATGCTGCCTGGCTCCGACCGCGCGAAGCGTTTGGAGTGCGCCGGCTTGCCGGCGCTTTCGGATGGCCCGGGGCGCGCCAAAGCGGGAGCAAGCTCCCGCACTCCAAACGCTTCGCGCTCGGCACTGCGCATCCTGTTCTCATAGCTTGTGACGCCCCGCCCGCCGCGCTTTGTCTTACCGGAAAACAACGTTCAACGCCATCGCCAAGGCCAGCACCACCACGCCCAGCGCGGCAGGCCGTTTGTACCACGGCACCCCTTCTTCCTTTGGCCGCTCGGTCAGCGCATAGACCAGCCCCTTCAGCTGTTCATCGGTTTTGTTGGGTCGGGTAAGCAGCGAGACGATGATGGTGACCAGGAAGCACACGCTCCACGCATAGATGGCGCCGTAGAAGTTGAGCGCCATTTCCGAGTGGTATTGGTGAAGCACCGTGCCCAGCCAGCCGCCTTTGACGAGCGAGGTGGCGTGCGGCGGGACCGTCAGGCCGTGGTGCAAGGCGCAGGCCAGCGTGCCCGACACCAGGCCAAAGAACGCGCCGTGGCCCGTCGCTCGCCGCCAGAACATCCCCAGCAGGAACGTCGCAAACAACGGAGCGTTCACGTAGCTGAACACCAGTTGGAGCACGTCCATGATGTTATTGAAGTTGCGGGCGAAATAGGCCGTCGCCACGCTCAGCCCAATGCCCCACACCGTCGTGAGGCGGCCCATCCAGAGGTAATGTTGGTCGGATTTGCCCGGCTGGATGTAGCTCTGGTAGATGTCATACGTCCACACCGTGTTGAACGCGGTGACGTTGCCAGCCATGCCCGACATGAACGAGGCCATCAGGGCCGTCAACCCCAGCCCCAGCATCCCGGAGGGGAAGAACTCCTTGAGCATGTATGGCACCGCCATGTTGTAATCCAATCCTTCGGCGGGGTTTTGGGGATTCGCCAGCGGCAGGAAGCCGTTCGGGTTTTTGAAGTGGAGCGCGATGGCCACCATGCCCGGCAGGATGACCAGGGCCGGAAATACCATCTTGGGCAGCGCGGCGATTAGCGGCGTGCGCCGCGCCGCCGACATTGAGTTGGCGGCCATCGCCCGCTGCACCACCAGAAAGTCCGTGCACCAGTAGCCAAACGACAGCACGAAACCCAGCCCCATCACCAGGCCGAACCATTCCACGCCCATCGGGTTGCTGCCCGCCGTGCCCAGGTGTTGCCAGGATTCTGCCCAGGTTCCCGGCGCGAAGGCATGCCCGGCACTGTTGGCCGGGCTGGTGGCCACCAGGTTGAGTTTCGCCACCAAGCCGTGCCAGCCGCCAAGGCCCTTGAGCCCCAGCACCGTCAGTGGCAGGAAGCCGAGCACGATCAGGAAGAACTGCAGCACCTCGTTGTAGATCGCCGAAGTCAGGCCGCCGAGGAAGATGTAGGCCAGCACAATCGCCGCCGAGATCAACACGCTGAAGTGAAAAGGCCAGCCCAGCAGCGCCTCGAACAACTTCGCCAGCGCGAACATCGAGATGCCAGACGAAAACACCGTCATCACGGCGAAGGAGATGGCGTTGAACCCGCGCGTCTTCTCGTCAAAACGCAACTTCAAGTACTCCGGCACCGAGCGCGCCTTGCTTCCGTAATAGAAGGGCATCATGAAAATGCCCACGAACACCATCGCCGGGATGGCCCCGACCCAGTAGAAGTGGCAGGTCATGATGCCGTACTTGGCGCCGTTGGCGGCCATGCCCATTACCTCCTGCGCGCCGAGGTTGGCCGAGATGAACGCCAACCCGGCGATCCACGCCGGGATGGCGCGCCCGGACAGGAAAAAGTCCTCGCTGGTCTTCATGAACCGCTTGAGCGCCCACCCGATGCCCAGCACGAACACGAAATAAACGACCAGGATGGCGTAATCTATCCCACCAAGTTGAAACTGCTGCATAATTCGGATGGCCAAGGTGTAACGAAGCCGCGGCCTATTGTCAACAAAGGCTCAGAACTCCTGACCCCGTGGAAGTTGGCTGAACCAATCCTGATACCACCCGGACAGGGCTTTCGTGCGTAACTCATTCATTTCCAATGGATGAAACCTTCGGATGGTGTCAGGAATTTTCCACGGCTAACGGAGAACCGTGCGACGGATCAGGAGTTCTGAGGCTCCGACCCCGGTTGGGTGCTGGGGCGCATGACGGGTTTCTTCACGTGCCAGTGCAGTTCTCATTCACACCCCGCTTCAGCGCA
>Ga0315268_10002890_pt1 | contig 19093 bp, 14 predicted proteins | sample C1_top_MG_FD_204535 | JGI IMG/M metagenome (GOLD analysis project Ga0315268, IMG submission 204535) | Sediment microbial communities from Yellowstone Lake, YNP, Wyoming, USA - C1_top | ecosystem: Environmental > Aquatic > Freshwater > Lake > Sediment | place: USA: Wyoming | collected 2017-08-01
CGAGTAGGCAGAATACAGCACACGAGTCTCGTCATCGCTCAGATCGAGCAACGGGCGCAGTCGCTCGGCTGTGAAGACACCGTTGAGAAAATGAATGTAGACCGGCTCGCCATGTTTCTTGCCAGTTTGCAAGATTGTCTTGTATGCAGCCAGCCCGCCATTGGCAACATGCTGGATGTATGCGCCGATTATCGAATCAGGGTCATCCACTCCCAGCGCAAACAGCAGTTCATCAACCTGAGCCATTGACACCTCCTTGTCATCGGATTACGAGTAGTATAGCACACTCCCCCCGCACAAATGCGCGGTGCATCACCCTGGTTCCCTGTCGAGGTTTTGTCGCACGCACTGTTCAACTATGCTCGTTCCTTCGCTCATCCTTGCTGGATCCTTGCTGGAACCTACCTACTATCGCTGAACCTCGCATAAGTACTGTTATCAGAGCATTTGAAGCAACATCGTCAACCAAGTAATTGGTTTGGATCGGAAAGCTGCAACAGAAGATTAGTCATCCGTTGCTGCACAGAATCAAGTCTTGCAAGCAACTCATCGTGATATTCACCCATATTTGGATCCAAATACAAACGAAGCCAAAATTGCTCCTGTACCAAGAGTTTCGCATACTTGGCGTCAATAGCCTCGCCCTGTTGTTCAAGTTCATGCTGGTATTCTTCGGCGTATTGTGGTAAAATGAAAGCAAGGGACATGGAGGGCGTGAAGATTTTGCGAGATGATCCGCACTCAAGGACATTGAAGGAGCTAGTTTTTTGTATCTTTGATGCTTCCTGCATCTTGCGTATCCACGTCTCTTTACTATGATATTCATTTTACAACCGACTCTTCGCATTGTCAAGGGGCAAGTTTTGCCGGCAAGAACACTTGCGCCCATTGATCCACCTGAATCTCGATCAGGAGATTGAAATAAGAGACGTGGTTACGCATATTAAGGCACACTTGAATCTCGATTAGGAGTTGCTTTTTTTATCGTGTGCCAACAGACAGAATGTTGTTCTTGTTCCTCAATCCATTGATGATCGTGCAACTTCATAATTCCTTGCCATCTGCTCCACTACTCGCCTCATCTCCGCCACCAACTCCGGCGGCTCCAGCACCACGCAATTCTCGCCATACTTGAGTAGCGTCTTGCTAGCCCAGAACAACTCGGTCTCGTCAATCTCTGCCGTGACGATGAGCGAGCCGTCCGCCTGGCGTTCCTCCTGGTGATTGCGAAAACGGCGCGTCGCTCCCTGGCTGGCAAACTCGCGCGAGAGCCGATAGCGCAGCGGCAGTGGATGGCGCGGCTTGTCCGCTGTAGCAACTTTGGCCGGGAGCAACTTGGCTGTCCCCGGCACCACGCGATCCAGCCGAAATTCCAGGTCATTGTCTGTCCTGTCGCTGCGCCCTTGAAAATATAAATGTCCTTCACGCAATTCCAGGCTGTTGTACACCGTCACCACGTGTCGCTTGGTCTTTTCGCTCGTGCGGGAGCGATACTCAAACTCCAACTGTCGCCTCTGGCCGATAGCCTCTTGTACCTTCTGCAGCGTAAGGCGGTGAGGTTCGATGTCGTCCAACATTGGTATCAGGACAGATATCGGTACAGTCTGTTTGATCTGGGCTTGCTGCTTTTGGGAAAGATGGCTTGCAATGCGATTGACGAACGAAGTGACATCATCGGCATAAGGAGTTCGTTCAAAAGCGCGGCGCAACAGCGAAAGGATATACAACTCGTCCGGGCCAAGCTTCAAGCGCAGCAGGGGATTGTTGCCGGCTTCAAGATGATAGGAACCATCATCGGCTTTGCGCCCCACATCAAAGCCCAACTCGCGCAGCCACTTGATGTCACGCAGAAAGGCATCCTCAGGTGCATCACCATACGCAGTCTCGTCCATCTCCGCGGTGACACGGGCAATCAAATCATCGCGGGTGAAATCAACTTCCTCAAGTGCAGCGAGAATGATCAGCGCGCGGTGGAGCACATCGCGTGTGGCGCGGCGGGCATGCGGACGGCGCGGCATGGGCGACCTCCTGGCAAGTGACAAGAGCGGCTAACTGCTATGCTGTAGAGTATATTACATTCCCATGCTCAATGCAAAACGTTCGACAGTGCAGCCGCAACAAAAAAGCCAGGCCATCTAACCCGGCTCAAAACCATTGTTCTGTGGTATCATAGTCCCGCTATTTATGGCCCTCTGACTCGACGAAAAACGAGCTGATGTCCACCGTTTATTTGCTCGAGTCGGGCAACACCAACCACGCCGATATGACAAGAGGGTTATCGGGTTGCGACTGAGACATCTCGAACTCCAGGGTTACAAGACATTCGCCAGCAAGGCAGAGTTTGTGTTCCCGACCGGCGTTACGGCTATTGTCGGTCCAAACGGCTCTGGCAAGTCGAACGTCGCCGACGGTGTGCGCTGGGTGTTGGGCGAGCAGTCGTACGGGCTACTGCGCGGCAAGCGCACGGAGGACATGATCTTTGCAGGTAGTGAGCAGCGTCCACGCGCGGGCATGGCCGAAGTGTTCCTGACACTGGACAACTCGGACGGCTGGCTGCCGGTCGAGTTCTCCGAAGTGGTGGTCGGACGCCGCGCGTATCGTTCCGGCGAAAACGAGTATTTGCTGAACGGCAGCCGCGTGCGCTTGAGGGACGTGCAAGAGCTGTTGGGGGCGAGCGGCCTGGCCCGACGGACGTACACCGTCATCGGGCAAGGGCTGGTTGACCAGGCACTGAGCCTGCGGCCCGAGGAACGGCGGACGCTGTTTGAGGAAGCCGCCGGCATCAGCCTCTACCAGAGCAAACGTGACGAGGCATTGCGCAAGCTCGACGACAGCCAGCGCAACCTGGAGCGGGTGCGCGACATCCTGGCCGAGATCGGCCCGCGCCTGCGGACGCTGCAGCGGCAGGCCGAGCGCAGCCAGCAGTATGAACGGCTGGCCAGCGAGCTGCGTGAATTGCAGCGGACGTGGTATGGCTATCATTGGGGTCGCGCACAGGAAGCGCTGCACACCGCACGCCAGGCGGCCGACGCACAGGCCAAGACGCTGGCCGAGCGACAAGCAGAACTCGCATCACTGGGCGGCCGGCTTGACGAGCTGCACGATGAGCAAGCGGGCTTGCGCACAAACCTCGTCGAATGGCAGCGGCGATCCGCTGTGCTCCATACTCAGGCAGAAACGGTTCAACGGGAACTGGCCGTGATGGCCGAGCGGGCGCGGCTGCTGGGACAACAGCAGGTAGAACTGGAAGCAGAAACGCGTCCTCTGCAAGAGCAACGTGCGGCTCAGATTGAGCAGGTGACGCAGGCGGAAGCAGAACTGGCGGCGCTGGCACAACAACTCGCCGCGCGCCACGCCGAGATTGCCACCGCGCAAGAAGCATTGGCAGCACGCCAGGCACAGCGACAAACACTTGGCCAGGCGCGCCAAGCCTCGCAAGACCGCGCGTTCGGACTGGCTACGGAAGCCGCCGACCGGCGCAACCGCCGCTCACAATTGGCCGAGCGGAGAGGGGAACTGGAGCGCGATCAGGCCGAGCACGGCCGCGAGCAAGCCAAGCTTCAGGCAGAACTGGACACACAGCGGCAAACCATTACGGAAATGGAGACCGACATTGCGGCGCTGGTGGCGCAGGGCAACGCACTCAAGGCTCGAGCCGATGCGCAAGCGGCTGAAATCGCCGCGTCCCAAAAGCGCCAGGCTGAGCTGGAAGAGGAGCTAGTGCAGGCCCGCGCTGCCGAGACCGAGCTGCGGGCACGCTACGAAGCGTTGGGGCAACTCCGCACGGAAATGGCCGGCTTCGATGCTGGTGCACGAGGGGTACTAGCTGCCCAGTTGCCCGGCGTGCGCGGTGCGATGGCGTCGCTCATACAGGTCGGCGCCGAGTGGGAGAGAGCGATTGAATCCGCGCTCGGTCCAGATGTACAAGCCATCGTCGTGGACGACTGGGGGGTTGTGGAGAATATCGCCGGTCGCGGCCTGGGTCGCGCTACCCTGGTGCCTCTTGACGCAGTGGGCAATCTGGCCGCGCAGCGCGCACAGGCTTTGCGGGACGCGCGCCCCTGGTGGGCACGGTTGCTCGGCCTGCCTATCGGCAACGCGGCGTGGGCACTGCCGCGCAGCGCAACCGCTGCGAGCGTCGTGAACTGCGACGAAGCGATTCGCCCGGCGATTGACGCGCTGTTGGGCAACGTGGTATTGGTCAACGACCTGGCGCAGGCGCAGCAGTTGCTGCCTCAGCTTCCGCCCGGGGCTCGGATTGTCACTCGCGCAGGCGAGGTGGTGCGACATTCCGGCGCGGTGACGGTGAGCCCGGCGGATGCATCCGGCGGGGGGACGTTGGGGCTGCTGGCGCGCGAACGCGAGTGGAGAGGGCTTCCTGGGCAACTGGCGGCCGCGCAACAACGCTCATCACGCATCGAAGCGATGCGAGACCACGAGGTTGCCCGACAGGTCACACTCGAACGCGAGCGGGCGACGACGTTGGCCAGCCTCGACGAGCTGGCGCGGCGCGTGCGATCCCGCTCACAAGAACGCGACGTGCTGACTCGCGCGGCGGAACGGCTCGACCAGCAGATCAGGTGGCAGGAAGCGCTGACCCAGCAAACGCAATCCGAGCTGGAGGCACTCTCGGAAAAAGATGCGGGACTGGCGGCTGAAGTGGAAACACTCGCGGCTCAGCAGCAGGCCGCCGAGCAAGACATCCTGGCGGCGGATGCGCAACTCGCCGCGCTGCCGCTGGAAGAGCTGGCTGCGCAAGTGATACAATTGCAGACGGCGGCGGCTGTAGCCAGTCAAGCCGTACAGGGACAGCAAGCGATTGTCCGCAACGAGCGTGCTGTGGCCACACAGCTCGACACGCAAATTGTCGCACGCTCGACGCGGGCCTCGCAACTGAGCCGAGAGTCTGTTGAGCTGAAATCTCAACTGGAGGTGCAGCGCGCACAGGGAGCAGAGTATTCCGGCAAGATCGCAGAGTTGGACGCGCAACTGCAGCCCGCACAGGAGAAACTGGCGCGGCTGGAGGCCGAGCAGCAGATGATCGAGAGCCAGGAGCGCGCAGCGCGCAACCGCCTGCACGAGCTCGAGTCGCGCCACAACGCGGCCATATTGGAGGCGGGTCGACGCGAGGACGAAGTCAACGCCTTGCACGCGCGAATTGACGAGGATTTGGGGCTGGTGGAATTGGAAATGGGCGAGGCCACGGGGCCGGTGCCACTCCCGCTCAAACCTATCGTCGAGGAACTGCCGGCCGTGCACGAATTGCCGGAGGGAATCGAGATGGAAGTCCAGCGGCGCAAGGCGCAGCTGCACCGCATCGGCCCGATCAGCCCCGAAGTGCAAGCCGAGTACAAGGAGACCCGGGAGCGCCACGCCTTTCTGACGACACAAAACGCCGACCTGGAACAGGCGATTGCCTCGCTGAATAAGGTCATTGCCGAACTGGACGAACTGATGCGCAAGTCCTTTCTGGAGACTTTCGAGGCGATTGCCGCCGAGTTCAAGCAGACCTTTACACGAATCTTTGGCGGTGGATCGGCCAAGCTAGTGCTGACGGACCCGGATAACCTCACGACGACCGGCATCGACATCATCGCCCGGCCGCCCGGCAAGCGGCAGCAAGGGTTGGCGCTGCTTTCCGGCGGCGAGCGCGCACTGACAGCAGCGGCTCTGCTGTTCGCCATCCTCAAGGTGCGCCCCACCCCATTCTGTTTCCTGGACGAAGTGGACGCAGCACTGGACGAGGCCAACATCAGTCGCTTTCGCGACATGCTCAAGGAGCTTTCGACGTCTACGCAGTTTGTGGTCATCACGCACAATCGCGGCACCATCGAAGCCGCCGACACGATCTATGGCATCAGCATGGGCAGCGATAGCGCCAGCCGAGCGCTGAGCTTAAAGCTAGAGGGGGAAACAGTTGCGGCGGCGTGACGTGCGTGATCTGATGCCGATCATCCTCGCATTGGCTGTTGTCATGTCCGGGTGCACGCCGGTCACCGATCCAATACCGCCTGTGCCCCGAGTCATCTTTCCCACTGACGACCGACCGCCGACCGCGCAGCCCCCTACCCCACAGCCCAGTCCCACCTCCACGCCCCGCCCTACACCGGCGGCCGACCCGCTGTCGGAATACCGCGCACTGTGGGTGGATGGGTTCAACGACGGGCTCAAGACACCGGCCCAGGTTTCTCAACTCATCCGCGATTGTCAGTCTATCAGTTGCAATGTCCTACTGGTTCAGATGCGCATCCACGCCAACGTGCTGTACATACAATCGTCAGAGCCGCGCGTGGACTATATCGCGCCAGGGTTCGACCCACTGACAGACGTCATCACCAAAGCGCATTCGGCCTCGCCGCCGATTGAAGTTTACGCCTGGATGAACAGTCTACCAGTATGGCCAGCGGACACTGACCCGCCGACTGATCCGCGCCATATCCTTAATACACACGGCCCCCAGGCAACCGGTGCAGATAACTGGCTGGCGCTCAACGAGCAAGGCAATTTGAGCGGCACGGGGCTATACTATCTTGACCCCGGCCACCCCGACGCGGCGACGTACGTCGTCAACCAGATTGTGGGCGTGGTCAAGAACTATATGGTGGATGGGGTGCATCTCGACTTTATCCGCTACGGTGGCGTCCAATGGGGCTACAACCCGGCGAGCGTGGCGCGATTCAACGCACGGTATAACCGGACCGGCACACCAGCCCCCGACGATGCACAGTGGTCGCAATGGCGACGAGACCAGGTGACCGCCATCATGCGGCGCACCTGGCTCGAGTCTACCGCCATCAATCCGCATATCAAGGTTTCCGCCGCGCTCACCCCCTGGGGAGACGGCCCGGGCACCGACCTGGAATGGCAGAACTCGTCAGCCTATCGGACTGTCTTCCAGGATTGGCGCGCCTGGCTGCAAGAGGGCATCCTCGACATCGCCTTTCCGATGAACTATTTTTCGGACTCGGCCCTATCCGCCAACCTGGACCACTGGATCGAGTTTGAGAGGAATCATCGCTACAACCGTCACGTCGTGATCGGGCTGGGCAGCTATATGAACGCACTCGAGGAGACGCTATCTCAGATTCGCCGGGCGCGCGGTCGCTCGAATTCAGGCGCGCGCGCCGACGGCATTGCGATCTATGTCTACAATCAGACGGACAAGGACCACGTGCCATTTTGGCAATTCACCGAGGCGACCACATTGGGGCTCGTACCTTCGCCCGCAGTGCCGGTGTTCGCCCCCCACGCGAATCTTCCAACCATGCCGTGGAAATCTTTTCCTACCACCGGCCACCTGATGGGGCTGGTCACGACAGCCAACCAGCCCACCGATGGCGCGACGGTTACGCTCACTGGCCCGGCCCGACGAACCACCACAACCGACGGCACCGGTTTCTACGGCTTTGTGGACCTGCCACCGGGCGCGTATCGCGTCTCGACCGGGAATACCAGCTTAACCACGACTATCCGGGCCGGGTCTGTGGTGACGCTCAGCCTGGAGAAGCCATGATGCGATGGAAGAGAGAGACACAACCGGCGAAAGGCTCGGCTTTAGCGGCCATCTCTTTCGGGAAACATTCTCGTAACTATCTCGTAACGCACCATCAATAGTGCCTTTGGTAACATAGAGAGTGATGGCAGGCGAACGTATTCTCGTTATTGACGATTCGCAGCAGACTCGCGACTTTGTCGTCGAGTACGTCCTCACGCCTCACGGCTTTTTGCCCGAGGTCGCGCGCGACGGGGCCGAAGGCCTGCGCAAAGCACTGGCAACGCCTGCGCCCGACCTGATTATCCTCGACCTGGAAATGCCCAAGATGACCGGTATCCAGGTGCTGGAGGCGCTGCGGGAAAAGCGCGTGAACATTCCAGCCGTGCTGATGACCTTTCATGGGAGCGAGCAAATCGCCGTTCAGGTGTTCCGGCTGGGTGTGCGCGACTATGTCATCAAGCCATTCTCGGTCGAAGAGATGCTGTGTGCCATCGAGCGGGCGCTCACCGAGGCAAGATTACGCCGCGAGCGCGATGCGCTGATGACCAAGCTCATCCAGGCCAACCGCCAGCTCGAGCTGCGGCTGCGCGACCTCAACGCGCTTCACGGGATTGGCCGTTCCGTGACGGCACTGCTCGATCACGACGGCCTGTTGACACGGGTGGTCGAGGCGGCCCTGTATATCACTGGCGCGGAGGAGGGCGCGCTGTATTTGATAGACGAGGCCAAGCGGCAGCTCCGCGAGCAAGTAGCCCTGCATCGAAGCAATAGCCATTGCCCGCGCAGCGCGAGTGAAAAGTCGCTGCTTTGCGCCCGGCAGGCAATCCGCGCTGTTCAGCCTGTCAGCGCCGCGGCGACTCTGTATGTCCCGCTCGTCGTCGGCGCCAGAGTGCTGGGGGCGTTGGGGGTAGACAACAGCAACACCGCGCGCTACTTTAGCGAGCATGACAAACAAATGTTGCAGGCGCTGGGGGACTATGCCGCCATCGCCATCCAAAACGCCCGCTTGTTCCGAGAACTGGAGGCCTCGAAAGAGCGTGAAAAACAACAACTACGCAACCTGTTCGAGCACTATGTTTCGCCACGTGTCGTCGAGCGGATGATTGCCAGCCCAGAGTGTGCATCGCTGGGCGGCACAAGCCAGGCCGTGACTGTGCTGTTTGCAGATATTCGTGGCTTTAGCGGATTCGTCGGACGGACGCAGCCCGAGCTCCTGGTACAGGTGCTCAACCGGTATATGGCGGCGGCCGCAACCGCCGTGCTGGCGGAGGATGGCACGTTGGACAAGTTTATGGGCGACGCCGTGATGGCGATCTTTAACGCGCCTCTGCTGCAACCAGATCACGCACTACGGGCGGCCAAGGCTGCGCTAGCTATTCAACAATCCGTGGCGGAGGTCCACCGGGAACTAGCGGAGCCGCTTCGCCTGCAATTCGGCATTGGCGTCAGCTCCGGTCAAGCTGTGGTGGGTAACATTGGCACAGCCCAACTGATGAACTATACGGCGGTGGGCGACTGCGTCAACGTCGCCAAGCGACTGCAAGAGGCCGCGCGCGGCGGCCAGACTCTCCTCGACGCCAAGATGTACGACCTCGTGCGAGGCTGCGTCCGAGCCAACGCCCTCGGCGTGGTGGAAGTCAAGGGTCACGCCATCCCCGAACCTGTTTATGAGCTGGTGGGCTTGAACATCTGAAGGGTGAAGAGGAAAGCACGAGAGGCTGCCAACGCCGTCTCTGATTTGGCGCGTCTGGAGCAAGTGTGATAGACTAGCCGCTGGTTTGTCACCCCTACTGTACCAGCAGACGATGGAAGTCAAAGGTCGGAGGTCCAGCATGTCTTCAGACAGCACCGTTATGGCGTGCCCTACGTGCCAGCGCCATCTGCCAGCCGGAAGCGAAGCCTGCCCTTATTGCGGCCAAGACCTGTGCCCCGATTGTGGAGCAGCCATCGGTTCCCAGGATACTAGCTGTCCGCGCTGTGGCGCAACATGGCAGCTTGTTTGTCCGGTATGCGAGCACGAGGTCGGACCACAGGACGCGGTCTGCGGCAACTGCGGAGCATCGCTGGCCGATACTTTGCCCTGCCCACATTGCGGCGCTCCGATGCGCACCACCCTCATGGAATGTCCGCGCTGCGGCGGCGAGCGCTGCCCGAACTGTAACGCGGCTTTGGGCCCGAACGATATGCAATGTCCCCAGTGCGGCGAGAGATTCGCGCTCACTTGTCCCGAGTGTGGGACCGAAGTAGACGCCGCAGCAGAGAAATGCCCCCAGTGTGGCACCAGTTTTGTCGAATCCGAAAACGCGCCTGCCACAGTGCTCGCTGGCGAGTACCCCTGTCCCCAATGCGGCGAGGCAGTGCATCGTGAGGATGGGGTGTGCAGCGAGTGTGGTGCGACATTTTGCCCGCGCTGCCTGACGCTCACTCATGACGACGATGAGCAATGTCCTGGGTGCGGGCTGCCACTCTACTTTACCTGCCCCGACTGTGGCGAACAACTATTGGCGGCTGCATCGGTTTGTCCCAGTTGTGATCGGCTGTTTGTTCGGAAATGCCCTTCGTGCGGGTTTGTGGAAATCTGGGGCGCGCCCCTGACCTGCCCACAATGTCACAACGCGCTGCCCGCCGAAAAGCAGCACACGGCGCGCGCGACGCCTGTGGCGGCCAGCATCCTGGCAAAAGTCGTCGTGCCCGTGCAAGTCAAATGTCCACAGTGCGGCCTGCGATTCGACCCGGCAACTGGCCCGTGTCCCAACTGCGGACAAATCGTGTGCCCCAACTGTCACGCGCGCTTGTTCGAGGACGAATTGACTTGTCCGCAGTGCGGCACGCAAGTTGCCATCGGCTGCCCCAGATGCCGGGCCCGGCTTTTACCGGGCACGACTGAATGCCCTACGTGCCGCCAGTTGCTCTGCCCAGAGTGCGGCGCTGCCGTGACCGAGGAGGCGACCGCTTGCGAGGTATGCGGCGCACAGATTACACTGGCTTGCCCACGCTGTGGCGCCCAGGTGGCCGCCGAGGCGGAGGTGTGCCCGGCGTGCGGGCTGGACCTTTCCGGCCGGTGCCCCAAGTGCCGGGAGCCTCTTCCGGATGGCGCGGACACCTGCCCTGCCTGCGGGCAATCAGTGTGCCCTGAATGCGGGTCGGCTGTGGAGGACGACGCAGTGAGTTGCCCGGTATGCAAGGCGTCGTTCACGTTGAGTTGTCCGCGCTGCGGGGTGACCGTGGCCACAGGGGACTGTATTTGCCCCCAATGTGGTGAGGTGTTTGACTAGCCACAAATGAATAGGCAGCACCAACCAAACACAAACGTTTAACAAACAAAGCCCTATCCGAAGATAGGGCTCTGTCTGCTAGTTCGCCGCCAACTGCTAGACGTTGCGCACGATGTTGGAGAAGATGTTACCAATGGCTGGTCCGAGCAGGGCCAAAATGACGATTACGACAATGGCCACCAAAACAAGAATCAACGCATATTCAACCAAACCTTGACCTTCCTCGCGTGGCAGGAACAACATGTTTTTCACCCCCTTTCTGTCTCAGATTTGTGATCTCTGGAGCTAATGTTATCACACATTGCTCCCAAGACACAATAGGACTTTTGTACTTGCGAAATTCAAACCTGTTTCAAACTCCTGAGGTATAATCGCTGCAGCCTAAACCGGATAACAACTAGAGTTCAATCTGATGATTCCATCTATGAAGAGGTCGTGGAGCACATTGGTCATCCCGCTCACCCTTACCCTCGGGATTCTCGTCCCGGTCTGTGCGCTGCGCGGCTGGGTCCACGCACGAGCGGCCGGGCGAATCTATTCGAGCATCGGCGCTGTCCCGCCTGCGCCCATCGCGCTTGTCTTGGGAGCGGGCCTGCGGCGGGATGGCACGCCCACGGCGGCGCTGTATGACCGCGTGGCCACGGCCGTTGATCTCTACAAAGGAGGCAAGGTCAAAAAACTGCTCATGAGCGGCGACAACCGATTCGTGAACTATAACGAACCGGCGGCGATGAAGAACCTGGCGCTCCAACTCGGAGTGCCGGGGGAAGACATTGTATTAGACTATGCGGGTCGCCGCACGTATGATTCATGTTACCGGGCCAAAGAGATATTTGACGTGCAACACGCAGTAGTCGTAACCCAGCGCTTTCACCTTGACCGCGCCTTGTTTTTATGCGACGCACTGGGCGTGGAATCCGTCGGCATGGTCGCCAACCGGCGGACGTATGCTTCCTACCGTTGGTGGGAACTGCGCGAAGTGCCGGCGACGGCAGCCGCCTGGTGGGATGTGAACATTCGTCATCCCGTGCCCGTGCTGGGAGAAAAACTGCCGATCAAAGTATCCACGGTAATACAACAATGAATTCAGGATACGACGAATTCAGAATACAACGAGCCTGCCACCACGATAGGCCTCGACAAGTCGAAAAGTCCATGATACAATTTCTCGTACAGGCAGAACGGGACCGATAGATTTCAGGAGGAGACTGTGCGCACGCATAGACTTGTTACTCTGTTTTCCCTGGTCGTTCTATTATCCCTCGTTTTGGGCGCCTGTGGGCCCGCGCCAGCCGGCGCTCCACAATCCACCCAGGCTCCGGCCCAGCCTGGCAGCCCCAAACGCGGCGGCACCGTGACGATGGTCGTTTGGCAAGAGCCAGAGCACCTCAACTGGGAGCTGGGCTCGCAAACCGTCCTCGACGACATCAGCACGTTCGTCATCGAAGGGCTGACGAAGGTCAACGAGAAAGGCGAGCGTGTGCCCCTTCTGGCTACAGAAGTGCCCACCGTGCAAAATGGCGGCGTCAGCGAGGATGGCAAGACCATCACCTACAAGCTGAAGAAGGGCGTCAAATGGCACGACGGCACTGACTTTACCTGTGAAGACCTGCAATTCACCTTAAAAGTCATCAGGACGCCTGGCAACGGCGCGCTGCACACCGGCGATTTCAAGAATGTGGACACCGTCGAGTGTCCCGATCCGAACACTGCGGTGATCAAGTTCAAGAACTTTTACGCCTCTTATATGCGGCTGTTCAGCGGCTTGGCGTTGATCTTTCCGCGCAACGCAGGCAAGCCTGAGGATCTCAAGAGCTGGGCTTACAATCGCAAGCCAATCGGCACCGGCCCCTTCAAGGTGGACGAGTTTGTCACGGGGGACCATATTACGCTCTCGCGCAACGAAAACTACCATATCCAAGGCAGGCCCTATCTCGACAAGATCATCGTCCGCATCGTCCCCTCGTCCGAAGTCGCCAAGCAGTTACTCAAGAACGGCGAAGCGGATGTGATGTGGAACAACACCGAAGCCGACATTCCCGAGATCGAAAAGATGGCCAGCGTCAGGTTGAGCAGCGCGCCCCAGGCAGGCGGCGAGCGCATGATCCTGAACCTGGTCAAGCCGGGCGACCCGGCCGATAACAAGACGCCTCATCCGATCTTGGGCGATCTCCGAGTGCGGCAGGCCATCGCATACGGCATTGACAAACAGACCATCATCGAAAAGTTGCTGAACGGCAAGGCGTTGCCCGGCACCAGCGAACTCAACGTTGATCCGTTCAACTGCACCGACATCAAGCCCTGGCCGTATGATCCCGCCAATGCGAAGCAACTGCTCGACGAAGCCGGATGGAAGCCAGGCGCGGATGGCATCCGCGCCAAAGATGGGCAGCGCCTGCGCCTGAAATTCCAGACCACCACAGGCAACAAACTGCGCGAAGATTCGCAGGTGCTCATCGTCGAGAATATGAAAGCCATCGGCGTCGAATTCTATATCGAGAACCAGCCTTCGGCGCTGCTGATCGGCTCGTGGGAGAAGGGCAGCCCGCGCAAGCGCGGCAACTATGACATCATCATGTACACCACCCATGCCGCCATTGACCCGCACAGCCAGATGTACAATTACTTTGACAGCAAGTCCATCCCTTCGCCGGAGAATCAGGGTGGCGTCGACTATAGCCGCTGGAACGACCCGCAGACTGACAAGCTGATCGAAGAGGCCGGCACCATCCCCGACTGGGCCAAGCGCAAGGAACTGTACTGCCAGGCAGCGGCGCTCGTCGTAAAAGGTGCAAGCCAAATCTATCTCTACCAGCGCTTCAATCTCCACAGCTACCGCGAGCGGCTCCAGGGTTGGATTGCCACCCCGTGGGCCGGCCCCGGCTGGAACGCAGCGGATTGGTGGGTCAAGTAGTGGGGTAGCCATTTGACCCGATGACCCTATACATCATCCGTCGTCTCCTGCAAGCCATACCCGTTTTGTTCGTCATCAGCATCGCCGTATTCTCGCTGATCCAGGTCATGCCGAACAATCCGCTGGCGGCATACGAAAACAACCCCGACATTTCCCCGGAGGATTTGCTGCGGCTTGAACAAGAATATGGCTTGAACGATCCGTTACCGATCAAGTACGGCAAGTGGTTGAGCCAGATGCTGCGAGGCAACTGGGGCGAGTCACTTGTCACGCACCGGCCCGTGTTGACCGAGATCGCCGAACGCTTGCCCAACACGCTTTATCTTTCTGGAATCGCGTTCGCCATCGCGCTCCTCATCTCTATTCCCGTCGGCGTGATATCTGCCACACGACAGTATTCTCTGTTTGACCACGTGGTCACCACGATTGCGTTCATGGGGCAGTCCATCCCGATCTTTTGGTTTGGCCTGATTCTCATCATCGTCTTTTCGGTGAACCTGCAAAACCCATTCGCCGGCACCGGCCTGTTTCCACATCCGCCGCCCCTTCCGCTTTTCCCAGGCGGTGGAATAAGGACATTGGGAGAATACCCGCCAGATCCATGGGTGGACCGAATTTGGCACCTCGTGCTGCCGGTCACGATGCTATCTGTCTTCCAGTTGGCGCAGCACGTTCGGTACATGCGCGCGGGCATGCTGGACGTGCTCAAAATGGACTATATACGCACTGCGCGCGCCAAGGGTCTATCTGAACGTATGGCCATCTATCGGCACGCGTTCAAGAACGCAGCCATTCCGCTGGTTACGATCATCGCACTCGAGATACCCGGGCTGTTCAACGGGGCGCTTTTCACCGAAACGATCTTTTCCTGGCCTGGCATGGGGCGGCTCTTTTTCAATCACGCCGAACGCGGCGATTATCCGGTTCTCATGGGAATCCTCATGATCAGCGCAGCACTCATCATCGTCTTTAATCTCGTCGCCGATATCGGGTATGGCTTTCTCGATCCCAGGATTCGATACGACTGATGAAACCAGCGACGATTGCCAAATCAGCATCAGGCTTTCGACCCACTGTTCACCACGAGACACTCTTTTCAATCACCTGGCGGCATTTTACCAAGCACAAGTTGGCGCTTTTGGGGATGGGTGTTCTGGGCATCCTTATGATTGGGGCGATCGTCGTGCCCATGGCGACCGACTATGACCCCGGCAGGACACACATACTGGATAAATACCTGACACCCTCGCTGGAACATCCGATGGGGACCGACGGATTGGGGCGTGACCTGTTTATCCGGACGATGGATGGCGGGCGCATCTCTCTGCTGATCGGCTTGCTGGCAATGCTGTTGGCGGTCTCCATCGGCACATCCATCGGCGCGATTGCGGGTTTCTATGGCGGGGTGATTGACAATCTATTGATGCGCGTCGCCGACATCATGCTAACCCTGCCCACGCTGTTTGTCGCCATCCTGCTCACCCAATTACTGCGGGCCGGCATCGTCCCCTTCCTCAATGCTGGCGTCGTCCCCATCGTCCTCGTGGTTGCCGTCACCTCGTGGATGGGAGTCGCGCGCTTGGTGCGGGCGTCGTACCTCTCCATCAAACAAAAGGAATTCGTCGAGGCGGCGCGCGCTGCGGGCGCGGGGAGCTGGCGCCTGATCATTCGCCACATTCTTCCCAATGCGATGAGTCCTATTATCGTCGCAGCCACTTTGCGCGTCGGCGCGGCGATCATCACGGAATCGGGATTGAGCTACCTGGGGTTCGGGGTGCAGCCGCCGACGCCCACCTGGGGCAATATGCTGCGCAACGCACAGTCCGAACTGGACTATGCGCCGTGGACTGCCATCTTTCCCGGTCTGTTTATCTTCCTTACGGTGATCTCGGTCAACTATATCGGCGATGGCTTGCGCGATGCACTTGATCCGCAGCATGTGGAGTAACATGATGAATCGGGAAACAGACAGACAAGAACGCCCAGTCGTTCGAGACGGGAGAGAACTCGTGACAAATATCTCGGACCTCAAGCAGCACGCCATCGCAGCCATCGAGGCGATGAAGGATGACCTCGTCCAGATCAGCACCACACTATACGCCAATCCCGAGCTGGCCTTTCAAGAGTTCCAAGCGGCGGCGCTCTTGTGCCAGACGTTGGAGGCGCATGGCTTTACCGTCGAGCGCGGCGCCGGAGGACTAGAGACAGCGTTTCGCGCTGAGGCACGCGGAAAGGGCGACGAGCCGACCATCGCCATTCTGGCTGAGTATGACGCGCTGCCGGACCTCGGTCACGCGTGTGGACACAACATCATCGGCACTGCAGCAGTTGCAGCCGGCATTGCGGTGCGAAAAGTAATGGACGAATTGACTGGCCGTGTCCTCGTGATCGGCACGCCGGCCGAGGAAGGCGGGGGAGGCAAGCTGATCTTGCTCAAACAGGGAGTGTTTCGCGATGTGGACGCGGCGATGATGGTCCACCCGTCGAGCCGGACCATGGTGGAGCGCACCTCACTCGCCTCGTCACGCCTGACGGTCGAGTTCGCCGGCAAAGCCTCGCACGCTGCTGCTGCGCCCGAAGATGGGATCAACGCACTCGAAGCCGTCATCCTGACCTTTAACAACGTCAACGCACTACGCCTGCACTTGAAGCCGGACGCGCGGGTGCACGGCATCATCACCCACGGCGGCACGGCGGCGAACATTATCCCGGAATACGCAGCGGCGGTGTTCAGCGTGCGGGCAGCCAAGCACGGCTATGCCGAAGAGATCATGGAACGTGTGGTCCAGTGCGCCCAGGCCGCCGGAATCGCCACCGGCGCCCAACTGTCTTACTCCATCAAGCCGGGCTATGCTGAGATGATCCCCAATCCCGTCATGGCGCGGCTGTTCGCCGAGAACTGGCGCGCGATTGGCGTTGAGGTTCACGAGCCCCGCCCACACGAGCGCATGGGCTCAACGGACATGGGCAACGTGAGCCATGCGGTGCCCTCCGTTCACCCGTACATCGCAATTGCTCCCGACGGCACAGCGGGTCATACCGTAGAATTCCGTGAGGCCTGCCTCTCACCCGCCGCCCACGAGGGCATGCTGAACGCCGCCAAAGGCATGGCGATGACGGCGATAGATTTGTTGAGCAGTCCGGAGACGATGCGAGAGGTCAAGCAACAGTTTGCGGTGACTGGGCGCAAGTGATAGAATTCCAAATATCGAATTTCAAACGTCAAATGTCAACTCCGAACAGGCAAAGTGACTCTCACCGTAGCGAGGGAAAACAATGGCGCAACAATGGGAATACTGCGAACTCAAGTGGCAGGTCTCGGCACGGTACGAGATGGCGCGACCTCAGGTTGTGTTTTACCGCGAGCCCTCGCGGCCCTGGTCGCCGCCGGACGTAGGAGTAGAAGTGCTCGCCACACGGCTGGGGATGGAAGGCTGGGAGCTCGTGTCGGTGATCAGTTTCGTCGGGGTGGGTGCAAGCTCGGGGCCGGAAATCCACTATTACTTTAAGCGACCACTGGGAGCCAAGGGATGACCATACTACGCGGCCTCGTGCGCACGATGCGCCCCAAGCAATGGACCAAGAACGCGACCATCTTTGTGGCGCTGGTCTTTGACGCCAAAGTATTTCAGCGGGGGCCGCTGCTGCGGACGCTCGCAGGGTTCCTGCTTTTGTGCGCTGTGACCGGCGCAGTATATATCATCAACGACCTGGCAGACATGGAAAAAGACCGCCAGCATCCGACCAAGCGCAACAGGCCGCTGGCATCCGGGGCGCTGCCGGTGCCGGCCGCCATCGCGGGAGCGATCGTCTCACTCGGCGTGGCGCTGCCGCTGGCGTTCTGGCTGGACGTGTACTTTGGTCTGATCGTGGCCGGGTACCTGCTGTTGCAACTGGCTTATACCTTTGTCTTCAAGAACTATGTCATCGTAGACGTGCTTGTCCTCTCGGCCGGATTTGTGCTGCGGGTGGGCGCCGGCGTGCCGCTGGTGCCGGCCGACCGGTTCTCTCCGTGGCTGTATGTCTGCACGACGCTGCTGGCGCTCTTTTTAGGTTTTGGCAAGCGGCGGCAAGAGCTGGTGCTGCTCCAAGGCGACGCGAAAAATCACCGCGCCATCTTGGGCGAATACAGTTTGCCGTTCCTGGACGAGATGATCAACGTGATCATCAGCGCGGCGATTGTGGCTTATTCGCTGTACACTTTTACTGCAGTCAACGTCCCGCCCAACCACCTGATGATGCTGACCATCCCGTTCCCTATCTATGGGCTGTTCCGTTACCTGTATCTCATTCACATATGCGGCGAGGTCGGCGCGCCGGACGAGGTGCTACTCAAGGATCGCCCGATCCAGTTAACCGTCGTGGTCTGGGGGGCAGTGTCGTTTGCCATACTGTTCTGGTATCGGTTGGAGCTGGGGCAGTAAACCTGGGGCGAAGAGCGTGGAGCATGATGAGCACAGAGTGGAGGCGGAGAGGAAGGACGCTGCCGAAGGAGTAAGAATATGAGCGGCGAGGAAAAGATCAGAGCCCTCCAAGACGCGCTCGACCTCAAGCAAAAAGAGTTGGACCTGCTTATGGCCATTGACGCCATCCGCGATAACGTGGCAGAGCCAGCGGCGATGCTGGCAGCTATCGTCAAGCTGCTGGCCGACCGGCTAGAGGCAGACGTTTGCTGGTTGTTCTTGCTCGACCGCGAGAGCCGACAAGTGGAGCTGAAGGCGGTGCACGACCGGAGCCAGCTATGGGGCCAACCGGAACAGGTCATCACTCGGGAACTGGCCGAGCGGGCGGTGCATCTGCCGGAATTGACCATTTGGAAAGCACAGGATGTCTTGCCGGAGACCGCCATGGCGAAAGTGCCCCCAACGCTGCAACTGATGCCGACCCCGATCATCATGGGCACACACGAGCGCCTCGGCGCCATCTTGCTCGCCCGCGCACAGCCGCCCTTTAGCCCCCCTGAGGCACAACTGCTGAAAACTGCCGAAGAACAGGTTGACTCGGCGGTCATCCAAGGGTACGTCAAATGCAAACTTGATCTGAGGCAACAAGAGCTGGACCTGCTTATGGCCATTGACGCCATCCGCGATAACGTGCCAGAGCCGGCGGCGATGCTGGCGGCCATCGTCAAGCTGCTGGCCGACCGGCTAGAGGCAGACGTCTGCTTGCTGTTTCTGCTCGACCGCGAAAGCGGACAAGTGGAGCTAAAGGCGGTGCACGACCGGGGCCAGCAATGGGGTCAACTGGAACAGGCCATCACTCGGGAACTGGCCGAGCGAGCGGTGCATCTGCCGGAATTGACCATTTGGAAAGCACAGGACGTCTTGCCCGAGGCGGCTTTGGCGAAGTCGCCCCCAACGCTGCAATTGATGGCGACCCCGATCATCATGGGCACAGACGAGCGCCTCG
>Ga0315268_10002891_pt1 | contig 19090 bp, 18 predicted proteins | sample C1_top_MG_FD_204535 | JGI IMG/M metagenome (GOLD analysis project Ga0315268, IMG submission 204535) | Sediment microbial communities from Yellowstone Lake, YNP, Wyoming, USA - C1_top | ecosystem: Environmental > Aquatic > Freshwater > Lake > Sediment | place: USA: Wyoming | collected 2017-08-01
TGGTTTGAGCGAAACAGCAAGCCTAGCCGAACGCAAAGCCCAAATCCTAATCAAACTCAGAGGCTACAAACTCCTCAAAAAAATCAAACACAAAGACGCATTCAGCTACCTCATAGACATCCCCAAAGACAAAGAAAAAGCCATAATCTGGTGTTTGCCAGGCGAAACTACAGTTGGCATAGCCGCAATCAACGACATGCAAAAATTCATGAAACAAGAAGAAATCGAAAGAGGAATACTCGTCACAGACGGCAGATACACACACGCCGTCAAACAAGGCGCAGCCAAAAAACAAATCGAACTATTACCCAAAACGTTCCCAGCATTCGACATCTTCGAACACGACATCGTACCAAAACATGAAATCCTCCTCGAACAAGAAGCCAAGGAACTCCTCGAAAAATACCGAGTACACCCCTACCAACTCCCACAAATCAGCAGCAGCGACCCAACAGTCAAAGCCATCGGCGCAAAACCAGGAGACATCATACGCGTAATACGAGACAAAAGCCCAACCGCAGGCGAACACATCGCATACCGCTACGTAGTAGAGCAGTAGCCAAGATTACTTCGCAATCATAACTTCAGTGGCTTTCACAACAGCCTCCACTTCGTCACCCACTCTTATCTTCAAATCCTCAACTGCCTCACGCGAAATCAAAGCCGTCACAACCACAGGCACAACAATCTTAACCTTCACCTTAGCAGTAACAGCCTCCTTTTCAACAGCAACAACCTTACCTTTCAAACGATTCCTCGCACTGATCTTCAAGCCAACAGCCTCCCAACCCTCCACATCACCCAAAGTCTCACCCAGAAAACCCTCAACCCGCCTATACTCTTCTAGCAGATTCTTACCTAAACCAGTCAACCTTGCACCACCCCCACCAACCTTGCCACCCCTGAAAGTCTCCATCACAGGCTCACCAAGCGCTGTCTCAATTTTCCGCAAATAACTCCAAACATACCTGTAAGACATCCCCAAATTCTTCGCAGCTTTCGAAATGGACTCTTCCTTCTCCAGCTGCTCCAGAATTTCCGCTCCACCCTTCCCTAAAATGGGTTTTCCATCCCGTTCCAGCCAGACTTTGAATGAGGGTTTACGCTTTTTGTTAGTGGACATCGTATTTGTTTAGTTTGTTGCGTAACTCTTATAAATTAAGCCGATATGAACTCCTAAACATAACGGTGATTAAGAATGCAAACATGGCAAAAAATGCTCATTGCAGCAGCCACAATGGTAATCGTGATAGTAGCTGGAACACTCGTCTATTTCCAATATTTCGCAAGAAGAAGACTCATGATCTCCACAACCACAAGCCTCTACGAAACAGGATTACTAGACAAAATAGAAAAAACCTACGAAGCAAAACACAACGTAGACATAAACTTCATAGCAGTCGGCACAGGCATCGCAATCCAACACGCACAAAACGGCGACGTAGACCTAACACTCGTACACTCACCCACACTAGAAAACACAAGCCTCGTACAAGGCTACTGCATATGCAGAAAAATAATAGCCTACAACTTCTTCACCATAGTCGGACCACAATCAGACCCAGCAGCCATCGAAGGATTAAACGTCACCGAAGCCCTCAAAAAAATCGTACAATACGGACGAAGCCAAAACGTCACAACATGGATATCAAGAGGCGACAACTCAGGAACAAACACCAAAGAAGCCAGCCTCTGGCAAAAAGCAGGCTACAACTACAGCACCCTATCCGCTGAACAAACATGGTTCATAAACGCAAGCCAAGGCATGGGCGAAACACTCCTCAAAACCGAAGAATTCTCAGCCTACACACTAGCAGATAAAGGCACATACCTAGCATACAAAACAGACAACCGAATAACACTAAAAGCCTTCATAACCGAAGAATACCTGCTCCTCAACGTTTACAGCGCCATGGCAGTAAACCAAACACTCCACCCAACCGTAAACTCTGCAGACGCAATAGAATTCATAAAATACCTCGTCTCCGACGAAGGACAACAACTAATCGAAAACTACGGCAAAGACAAATACAACCAAAGCCTATTCTTCGGCGCAGTCCAACCTCTGAAACAGAACTCACCACAACCATACGTCCAATGGATCAAAAACTACGCCTTCTTCAACGGAACAGAATGTCCACAGCAATATATAGACGGACATCCCGAACTGTACGGCTAACAGGAATCAAATTTGACAAGCATATGGGACGGAATCATCAAAGCCTTCCAACTAATTTTCTCAGGAGACCCAACAGTCTACGAAGTCACAATACGCTCACTACTAATCTCAGCCACAGCTGTGCTGATTGCAGCTTTATGGAGTATCCCAATCGCACTATTTCTCGGAACAAGAAACTACCGCGGAAAACTCTTCATAAAAGGCTTCTTCACAGCCATGATAGGATTGCCCACAGTAGGCTTAGGCCTAATCCTATTCCTCATTCTTTCAAAAGCAGGACCACTCGGATTCTTACACTTACTCTACACTCCTACAGCCATAATCCTCGGCGAAGCAATCCTCATAACCCCCCTAATCATCATCCTCACAACAAGAGCCATAGAAGACGTTGACCCAGAAATCAAAAACCTCGCCAAAACCCTAGGCGCCTCAGAAGCCCAAGCAGCAATGGCAGTCCTCAAAGAAGCCTCAAGCGGCGTCTTCCTAGCAGGCATCGCAAGCTTCAACCGCGCAGTCGCAGAGCTTGGCGTCGCCCAACTCGTAGGAGGAAGCATCGCAGGCTTAACAGAAGTCCTAACAACAGGAATCGCTTTGGAAACTGCAAGAGGTAACCTCGAGCTGAGCATCGCATGGACAACAATCCTCTTGGCAGTAGTTTTTGGCATAACCCTTGCAACCCTAGTCGTCGAAGCATACCAGAGGAGAAGAAAATGACCATTGACGTCGAAATAAGAAACGTGACAAAAAGCTTCGACAACCTGACCGCACTAGACAACATCAACTTTCAAATTCGCCAAAGCGAGATCCTAGGGTTGCTAGGAGCCAACGGCTCCGGAAAAACAACACTACTAAAAATCCTAGCCTTGATCGAAAAACCATCCCAAGGGCAAGTATTCTTCAACAAAGCAGCGGTTACCGAACAAAACATTTCTGCTGCACGCTTAGAAACTACGATGGTTTTCCAAAAGACAACACTGTTCGGCACAACTGTCCATAACAATGTTGCTTATGGTCTCAAAATGAGAAAACTACCAAAAGATGAAGTGGAAAGCAGAATCAAAGAAGCTTTGAAAACGGTTAGGCTGGAAGGTTTCGAGAAAAGAAGTGCACAGAAACTATCTGGTGGGGAACAGCAGAGAGTTGCATTAGCTAGGGCTCTCGCGCTCAAGACTAAACTTCTTCTGCTGGATGAGCCGACAGCCAATTTGGATCCGAGAAATGCTTCCATAATTGAAGAAGCAATAGAAGCAACCAATCGCGAATCAAAAACCACCATAGTCATCGCCACTCACAATATGTTTCAAGCAAAGAATCTACCACAGCGAATTGCCTTGATAGAGAAAGGAAAAATCAGCGAATCCGGAACTCCCACAGAAATCTTCGGAAAACTATCGAAGACTCTTGCAAGCTTCGCCGCAACAGAAAACACCTTCAGTGGACAAGCAAAGATAACAGAGCAAGGCACAACCATAATCGATATCGGAAACGACACCCACATAGAGGCATCTGCACAACGTGAAGGCAGCGTATCGATTTTCATCAGTCCAGAAGACATAATCCTGTCCAAGACGCCACTTGCATCCAGTGCCAGAAACACTCTGAAAGGGAAAATCACCGAAATCGCGGACTTGGATTCGCTGGTTAAGCTGAAAATTGACGCTGGAAAACCGTTCTCCGTGCAGATAACAAAGCGTTCATTCAACGAAATGAACTTGCAGCTAAACGCAGATGTCTACATAGCTTTCAAGGCTTCCAGCGTTCAAATGCTCTAGTTCAGACCTTTTTCAAATGCTCCTTTGATCGTGGCAAGAAGCTCTTTTGCGTTGTCGCGCACTTTGTAGCGAATAGCAAGTGCACCACTTTTACTTAATGACGGAACCTTCTCAACCATGTTCGCCTTCAAAAGCACTCGCAGATGCTTTTCGACAGTCGATCTATGACGATTCAGCTCATTTGCTATCTCGCCTGGATTAGAGACACCTTTCTCGATGCAATCGAGAATCCGAAGTCGAGATTTGTCTGCCAGAGCCTTCAAGATTCTCTCGGTTCTCTCATATTTGCTCATATTCTGAAGCCTTCTTTGAGTTATAGAGTATTTTGCCGTTTGGCAAATAAATTTGCCTCTTAGTGCAAGAAGTTGCTGAGTGGAACAAAAAGTCACCTTTGGCGTTGGAAAGAGTTATGTTTCAGCAATCATCATCAAAGGGGAACGGAGCGTTGTTTCGTTATGGAGGAGAGTCGTGCACCAAGAGTTGCCATAGTGGAGTCTAATGGTGACCCCGTTAGGGCTCTCAAAGAGGCTGTTGAACTCATTGGAAAGATAGATGATCTGAACATGGACAAGCGATCTGTCGTGGTTAAAGTAGGAGTTTTCGATCACACCACGGAAAATCACACAACCGTCGAAGTGGTTGATGCGATAACCAAATGCTTCAACAAGGCGCCCAAAATCTTTCTGGCAGAATCAGACAATTACAGAGGTAAGGGTACGGAAAGACTTCAGATATGGAAGGAGCTTTTCACCAAACGTATCGTGCCCTTCAACTTGTCAGACGACACTGATACTAGAAAAGTGAAGATCGCGGGCGAAGAAATGAGCCTGTCGCATGTGCTCTTCAAGCCTAACGTGCTTGTTAGCACCCATGTAATGCGTACATTTGAGAAAGGAAGCATTCTCAAAAACTTGTTCGGTTTGATTCCAGACCCAAAGAAAGCGAGATTCCACAAGAAACTGGACACGTTACTCGTGGATATATGTGAAGCTGTTGGCGGAGTAGACCTTGCCGTCTTAGACGGCACGTACACGTATCGCGGAGCAGGAGCCATGCCGCACGCGGGACCAGAAAGCACCAAATACAGAGTCAAGACAAACATGTTGCTAGTGGGCAGAGATGCAGTAGCCGTAGAAACAATTGGCACTGTTCTGGTTGGGTTGAACCCTCAAAGGATGCCTGTGCTGCAAGAAGCCAAGAAAAGACACTTAGGCGAAGCAGATCCAAACAAAATCGACATCGTAGGGATTCCTTTGGAAACTGCCAAAGAAAGGTTCTCGTCAGTTGTTGACGCGTTCAAACGAAAGAATAGGTGAGTGCGAGTCAAATGTTTCATTCAAAGATCATGAGATAGGCTTGACCTAGTAGGTTTCTTTATTGTTGAGGCTTTCTTTCGTTTTGCAGTTCGTGCAGAATTACCAGAGCTTCGCCCAAAGGCATATTCATCTTCACTGCTAACTCAGAGGCTTCAATTTCTGCCTTGTCTGGCAGTATCCTTTCCTTCACGTAGACCTTGTGGTTTGTATACAAAGTCAAGGCATGAGCGGTTTCAGCGAGTATTTCCCACAGTTTCTCTTTTGTATATTCTTCAACGTTCATTTTTCGTCAACAGATATGTGTAGCTGAAGTTGAATATTCAAGTTGCTTCTCTTTTCAGCATTTTTGGAGGCGAAGTATTCATTTGTGGGCGAGGGTTTTCTCCAGCATTTCCATTGCTATTCCATAGCTGAAATTCCAAGTTCCATCAACGTACATCTGATGTATTTCCACGTTATCCCACGTTTTCCTCATCAGATCTCCCAAGACGAAGTGGGCATCTTTTAGATGACCGATCGAAGCCAGATCTTTCACGGACTTTCGCATGTTCGAGAATTCATGGGCCGGCATGATAAAGCGGACAAACAATTCGTCTCTCTTCAGGATTTTTTCGTAGCCAGTGTTGAATGGTAATTTATCCAACGCTGTCAAAAACTTCCTGAGGCTGCGATTGTTTCGGAAGACAAAATGATACATGAAGTACAGCACGGTCGGTCCTGGATTTGGAAAAAGATAAACGCGGTTGTCTCTGATCAGGCCTTGGGGAATAATGTTTTCGTTTAACCTTCGCGACACGAGAGGGATGAATCTATCATAGTCTTTCTCCTTAAGGATTTTCGCCATCTGAGTCACAATTTCTCTCTGTGTTGTTCTTGCGTTCAGTTCCAGACATCTCAGGATTAATAGGTCGTATACATCAAAGCGGGCTTTTTCGTAGCTGATCGGCTCGGCTACTTCCTTCTCTGCAAAATCGTCCAAGTCCTTAACCCATCTGTCCCAGTCGAAAATTGGAACACCTTTTTTATCCAGATAGAAATCAAGATTCAATAAAGGATAGGTTGGGCTTGTCGTCGCAAAGATCTCGAATTCAGACACGAGCTCTCTCTTTTTGAGTTCATTCACGAATGCCTTCAAATCTGTCTCTCTGTCTTGAGGTATGACGTAGCGCACATAGCTTCCTCGCGTCCAACCGTCAACAATTGCAAGATACCTCCAAAGAGGAAAACATGTCAGAGCTCGACTTGAGCTGTCTTCTTTTCTTATCTCTGCAGTTCCCATGACGACATAGCTTTTGAGACCCAATTTAGCCTCATCAATGAGGGCTCTGAAGCGAACGAGATCTTGTTCGTCGAATCTTTTGACGTGATAACTGATGGTCTGTTGAGGAGCACCCACCGTCTTGGCGAGTTTGCTGAGGTTGGAGATGCCAATCTCATGCATGGCCTTTATTATCTTGAAGTCAAGTGGATCGAGCTGTCTGAACCGTTCAGCGTACTCTGTCAGGGCAGGGATTAGATGTAGGTAACTCAATGTCGTCACCAGTTCTGACTCTTAGCAATCGCGCAAGCAACATATCATTAAATTTTGTCGATTATAAATATGTTTTGTAGCTTGGATGAGATTTTTACCAATAAATTTATAAGAAAGTCAGTGGTAATATCTGCTGTGAAAGGGGGTGGTTCTAACTTGAACATGGCGAAGCTGATCGCTCTGTTTGCGCTGTCCTGCTGCGTTCTGATGGTCGTGGTTGCCACTCCATTGGCAGCTCCTTTCAGGAGTCAGCAAGCAGCGTGCAACTTCAAATCGGGTTCGAGCGTGCCCACTGGGAACCTTGTGAAGCCGAATGACCCGGGAAGCGGCGGCGGTGGAACAGGTGTTCACAGTGTGAACCCGATTGAAGAATGAAGCGAACGTAAAGCATGAGCATGCTCTCTGGGCATGCCAAGCCAATGGTCACTCCATTGGAGGCGTGTCACCGCCTAGCCCTAATCGAAGGGCAGAAAGAGAAGGTACTGGAGTAATCCAGGAAGAAAGGAGAGAATGAATAATGAACAAGATAGGAATGCTAGTGATCGCGTTACTACTTGTCAATTGCTTCTGGAGTCTCTCGTTTGCATTGCAGCCTTTAACCATCAATGTAGGTGTTCTCGGATCTTCAGCCGATCTTACTGAAATAACAAACTTCATCACAAACCGTTGGCCAGCAAACGCGAGAATCTCAAGTCTAGGTTCTGCTGACCGTCGGAATCTTGAGAGCATGCAGTTTCTGGTAACGACGGGGCCTGCTCTATCTTCGTTGAGCAATGCGGATTCAGGTTTCATCAAAGGCCTCGTTAGTGAAAAGGGGCTCGTGCTTTTTGCACTTGATGCTGATTCACTGGCTCCATTAAGAAGTCTAACCACCACTCAGGAAGACTTCACTCTCGACACAAGAACTGGCGCATTTACTTCACAGATAGTGAGCCAGGAAATCCAAATGGTGAAAAGCCCCTACGTCGTCTACGTCGAATACTTCACACCCGACAATGTCAGAAAAACGAAGGTCTTCGAAAAAGCTACGCATGACGAGTACATGGAAACTGCCAAGGAATGCCTCACGGAAGCACTCAACTACAGGATCGATATTACTCAAACCAACGACGGCGTGGCATATGCCGGATTTTATGGAGACTGGCGAATCAAGTGGTCTCAGGAATACACGGGTTTGATACGTGGAGTGAACGTGAATGATACGAACTATTACACACGCTATGAGGTTTATTATTTGCCATATCCTGACGACTTGGGCTGGGAATACTACTGGATAAATCCTTACATCCAACATCATGTTGCCCTCTCTGACTACAGGGAAAGCTACTTTGAATGGGTAGGGCCATGGGTGGACCGTAGAGAATACTATGTTGACATGAACGCCCGAAACCAAAGACTCTACCTCTACGGACCAACAGGAACTCAAAGCAGCGGAACAATAAGTTATGGCCTTGATCTTTCATTCAGCTCAAGCGGAGTAGGCATCTCAGCAGGCGTCAGTTATTCATACGAGATTCCTGACGTCACATCAACGGATGACGTGAACCAAGCAGGCAACAGAGCTCACTGGATCGAAACCATGGGTGGTCCAAACTACGCGTGGTATCCGATTATGTTTGGACCCGTCAACGTTGCACACTCGTCGTTCTATACGCAACCATCAATCATAGCCAGAACGCCAGTTGGTGAAGGATTGTTCATAAACCAGATGAAGTCTTCATTGGACTTCTATAAGGACACGAACTTCTGGTACGAGTTTCCATTCTGGCTGCATTGGACCAGATGGTACTGGGATTGCGATTACTGGTGGGACAACATAGAGATCAACGATCCCCCACCAACAACGCCTTCAACGCCTTCAGGATCAAGCTCAGGTTACCGATACACTTCATACACGTATTCGACAGTTGCCTATGACATATGGTGGGATTCCATCTACTACATATTTGACTGGGGTGATGGAACGACCACAACAACAGGATGGTATCCATCTGGCACAACAGCATATGCTTCACACACTTGGAACTCTCTTGGAACATACTATGTAAGAGCACAGGCGCGGGATCATGCGGGCGGTCAAAGTGCTTGGTCAGGGAATTTCCCTGTCACCATAGTCAACAGATCACCGAACACACCCTCAACTCCTTCAGGCCCGACTTCAGGACTAAGATACACAACATACTACTTCAGCTCTAGCACAACAGACCCTGACGGTGAAAACATATTGTACGAGTTTAATTGGGGTGATGGCGCATCATCACAGTATGGTTGGTACTCATCTGGAGCAACTGTGACTGGGTCGCACAGCTGGAGCGGGCCAGGAGCCTATTGCATTCAGGTTCGGGCAAAAGATGTTAATGGAGCTTGGAGCGGCTGGTCAAGTGGTCTAACTATAACGATAAATGACCGAGCGCCAAACACGCCATCAACACCATCGGGTCCTACCGGCGGATACAGAAACACACCCTACGGCTACACTAGTTCAACAACAGATCCTGAAAGTGATTACGTTTACTATCAGTTCGACTGGGGCGACGGAACGACTGCGACGGTTGGTCCATATGCGTCTGGCGTTCAAGGTATTGCCTATCACAGTTGGTCTGCGCCGGGGATTTACTATGTCAAGGCTAGGGCTGAAGACGTATATGGCCTGTGGAGCGGTTGGTCAGGCAGCTTGACTGTCACCATCTCCAACAGAGCGCCAAACACTCCAAACACGCCGTCAGGCGTTACATCTGGGTACAATGGCACATCATATTCCTACTCAACATCTGCCACCGATCCTGACGGGGACAGCGTGTACTACGAGTTCAACTGGGGAGACGGCTCAACAACAACCGTGGGTCCTTACGCTTCGGGCGCAACTGGTTATGCGTCTCACACTTGGAGTTCAGCAGGAAGCTACTTGGTGACTGCCCGAGCAAAAGACATCTACAGTTACTGGAGTAGCTCTTCCTCAGCTTTGAACGTGACTATGACTAAGGGAGGTGGGGGTGGAGGCGGCGGTGGATGCCCAACCCTCTTCTCATTCAACGGCAGAACATTCGAAGAAGAATCCCTTTTGGACATACACAATTCTCAAGATGTGACAGTTGACTACACGCTAAATCATCTGAAGCCTATAAGCAGGCTTTGCATGCTTTCGCTCAGAGAACTCGACAACTTCACAAGCCACATTGACTATGTTAAGCTCTTTGCAGTAGACTCACAAGGCTTAAGGTACGAATGCAAGCTAGCAGCAGCTCTTCACAGCCAGTTGGGACTCGTGACGACGGAGATTTCTTGCGACGATGACGTAAGAATAGACATGGCTCCAGAGCAGAGAATCGAACTGGTATTCGCTATGCCCAAAGGCATCAGCGTCGATCACTTTGTATTCGAACTCAACGGCTGCAACTGGAAAGTGATGGTGTAAAAAGTGCGCATATTGCCTGTGCAGACATCAACGGTGACAATTCCTCCTTTTTCTATATTGCCAAGTGAGCAGAAATGTAAACTTCAGGTTAATTCAGGGAGACTTGCTTACAAAGGCGAAGGGCACTCAGCTAAGTCCTCTTCCTCCTTCTCCCTTCGCCCTTTTCTTTAATGTTACCGCGACTTTCCAAGGTTTTCCCTTTTCAACCAAACATTCCAAATTCTGTTGTTTGGCATGAATCTTGAAGAATCAGCAGAGAATTCAAGCACAAAGTATATTTCCTTCACGTCTTCATTACACGCTTCCAAATTCGCAGCGGTTAAAGTGAGAACCTAGTGACCTTAAAAGCTGTGATTTTCGATCTCGACGGAACATTAACGAGCTTCAACCTAAACTACAGAACTGTCAGAGCTGAAGTGAAGAGCTTCTTGGTTTCTTCTGGTTTGCCCGCCTCAATTCTATCAGTGAATGAAAGTGTTTTCGAAATGCTGAAGAAAGTGGAGATTTTCATGAGAAACACTGGAAAATCAGAGAAATCCTTCTGCGAACTCCGCGCAAAAGCGCTGGCAACGGTTGAACAGTATGAGCTTGAAGCCGCCAAAAGCACAAGTTTGCTTCTAGGCGTCTTGGAAGTGCTAGAGACCTTGAAAGGAATGGGTTTGAAAATCGGACTGTGTACGATCAATAGCGAGAAATCTGTCTGCTACATTCTCAAACGGTTTAAGATAGCTGGATTTTTTGACGCGATGACTCCTCGAGACGGCATAAGAAATGTTAAGCCTAGCTCTGAACACCTTGAAGCAACTTTACAGACCTTAAACGTGAATCCTGAAGAAACAATAGTCGTGGGCGATGGAACTACTGACATGAAGTGCGCCAGTGCGTTGGGGGCTGTTGCTGTAGGGCTGCCCATAGGCGTGTCCACTTCAAAAGAGCTGGAGAATTCTGGAGCAAACTATTTGATCACTGCGATTACAGATTTGCCGGCACTCATTCAGCAGATCAACAGTTTCCAGAAGTGAAAGCTAGAAATAATCACGTAAGTGAACCGCACCGTTGAGGAGTGAGCTACGGTTGTTTGAAGAAGTATCTTGGCCATTGCGGCCAAGGCTGCGTTGCAACACATGCACCAAAGTCAATCGTTAAAGGCATTCCTATTTTGATCTGCTCTGGAGCTGCACGAATCATGCCCGGCATTCTAACGCCGTTCTCAAGCTCTACTATGCCTACTGCATATGGAGCCATTCCCTGAAATTGCGTTGGAGCAACGTGAATAATAGTGTATGTCATTAACTTGCCTTTCTGAGGCATTTCCACCCATTCCATCTCTTTTGAAAAGCATTTATCGCACATTGGTCGTGGTGGAAGATGGACTTTTCCGCATTTCTTGCATTTTCCGCCCATCAATTTTCCTTGCAGAACGTACTTGTAGAACTGCTCTATTGTGAAAAATGGTGCTGGCTCACTCATTTTCTAGCCCCTCCTGTAAATGTGAACTGTTGCAGTTGCGCCTGAACCGCCAACATTATGTGACAACCCTATTTCTGCGTCTTTCACCTGCCGCTTTTCCGCCTGTCCAGTCAACTGCAAATACATCTCATATGCTTGTCCTGTTCCAGTGGCGCCTACTGGATGCCCTTTAGCCTTCAACCCGCCGCTAGTGTTCACAGGTATTTTTCCTCCAAGCCTTGTTTCGCCAGACTCAACAAGTTTGCCGCCTTCTCCAGACCTGCAGAAGCCTAAGTCTTCATAGGCTATTATTTCCGCTATAGTGAAGCAGTCGTGAACTTCTGCGCAGTTAACGTTTTCGGGTTTGACATCTGCCATTTCGTAAGCTTGTTTTGCGGCAAGTTTCGCTGTCGTGAGCGAAGTGAAGTCTGCTCTTTCGTATAGGCCAATTGTGTCGCTGGCTTGTCCGCTGCCAATTATGTGAACCGGCGCGTCTGTGAATCGACTTGCCAGCTCTGGCTTGGTCAGGATTAGGCAGCTTGCGCCATCCGTGATAAGTGAACAGTCATAAAGTTTGAGAGGCCAAGCGACAGTTCGTGATGCCATAGCCGCTTCGAGAGTGATTTCCTTCTGCAATTGAGCCTTCGGGTTTAGGCTGCCGTGATAATGGTTTTTGACAGCCACTGCTGCAAGTTGCTGTTCGGTTGTGCCGTACTTGTGCATGTGGGCTGTCGCCATAAGTGCGAACAAACCTGGGAAGGTTATGCCATGCCACTGTTCGAAGGGATAGTCTGAAGCCATAGCCAAATATTCAGTTACTTCAGCAGTGGCTCGATGCGTCATTTTTTCGACGCCCCCAACCATAACAACATCACACAAGCCTGAAAGCACAGCATAAATCCCCGCTCTCAGCGCCACTCCTGAGGAGGCGCACGCAGCTTCGGTTCGAGTGGCTGGTACGTGCAATAAACCAGCCCAATCAGCCATCGTTGCGCCTGTGTGCCCCTGATGTTCATAGGATTCGCCCATGTGTCCCACGAACAAGGCTTGAATGTCTTTTTGGGGATCTAGTTTTGGACATTGGTCAAAAGCCTCTTTTGCAGCGTCAGCAAAAATCTCTCTGGCGTACAGACCTTCGAGCTTTCCAAACTTTGACAAACCTGCCGAAACTATTGAAACCAATGGCTTGCCCTTCAACTCAGAACCTCCAGCATGAAGAGAATATATCATAGGTCATGGGGACAATTTAAGGATTCTTCGTGCCACTCAGAAAAAGGCTATAACAGAACTCATTATTTCACATTGACTCTAGCCGATGTTCTGTCGACCTTTTTCGGTACTTCTCCACTGCCATAGAAAGCTTTCTGGTGAGAATGCGTTTGCCTATGAGAACGAAGCTTGGAATAGGATTGTCGGAGGTAATGGCTCTTAGGATGCCATAGGCGATTGCTCCCGCAACAGAAAGAACGATTATGCATGCCACCAAAGGATCCGGCATCACCACTTCTGGCGGGTATATCGCAACATCTTCGACCGAGGCATATAGCGTATTGTCACCTAGGTTGAATTCTTCAGGGAGGAAGCTTGATGTCATAGTCAACTTTGTTCGCGTACCGTTGGATATGGCTATGCGGTATGGGTTCTTGATAGTGATGTTTGTGATGAGGTAGCTTTTCGGATGCAATGTAAACTGAGTGCGAGTTATCTTGTAGCTGTATTGGTAGACCATGAGATCGAATGATTCATCGAAGTCTCCATAGTTCTTCAAAGTCACGTTAATTATCACTGAATACGTGTTGCTTGCATTCACAACGGAAGTCGTCGCATCGGTCACAGATATGTCATGTATTTTCACGTTTGATCTGACCTCCAATCTGAGTGTCGGGTCGCCAATAATCGTCAATCCATAAAAGAGGTAGCGGTAATCCTCTCCTGCCTTGAGCTGATTTTGCCAATCGTCTTGTTCAAAGAACCATTCTTGAAAGGCTGTGCCAACTGCTTTGCTTTCAACCATATCCGCAAAGAATTTTCTAAAGGAGACTGAGTAAATTGTGTCTGTTGATCCAATGGATAGAAGTCCATAACTTTGTGTGAAGACAGTTGTTCCCGCCAAGTATTCTCTTTCAGTGTATCTTGCTCCTGAACAAATGAACAGCATGTAGAAGAAGACTCGTGGATCGACTTCTCGATACTGGTACGGATATACAGTTCCACCTACAGGTTGATCGTTGATCATGAAAGTGTGATAGTCGAATGCGCCGTGACTCATCAAGTAGACCCATTGAAAGCCAAAAGGATCAGCAATCCTGTTTAGGTAGTCCCGTGCGGTCGTCTCGGCAGGATCTGTCACCAGCGTAACTTCACTGAACACTTGACTCAGTGAAGAGTTGACGTCCTCTGCCCAATCAACACCATCATCGTCAATGTATGCTAGGGCACGCCACCAAGGAAGCACTCGCAACCCAGTTCTGTAACGGTGGTTCTTGAGAAAGTAATTATTTATCAACGACGTTTCGTTGCCAGGTATCGGAGAGGCTTTGAGTCTGCCTACCCATATTTCGGGTGCAGTGTTGCCGAGTTGCTGTTCAAAGATGCCGTCCCCGTTCACGTCAATCCATGAACCATCTAGATCGCGATAGTACATGTCTGTTGGCAATATTCCCTCATTGATTTTGTACCATGTTTCGGGAATGTCTCCTACTAGAAAGGCGCCAACCAATCCGCGAGAGTATGCTTCCTGCAAATAGGCTCTTATGCCCGCTGCCGTCTTCTGCTGCAATTCATCAGTTTCTGTGATGGTCACAGAGAATCCTTCGTTTTCAACGTCTGTAGTATACTGATTCAATGATGTTTCCACGGATTTGTAGATAGTTGAGTTCACGATGACCACTACGAGGGGCTTTTCACTTGTTGATGGCGGAGCTGCTGCTTCTGATATACGGGAAACCAAAGCAGGCTGCATAGCTAGGAATAGTGCCAGAATCATCAACGGGAAAAAGATTTTTCGGAACATGCTCAATAAAAGCTATCTTTCAAGCGGCAATTAAGCTTTTGTAGACAGTTTTGTCTTGGCTTTAGCAGAATGCTGCAATCGCAGAATGCAAAAAATGGAAAAGGGTTATGAAGCGAAGTTTGTTTCTGTCACTTCTTCTGGCTGAATGTTTTCTTGACCCATGCGGTTGTTTTTTCCATGTCGTCTCTGAAACGTTTCAATTCTTCTGGGGTTCTCTTGGGAGCCTTTGGTTCTTCAGCGGGTGTTGCATAGACGTCCAGCAAGTCGCCTTTGGGCTGTTTCGAAATGTTGATGTTCACTTTCAAGCCAATGTTCACTTTTTCTGGGTCAATGTCTCGCATTGTCATGGGCAAGCATGTGTTCGTTCCGTCGATTCTTATCATTGCTCCGACAAGCGGCTGTAGGTGAGCCATTGAGGGCCATGCTATGGCCATGATTGTGTGGGAGTGTATTTCTCCTTTTTTCGGAAGTTCGATCCACTTCGTTTCAGCCAATCTGCATTTGGGGTTGAAACAGTGTGCTCGGGGCGGGCAATATACGAGTCCACATTTGGTGCATTTTGTCCCGTAGAGCTTTCCTTCAAGCAAGCCTATGAAGAATTTTGAGACTTTGCCGTAGCTGTGATGGAACATGCTTCCGTGTGGTCTGTGTACTACTAAGAACGTGTCTGGTTTTAGAGTGTTGAGGGTTGGTCCATCGTTCATTTCGACTATTTTCCAGCCTTCTGGTCTCCAGCCGCCTTTGCGTTCCCAGTCGTCCCACCATTTCTGGTCGTAGGCTGACTGCTTAATGATTTTTTCTGGTCCTGGTTGCTTCATTTTGTCTACACCTCCAAGATTACGGCGCCTGCTTGGCATCCTGTGCCGCCGTGTCCGTGTATGAAGGCTTTCCTAGGTTTGCTCAGTTGTCTGCTCGGTGCGCCCCATTTCTTGCCGATTTGGTTGCTCAATTGCCAGTAACTATCTACTACTTGTGCAATCGATGTCGAGCCTACTGCATGTCCCTGTGCTGTTAGCGCTCCGCTGAGTTGACATGGAAGCTCACCATCACGCTGAATCACGCCTTCTCTGACCATGTTCTTGCCTTCGCCTCGCTTGCAGAAGTCAAAATCTTCCAGTCCAGCTAGGACAACTCCTGCGTAGGGATCGAAGATTTCGACGAAGCTGATTTCCTTGCGCGGGTTCTTTATTCCAGCGTCTTTGTAAGCCATTCTTGCAGATACTCTTAGCGAGCCGAAGTTGAGGAGGTCTGGGTAGGGCGACAAAGGCTTTGGAACATTTTTGGGCCAGATTTTTTCGTCTTCTGGATACAGTCCTTTCCATGCCGGGTTGTCTGGTCGGTCTCCTGCTCTCATTGTGTCACTGCCGAAGCCGACGCCGCTTATCCAAACTGGATTGTCCGTTAGCTTTTTGGTGAGTTCTTCGTTTGCTAGGAGCAAGGCTGAAGCGCCTTCGCTTGTCATTGCACATTCGTACAGCCTGTAAGGCCAAGAGATCAGGCGAGACTTGTAGACGTCTTCTACTGTGATTTTGGCGAAACCGTGCTGGGCTGGCCATTGAGCGTATGGGTTCTCGAGAGAGTTGTTGTGGTTCAGAACCGCTACTTCAGCCAAGTCTTCTTCAGTGTCTCCATAAACATGCATTCGGCGGGCTTCCATCGTCGCGTAGAACGCGTTGTACGTGAAGCCTGAAACGAAGTCCCAGTCTGTGTCTCCTGCAATGGCTATAGCTTCGTTAACCTTTTGGATTGGCAGTTCATTCATTTTTTCCCAGCCAACGACGAGAACTGCTGGAAACATGCCTGAACGTATCCACAGTGCCGCATTGACCACTGCGTCTATTGGGGTTGCTCCGCCTGACTCAACACGGTAGGACGGTACGCCGCTTAAGCCAAGGTAGTCGTTGATTATCCAGTGCATGCATTGTTGCTGTTCGAGTATGTCGCTGAAATATGAATAGCAACAAGCGTAGCCTTTTCTCATGAAATCTCCAAGCTCAAGGTCTGGAACGTCATCAAGTATCATTTTGACGGTTTCTGCACACATCTCTTCCTGCAGCGTGTGTCGCGGATTGTCAAATCTAGAAATGCTACCTGCAACTATTCCGACTTTTTTCGTCAAATTCTCCACCTTTAGGCATAAAGATGTAGCTAGTTAATTCTGGGACTATAAGATTTTTGTGGAAACGAGCTTGAAAACTGCACCATGCACGGCGATTTCTTGAAAAAGTAGGTGAACAGAGTTCGCTGTCTTGAGTTTGCATTATTGCGTCTTTGTTCTTTCCTTATCCCAGCGTTTGAACAGTTCCTCAGCGATCCGTGGTCTCAATGAGAATATGTCTTGTGGTTTTTTCACGTACAAGTAGATAGTGTATACTCTGCCGAAAGCGTCGGATCTTGTTAACATGTAGCTGGATCTTCGTGGGCAACTGCCTGCACAATCTTCGAAGGTGGCATTGAAGATTTCCTCAATCTTCGTCGTTGACACACTATGATCGAAGCCGACTTCAAAAGTGTAACAGTACGCCCCATCTACTTCTTCACTGTTATATGAGAAGCTGGTGATGTCGCGATCCATAATCTGCAGATTGGCGATAAACACGATGTTGTCTCCGATGGTGTGGACTTTCGTGTAGTTTATCGTAATTTCTTCAACAATGCCCTCAACTGTCCCGATGCGTACGTAATCGCCAACTCTAAAGGGTCGTATGGCGAAAAGGTAAAGCCCAGCTACAAAATTCCCGATGGTCTTGGTTGAAGCAAAGCCCAGAGCAGCACCGCCAATTGTAGAAAAATACAGAATCCAATCTGTCGGCAATCCTCCAACCTTCACGAGCGACGCCACTGCACCTACCAAGATGAGCAGTCGGCAGGTCAGAATGACATTGTTTGTCACATTTCGTGGAAGGTGCGTGCGTTTTGCAAATCTTCGTAAGTACCTTGTGATAAGTCTCTCAAGAGCAATTGAGACAACAGCGATGATGATCAGATAGATATAAGTGATTAGCGGGACTCCTAGGAATATGGTGTTGTATAGATAGTCTTCAAGACCCATCGTTTGTTCTCCGACAGTTTTCTAAGTGTTGTGAACTGCTTTTTTATAAACTTTCACAACGGCGTGAAACCTGTTTAGTAAGCCGAAAACTATTTTATGAATTCGTTGCCATTCACTTGTCATGCAGATTCTGAAACTTGCCACTGCATTGCCAGAGAATGAATTCTCCACTGAGGAACTGCTGAGAGCTTTTCCATGTAAACTCCCTGAAGGAGTCAAGCATAATGTGCTCAATCTTGGAGTGAGGAAACGTTGCCTCATAAATCATTCCAGCCTGTCTCAGAAATCAGAAGCGGTTCTAAGCGAAGATGAGCTTGTTGACTTATGCAGGGAGGCGTGTGGAAAAGCCATTGAAAAAGCGGGCGTTTCAGCAAGGGACATAGGCTATTTCATAGCAGCATATGACGTGAATCCTTTCCTTAGCCCTGGGCTCAGTCAAATTCTCGTTCGACAACTCGGCTTCAACCCTTACATCAGGCACGTTAATGCCCAAGGAATTGCCAGCACAGCTTTCCCGAAAGCTCTGGAACTTGCTGGAAACCATCTTGCCGTCCATCCTGACGATTATGTTCTGATCTGTGTTTCTGGCGTAAGCTCATACTGGTTCCAAAATCAAGTGAGAGGTTTAGGAAATGTCGCGGAAATCAGTCAGATAAGACTGATGAGAAACGCAGCGGCAAAAGCCTTGCAGCTCAGGGATTGGGTTGCGACAATGGAGTTTTTCTTGTTTGGAGATGGCGTGGCTGCTGCGGTCGTGGCGAAAGGCAAGAAGGGCTTGTCGGTTAAGAGACTTGTTGAAGTGACAAACGTTGGCAAGAATGATTACTTGGCTGGGTATTCACGGCTTTCAGCAGTGAATGAACCGTTCAGATTTGGGTTTTATTCGCATTTGGACAGGAAAATCCCTGATCTTGGTGTCAAATACACTAAGCTAGCGCTCAAGAAGCTTCTGGGGAAGGACTTAAAGAAAATCATGAGCGCAACCAAGAGATGGGTGATTCATACAGGTAGTCAAAAGATTCTCAACCTTTTGGCTGAGGGCAACGCGATTGACAGTGAGAAGATTGCAGAGTCGCGAAGTGTGCTTCAGGAGTATGGTAATCTTTCGGGAGCGAGTCTTCCATTCATTTTGGAGAAGGTTGTCTCTGACGGTGGACTGAGCGCTGGTGACGTTATTCTTATGGTTGGCTACGGGTGGGGTTTTTCTGCAGCAGCAGGCTTGTTGGAGATTTCTTGAATGTTTTTCGCATAGTGTTTATGGTTTCCACCATTGAAGCCACTCCGTATATTCAACCTGCACTTCATAGTCGTGATAGACTGATATGTTTCCTGCTATTGTGGCTGGCAGACCTGAGGGTGAGCT
>Ga0315268_10002892_pt1 | contig 19086 bp, 22 predicted proteins | sample C1_top_MG_FD_204535 | JGI IMG/M metagenome (GOLD analysis project Ga0315268, IMG submission 204535) | Sediment microbial communities from Yellowstone Lake, YNP, Wyoming, USA - C1_top | ecosystem: Environmental > Aquatic > Freshwater > Lake > Sediment | place: USA: Wyoming | collected 2017-08-01
GAGCCGCTGTTGATATTGGACAACCGGGTCACGGCCGCCGCCGTCGGCATCTGACGTCCCCGTGTATTAAAACGCCCCGCGATGCCGCGGGGCGTTTTTGTCGTTTGATAATGGCCGGACACGTTCCTAGCCGATGAGTTTTTTCACCAGGGCGATCAACGATTCGGGTGTCATCTCCTGCTTCGGCAAGTAGCTCGTGGCGCCGGCATCCATGCCGTGCTTGACGTCCTCCGGGTCCCCCAGGGCGGAAACCATGATCACCGGAATATTCTTGTATTCCGTCGCGGCGCGCAATTTCTTCAGCAGACCGTAGCCGTCAAAAAATCCTTCTTTCTCCGGCATCATCACGTCCAGCGTGATCAGGTCAGGCTTATTCGCCTGGATGATCGTCCAGCCGTCGGCCGGATTCATGGCCGAAGATACTTGAAATCCTTTGGGCTCAAGCATGGCCCGGAACAGGTCGGCGTAGAAGGGGTCGTCGTCGATACAGAGCACCTTTTTATTCATAAATGAGGCTGGTATCCGCAATTTATTCTCACTATTGAATTATACCAGCTAGCGTCAAAAAAATAAACCGGGGGCGTTATCCCCGGTCAGCCGGTCAGCTTCCGATCTTGGCCAGAAGCGCCTGCAGGTGGGCGGTCAGTTCCTGGCGTCCGGACTCATCGAGCTGACTGACCCTGGCCAGTCCGCGGGCTTCCAGGAATTTTCTGGTCTCGGGAAAGGCCGAATTGAGGTCGTCCAGGCTGTCGCGCAGCTTGGTCAGCTTGCCTTTGATCTCGGCCAGCTGGCCGTCATTCAGCTTCGACAGGTCTTTGATCAGACTGTCCCGGTCCTTAGGGTCGAGCGCCATGGTCACCTCCTCCGTTGGCTAAAGAACGCGCTGGGCGCGGCGACGGAACGTTTCCGCCCGCTTCCCGGTGTCAAAACTAGCAGGTGCCGGCCCAACATGCAAATAGCGCCGCCCGGACCGCCGGTATTGACTTTAAGGCTAAAATAGGTTATTATCAGCCGTTATCCAGTTCCTTAAACATTGCAGCTTACGAAAGGAGTCGGTCATGGACCGCATTGCCAGCGATTTTATCCAATATCTGGGTCATGAGTTCAACATGAACCGGCGTGAGGACGCGTATGAGCGGCTCAGCGCCCAGAGGACTAAGGCGGCCAACCGCAGCCTCGGACTGGCGCGCGGTGAGGACCTGACCCCCGGCACCGTCGCCTGCATCCTGAGCCGCGCCACCGGCGACAAGGTCGGGCAGGTCATCATGGTTTCCAGCATGCGGCCGCCGCGCGGCGAGGTGCTGGCCGGCGACGAGCTGATCAGGATCAGATCCGGCCTCAAGATCGGCGAAGGTCTGGCCGACCGGTTGTGCCGCTGCCATGAGCACGCCATCAAAGGGTCCTTGTCCGATTCCTGTCGGCAGGATCTCCGGCGTCGGCTAAACGAATGCTTGGGCGACGGCCTGTGGTCGGCGTTCGCCGCCAGCTTTCCCGACGGTACCTGGCTCAAGCCGATGCGGGCGGCACTGTACGACAACTTGTGGTACTCGCTGTACCTCTACTTCGGCAGCCTGGCCGCCGGCCTCGACGAACGGGCCGAGCGTCTCAAGGATCTGACGCGGCTCGTGGCCTACGCGCTGCCGCTCTGCCGGCGCGGCGAAGGCGGTGAATGGATTATGATCGCGCGCTGATCTGCCCGACGGCCGTAACTTAAAACCCCCGAACTCGGTTCGGGGGTTTTCTTATCCGATCGTGAGGCCGTCCCGGATCCCGGTCAACCCGCGCGGCGCGCCAGGCAGACGAAGGATTTCAGGTATGACGCTTCCGGATAGTAGACCGACTGCGGATGGTCCGGACTCTGCCGGATGACCCGGAGTACTTTCAGGATCACTCCGGCCTGAAGCGAGGCCCGGCGCAGCGTGAAGGCCAGGTCTTCCTCCGGCAGGAAATGCGAGCAGCTCGAGGTGACGAACAGGCCGCGGTCGCGCACCAGACGCAGGGCCGCCCGGTTCAGGAAATGGTAGGCCTTGCGTCCCTCGTCGGAGTCGTTCTTGGACTTGATCAGTGCCGGCGGATCCATGATCACCAGATCATGGGCCGGCTGGTTGTTCGCTCCGAGATACTGGAAGATGTCGGCTTCTTCGGTGGTGAAAGACTTCGGCTTGATGCCGTTCAGCTCGGCCTGCTTGTGACCGAGCTCCAGGGCGGCGGCGGAACTGTCGACGTTATGGACGCTCTTGGCGCCGCCGGCCAGCGCGGCCACGGCCCCGGCTCCGGTGTAGGAAAAAAGGTTCAGCCCCTGGCGGCCGTCTGACAGCTCCGACAGGCTCTGGCGCAGGTCGCGCTGGTCGAGAAAGAAGCCGGTCTTCTGTCCGGTCATGACGTCGGCCAGGCATTTCCGGCCGTTCTCCAGGAATTCGACCAGGCCGGGATCCTCGCCCCGCCTCAGGGCGACGACGTCGGTCAAGCCCTCTTCCCGGCGCACGGCCAGGTCGCTGCGTTCGACGATGGCCCGCGGTTTGAAGACGTCCTGGAGCGCGCCGATGATCTCATCGCGCAGGGGTTCCAGTCCGGCCGTGGAGATCTGCAGCGCCAGGACGTCGCGATAACGGTCGACCACCAGGCCGGGAAGGCCGTCGGCTTCGCCGAAGACCGCCCGGTAGCCGTCGGTGGGCCGGCCGGGGCCGAAACCCAGCAGGCGCCGGCTCTCCTCGGCTTCGGCCAGCCGAGCGGCAAACCAGGCGCGGTCGATGACCGCGTCGCCGAAAGCGAACACCCGCACGGCGATCGACGAACGCGCGGAATAAGTGCCGGTGCCGATGATCCGGCCGCGGCTGTCGGCGACCTGGACCAGCGAACCGTGCAGGTCCTTGCCCGGCGGTTCGGCCAAAGCCCCGGAAAAGATCCAGGGATGGCGGAATTGGACGTTGACGTCCTTGCCTGGCAGCAGGCTGATCTTGGTGTACATAGGGCTGATCGGAGATGGGTGGCCGAAATCTTAGGACGCGGCCTAAATCATGCTTATCATACAATAAATCCCGGCAATAACAATGCCCGGCGAGTGTTGACTTTGCCGGTCAACGGGCATTTAATGCGAGTGGGCCTTGTCTGACCATTATTTGACGCCTCAAAGTTCTTTGTATCGACAGGAGTACCCATGTCCAACGACCATAAGTTGCTTTGGCAACAGGTGCAGAACCTGGCCAGGGAGGACAGAATGGTCGCCCGGGCCAGGGACAGTCTTTCCGGACTGTTTGAAGCCGCCCAGCGCGGCAAATTCGAGCTGGCGAGCCATTATCAGGCCGACCCGTCGTCGCTGGCCAAAGCGCTGGCCACGGCCCTGCGGCGGCAGCCGATCAAGGTCGTCACCGTCTCCATCGACGACCGCAAGCCGCTCGACGCCGATGAGTTGGCCGCGGGCGAGATCTTCTCGCTGGACCAGGGCTTCAAGCTTGGTTCCAGCTTTTGGGAAGCGCTGCGGTTCAAATACCATTGGACCTGGCAGGAAGCCTTCCGCCAGGGACCGGGTGAAGCCGCGCGCCTGCGCCTGGAACGCGCGCTCTTGTTCACCTTCGGCCGGCCGCTGGAAACGGCCGTCTGGAAGACGCTGGAAAGCTCTTGCCGCTGGAAAAGACAGCGCGCCCGGATCTACGACGGCATCTGGGACTGCGTCCTGCTTTACCTGGGCTTCATCGCTCTCGGGGACAAGGACCGCGCCGGCCGGCTGGAACCGCTGGTCAGGCTGCTGCCGCGCTATTTCTTCTATTGCGCCCGGGACGAGGACCTGGCCAGTTGGCTGGTACTCATGGGCTGAAACTTAAAACCGCCGGAAACGGCGGTTTTATTTTTGATCGATGCCTTGGCGCGCTTTCTCAAAAATACGCCGACAGACCCAGGGCGGCGTGGATCACGGCCGCGACGATGGCCGCCTTGGCCAATTCCATATGCCAGGCGATGCCGGTCCTGATCCGGCCGCGGCGGATGAGCCAGGCCAGCGTCGCCGCCGAGATCATCAAGACCAGCGCCAGCAGACCGAAGTACAAGAACAACGGCTTGTCCAGGATCTGGTAGTAGGCCAGTTTGACCAGCATAAAATCAGGGCGTGACGGTCACTGAACCGGACATGTAGGGGTGGACGGCGCAGATGTATTTCCAGACCCCCGGCTTGTTGAAAGTGTATTTGAATGATTGGCCCTGGCTCATTTTGTCGGAATCGGGCATGGACAAATCGGCCGCCCCACTTGCGGGGTCGGTGGTCAGCTGGTGCGGAGCAGAGTCCTTGTTGGTCCAGGTGATGGTCATGCCGACCGGGACCGTCACGTTCGGCGGATCGAAGGCAAAGTTCTGGATGAAGATGGTCGGAACGTCGGGCCGCTGATCGGCCGGCGCTGTTGCCGGTGATGGCGCGGGCGTTGGCGTGGCGGCCTGTTGTTGACCCTGAGGCTGGCGTTCCGTGGTTTTATTCGTACCGGCCGAGACACAGCCGGCGCCGACGAGCAGCAGCGCGACGCTGCCGGTCAGGAGCATGAGCAATCTATTCATATGATGAGCGATCATCGTTTGGCTTATGAGATTGATTGTATCACTTCGAAGCCGGTCATTATAGCCCTGACCGGCTGAGATTGACTCGTCCGGTCGGTCATGTTTAAGTGAGCTGGGTTCTTTTAAAAATGGAAGGAGACAAAAATGCGCCTATTGCCGCCCATGGTGGCGCTCCTGCCGCTCATCACAACGCCCGATCACCTGACCGATGTCTCGATCAGAAAGGATCAGATCATGGAAAAGACCGGTAATGCCGTTGCCGCCTCTCCGGATATGGGAGCGGCCTCCGCTCGCTGGGACCTGACCGTTTTTTACACGGGCATCGACGACCCGCGGCTGGACGCCGATCTGGCCGGACTCGAACGTTCGGCCAAGGAGTTCAATCAGAACTTCAAAGGCCAGCTCAAGACGAAGCTGGGCGCGGCCCTCGCCGCTTACGCCGAGATTACCATGCTCAGCAACAAGCTCTTCGGCTATCTGGCCCTGGAGAGCAGCCTCGACCTGAATGACGATGCGGTCAAGACCAAGATGGCCGACGCCGACCGGCGCTGGAGCCTGGCCGCCGGCAGCGACCTGACCTTCTTCGATCTGGAGCTGGCCAAACTCAGCAAGGCGGCGATCGATCGCCAGGCCGCGGCCGACCCCTATGTCCGCCGCCACCTGCCCTACATCGCGGCGGTCCGGCGCGACCGGCCGCACATGCTGAGCGAGCCGGTCGAAAGCGCCCTGGCCAAACGGTCGCCGTTCGGCCCGTCCTCCTGGTCGGAATTCTACGAGCAGATCGAAGCCGATCTGCGCTTCCCCTTCGACGGCAAGCAGATGACGCTGGAGGAGATCCTCCACGTCATCTCCGAGGACGACCTGGCCGACCGCCGCGGCGCGGCGCTGAAGATCCTGAACGACGGGTTCAAGGGCTACTTCGCCAAGTACGCCGCTCAGACCCTGAACGTGATCGCGGGCAAGAAGGCGGTCGAGGACAAGGAGCGGCATTACGCCGGTCCCATGTCCGCGCGCAATGAAGGCAACGCGGTGCCGGACGGCGTCGTGGACGCCCTGCATCAGGCGGTCAAGGACACGGCCGGACCGCTGGCCCGCCGCTACTACCGCCTCAAGCAGCGACTGCTCGGCCTGGATCGGATGCGCTGGAGCGACCGGAACGCCAAGCTGCCGCTGGATGTCCAAGGCGGCATTCCTTATGACCAGGCGCTGCGCCAGGTGACCGAAGCCTACCGTGACTTCAGCCCGACGCTCGCCGGCCTGGTCGAACAGGTCAGCTCCGGGCGCGGCATCGACGCGCCGGTCGAACCGGGCAAAGCCAGCGGCGCTTACTGCCAATCGCTGGTCCTGCCCGGCCAGAGACCGATCTCGCTGGTGCTGCTGAACTACCTCGGTTCGCAGCGCGACGTGATGACGCTGGCCCACGAGCTGGGTCATGCCGTGCACGGCCTCCTGGCGGGCGCGGCCCAAGGACCGCTCATGGACGGCACGCCCATGGCCTACGCCGAGACGGCGTCGGTGTTCGGCGAGATGACGGTGTTCAACCATCTCCGAAGCGAATTGGAGAAGAGCGGCGACAAGCGCGCCCTGCTGGCGCTGCTGGTGTCCAAGATCGACGACATCATCAATACCAGCGTCCGGCAGATCAGCTTCTCCAACTTCGAGCGCCGCGTCCACGAGTCGCACCGGCGCTTGTCGGTCGAAGAGCTCAACGGCATCTGGATGGACGTGACCCGGGAGATGTACGGCGCTGACGGCGAGGTCTTCGCCTATCAGGACATGGATCATCTCTGGGCCTACGTCTCGCATTTCCACCGGCCGTTCTACGTCTACAGCTACGCCTTCGGCGAGCTGCTGACGCACAGCCTGTACGCCCAGCGGCGGCGTCTCGGCGAGCGGTTCGAGCCGCTCTATCTGGATCTGCTGCGCGCCGGCGGCACCAAGAATGCCGTCGACCTGCTGAAGCCTTTCGGCCTGGATCCGACCGATGCCAATTTCTGGAACGAGGGCATCCGCGTCAGCCTCGGAACCATGGTCGACGAGGCCGAGAAACTGGCCGACGAGCTCGGTTACGGCCAGCGCTAAAACGGATTCAAAACCGCCCCTCGCTTGAGGGGCGGTCTTTTTTATCCGGCGGCAGCTAATTGCGCTTGTCGAAGGCGACGACGGCGGCGGACAGGAAGACGACAGCGAAGCCGATCAGGACCAAGGCGTCGAGCGCCACCGGACGCAGCACCAGATGACCGAGAGCCTCGGCCGATACCTGGGACCGGAGGAGCACCTGGCGCATGGCGTCGACGCCGTAGGACAGCGGATTGGCCATGGTCAGGACCTTCATCCACAGCGGCACGGCGGTGAGCGGAAAAAAGGCGCCGGAGAGGAAGAACATCGGGAAGACGAGGAAATTCATGATCACGCCGAAATTCTCGATGGACCTCACGACCGAGGCGATGAGCAGGCCGACGCCGGCGATGGCGAAAGCCAGAAGGCTCATCAGCACCAGTAATTTGGGAATGCTCAGCCATTGCAAATGTACGCCGACCAAAGGCGCGATGCCCAGCAGGATCAGCCCCTGGATCAGGGCGATCGCCGCGGCGCCCAGCATCTTGCCCAAGGCGATGCTGGAACGGCCGACCGGGGCGACCAGGATCTCTTTAAGGAAGCCGAACTCCCGGTCCCAGACCGTGGAAATGGTGGAAAAGAAGGCCAGCCCCATGATGCTCATGGCGATGATGCCCGGATACATGAATTGCAGGAAATCCACGCCGAAATTGCCGCGGGCCAGTGTCTGCTGCAGGCCGCCGCCGAAGACGAACAGGAACATCAGCGGCTGGAACAGCGTGGAGACGATGCGCGGCTTGTCCCGCCAGTAGCGGATGAGCTCACGCTCGGCGACGATCAGGATGGCTCCGATCTCGTGCCTGGTCTTCATAGGGTCAGTGGCGCATCCGCGCATTCGCATGCGAACGCATCCGGTCGGCGGCGCTGGCGTCCTGCTCGCGGATGGCCTTGCCCGTGAGGAGCAGGAAAACGTCGTCCAGCGTCGGCTTGCGCAGGGACACCGAGGTTATCTTCACGCCGGGTTCGGCCAGGAGGCGCGGCAGGAAGCTCTCGCCGTTCGGCACGCCGAACTCCAGCGCGGCGGCCGCGTCCTTGGCGGTGATTCCGAAACGCTGTTGGAGCAATTCCTTGATCTTCAGATGATCATCGGCGGTCACGACGACGGAATCGTTGCCCACGGTCTTCTTCAGATCTTCGGGCGTGTCCAGGGCGACGATGCGGCCGGCGTCGATGATGGCGATGCGGTCGCAGTATTCCGCCTCCTGCATGTAATGCGTGGTCATGAAGATGGTCATCTGCTGCTCGCGCTTCAGCTTGAGCACGTATTGCCAGAGATGGCTCCGGGTCTGCGGGTCGAGACCGATGGTCGGCTCGTCCAGGAAGAGCAGTTTGGGATAATGGATCAGGCCGCGGGCGATCTCCAGGCGACGCTTCATGCCGCCGGAAAAGGTCCGGACGATATGGTCCTTGCGGTCCCATAGCTCGACCAGCTCAAGCACCTCTTTGAGTCGCCGGCGGTAGTCGCCTTCGGCCACCCCGTAAAGCCGGGCGTGGAAACGCAGGTTCTCCTCGGCGGTCAGGCGGTCGTCAAGCGAAGGATCCTGGAAGACGATGCCGATGGAGCGGCGCACGTCGTCGCGGTCGGTCAGGACGTCAAAGCCGTTGATGCGGGCGCCGCCCGAGGTCGGCAGCAGCAGGGTCGTCAGCATGGCGATGGTCGTGGACTTGCCCGCGCCGTTGGGCCCGAGGAAGCCGAAGATCTCGCCCTGGCCGACCTCGAAAGACACGCCGTCCACCGCGGTCAGGTCGCCGAATTTTTTGGTCAGGTTTTCGACCCGGATAAGCGGTTTCATCGTTGAAAAGTATAGCATCGTTCGCGCCGGGCATCAATGGCCCGGCGGCGGACAAAAAAACGGGACGTTCGTCCCGTTGGGCCTGTCAGGGCAGGCCGGCCAGACGCTTGAAGACCTCGTAAGCCGTGCGGGCGCCGTTGATGGCGCGGTGGACCGGCGGTTCCGGCGGCACGCCCAGGTACGGGGCGACGTCCTTCAGGCTGAGGCCGCGCAGATCCGTGTCGCGGAGCTTGCACCAGGCCATGCTCATGGTGCACAGGCCGTGGTAATCCATTAGGTTGGCGACTCCGGTCTGGCGGAAAGCCATCTGAATGAACGGCCAGTCGAACACGGCGTTGTGGGCCATGAATATCGCCCCGGCCGCCTTGGCCGAGTAAACGGTCATGGCCTCGCGGAGCGGGACGGCGTCAAGCCAGTCCTCGGGGCGGTAGCCGTTGACCTCGAGCGCGCGGGGTTCGGCCAGCTCGATCAGGGCCGGCCTGACCTTGATGTCGAGTTCGTCGATCACGGCGAGCGTCCGCTGGTCGGCGACGACCAGGCCGATCTCGATGATCTCATGGCGCAGCCAGTCGGTGCCGGTGGTCTCGACGTCGGTAAAGGCCAGCGGCCGGTCACGGAAAGCGATCTTGCCCATGTTTGACCTCCAAAAGAACGAAATTACCGGAATCAGATCCGGACGGCGCCACCTTAGCATGCCGTCGTCTTCGAGGCAACGAAAGACCGCCGGCCAGCGGCGGTCCTCGTCCCGTGTCAGCGGGATTTTTTCTTGACGGTCTACTGCTGCGGCGGGGCGTTCACGTCCCCGGCGGGCGCGTCCTTGGACGGCTTTGCGGCGCCGAAGGCGGCTTTGAGATCGGCCCGGGCCTTTTCCATGGCCGCGCGGAGATCATCCATCGCTTTCTTCACGGCCAGGTTCCGCGAGTCGGCCAGCGTGCTGGCCTGCGACCCGATCTTTTCCGCGGACTGGAGCGAGGTCTTCAGCGCCGCTCGGGCGCTCTCGACATCGGCTTTCAGGGCCTCGCGGATGGCGGGCTGGTCGGCGCCGGCGGCGGCGCAGGCGGCCTTGGCTTTGGCTTCCGCCGCGGCCAGGGCGTCAGAGAAGGCCTTCACCGCCGCGTCCACGGCCGCTTTCCTGGCGGCCAGCGCGGCGTCCAGGCCTGACTTGAAATCAGCCTGTGCCTTGTCCACGGCGTCACGCTTGGCTTTCATGGCGGCGTCAACGGCCGTTTGGAACGCGGCTACGGCCTGTTTTTGAGCGTCGGTTTGGGCTTTTTCCAGCAGTTTGCCGACGTTGTCCGCGCGCTTGGCGTCATTGGCGGAACGAAGCTCGTCAAGTTTCTGCTGGCGCTGCCCGCGGCGGTCGGCCAGACGTTGATCGCGATCGGTCCGCCTCGCGTCCAATTTTTGCTTTTGCTCGTCGAGACGCCGACCCAATATTTGGGTCTTATCCTGGTTCAGCAGGGCGCAGAATCCGCGATTCGCCCCGGCCGCCGCCGGACGCTGCTTGGCAGCCTGGGCCGAGGCGGCCAGCGGCAGGAGCAGGTTGCCGATGAGTGCCAGCCCGACGATCCGCGCCGCCAGGTCATTGTACTTCATAAGACGAGTCTTTCAGCGAATTAATCTCGGTATTGTCGGCGTTGACGGCCTGAACGTCCTCGGCCGAGTTGTTGCTCGCGTCGGTTTCGGCGGTCGCGTCCTTGAGTATGCCGTCGACGGTATTATCGATCGAGGTCTTGTCCTCGACCGGTTTCGGCTGTTCGGCCGCCGGTTTGTTATCGGACGGGCCGCCGGCCGCCGGCGCCGCCGCTTTCTCGCAGCCGGCGCCGATCAGCAGCAGCAAACCGGCCGCCAGAATATACTTGGTCGCGTTTTTCATAGTCGATCAGCTTGTTAACGGTTATTTAGTCCTTCGACCTTTGGCCCTTTCAGGCAGCACATGTTATTGACGGGGCGTCATGTTCATTCTTTCTTCGGGTTCATCAGATCGATGAAGAGTTTTTCCGCCGAGACCGGCCTGATGAGATCGGGTCGTTTCTTTTCCTCGGCCTCCCGCCGGCGCTCCTCGGATTCCTTTCGCGCCGCTTCCTGCAGGGCCTTGGTCTCGGCCGGCAGCAGTTCGCCGAAGATCTGGCGCAGCGACAGCCGCCGGGCGAATTCCGGACCGACGTTCGGATCGGCTTGAAGCTTGAGTTCGGTCATGTTGTCGACGCGCCCGGTCAAAAGCTTCAAGCGCTCGCCCATCATCCCCTCTTTCTTCCAGACGGCTTTCAGGGCCTCGCCGGCCGGCCCCGCGGCTTCCGGCGGCGCGGCGATCTTTTCTTTGCCGGCAGGAACGGGCTCGGCGCCTTTGCCTCCCGCGCCCGGTTCCGCCTTTTCCCCGGCCGCCGCGGCTTTTTCCGCCTCACCCCGCAGCTTGACCGCGCCCTCCGGCGCCTCTTCGCCGCCGAAGACCCGGCTCATGGCCTGTCTCGCGGCCTCCATCTTGTCCGCCGTTGAAGCCTGTTCCGCGGCCCGGTTAACCTTCTCCTGAAGCGCGTCGCGCAGCAACTGCAGCTTGTAAAAATTCTCGACGCCGGGCACAAGGTGTCCGCTCGCCTCTTCCCGGCGCTGCTGGTCTTTCAGGTCAAAACCGATCCTCGACCCGGCCTGCAAACGGTCCCCGGTCTTATAGAGGATCTGGTCCAGGGCTTGGGTGAGCTGGCGCGGGTCGTCCTCGACCAGCCGGTCGAGATCGGCCTCTTTCAGGTCCGGCGGCAGTTCGGCGCCGGCATCCTGGCCGAGCAATTCGACCGTGCGCCGGATATCGCCGCCCAGGTCTTCCTTATTCGCGGCCACGCCGGCAAATTTTTTCCCGCAGCTGTCCATGAAGATCTTCTTTGCCCGGGCATGGGAGCTCTCCGTGTCCCGGTCGACTCGCTGGTCGCCGGTGCGGTTGCCCGCGATCTCCAGATCCGTGCCGGCCATGGTCCCGGCCAGGTCGCCCAAGGCCAGAGCCACGTCCTTGGGCCGCAGCTCCCTGCCCGTGGCCGGGTTGGCCAGTTTTTCCAGGCTCTGCTGCTGCATCGCCAGGAACTTGTCATGATCGAACAGTTCCGTGTCCTCGCCGCCGGTCTGGGCGGCGATCAGGCGGCGTTCGTTGAAGTAATTCGAAACCTCGCCGGCGTAGGCGGAATCAATGGCCGAGGACTCGCCTTTTTCCGTCTGCATGTCCGGCAGGTCCTCGCGGGTGTCGATCTGCTCTTCGACCTCGGCCGCTTCCTCGCGGCTGTCGGGCCGCGACTCCGGCGGCAGCTCGTAACGGTTGGATTGTTTTTGGCTGGGCGGGACGGCCATAGGCGCCAAGATCAGGGCCTATTGAAAAAGCTTGTGATATTTGACGAACTCCAGATAGGCCAAAGCCAGCACCAGGAACACGCCCAGGCCGGCCGGAATGGCCTTGTTGGAACCGATCTTCGGCGCCAGCAGGGCGACGACGATCATGTAAGGGACCCAGGAAACCAGCGTGCCGAACAGCACCAGCCAGGCGTGCTGGGACACGGCCGCGCCGCCCTTGGTCGAGCCGATGAAGAAATACGCCGTCACGGTGAAAACCGGCACCAGCGTGGCAAAGCCGGATAAGACGCGGTTGCCGCTGCGTTCCAGGCCGATGATCAGGGCGCTGTAGGCGCCGCCGACCAGGAAATATGCCAGGTAGTCGAGCATAAGGGGTAGCATACCTATTTTACACCCTGCGGCGCTTTAAATCCATAGAAAAACCGCGCGAGGGCGCGCGGTCAGCTGGTTTCACCAATCCAGATCCGGATCGGTGAGATCGATATTATTGCCTCGGAGAGCCGGGATGATGTCGCCGATCGACAGCGGCGCCAGATCGGCCGCGGCGATGGTCCCCCGGGTCTCCACCTTCCGGTTGAGACCGAGGACGTCGTCGTCGTTCATCAGGGCGAACAGGATAGCCGGTTCGACGTCCCTTTCCAGATCGGAGAGCGCCTGGAGCACGCGCCGGGCCGCGGCGTCCGCGTCCTTCCGGTCGAACGATCCGTAGGCCTGGTACATCAGCTTTTTGACCTCGGTGAAGCGCTGGGCCGCCTCCGAATCTCTGAACGCCACCGCGCCTTTTTCCGCGGATTCCAGGCAGAGATGGGCGATGCAGGTGGCGTTGCGTTCGCGATGATTGGCGCCGAACCAGGCCATGCCTTCGGCCAGAGCCGGAAAGTCGGCCGGCTTCAGCCGGCTGCCGGTGTGGGCCGTGCGCACGAAGATGTCGTTGAAGTCGGCGAAGATGTAGCCGATCTTGTCGCTGAACATCATGAGGTCGCCTTCGACCGTCGAGCTCGAGCACCGCAGCTGCCTGTCGCCGCCGCGCGAGTGATTGCGGACGGCGTCAAGCACCTGGTAGGTCAGGTTGAGTCCCTGCCCCTGGCGTTCGATCTTCTGGGCGACGATCACCCCGAAGATCTCATGGCGGAACGGCCGGCCAGTGGCTTCGGCCATCAGTTTCTCGCCGCCGTGACCCAGCGGCGTGTGGCCGATGTCATGGGCCAAAGCCGCGGCCAGGCACAGGCTCTCGTTGAGACCGAGGATCCGGGCAGCCGTGGTCGCGATGCCGGCCACTTCGAAGGAATGGCTGAGCCGATCGCGGGTATGGCTGTTCTTGGGCAGGACCACCACCTGGGTCTTGCCGTGCAGGCGGCGGATGGCCTTGCTGCACAGCAGCTTGTTGACGTCCACGGCGTAAGGCGACCCGTAGGGCGCCATCCAGAGGTCCTCGTCGTCGCGGCGTCGCCGACGGGCGTCGCCGTCCTTGGCGGCCAGCGCGGCCAGCGCGCCGCGGCAGGAGCCGAGCTTCATTTCCAGGTCGGGCTTCATCGCTGATCTCCTGTGGTTTTCGATAAAAGGAACAGCGGGCACATTAGGCCATCCGGACGGCAGTGTCAATCCGCGAACGCAAAAAAGACCGGCGGGCCGGTCTTTTCGGCGGCGGTTCAAAGGCCGCCGGTCAGTCCGGAAAGAGTGCTGAGATAAGACGGGATGACGAAGGCCAGGCCGATGAGGGGCAGCACCACCATGACCACGGTGATGATCAGCGTCCAGAGAAAGAATTTTCTCATCTGCTCGACCGAATGATGGACCGCGTCAAGCTTCTTCTCGATCTCCACCAGTTTTTTGTCCAGGTTCTCGTCCATAGAGTTGCGGCGCCGCCGAGGGCCGCGGATCAATAGATGATCGGATAATCGTCGCCGCCCGGCACTTCCAGCTTGTTGACCTCGGTCCAGTCCTTCTCGTTCAGCACCACGATCTTGTCCTCGCCCAGGATATAGAGGTAGTCGCCGAGATACACGGCCCGTTTGGCCTGAAGGCCGCTGACGGCGCGGGCCAGCTTCAGTTCGTCATCGGCGTAACTCAGGATGTAACCGCCCTGGCCGCCGGGCATGAAGAAGACGTCATGCGTCGAGTCCAGCAGGAAAGCGTGGTGCGTATTCATCACGTCCGTCCAGTATTCCTCGAGCGTGTATTTGGATCGCTCCGCCGGGTTGGCCGGATCGGAAACGTCGAAGAGCGCCAGCTTCACCTGGTTGCCCTCCTTGCCGATGCCCAGGATCTTGTCCTTGGTGATCGGATGCAGATAGGAGGAATAGCCCGGGATCTTCAGTTCGCCCTTGACCTGGGGATCACGCGCGTCGGCCAGGTCGATCACGTAGAGCGGGTCGGTCTCCTTGAAGGTGACGACGTAGCCCTTGTCCTGGAGGAAGCGCACCGCGTAGATGCGTTCGCCGTTTCCCAGATTCTTGACCGAGCCGGCCTGATTCATGTTCTGGTCGAGCGTGTAGACGTCGTTGACGCTGTTGTCGGTGCCGACGCCGAATTCCCAGCTGAGCGGCGTGCCGCGGCCGCCGACCGTGGTGGCCAGGCGCAGGAAGCCCTGGTACTCGTCGAGCGAGAATTGATTGAGCAAGTGGCCCGGGATCTCGCCGGTTCCGGCCACGGTCAGCCCGTCCAGGCCGACCCTGACGACGGCCGTCTTTTGCAGTTCGCGCAGGTGCTCCCCGTAGTAAGCTTCCATGCGGTTGGCCAGGTCGTTCTGCAGCTTGAGCTGCTCGTCCCGGCTCAGCGCGGTCAGCCACTTATCCAGGATGACCCGGAGTTCGACCATTTTGGCGTTGTTGCTGATGTCGTAACCCTGGAGCTTTTCCAGACGGCCGACGATGTCGCCCGGAGCCAGTTCGGAGTTGACCCGTAGGAAGCCGACGATGAAGGCGATGACGTCGCCATCGTAGGTATTGGTGACGTAGAGGTATTTTTTCGACATGTAGACGGCCGAGGAATTCCAGGAGCCCACGAAAGAGGCGGATTGTTCGACCTGGCCGCTGGCCGCGTCGACCTTCATCACCGAATAGGTCGCGTCTGCGGGCGTCGGCCGCAAGGGATGATAGACGCCGCCGCAGGGAATGGATATCTCGTTCCGGCCGAACTTCATCGGCACGATGGGACAAGGCGTCACCTCGTTGATGCCGGCCCGCGCCACCAGATAGACCTTGTCCTGGTAAAGTCGTGCGGTCATGATCTGATGGTCGTTCTCCAGAGATAATTTCCATTTCTCGGCCGGCTTGGCCGGGTCGGCGACGTCATAGCCGTAGAGGCCGTCGTCCGCCTGCACCAGGAGGGTCTGGCCGGACAGCAGCAGCTGGCCGTACTTGTCGATGGTCGACTCGATCTTCAGGTCGGCCGGCGGCCAGGCTTTGATGGCCCGCACGCCCGCGGGGGGCGGCGGGACGGGCAGCGGCGGCTCCTTGATTGGGGCGATGCTGCTGCTTGTCTTGGCCGGCAGGTCCGCCCTATCGGCGGTCACGCCCGGCGCCGGAGGCGCCAGTTCCAGATCCAGCTCTTTCATCGGCACCGGCCGCGGCATCATGCCGCCACGATAATAACGACGCTCCGGCGAATAGTAGATCTCCTTGCCGTCGGTCTTGACGATATCCGGCTCGTCGATGCCGGCCACCTGGACGTTGGTCTCGGAATACCGGCCGGGATCGCCGACCGACGCCTCGCCCGCTTTCAGTCCGAAATCGGCGCCGCTGTCCATTCCAAGTCCGCCGACGCTGGGCGCGGCCATCATCGGTACGGACGCTGATTCGGCCATCATTCCGCTCCGCATCATGCCGGCGCCGAAGTTGTCCGAGGCCGCGCCGGCCTTGGCCAGCCAGTCCTTGAATTCGGCGGCGTCGGCGAATTTGGCCACGCCGGCCTCTTTCAGGACGGTTTTATCCTCGGTCTGGATCTTAAGCGAACTGGACTGATCGGCGCCGGAGCGGCTGCTCTGCCAGAAATAATAACCGCCGCCGCCCATGACCACGGTGGTGACGACGAAGGTCAGGAAGACCCACCAGAATAACGAGTGTTTTTTGGGGCCGATCTGGCCAACCGGGCTTAACGTTTCCATAAAATGTGGCGGTTACGCCTATTTACTGTCTGCATGATACCACGAAAAATGCGCTTCCGGGTAACAAAAAACCTCCGGGAGGATTTTTGCCGCGGTTCAGCCGTCAACGATGTGAAATTGACGTCCTGGTATCGATGCGGTGGATGACGTCCTTGCGCTCGATGACGATGGTCCAGCCGACGCGCCGGGCGTACCGGTAGAGCGCCTGGTTGGGGTTGAAGCAGATCGGCTTGTCCACCAGTTTCAGGAAAGGAATGTCGCTCTGCGTGTCCCCCACGCCGATGGAGGCGCGAAGCGTCAAGTCATTGTGTTCGACGGCGCGTTTCAGGATCTTGGCCTTGTCGGAGATCAGGTCGAGGAAGAGCGTCTGGCCGGTCATACGGCCGCGTTGGTCCAGCTCGTAGACGCGGCCGTAGACCTTGTCGAAGCCAAGCTTGCGGCAGAACGGATCCAGCACTTCCTTGGGCGAGTTGGAGATGGCGACCAGGAAATAACCTTTTCTCTTCAGATCGCGCACCAGCTCGCGCGTGTAGCGGTAAACGCGGCTCTGATGGAACTGGACGACCTTTTCCACCACGCGCATGAAATCCCTGCCCTTGATGCCGCTGATGTTGCCCTCGAAAGCCTTGATGACGCCGCCGATATACTCCTCATACGGCCCGCGGCGGTCCAACCAGCGTTCATAGGTCTTGGCGTAGATCTTGCGCAGACCGGGCGGCATGACCCCGTCATGGATCATGGCTTCGGTCACCTCGATGAGCAGGCTGGAGCGGAAGATGGTCCCGTCGATGTCGAAAAACGCGGCTTTCTTTTTCATATGGTCATATTTAATTTCATATTTCCGCCGTTGTTTTGACTGTAGCAAAAAATTTAGGCGATTGCCAGCCGGCCGCGGCTTGATCCGAATAAAATGACCGCCCCGTGAGAGGCGGTCCGTTTCAGGGAGCCGTGCCTTGGCCGGCCAGCAGGCGTTCCACCAGCTGGCGCTCGGCAACCAGGTCGGCCTGGTTCTGGCGGAAACGTTCGTCCATGGTGGCGAAATCCGCGGCTTTGACGAAAAAGATCGCTTCGGACGGGCAGACGCCGTAGAATTTCTTCTTCGGCGGGTCGTAACGGACCAGGACGCGGTCCTCATGCTGGGCGATGGCCGTGACCTTGCCGCCATCGAGCGCCAGACATTCGTTGTCGAACTCGAAATATCCGGTCTTGGCGTCGAGCGGTTCGAGATTGCGCACCATGACCAGGATGGCGTCGGGGAAGGTCGCGACGGAACCGGGCGCGATCACGGGTGGAACATCCGCGGCGATGCCGGCCTTGGCCGTCGGGGCGGGCAGCGCGCAGCTGACCGGCAGGGCGAGGGCGACAATGAACAGGCAGGCGGCGCAGATCCGGAATGAGGCGTTATTACGCATTTGGGACTCCTGTTGAAAAGAACCTCCCCAGCTTAGACGAAAGGGCCGCGCTGTCAATCCGTCCGGCCGGCCGAATATAAAAGACCGCCCGCGACCGGGCGGCCCGAGATCTATTCGCGGTCCTGCTGTTCAGCGTATTCGCGCAGCCGATCCAGTTCCAGCGACAGGCTGATGAAGAAACGCTGGCCGAAATTACCTTGCTGGAAGCCGATGTTGGAACCGAGGCCGATGGCGATGAACGGCGCCCAGACCTCCAGGTACGGACCGACGGTGGCCAGCCGATCGAAATGTTCGGCCTGCAAGCCGCCGGAGAAGCCGTAGCGCCGCGGACCGGCGTTGTCGGGCCGACCGCAGATCGAGCCGTTCCAGCCGCAATTATAGACCAGGCGGCCGCGGCCGTAGGACAGCTTGTATCCCGGCATGTAGTCTTCCTGCAGGGAGAGTCCGATCCGGTCATCGAGGAAACTGGCCCGGTTCCATAAGGACAAGAGGGCCGAGTAATCTTCCCGGCTGTCGAGATCGGCGATGCCGATGTGGACGGCCATCCAGAGATTGCCGCTCCGGAAAGCCGGCCCGGTGTAGATTCGGGAGAAGAAGCTGTCCGCGCCGGCCCAGCCGTCGCGCACTCGCCAGTCCAGGTGATAACCGACGCCGTTGTCGGAGTAGCCTTCGCCGTCGAGATCGGTCTCGGCGACCGGCGGCTGCAGCCACGGACTCGTCCTGGCGGCGGCCGGAGACAATAGGATCGTTAAAGCTGCAAAGAACGGCAGGGAAGCCGATTTCATCATCACTCCTTCCCGGAAGTCTGCGCGTAAATTGCGCCGGGAGGTCAATCTAATCATCTGTCCTGATGGTTGTCAAAACGCGATGTGAAATGACCGGCAGGGAATAACATGGTAATATAATGCCATATGACTCCAGAAATGATCGCGTACGTTAAGGCGGAATTGGCTGCCGGCAAAAGTCCGGCTGCCGTGGGGCAGGCGCTGCTGGCCGCAGGCTGGCCGCCGGCCGATGTCGAGCAAGCCCTGCTCGTGAACGGCGGCAATACGGCTCCGCTGCCGGTGCCGCCGCCTCCGCCGCCGGCCGGTATGGCCGGAGGCTGGAGCATCGGCCGGGGCAACGCCGGTTACGGCGCCAGGTACCGGACGGTCCGGCAGATGACCCCCGGCCAGATGGTGGCCATGGGCGCGGCATTCTTCGTCATCGGCGGGCTGATCGCTTTTTTCGGCGCCAGATCCTACCTGAATACCCAGTCCCTGCTGAAGAACGGCCAGCGGCTCGAGGGTGCCGTCATCCGCTTGGACGAAAAGATCGAGACCGATACTAACGGTACCAGCCGCACCTATCGGCCGGTCGTTCAGTACAAGTTGGCCGACGGCACGGTCAGGGAATATGCTTCGAACCTGTGGCGCAGTTCCAGCCCTTTCGGTGTCGGTCAAAAGGTCAATATGATCTATGACCCGAAGAGCGGCCAGGCCATGATCGACACGCCGGGCGAAATCTTCGTATCTTCATATATGATGCTGGGCGTCGGCGGCATCTTCGCGCTGGCCGGACTGGCCGTGATCCTGACCTCTCGCCGCCGGATCGGCATCGTCAGCACGACGACCACTCTAGCGCCGCCTCTGTCGTAAAAAGACGATATCAAAAACGCCCGCGACCGCGGGCGTTTTTGATGCACTTCGTAAATTCTAGGCGTCAATGCCGATCTCCAGCGCCCGTTGTATCTGCGGCAGCTCTTCCGGTCTGACGCCGGCCAGGCTGTTGCCCTCGACACTCT
>Ga0315268_10002893_pt1 | contig 19082 bp, 13 predicted proteins | sample C1_top_MG_FD_204535 | JGI IMG/M metagenome (GOLD analysis project Ga0315268, IMG submission 204535) | Sediment microbial communities from Yellowstone Lake, YNP, Wyoming, USA - C1_top | ecosystem: Environmental > Aquatic > Freshwater > Lake > Sediment | place: USA: Wyoming | collected 2017-08-01
TCATCCAGCGCCGGGCATATGGCCTGCGCGATGAAGAATATCTGCGACTAAAAATACTCACGTCTATGCTCCCGAGGTTCTAAAAAACATGAAATTTACCCACTCGATTACGCGAAGAGCCTATTAAGTTAACCGGCACCTGCCATTCGGCAACCAGATGTTTCCACTTCTACTGTGCCAATGGTTCACCTGGCATCAGGGACGAGCCCGATGACCCGGCATACAGAGCGTGCAATCGTCAGTTCTTCATCGGTATGTATGACTCGGACCGCAACCCGGCTGGACGCCGTGGAAATCACGCCCTCATTCGTTGCGTTTTGTTTTTCCGCAATTTCTATTCCGATAAACTCCAGGCCAGCGCAGATTCGGGCACGGATGACTGGCGCGTTCTCCCCGATCCCGCCCGAAAACACCAGCGTGTCCAGCCCGCCCAGCGCCGCGGCATATGCGCCTATCCATTTCTTGATCTGGTAGCAGAACAGCGCGACCGCTTCAGCGGCCCGCACATCATGCGCCTCGCGCTCCAGCAGGTCGCGCATGTCGGAACTGGTCTCCGATAGTCCAAGCAGTCCGGACTGAAAATTGACCATCTCGTTGAATTGCTTCGCGCTCATGTTTTCGCTGCGCGCCAGATACCAGACCAGTCCCGGATCAAGGTCGCCGGAGCGGGTGCTCATAGTCACGCCGGCGGCCGGGGTGAAGCCCATGCTGGTGTCTACGCCCTTGCCTTCGCGCACCGCCGCCAGGCTCGCGCCATTGCCGAGGTGTGCGAGGATCACGCGTCCCTTGCCTGCGGTCGGGCCGCCGAGGCGGGCGAGTTCCTCTATCAGGAATTCATATGACAAGCCGTGAAACCCGTAGCGCCTTACACCCTGCGCCTCGTAGCGGCGCGGGATCGCCAGCAGCTGTGCCACGCGGGGAAGGTCATGATGGAAAGCCGTGTCGAAACACGCCACCTGGTTCAGGTCCGGAAAGCGGCGATGAAATGCCTCGGTGAGCAGAATCTCCTCCGGCAGATGTTCCGGATCGAATGGGCTGAGCCGGTGCAGCTCCGCTATCATTTCCGCAGTGATGCGTTGCGGCTCGCTGTACTTCGGCCCGCCATGCACCACTCGGTGTCCCACCGCGGTCAAAACCTCATGGCCGCTGCGTTCCTCTACCCAGTCCATCAGCACTTCCACCGCCACAGTGTGATCCGGTGCCGTCACAGACCGCGAAAAGTTGTCCGCCGGATTAATGCCTTGCACCCGCAAGCTGGCCTCCGGCAGACCGATCCGTTCGATGCCGCCCTCCAGAATCCGCTGCAGAGAATTCCCGGCCTCGAACAGCGCGAACTTGATGCTCGACGAGCCGCCGTTGATGGTCAGGATGCGTGGACTGGCAGATTTCATAAATGATTTATGCAAAGATTAAACAGTGAAAGTCTCATTCAAAGCGGGCATGACAACTTCCGTTGCTGTCAGGCGGGCTGCAAACTGGCGCATGACCTGTTCTTCGCCATGCACGAGAAAAGTGCGTTCGGGATTGCCAGTCTGCCTGTGCCACGCGAGCAGTTCAGCCTGGTCTGCATGTGCCGAAAAACCGTTGATGGTATGAATTTTGGCGCGCACGGGTATCTTTTCCCCGTAAATTCCGACTTCCTTTGCGCCGTCGATGACATGTCGTGCAAGTGTGCCTGTGGCTGCGTAACCGACAAACAATACGCTGCATTCCTCGCGTCCGATATTTTGCTGCAGATGGTGGCGGACCCGCCCGCCGGTGCACATGCCCGATCCGGCCATGATAATGGCACCGCCGCCGATATGATTGATCGCAATGGACGCCTCCGTTTCGCGGGTAAAATGCAGCCCCGGCAAGTGGAAGGGATCCCGCCCTGCACTAAACAATGCGGCGGTCTCAGCGTCATAGCACTCCGGGTGGCGCTTGAATATCTCGGTAGCCGATATCGCCATCGGGGAATCCAGGAACACCTGGACAGCATGCGGCAGCCGGTTTTTTTCGACCCCCTCGCGAAGGTAGAACAGCAGTTCCTGCGCGCGTTCCAGTGCAAAAGTCGGGATGACGACATTGCCGCCCCGGCTGAAGGTATCGGTAATCGCTCCATAAAATTCTTCCACCGACGGCTGGAATGGCCTGTGCAGGCGGTCACCGTAAGTGGTTTCCATCACGACAACATCGGCTTTTGGTGGAGGCGCAGGGTCGCGCAGCAGCGGGCGCCCGCTGTTGCCAAGATCACCTGAGAACAGCACGCTGCGCTGCCGCCCGTCTTCTTCCAGCTCCAGCAGTATGCTGGCCGATCCAAGGATGTGGCCGGCGTCAATGAAGGTGACACGTATGCCCGGTGCAAGCTGTACAGGCTGCCCGTAAGTGCCGACACGACCAAAAAAATCCAGCGCCAGAAATGCATCCACGATTGAATAAAGCGGGGCTGCAGCATGCTGGTGTTTGCCGTGACGTGCGGAGCGGTGCCCGCGGTGTTCTGCCTCTTCCTCCTGCAGATGCGCCGCATCCACCATCACCAGACGAGCCAGTTCGCGCGTTGCTGCGGTGGTGATGATCTCGCCGCGAAACCCCCGCTTGGCCAGCAGCGGCAGACGCCCGCAGTGATCCAGATGGGCATGGGTAAGGAGCACGAAATCAATCTCTTTTGGATCAAAACCGAAAGGCTCGCTGTTCTCTTCCTCAATCTCGCGGCCGCCCTGATACAGACCGCAGTCGATCAATATCTGCTTGCCCGCGCAGCTCAGCAAATGGCAGGAACCGGTGACGCCCCGATCGGCACCATGAAAAGAAATTTCCATGACCAACTCCTTTCTTTTTGGTTCGCTTGCTGTTCGTTTCCTGTATGCCAACCTGTTTGCAACTGTTGAGGATTGTTCATCGTGCCACAAGTATCGCGCTGGACCGTGAGCTGAGGCGGCAGGTTTGCTGGTCTGCGCAAAGCGGTTCCTCGCCCGCAGCAAACAGGTCCTGCGGAGCGGAGCGGCCGGTATCAACGGCCAGATGCCACCGCGCTTCCGGCGACACGGAAGGCAATACAAAATCGACCGGATCTGCGCCTGCATTGAACACCAGATAAAGAGCGCCCTGTTCGTCCTCATTGATCAGACAGGCGAACTGCTTTTGGTTCGGGTCGGTCCAGTCGGGCAATCCTCCCCTAGGTCCAAACCACCGGATCTCGTCGTCTGTGTAGAATTGCTCCTTGCTCAGGACCGGGTGCACGCTACGAAAGGCGATCATGCCGCGGGTGAAGCGGAAAATTTCCTTATGCTGTTCCAGATAACTCCAGTCATACCAGCTCGTTTCGTTGTCCTGGCAGTAAGCGTTGTTGTTGCCGCCCTCGGTGCGGCGGAATTCGTCCCCTCCTAGCAGCATCGGCACGCCGCGCGAGATCAGCAGGGTCAGCAGGAAGTTCTTGATCTGGCCTTTGCGCAGTGCCTCGATCCCGGCATCCGTGGTCGCGCCCTCGGCGCCATAGTTTTCGCTGAAGTTGGCGTCGGTTCCGTCATGGTTGTTTTCTCCGTTTGCTTCATTGTGCTTGTCGCGATAGCTCACCAGGTCGTTCAGCGTGTAGCCGTCGTGGCAGGTGACGAAATTGATGCTGCCCTCGGGACCCTTGCCGGACTTGGTGTAGATGTCGGCGCTGCCGCAGATGCGGCTGGCAAACAGGCCGAGCATGCCCTCGTCGCCGCGCCAGAAACGCCGGACATCATCGCGGTAGCGGCCGTTCCATTCCGCCCAGCGCCGCTCCGAGAAGCTGCCTACCTCGTAGGCACCGGCGGCATCCCACGCCTCGGCGACGATCTTGATATCTCTCAGAATCGGATCCTCGGCGATCCGCTCGAGCAGCGGGGCATTGGCCAGCAGCTTGCCGCTGCCGTCGCGTCCGAGAACCGACGCCAGGTCAAAGCGGAATCCATCCACATGCATCTCCACCACCCAGTAGCGCAACGCACCCATGATGTGATCCCGCACCACGGGATGGTTGGCATTGATGGTGTTGCCCGTGCCCGTGTAGTCCCGGTAGTAGCGTTTGTCCGATGCCAGCATGTAGAAAATAGCGTTATCAATCCCGCGGAAACACAAGGTCGGGCCCAGTTCGTTTCCCTCCGCCGTGTGATTGAACACGACATCCAGGATCACTTCGATACCGGCATGGTGGAGCGCCCGAACCATTTCCTTGAACTCCAGCTTCTGCTGACCCAGACCGCCCGCACTGCTGTATGACGCCTTCGGCGCAAAGAAGGCCACGGGATCGTAGCCCCAGTAATTTCTGAGCGGCTTGCCTGTTTGCGGATTGATGCCCGGCACCCCATGCTCGTTGAACTCATGGACAGGCATCAATTCCACAGCCGTCACGCCCAGTTCTTTCAAATAGGGGATCTTTTCCATCAGGCCGCGATACGTGCCCGGACACTCCACGCCGGAGCTGGCATGAACGGTGAAACCGCGAACATGCGTTTCATAAATCACGGTCCTGGACCAGGGATGCCGGGGCGGCTGGTCGTCATGCCAGTGGAAATGTTCGCGGGTGAACACGCATTTTGGCATGGCTCCGGCATCATCGACTTTAGAATAATCCAGGTCTTTCTCTGGCACAGACAAGTCATATCCTCGCGCTGCGCCAAAATCCCAATCGGGCAACAGCGAGATCGCTGTCGCAAAGGGATCCAGCAGCAGCCTGTTGAAATTGAAACGATGTCCTTCCCCGGGTTGGTACGGGCCATCCACCCGGTAGGCATAGAATTGACCGGGACGAATTCCTTCGACCCATACGTGCCACACATCACCCGTGCGGTTGCGTGCGGGGTCGAAATCGACAACCCTGGCCGGTGTTGCGTCCGCATGATGATCAAAGAATTCGAGCCGAACGCGGCTGGCGTGACGGCTGAACAAGGCGAAGTTGGCGCCGCCCCCGGATTCAGAGACTCCCAACGGCAAAGGGACACCTCTCCGAACTTCAGTGTGTTCGGAGACATCTGCCACGTAATCATGGAGCGATCGTTCAGTTGTCTTCATGCTCTTGCCGTAGCTGGCCGGTCATGCCGCCATCATCAGTGTATCGAAATTCACGCTCTCTCCGATCCGCAGCGCGCATGCCGAGATAGCCTTTGACCGATGCAATCACCAATGGCGCGGCGCCGAACAGGATGAATACCAGGTCGCCGGGCAGTCGCAGCCATTCGATCAGGCGCGACCGCTCGCTCCCGATGTAGTCAAGGCTGCGCGCGTGCCAGTACCCGTGCTGGACCACGTCCCAGACTTGCAGCACTCCGCCGGGAAACAAACTCATCGTCACCATCATCGCCAGGCCGATGTTGGTGCCCCAGAAGGCGACCCTGACGTATTTCTCGATGCCAGCCCAGCGCGTATCGTCGCTGGTCTGGCGCAGTACGAACACCGTCAGCGCGATCGCCAGCATGCCGAACACGCCCATCAGCGCGGCGTGGCCATGGTTCGGTGTCAGCAGGGTGCCGACCTCGTAGTAGCTGACGATCGGCAGGTTGATCAGAAAACCGAATATGCCGGCTCCCACGAAGTTCCAGAAACCCACCGCCATCAGGAAATAGAACGTCCACTTGTGCGGTATCGCGATCGCCTTGCCGCACACATCGCAGTCACGGCGTGTGGTACGAATGAAGTCCCATGCGTCCAGGGTAAGCAGGGTCAGCGGGACCACCTCGAGCACCGAGAACAGCGCCGATAGCGCCATGTTGACGCTGGTTTGGCCGGTGAAATACCAATGGTGGCCGGTGCCAATCAACCCGCCGAGGAAGTACAGGATGGCGTCGAGATAGATCACACGCAGCGCGACATTGCGGCGGGTCAGGCCGAGTTGATAGAACGTCAGCGCCACCACCGTCGTGGCGAAGAACTCGAAGAAGCCTTCTACCCACAAATGGATGATCCAGAAGCGCCACGTATCGACCACCGTGTAGTTGGTCCTGGCGCCTATAAACAGGGCCGGCACATAGAAAACCGGAATCGCCAGCGCGGCCACCAGGAACATCTTGACGATCGGCTTCGACGCCGGCTCCGCAAGCGTGTCCGGCCGCACCAATTTCCATAGCAGCGCAAACCACACCAGCAAACCCGCCACGAGCAGGTATTGCCACAGCCGGCCGAGTTCCAGGTACTCCCAACCCTGGTTGCCCAGCCAGAACCACCAGTGACCGAGCTGTTGCGAGATACCCAGCCACTCGCCCAGCAGACTGCCGCCGATCACCACCGCGAACGCGGCGAACAGCACGTGCACCCAGCCGGCGAACCAGCGTGGCTCGCCGGTGCGCACCGAGCGGCCGAGGAACAGCGCCGCGGCAACGTAGGCGGTGGCGATCCAGAAGATCGCCAGTTGCAAATGCCAGGTGCGCATCAGGTTGCTGGGGAAAATGCGCTCCAGATCGAAGCCATAGAAGCTGCCCGGGTCGGCGCGGTAATGGGCAACTGCGCCGCCCACCAGCGACTGCGCCAGCAACAGCAGCGCCACGACCACGAAGAATTTCACCAGCGCGTTCTGGCCCCGGCTGGATCGCCCCGGCAGCAGGTGCGGGTGCACGTGATGGCCGCGAGTGATCCAACCCAGGTAATCGAACTTCCCGAATGCCAGCAGTACCGTCGCAATGCCCGCCAGCAGTACCATCAGGCTCAGCGCGCTCCACAGCAGCGTGCCGGGCGTGGGCAGATTGCCGACGCTCGGGTCATACGGGAAATTGTTGGTATAGGAATAGTCCTCGCCGGGACGGGCGGCCACCGATGCCCAGGCCGCCCAGGAGACGAAAGCGGCGAACTGGCGCAGCTCGGCCGGATCGGTGATGAGGTCAGCCTTTAGACCACCGTTGCGCGACGGATGGCGGAAGTAGCCGGTCCAATAACTGATCTGCTGGCGATAGCTCGCCGTTTCCGGCGCGGTGAAATGCAGCGTTGCGGTGGCGGTGTCGTAATGATTGGTTTTGAGTGCCACTGCCGTTTCGGCTCGGACTGCTGCCTGTTGCGACGGTGTCAACGCTGCCAAGGACTGCTGATAGTGTTGTTGTGCGATTGCTTCGGCGGTGTCCTCCCCCATGCGATGCAACGCCTCGGCCGAGAAGTCCGGGCCAAGATAGGCACCATGCCCCCAGATACTGCCGTTGTCCATCAGGCCATATCTGAGAAATACCGCCTGGCCATCGCGGATATCATCGCCGCTGAATACCATTACGCCCTGGGCATCCACCACCTGCGCGGGAATCGGCGGGGCATTGCGGTAGGCGAGCATCGTGATCGTGATTAGCCCGGCAAAGCCGAGCACCATCACAATCAGTATGGCGCGTTTCCACCATGGCGACAGCGGGTCATCGTCTTCGGTGATCAAGGGTTCCGCAACGGCACTCATGGGTTCGCTCCCTTGTCTATCGTTTTGCGAGATATAGGCCAACGGTATGCCGCCGGGTTCAAGGACAGCTCTCGGGATTGAATCACCGCTGCCATAGAATTCGCGCGGCTTCAAGGGGAACCGCCACGCCGTCGTGGTGCGGTATGAGGCGCGCGGTGTAGTCCGATGCCGGGCGGGCTGCGGGCACCTCTGCCCGATAGGCGTAGCCATTGATTGCGCCCACCAATTGATGCTCGCGTTTCATCTCCACTCGCACCGGCATGGCACCGTTAATGCCGTTGGCGTAAAGTTCGACCTGCACCGCCTCCGGATCAAGGTCATCGAGATACACCTGCGCTTCAAATGTGTGTTGCCCGCCATGGGTTTCAACTTTCACTTCGCCGAAGCGTAACGTTGTCCATTTTTGTTCCAACTCGTGCCGCCAATTTACCAACTCCACGCCGATTTCGCCTTTACCGGCAGAACGCGCAAGATAGGTTGAAGCGGCCGGCAGATAATGCCGTTCGGTGTATTCGCGCACCGTGCGATTGGCGGAAAAGCGCGGCGTCAATTGCGCCATGCTTTCCCTCATGCGGTTCACCCAGGCGCTGGGGATACCCTGTTCATCACGTGTATAGAACTCCGGGATCACCTCGCGCTCGAGCAGGTCGTAGAGCGCCCCGGCCTCGGCCGCGTCCCAGGCCGGATCGTCGCCATGTTCCTTTCTATCCCCCAGCGCCCAGCCCACTTCCGGCGTGTAGGCTTCCGCCCACCAGCCGTCCAGTTCGGACAGATTGATGCCGCCATTGACCAGCACCTTCATGCCGCTGGTTCCGCACGCTTCCCAAGGCCGACGCGGCGTGTTGATCCAGACATCGATACCCTGCACAAGGTTCTCGCTCAACAGCATGTCGTAGTCGCTGAGGAAAATTGCATGGGGACGCACCTCGGGCCGCCGGATGAAATGCGTCCATTGCCGGATCAGTGCCTGGCCTGCCAGGTCTTCCGGATGAGCCTTGCCGGCCATGATGAGTTGTACCGGGTGTTGTGGATTGGTGAGCAGACGCAGCAGACGCTCCGGGTCGTGCAGCAACAGGTTCGGTCTTTTGTAACTGGCGAAACGGCGCGCGAAACCCAGCGTCAATATATTGGGATCAAACAGGTGCCGCGCAGCCTCAACAGAATCGGGCGACGCGCCGGACCCGGCCAGTTGCCGGGACAATCTTGCGCGAGCATATTCAACAAGGGATTTGCTGGCGGCAGTGCGGAATTCCCAGAGTCTGGCATCGGAGACGCAGCGTATGTTCTGCCCCAGCGTTTCCGTCGTCCCCAGCCAGCGTTCTTTGCCACAGGATTCCGTCCAGAGTTTATCCGCCTCTGCGGAATCCCAAGTCGGCATGTGGACGCCGTTGGTCACATGGCCGATGGGTATTTCCTCCTGCGGCCAGTGCGGGAAGAGCGGCCCAAACAGTTCCCGGCTCACCTGCCCGTGCAAGCGGCTCACGCCATTCACCGCGCCACTCCCGCGTATCGCAAGATAGGCCATGTTGAAAGGTTCCAAAGCGTCGTTCGGGTTCTGGCGGCCCAGCGCCAGGAAATCGTGGAGTGACATGCCCAGCCTCTGCCCGGCATAAGCACCCAGGTATTGTTCGATGAGGGCCGGAGAAAAGCGGTCAAAGCCGGCAGCCACTGCCGTGTGCGTGGTGAATAGATTTCCTGTCCGTGTAACGGCCAGCGCCGCGTCAAAGAGTTGCCCTGTATCTTCCATGAAATTGCGGGCACGTTCCAGCACGGCGAAAGCCGCATGGCCTTCGTTGAGATGACATACTTCCGGCCGGAGCCCAAGTTCACGAAGCAAACGCCACCCGCCGAGCCCCAGCACCATCTCCTGTTTCAGCCGCAATTCCGGCCCACCGCCGTAAAGCTCGCCGGTTATGCCGCGATGTGCGGGATAATTCGCGGCATCGTTGCTGTCCAGCAGGTACAGCTTCACGCGACCGACCTGAACCTGCCAGGCGCGCAGCCAGACCGAGTAACCGGGTAACTGGATCTCCAGTCGCAACCACTCTCCGTTCGGTTTGCGCAACGGGGTGATTGGCAATTGTCCCGGGTCGTTATACGGATAGAGTGCTTGCTGCGCGCCATCCTTGTCGATGATCTGGCGAAAATAGCCCTGCTGGTAAAGCAGCCCCACGCCGATCACCGGCACGCCCAGATCGCTGGCGGCCTTGAGTTGATCGCCAGCCACATTGCCCAATCCGCCCGAGTAAATGGGCAACGCTTCGCTCAACATGAATTCCATACTGAAATACGCGACGCAGTTCAGCGGCGATTGCGGGTGGGATTCCTGAAACCACGCGGGCGCATCCTCCACACGCTTCTTGGACTGCACCAGTTCATCTATCTTGTTGCGGAAAGCCGGATCGGCAAGCACGCTTCGCAACTTCTCGCGGGAGACCGTCTGCAGGACATCGCACGGGTGATGCGTCAGTTCCCATAGCACCGGGTCCAACTTCCGCCACACTTCGTCGCTGGCATGACTCCATGACCAGCGCATATCCAGGGCCAGCTCGACCAGGGAATCGAATCCCTCGACGTCGGCGGAGAGAAGGCTGTATAGCGGGTGGCTTGTTCGAGTTTGTTCGCTCATAATCCCGTCTCCATCTGATTCTTCAGTGATACGTGACTGGCACTGGCTTGCATCGCCTTTCGCACTCGTTCGGCATCCCCTGGATAATTGTGGCGGATCGGTTTCATATCCGCATCCAGTTCATACACCAGCGGGATGCCGGCAGGAATATTCATCTCGACAATATCGGGATCCGACACGCCATCCAGATACTGGACCAGCGCACGCAGGCTGTTGCCAGGTGCCACGATCAACACGCGCTTCCCGGAACGAACCGCCGGCATGATGTGATCTTGCCAACATGGCAGGAAGCGCTCCAGAGTATCCTCCAAACATTCCGTGCCGGGTATCTCATTCTGGCTGAGCGCACTGTATCGCGCATCGTGCCGGGGATTTGGCCTGGGCCTGCCCTCCGGCGCCAGTTTGTTCGGCCCCTGGAAGACGAGCGCATTCATTGTGGTGAAATTGTTTTTGTCATCGGCAGAATCGGTCATTGGTATTCCTTTTGTTTAACCTGAAAACCTTATTCAAGCCACAGAGTTCACAGAGAACACAGAGAAAGAATCGGTATTTCTCTATTTTCCTGGCTCACCCAAAAGGTGAAACGCAATTTCGTGATAACCATTTATTTCTCCTCTGTGATCTCTGTGTTCTCTGTGGCTAGCTAAGTTTTTAAGATTTAATCGAGCTGATTTAGATGAGTTGATTTATTTGGGCCATCGACCGGCCCGCAATGCGCAGTGCCTCGGGACAATCCAGACGACCGGTGTGAATTTCAATGAATACCAGACTGGCCGTCGTGGCGGCTTTATCCAGCGCATCTTCAAGTTCACCTTCAGTGTGAACATCAAGCCCCAGCCCGCCGCCGAACACTTCCACCAGCTTGTGATAGCGCCATGGTTGAATGTCGTTGTAGGGACGATCGACGATCACCCGCTCGATGGTGTAGCCGTCATTGTTGAGCAGGAAAATGATGGGCTTGAGGCCGTAGCGGACCATGGTCGAGAGGTCTTGGCAGGTCACCTGAAAGGCGCCATCCCCCACGAATAACACGACACGCCGGTTCGGCGCAGCCGTGGCAGCGCCCAGCGTGGCACCGACCGTATAGCCGATCGATCCGTAAAAAGTTTGCCCGATGAAGGTCGCGCCTTGCGGCATCAGCATCTCTGCGGCGCTGAACAGCGACACGCCTGTTTCGGCGATGACGATCGAATCGTTCTCGACAAAATGGCTCATTCGGTCGAAGAAGCGCTTGATGGTCAGTGCTTGTTGCGGATCGGGCCGGTACGGCTCGGTATGCCGGTGCACGCAGCCATCGACGGCGCGTTGAATCTCCAGCGTTGCAGCATCGCGCCGGGCCAGCTTTGCCGTCAGCCCGAGAATGAAATCGCGCAGATAAACGTTTTCGAAAAAATGGCGTTTGACCCTGACGGTGCGGATGTTGGCACTGATCGTTTTTGAGTCGTCGAGCCGGGTGGTGAAGCCGCCCGTATTGAAGTCGGTCATCAAATTCCCGAGTTGCAGTATGCAGTCTGCCGACTCGACCCGCTCGCGCACATAATCCCGACTCCGATCCCCCTCAAACAGGCCGATGAATTGCGGATGCTGCTCCGACAAGACGGTCTTGCCCAGCATCATGGTCACATACGGGAAGCCGGTCTTGTTGAGCAAGCCCGCGAATTCCTTTTGCAGCTTGAAGCGTATCAGCTCCACGCCGCCGATCACTACCGGCCTCTGCGCGTTGTCCAGCATGGCCAGCGTTTCCCTGATCGCTTCATCGAGCGCATCCGGATCGCTGGGTGCTTGTACCGGAAACAGGAAGGCGCCAGGCCGATTGCATTTCATCGTCACCACGTCGGAAGGGATGCTGATGTAAACCGGCTGCTGGCAATAAAGGCACGCCGACAACACCCGGTCGATCTCGTCCGGCGCAGTGGCTCCCGAACAGAGCTGAGTGGAGGCGGCGGTGATCTTCTCGTACATCCTCAGCGGAATCTGGTAATCGCCCAGGGTGTGGTGCAGCAAAGTGCGAGTGCGGAAATTGATCGTCGCAGGCGCGCCGGTAATCGCCACCACCGGCACTCTTTCTGCGTATGCTCCCGCCACGCCATTGATGGCGCTCAGTTCCCCGACGCCGAAGGTGGTGGCAAAAGCACCGATACCCCGGATGCGCGCATAACCGTCAGCGGCATAGGCCGCGTTGAGTTCGTTGCAGGTGCCGACATAGTTTACCTCGCTGTTCAGTACCTGGTTGAAGAAACCGAGGACAAAGTCGCCCGGTACGCCGAACAGATGATCCACGCCGATCTGTTTCAGGCGGATCAGCAGATATTCGGCAACCGTGATTTCAAGGTTGTTCAATTCGACGACTCCATCGCAGGCAGATATTCACCGCGCTGCGCCGCGCCATTCAGCCTGGCCCGTTTCAGCAGCGCCTGCTGTGCCGCGGCGACGTTTTCCGCCTTGCCCTGCCAGGCCTGCAACACCGGCTGTTGCAGGGCGCGTCCGTAGGAAAATGACAGCAGCCAGAGTGCGTCGGGGAAACCGGCATTCATGGCGTTGAGGTTGGCCGTCGCTTCTTCAGGACTCAAACCGCCGGAAAGAAAGTTGATACTCGGCACTGCCGCCGGTACGGTGCGCCGGAATACCTGCAGGGTTGCTGCTGCGATCTCTGCAGCGCTGGCTCTGACAGGATGATCCTTGCCCGGCAACACCATGTTGGGTTTGAGTATCATGTGTTCCAGCACGACATGGTGGAGATGCAGCGCATGAAAAATGCCCTTGTGCACCGCTTCGGTGACCTCGGCGCAACGATCCATACTGTGGCCACCGTCAATCAGCACTTCCGGCTCGACGATGGGCACGATGCCCTGTTCCTGGCATACCGCCGCATAACGCGCCAGCATTTCGGCGTTGGCCGCGATACCCAGCGCCGTGGGATAGTGTTCGCCAATCTGGTAAACCTCACGCCACTTGGCGAAACGCGCGCCCCGGTTTTTATATTGAATCAATCGTTCCGCCAAGCCGTCCAGGCCATAGGTAATGAGATCGAAGGGCGATAGCGCCAACGGCCCTTTCCCTTTATCCACCTTGACGCCGGGAATTATACCGCGCTGCGCCAGCACTTCGGGTAGCGGCGTGCCATCGCCATCGGTCTGGGCAAGCGTGTCCTCGAATTCGATCACGCCGCTGATGTAGTGTTCAATGCCGGGGGCGGCAAACAGCAGTGCGCGGTAAGCGCGACAGTTCTCCGCTGTAGCTTCCACACCGATAGCGGCAAAGCGTTTGGCAATCGTGGGTTGGCTTTCGTCTGCGGCGAGGATGCCCTTGCCGCGTTGCACCATCTGCTCGATGATGGCTTGAAGTTCGTCTTCAATGGTCAAGGTTCATCTCCTGCTTGGTGTATGGGCGATATTCATTCGGTTTTCAGTGCGCTGCGCACGTTTTGCGAAGCAGTTAATGTACGGCAGTCGATATTTTCAGCATGAAGGCTCCATTGGGAATTTATGATGCGCGCGCCCAACAGTCTCAGTTAGGATTTCCCTCGTTACGCCACTCTTCCTTGGCTTCGCTTACTGTCTGCCGATGAAGCACTGGCGACGTGCGGTCTTTGTCCGGCGACGCGCCCAAGGCATCGCTGACTATTGCCTGTGCTTCCTCCAAAATGCGGCGCAGATGATCCGCTCCACGGAAACTCTCGGCATAGATCTTGTAGATGTCTTCGGTGCCGGACGGGCGAGCAGCGAACCATCCGCTTTCGGCTATCACCTTCAAACCGCCGATGGGCGCATCGTTGCCCGGCGCGCGGGTGAGAATGCTCCGGATCTTTTCGCCCGCCAGTTGAGTGGACTTTATCTGCTGTGGTGAGAGCTTCGCCAACAGTTGTTTTTGCTCCGGAGTCGCCGGAGCCTCGACACGATCGTAAACAGGTTCGCCGAACTCGCGCGCAAGATCACGGTAGATTTCGCCGGGATCGCGGCCCATGCGCGCGGTGATCTCCGCCGACAGCAAAGCCGGTACGATGCCGTCTTTGTCCGTCGTCCAGACGCTGCCATCCATGCGTGCAAATGATGCGCCCGCGCTCTCTTCGCCGCCGAAGCCCAGCGAACCGTCGAGCAATCCGTCCACGAACCACTTGAAACCGACCGGTACCTCGTAGAGCCTGCGGCCGAGCTTCTCCGTGACGCGATCGATCATCTGGCTGCTGACCACGGTCTTGCCTACCGCCGCTTCCTTGCGCCATTCAGGGCGATGCTGGAACAGGTAGAAAATGGCGACAGCAAGGTAGTGATTGGGCGGCAGCAGGCCCGCATTTTTGGTGACGATCCCGTGCCGGTCATGGTCGGTGTCGCAGGCGAACGCAATGTCGTAGCTGTCCTTGAGGCCGATCAGGCTCTGCATCGCGTAGGACGAGGACGGATCCATGCGTATCCGGCCGTCCCAATCGACCGTCATGAAGCGGAAGGTCGGATCGACGACTTCGTTCACCACCGTGAGATTCAAACCATAGCGCTCGGCAATCGGTCCCCAATAGTGGACGCCGGCGCCGCCCAGCGGATCCACTCCCATGCGGATGTTCGCGCCGCGAATCGCATCCATGTCGAGCACGCTGCCGAGATCGCTTACATAAGCGTTGAGAAAGTCATGGCGGTGGGTAGAGCTGGAGCGCAGCGCCTTCTCGAACGAGATTCTTTTCACGCCTTTCAGGCTGCTTTCCAGCAACGCATTGGCCCTGGCTTCGATCCAGCCGGTGACATCCTTATCCGCCGGCCCGCCGTTGGGCGGGTTGTACTTGAAGCCGCCGTTGTCGGGCGGATTGTGCGAGGGCGTGATGACTATGCCGTCCGCCAGCCCTGTAGCGCGTCCGAGGTTGTAAGCGAGGATCGCGTGGGAAATTACCGGCGTGGGCGTGTATTCGTTCTTGTCCGCGATCATCACGTCCACGCCGTTGGCCGCCAGCACTTCGAGCGCGCTGGCACATGCCGGTTCCGAAAGCGCGTGCGTGTCAATGCCGAGGAACAGCGGGCCGCCTATGCCCTGACGCTTGCGGTAGTCACAAATAGCCTGACTGATGGCAAGCACATGATATTCGTTGAAGCTGGTTTCGAACGCGGAGCCGCGATGGCCCGAGGTGCCGAACGCGACTCTTTGCGCGGGTATCGCAGCATCCGGCATATTGCTGTAGTAGGCCGTGATGAGTCTCGGCACATTGACCAGCATTGCTGGTGTGGCGGGCTTGCCTGCCAGGGGGCTTATTTTCATGTTTACTTTATTTCAGTAGTGTCCGGTTAACTTACAAAATCCCGAGCCAAGATTGAGTATTGGCGGGGCTTACAGAGCAATTTATTTTGGTGCCGATTTGAAACCAGTTTACCCACATTCCGGTTCAGGTAACTTCCAGAGATTGAATCCTCTGGAGGTGAGCTATGAACTTTGGCAAGACACTGTTCGCGCAGATCATGGAATTCATTCCTTGGACCAGCTTTGCGCGCATCGTAGACCGCTATGGCGGCTATTCCAGAGTGCGCAGCTTGAGTTGCCCAGAGCAATTTCGCGCCATGGCCTTCGCGCAACTGACCTACCGCGAGAGTCTGCGCGACATCGAAACCTGTTTGCTGGCCAATCAAGCGAAGCTGTACGGCATGGGCTTTCGTACGCCGGTCAGGCGTTCGACGCTGGCCGATGCCAACGAAGGGCGCGACTGGCGCATCTGGGCGGATTTGGCAGCCTTGCTCATTCGGCGTGCGCGCAAGCTGTACTGCAACGACAGCTTCGGCATCGATCTGGACAACACCGTCTACGCATTGGATGCCACGACCATCGATCTGTGTCTGTCGCTGTTTCCATGGGCGCCGTTTCGCTCCACCAAGGCGGCGGTCAAACTGCATACTTTGCTGGATCTGCGCGGCAACATTCCGGCCTTCATCCATATCTCGGACGGCAAGATGGGCGATGTCAACGTGCTGGATATGTTGCCTATCGAAGCCGGTGCGTTCTATGTGATGGATCGGGGCTATCTGGATTTCAGTCGGCTGTTCGCACTCCACCAAGCGGGGGCGTTCTTCGTGACCCGAGCCAAGCGCGGCATGGATGCGCGCAGGGTGTACTCGATGCCTACCGATCGAAACGCTGGCATCATCTGCGATCAGCGCATCGCGATGAACGGTTTCTACATCTCGCAGGACTATCCCGAGCAGTTGCGGCGCATCCGTTTCAAAGACCCCGAGTCCGGCAAGACGCTGGTGTTCTTGACCAACAATACCGTCTTGCCTGCACTGACCATTGCCGCGCTTTACAAGAGCCGCTGGCAAGTCGAGCTGTTCTTCAAGTGGATCAAACAGCACCTGCGCATCAAGCGTTTCATCGGCAACAGCGAGAATGCGGTGAAGACGCAAATCTGGTGCGCCGTTTCCACTTACGTGCTGATCGCCATTGTCAAAAAGGAGCTTCAACTTGATGCCTCTCTATACACTTTGCTACAGATTTTATCGGTGTCTGTTTTTGAGAAAACCCAGCTATCACAAGCCTTCGCAGCCAATGTGCAGTTCCCAGATCAGACTGATTTTACTAACCAACTAAATTTGTTCGACTTTTAACCGGACACTACTGACTTTATTTACTCTGTAAGTTCGGTTCCGGCACAAGCGCGCAAATCGTCAGCAAGATCACATCGCCATCCATGAAATTTTCCAAATTGGCATCTTTCAATCACCGGAAAAATTACCCCTTCCACACAAAATGTTTTATGCCGGGAAAGGAACATTCGATAACAATTGCAATGTATGCCGGTTTTTCGAGCTGGACAGTCCGGCATTTTGGATTTACCACTCTTGCGGCATTTGATATTTCTCCGGCAGCAAATTGATGATTTCCTTTTGCACCAGAATATTGTGCTCTTCATAGAGCGGGGCGCCGTTTAACAACAACACTTCATCAAAATTCTCCAGAACTTTTTCTCCCCGCCACACCCAGTCGACAGGCAAGCAGATACCAAGATCGCTTTCGGTTGGATAGTCTGACAGCACAACACCTATGGCTTTGATATGCAGAGTGGATTGTGGTTTGCAGTGTTTGATGAAAACGATATCTTCATTCTTGATGGGCGAAACGATACCGTGCAAATCCGGTTTGCCATCCGGTGAACGCGGGAGGCATACAATTTTCTTTTCGAGAAAACCCTGCGCATTCTGTTCTTCAATTCCAAAAAATGCAGTCATCGTTTCCTCCATTTTTTCGATTATCAATCATCACTATGGAATCATGTTCAAAGCAATTTCAGCCGGTCGAAAATCTGTCCAAATGAGAACCATGAATTATCCGCCAAGAGTTTGGTCCTGATTTTTAAACCAGGCGAGTGCGTGTTCAAAATGCTGCGGCTCAAAATCCGGCCAATATTCATCCCTTATATAGAAATCCGCATAAACCGATTGCACCGGAAGAAAACCGCTCAATCGGCGCCCGCCTCCCCAGCGTACAATCAAATCCAGGCGTGAAATTTCATCTGAACGCAGGCCGCCATTTTTAAGACCATCCATATCCCACTTCCAGCCATAGTTGACAAGCAGATTAACTTTCATTCCGACACCCCGGCGCTGCCGGAATTCTTTTAACGGCTGGGGGAATTGCATCGATGTCTCATCGCCGACAACAAGCAAAGCAGCCCCACGGCGTGCAATCTCAAAAGCGAATGCAACTGTGGCCTCGCTGAATGCCTGTTTCTGAATGGAAGGTCGCTTGGTGTTGTCCTGGGTGAAACAGTAAATGGAAATTTCTTCCATTCCGCATTCTTTGCATTTTTCATACAGCAGCAATCCCGGGTCAATTCCAAAAGCATATCCGTCCTCTTTGGGCAGGTTATGATCTACGGCCCAGCGACGATTTCCATCGGGAATGAAACCGACGTGGCGCGGGATATTATTTTTTGCCAAGCTCATAACCGGAAATTCAAGCGAAATTCTTTGCCGCAAAATCCCAGTTCGCCAAATGATTGATGAAGTGCTCAACGAACTTGGCGCGCAGGTTGCGGTAGTCGATGTAATAAGCATGTTCCCACACGTCCACACACAACAGAGCCTTGTCACTCGTGGTGAGCGGCGTGCCGGCCGCGCCCATGTTGACGATATCCACCGAACCATCGGCCTTCTTCACCAGCCAGGTCCAGCCGGAACCGAAGTTGGCCACGGCGGAGGCCTCGAACACCTTCTTGAACTCGTCGTGGCTGCCCCACTTCTTGTTGATCGCATCGGCCAGTTTGCCGGAAGGAGCGCCGCCGCCTTTTGGCTTCATACAGTTCCAGAAAAAAGTGTGGTTCCACACCTGCGCGGCGTTATTGTAAATGCCGCCGGAAGATTTCCTGATGATGTCTTCCAGCGTAGCGCGCTCGAAGTCAGTGCCCTTGATCAGTTTGTTAAGATTGGTCACGTAGGCCTGATGATGCTTGCCGTAGTGATACTCGAATGTTTCCTTTGAAATGTGAGGTTGCAGCGCGTCCATCGCATAAGGCAGTGGGGGTAAGGTGTGTTCCATTTTTTTCTCCATGGTAAAAATTTGAAGGGATCGTGAATTGCAGACAAATATTCGACGACAGACACAATTGCCAAGGTAATTGTCCCTTGCACACAAAATGTTGTATGTACGCTGGCGTACGTAATGTGGAAAAGTGATCGCCAGCCAACTATGTGGCATGTTGATGACGGACAAGAGATCCCGTGCAAAAGTTCCGGGCAGGGTGCATCGTTTGATGTCGGTACACCCTGGTTGGAACCGCGCTTCATTTTGCACAACGATGAAGTCGCCGATAATTTGTCGGGGCTGATCATAATAAATATCGCACTTACTCTGCAGTCAGAAATAAAGACGACACCTGTAGGGTGAATAAGCGTAGCGCATCCACTCTACCAATACAGCGTTGCTCCTTCTGTAGCGTTAATTTCTGACTGCTGTGTAAATACTTAGTGGCACTGTGCGTTACCGTACCGAATTACTCATGAGTCAGTAAATAAGGCGACACACGAGGAACTTCAGGATTGAGATTGTGGTCAGAGTTTGCATGAAAAAAGATGGGCGCAAACTTGATCGAAAAGCACAGGAAGCGATACGGCT
>Ga0315268_10002894_pt1 | contig 19081 bp, 15 predicted proteins | sample C1_top_MG_FD_204535 | JGI IMG/M metagenome (GOLD analysis project Ga0315268, IMG submission 204535) | Sediment microbial communities from Yellowstone Lake, YNP, Wyoming, USA - C1_top | ecosystem: Environmental > Aquatic > Freshwater > Lake > Sediment | place: USA: Wyoming | collected 2017-08-01
AACTGCTTCTCAGATAGCTTGGTACTCTGAAATGGCTTGGTTGTGGGGCGCGTGTGTTACGATGTTTTCAAATCTTTCCCAGTTCTTCCTCGTATTTTTTCACCCAGCCATCGGCGCCACATTCTTTGAAGATCTCGATTGCCTTGCTGAGCTTCTCTTTGGCCATGGCCAGGTCGCCCCTGCGTCTGCAGAGCTCTCCGTAATATGCAAAGTCTTGTGCTAAAGACCATTTCATGCCATTCTTGCTATCGTCTTCGATGGCTTTTCTAATCCAGCTCTCCGCTTGACGCAAGTGCTTCTTGTCGATGTTCATCAGAATGACACTCAGGTATCTTCGCGTGTAACCGTCCCAGATCTTCACCTTGTTTGCAGCCGGGTAGCTGTACAAAGGTTCCAACTCGATATCAACGCCACCTCCAAGGGTTTTTGCCAGTGCTATGGCTAGACCGCCAAGGTTCTGCGATGAAGGAGAAATTCTATGTTGTTCAAGCACGGAAAGTGCTCTTTCCGCAGCCTCCCTGGCCTGAACATGCTTGTCCATGCTGAAACAGGTCTCGCCCAGCGAGAAGTAAATAAAACTAAGATTCGCAGGGTCGTTGATACGCTCGAAGAAATTGATGCCTTTCAGCAAATATTCCTCCGCCTCCCGGAAGTAGCCTTTGCAGTAGCACGAATAACCATGATAGCTGTAACCAAATGCCTTTGTGTGAATGTCTCCACTCTCTTCGGCAATTTGCAGAGCCTCAGAGCTTTCCTTGAATCCCAAATCGACTTCCCCCTGAGGGTTATAGACACAGCTGGCCATATGACTTTTGATAGCTGCTATAACCCAGAGGCTGTTTGTAGCTGTAACGATATCTAATGCTTTTCCAAAATGATATAAGGCCTTCTCATACTCGCAGTTCCAAGACCACATCAAACCCAAGGATAAATTAGCCGTTGCTAACGAAAGGACATCATTTAGTTCCTCTGCTATGCTCAACGCATCCGTTAAGTATCTGCGAGCGTGGGGATAATCATCCTCCACCAGCCAACTATACCTCCCCAATATAGTATATATTTGGGAGATCCTTCTCTTATAGCCCAGCTTCAAGGCAAGGTCAACCACAGGCTCGACCGCCTCTTTCGCTTCAATAGTGTGATTGATATTAGTCAAGTACATTCCCAGGGTTGTTCTGGCATCTACCATCTTTTTCGATATGTCCTCGGTTGGAGGCAGCCTCTCTAGGCATGCCACTCGTTTCTGAGCGTATGTAATGGCATCGCTGAAAGAGGCTGCCTTCTCAGCCTTCCTCTCAGCCAGCCGGCAATACTCGATGGCTTTTTCGTAATTGCCACCGGCAATGAAGTGCTCAGCCAGAACCGCGTAATACTCATCCGGATTGTCTTTATGGATCTCCTCCAGGGCGCTGCCTATCTCATTATGAAGCCTTTTCTTGGTATTCTTCAGTATGGAATCATAGACAACATCACGCGTTAGAGCATGCTTGAATACGTAGGTCGATTGGGGGAATATACCCCTTTCATATAGCAGCTCTGAATCCCTCAACACAGACAGGTGCGAGATAAGCTCCAGCTCCGGTAGCCCCATCACCCGTTTGATCAACTCGTAGCTGAACTCCCGTTCAATAGCAGACCCGGCCTGGAGCACGCCCTTCGCTCCCTGAGGCAGCGAGTCAACTCTGGCCATGATCACTTCCTGTATCGTGCTCGGTACAACGAGGCCCTTAACATCTTTGTTGAGACAGTATGTATTCCCCTTCCTCTCTATTACCCCCAGGTCTCGCAGGGACCTGACAAACTCCTCGATGAAGAAGGGAATCCCCTCAGTCTTTTTCAGGATTAACTCCTGGAGCTCTCTGTCTGTCTCTTTCGTGCCCAGTATATGGGCCACCATGGTCAGGCTCTCCCGGTTGGAGAGCCTGTTCAGCGTTATCTGGCTGTGATATGACCTGGCACCCCAGGTATGTAGATAATCGGGGCGGTAGGTGAATATCAGCAGCACGCGGGCCCCGGATATGGTGTTAAGCAACAGCTTCAAGGTCTCTTCGGTGCTCTTATCGACCCAGTGCAGGTCCTCGATGGCTGCAATAAACGGCCGGGACTCAGAGCCCTTGAGCACAAGCCGCGTTATTGCTTCCATGGTGCGGTCCCTGTGGCCCTCAGGGCTCATGGATAGGCTGTCTATCCCGCTGTCCTTGACAGATAACAACTCTAAGAAGTAGGGGAGAGTATTGGTCTCGTCCAGTTTAATCAAGGCGAGCCCTCTCTTGACCTTGTCCGTTATCCGGGTGTCGTCATCACCCTCCCTGATGTCGAAGGTAGACTTGAGGCAGTCAATGATGGGGTGGTAGGCCACCCCCCTGCTGTACGGCAGGCATCTGCCCTCCAGGAAGGTTACATCCTTGTTGGCCACAGCATTCTTAAACTCGTAAAGCAGCCTGGATTTGCCCACCCCTGCCTCACCCATGATGGATATTGCCTGCCCCTGGCCCTCCTTGGCCCTCTCAAAGGCATCTAGGAGCAGCTCCAGCTCCCTCTCGCGTCCCACCAGGGGTGTGAGCCCCTGGGACATGGCTGCCCTCAGCCTGGTCCTCGCTTTGCCCAGTCCCAGGACCTGGTATGACTTCAGGGGTTTTCTCTTCCCCTTTATCCCCACACTGCCTGCCGGCTGGTACTCAAAGTAGTCCTGTGTGAGGCCATAGGTGTTTTCAGATGCCAGTATCGTGCCTGCCTGCGCCGACTCCTTCATGTGGGAAGCTAAACCGACGGTATCGCCTATTGAGGTGTATTCTATGGATAGGTCGTCGCTGATACTGGTGATGACTATGGGGCCGGTGTTAACCCCAATCCTCAGTTCAAGCTCAACTCCTTCTCCCTTGAGCTGGTCTGCGTAGCTTTTCAGACGCTCCTGAATGCCCAGCGCCGCATACAGGCCCCGCTGCGGGGCATACTCATGTGCTATGGGAGCCCCAAAGAAGGCTATCACGCCATCCGCATGATACTGCGTTATAGTGCCTTCATAGCGGTGTATCTCGTCCGCTATCATGCTGAGGCACTGCCTGGTGTAATTGAGCTCATCTTCGGGATCGAGCTTGTTAGGCGATGGGGAAAATACGCTAACATCGGTGAAGAGGACGGTTACCTGCTTGCGCTCCCCTTCCACGCTTGGCCGGGAGGCCAGGATCTTGTCTGCCAGGTGTTTCGGGTATGGCGCCTTTGGTTTCTCGGCAGCCTGCTCGAGTTGTGCCAGGCCAAAAACATCCTGCATCGATTTGAGTGCGCCCAGATAGTTGATAAGCGATTGAGTAGATTCACCCGTCGGAGATTTCAGAGTGGCAGTGATCAAACCTATAACCTGCTGTATCCGTCTGGCAAAGAAGAGACGGGTGTCATCGATTTCCTTGGGCAGCACAATAAGCGTCAGACTTTCCCGAACAGCGTTGACATCTCCAGCAAACAGGGCAAGTTGCCCTTGTTGCAACTCACGCAGCTTAATCACAACCTCATTGGGTAGCGGAGTCTCCTGTTCTGATAAGAAACCGTCAACCCGCTCAATGGTACTGCCTGAGTCACCGGAGTTCAGCAGTTCCAACACCTGTTTCTCCAGCGCTGAGTACCTGTCCATCCACTTGCCTGTCGCAGCATATACGATGGGGAAATACTTGGTACTGCTGCACGGTGGCGCCGTTTCCACAGACCGCTTCTTGATGAAAAAGCATTCCACATTTACATCGATCTCCAGGATGGCTTCGCACCTGTGGAGCATGCCGCCACCAGGCGTGCGGGTGCCCGGCAGGTACTGTTCCCATTCCTTGGGGATATTGAAGGCCGTGCCGCCGAACTCTGCCGAATTGACAAAGGCGAAAAGCGTTTCCTGGCCAGCCAGGATCTTGCCTACGTTTGTGAATTGCTCAACCGAGGGCGACAACGAAGGGCAGATTATAATATGGGGTTTGCTTACCCTGTCTGTCCACAGCGAACCAAGTCTATCTACGTGAAGGGCATCTATACATGTAGCAACTCCGATTCTCAGCAGTTTATCGTCAAGACTGACCTCGTAAATGTCCTTGGTCTCCAGTGATACATCCAGGTTCGGTTCCCATTTTGAGCGATACCTTTTTGCGGCGATCTCTACTGTGCCTGTGGTTGGATGGATTATGGGGGCTATGGCTGAACCATTCCTGAGAGTTCCAATGTCTAAACCGATGCTTTTGTAGATCTCCTTTGAGGTCTCGGTAAATCTGACCCTGTGCGTCCCGGCTACAATGAGAATCCCGGCTTCCTTGGCGATATCTCGAAGAGCAGGCAAAGCCTCACATGGTACTGAATACTCAGGGAAAACCAGGATCTTTGCCCCTCTGGATTGACTCCATCGAGCTATGGCGCACAGTTTCTCAGTGATATGTTTGACGTAGGACGCTCGATATTCAACGAGAAGGCCCTCAACAGATTTGACCTGTCTCAGTTGCCCCATCGTTCGTGTGACATCAATGGAAGGAGCAGGTTCTTCCAGGAGGTCGGAATTGCCATCAAAATAAGCAGGATTATACAGTATCTGGCCTAGATGGATTCTTAGCATCTTATGTCCCTTCACACAGCCGGGTGGAGATTCGAACATCTATAGAATTGTGTTGTGGGTTCTCGAGATTAAAGTGGAATCCTCTGCCTACCCCCAACATCACCTTCTATACTACAGAGACAATCGCAGGTTACCTTTGGCTGAATCATAGTAAACCTCGCGCGGGTGCATGTCAACCCTATAGAGCAGCAGACACCTTAACTTGATCGAGTGCGAGAGGTACTCTAGAAACACTCGATTCTGGAGCTAGGGAGACCGATCCTGACAGGGACTGTTGAATATTAGCCAAGCCTTTCCCCAACTTTAAGACCTACCTTGAGGGCATACTCCGAAGCGCTCACCTTGGGCTGTCCCTGGGGCTGCACACGCTTGACTAGCAGGTATCCCCCCTGACCGGCAACGGCTGTGCCTTTATCGGAGCTTTCGATAATCTCGCCGGGCGCGGCAGAGATGCTCTGCGTGATCAGGTCACAATCGAAAATTTTGAGTTTCTGGCCGCGCAGAGAGGTGGTGGCGCCAGGCTGGGGATTTGTGCCTCGAATCAGGTTGTAAACCTTGGCTATGGGCTGAGCCCAATCGATAAGGGCGTCCTTCTCGCCGCAGGGGCGCTCGTAGGTGGCCTGAGATTCGTCTTGGGGTATCCTGGGGGCCCTTCCTCTCTGGATGAGGTCGATTGATTCAATTATGGCTTCTATACCCAGAGGGAAAAGCTTGTCGTAGTAGAGCGAGCCTACGGTATCGGTGGGCGAGATGTCTGCCTCTTTTTGCAGCAGTATGGGGCCGGTATCAATACTGGCATCGGGCCATAGGATGGTGATGCCTGTTTTGGTATCGCCATTTATGATAGCCCAGTTGATAGAACTCCTTCCCCGGTGCCTGGGCAGCAATGAAGGATGATATTGAATAGTGCCCAGTTTGGGAATATTCAGTATGGACTCGGGCACAATGTCGGTGACGAAGGCCATGACCTCCAGGTCAGGCCCCAGCTCCACAAATTTTTCGTAAACACCGGGATCGCGCATGCGTTGGGGCTGGAAAACGGGTATGCCTCGCTGTTGAGCCGATTCCTTGAGAGGGTCAATCTTGGAGCCAGGTTTATCGGGCGGCGCGTAGACAGCCGCAACCTGCTCTCCCCGGTTCAGCAGAGCTTCCAGGACCTTCTGTCCGAAGGCAGCCTGTCCGATTAGCACAATCCGCATCTATCTTCTCTCCGTCCAGTTTAGCCTGGCGCTCCCAGGGAAGACGTCATATGAGAATAGCCAGCCTTCTGGTCGATCATCACATTAATGGCGGCGGGAAGGCCGCTGGCGAAGGCTCTCTTGAGAGCAGAGCGAATCTGTCGAGGGCGCTCCACGAACTCACCATGTCCACCCAGGGCTGCCACCATCTTATCGTATCTGGCCCCGCCCAGGTGTCGGGCCAGGCCGGGATCGCCCTCGACGATGGGCATCCAGCAACAATTGTTTCCGATGACCGATACTACCGGTATATTGTGTCGGACCATGGTGTCGAACTCCATGCCGTTGAGGCCGAAGGAGCCGTCCCCGTGCACAATGAGCACCTGCTTGTCCGGCTTGGCTAGTTTTGCCGCCATGGCGAAACCAGTCCCTACTCCCAAACATCCCAGCTTACCTGTATCGAGCCAGTGTCCGGGGTAGTGGGTTTTCAGAACCTGGGCAGCGAAGGAGACGATGTCGCCGCCATCGCCGACTATAATGGCATCTCGGTCCAGGAAGTCGCGAACCTCTTTGAGCAGCCTCAAGGGATGAATGGGGACCGCATTGGAGTTCAGCAAGGGCTCAAGGGCCTTGACTCTTCCGGCCTCGGAGGCTCGAACCTTCTCCAGCCAGGCTGTTCTCTGGGGCATTCTTTTCTTGCCAAGCTCTGTCAGTAGCTGGTTCAATATCTCCTTGGTATCGCCTACAATGCCGACATCAATGCTTCGGTTATGCCCGATCTCGGTCGGGTCGATGTCGATTTGAATGACCTTGCCTTTAGGATTGAACAGGGGTGGTGCCCCGTAGTTCAACCTGAAATCGATTTCGGTCCCAATCAGCACGGCGACATCGGCCTGGCTCAGGGCGAAGCGGCGAGAGTAGACGAAGAACTGAGGGTGGTCGGCAGAAATACAGCCACGTCCCATGCCATTCAAGAACACTGGCGCTTTTATGGCTTCGATGAACTGGCGAAGCTCCTGGCTTGCCTGAGACCAATATACGGAGTTCCCTGCTATGACCACTGGCGTTCGTGAGGCAGCGAGAAGTTTGGCTGCTGCCTTAATCAGGTCGGGATTTCCCGGCGTCCTGGAGGTTGCGCGAGACTTCGAAGGCTCAGGGAAGGTAACCTGAGACTCTTCAACCTGGCTTTCGAGGATGTCGATGGGGCATTCCAGGAACACAGGTCCCGGCCTGCCGGCCAGGGCATTCCTATAGGCGATGCTGACATACTCCGGGAGGCGTCTGGTTTCATATACGGTGCGGGCCCATTTGGTGATGGGCTTCATGAACGGAATGTGGTCGAGCTCCTGGAGTGTGCCTTTCTCGAAAGAATTGACCGGGCTGCGCCCTCCTATGACCAGCATGGGGCTGCCTGCTTGGAAAGCGTTGGCCACTGCGGTGACCACGTCGGTGACGCCGGGGCCTGCTGTCACGCAAGCTACACCCGGCTGTCCTGTTACCTTGGCCCAGCCCTCGGCGGCGTGTCCTGCTGCTTGCTCATGTCTGGTATCGATTACTTTGATCCCCTCACGCTCGCAGGCCTGGATGATGGTGATAATGTGGAAGCCCCATAACACGAAAAGGTATTTCACCCCCTCGGCCTTCAGCGCTCTGGCAACAAGAGTGCCTCCATCAACTTCTGACATCTCAATACACCTCCCGGAGCCTATCAGTTACCCTGCTCAGTCACTTCGTTGAGTATCTTGCTGCTAATAATATTCTATCTGCTGCTGGGCTGCAATGGACTCTGACGGTTCCAGTGGTCTTTGGGACTGTAAAGCGTTTTCCTTGACACAGACTCGTGGGTCAGGTAAGATTTGCTCTGGACTCCGAAGCAAGGAACCCTCATGCCCTATAAGACGATAATCTATGAGAAAAAAGAGCAGGTCGTCTGGCTCACCCTCAACCGCCCCAAAGTCGGCAACACCATCAACCTGGAACTGGCGAATGAGCTTGTCGATGCCTGCCGCGCCATAAATCAGGATGACGAAGTCAGGGCAGTTATCATCACCGGAGCCGGCGAGGCGTTCTGTTCCGGCTGCGACCTGGCTGAGCTTCGCACAACCTCTGCTAATAATCTGAAGGTAGCAAACGCCGCGAGCCTGAGCTCATCTGCAGTGGCTGGCCTGAATTGCCCTGTCATTGCTGCTGTAAACGGGGACGCTCTGGGCGCTGGCCTGGAGCTGGCGCTGAGCTGCGACATCAGGATTTGCTCGGAGAGCGCGCATTTCGGCTTTCCCGAGACGTCTTACGGCCTTATTCCCGGCGGCGGAGGGACACAGCGTCTACCCAGGATTGTGGGCAAGGGTAAGGCTACGGAGATCATCATCACTGCTGAGCCTATAGATGCTGCGGAGGCATACCGGGTAGGACTGGTCTCCAAGGTAGTGCCCAAGCAAAAGCTCTCGACCGAGGCAGAGGAGATCGCAAGGAAGCTCAGCTTAAGGGGGCCCATAGCCGTGAGATATGCCAAGGAGGCGCTGAGCAAGGGCATGGATATGACCCTGGCTCAAGGGCTGAGGCTGGAAGCAGACCTTTCGTTCCTGCTTCAGAGCACAAAGGACAGGGCGGAGGGCATCAAGGCTTTCTTGGAGAAGAGAAAGGCGACCTTTAAGGGAGAGTAGTAGATTCAAGCTATGAACGCCTTCGAGACCATAATCTACGAGAAGAAGGACGGGATCGCCTGTATCACGCTGAACCGTCCCCAGGCGCTGAATGCAGTTAACATAAAGATGAGGGATGAGCTATACGAGGTGCTGCCTGCGATTGACGACGACCCTGACGTGATGGTAGGCATTATCAAAGGGGCAGGTGACAGAGGTTTCTCGGCAGGGGCAGATATAACAGAGTTCGGCACTACTCCATCTCAGGCTATCGCCCGGCAGATCAGGTGGGAACGAGACCTCTGGGGTCAGTTTCTGGGTGTCTCCAAGCCCCTCATCGCCGCGATACACGGTTTCGCGCTGGGAGCGGGGGTGGAGATGTCGATGTGCTGCGATATCAGGATAGCTTCGGACGATGCCAGGTTCGGCCTGCCCGAGGTGGGCTTAGGCATGGTACCAACTGCTGGGGGCACTCAGACTATGCCGAGGCTAGTGCCGTTGGGAATGTGCACAGCGCCGATACTGACGGGTGAGCTCATCAACGCTGCCGAGGCTTTGCGAATAGGGCTGATAAACAGGGTAGTGCCCCGTGCCAATCTCCTGCCTGCTGCAGAGGATACGGCGAGGAAGATAATGTCTCGCAGCCAGATTGCTGTGAGATATGCTAAACAGGCCATAAATCGGGGTCTGGACCTGCCTTTGGAGCAGGGTCTGGAGATGGAGAGAGAGCTTTTCGCTATGGTGGAAGCGGTGACAGGTAAATGAATCAGGAAACGAGTGGCAAAACGCTCAAGGAGCTTATCGAGGAGGTCGCTGACCTCATTGTAAGCTCGAAGCGAATTGTGGTGTTTACCGGCGCTGGTATCAGCACAGAGTCAGGTATCCCCGATTTCAGGGGCCCTGACGGCCTCTGGACGAAGTTCGACCCTGAAGATTTTACCTACCAGAGATTCGTCACCAGCCGCGAGGCGAGGAAGAGGCTGTGGGGCATGAGCAAAACCGTGGGGTTGAGCTGGACGGATATGAAGCCAAACGCGGCTCATTATGCCGTTGCTGAACTGGAGAAGCTGGGGAAGCTGGATTGCGTCATCACGCAGAATGTGGATGGACTTCATCAGGAGGCGGGTAACTCGGAGGATAAGGTTCTCCAGCTCCACGGCAATATGCAGTGGGCGAAGTGCCTTAGCTGCGGCGCCCGCTGGCGCAATGAGGAGGTTATGAGGTGGGTGGAGGCTGGCGCTGAGGATCCGGAATGCGTCAAGTGCGGTGGCATAATCAAGCCGGAGGGCGTCTTCTTCGGTGAAGCGATGCCGGCGAAGGAGACCATGGAGGCGGAGAGACGCTCCAGTATGTGTGATCTCTGTATAGTGATTGGCTCGTCGCTTGTGGTCTATCCGGCGGCGCTGATGCCGCAGTATGCGGTGCAGTCAGGGGCAAAGTTGGTTATAATAAACGAGGGCGAAACCAGCCTGGATCATGTCGCCGATATCCGCATCGATGACAAGGCGGGCGAGGTTATGTCTCAGGTGGTAAAGAAGGTCAAGAAAAAGCTAGGCACTAAATAATCAATTGTTATAATAATTTAGGAGGTGAGATGAACACCACGGACTTCCTCATGATAGCCAGCTCAATCGTACCTGACCGGCCAGCGATAATCTTTGAAGGTAAAAAGTTCACCTTCGGTCAGCTCAACGAGCGGTCAAACAGGCTGGCTCATGCCCTTACTAAACTCGGTGTGAAGAAGGGCGACATCGTGGCCATATTGCAGGTCAACTGCAATCAGTATCTGGAAACGTACTATGCAGTGGCGAAACTGGGCGCCATCTTCGCACCGCTGAATTTCAGAGCCAAGGCCGAAGAGCTTACCTATATGCTCAATAACTGCGAGGCCAAGATTTTATTTGTCGGCGAGCGCTACCTTGAGATGGTGCAGACCATGCGCCCCGATCTACCCAAGGTGGAGCACTATATCAGCATAGACAAGAAGGTCGACGGTATGCTCTACTATGAAGACCCGCTGGCTAAGGCCTCCCCAGAGGATATATTCACTGAGATCGATGATAACGATGTAGCCATGCTGATGTACACCGCAGGGACTACCGGAAGGCCTAAGGGTGTGCCGCTGACGCACAACAGCTTTGTAACATACATGCTGAGCAACGTAAGCCCTGTCGACCCTGAGATAGAGGAGACTAACCTGCTCACTGTGCCGCTGTACCACGTCGCCGGAGTCCAGGCTGTGCTGGCTGCTACCTACGGTGGCAGGACTCTGGCTATGATGAGGCAGTTTGAGGTGAAAGAGTGGATGAAGACCGTGGAGCGGACCAGGGCAAATCGGGCTATGCTCGTGCCCACCATGCTCAAGAGAGTCATCGATGACCCTGAGTTCAGTAAACACGACCTTTCCTGTCTCAAGGTGATAACCTACGGGGCTGCTTCGATGCCGTTTGAGGTGATAAAGAAGGCGATAGAAGTATTCCCCAACGTGATGTTCATCAATGCCTTCGGGCAGACGGAGACTGCCTCTACCATAACTACTCTCGGGCCTGAGGACCATGTTATCTCGGGAACCGAGGAGCAAAAGCAAAAGAAACTGAAAAGGTTGCAATGCTCCATTGGCAGGCCCATGGATGACGTGCAGATCAAGATAGCGGACGAGCATGGCAAAGAGGTTCCCCTGGGCGAGGTGGGTGAGATAATTGCCAAAGGGTCAAGGGTGATGAGCGGCTACTGGAAAGACCCTGAGAAAACGGCAAAGGCGCTGACAAAGGATGGCTGGCTGCACACCGGCGATAAGGGTTATATGGACGAGGAGGGCTACATCTACCTGGCGGGTCGGGGCGACGACATGATCATAAGAGGAGGCGAGAACATCTCTCCGGAAGAGGTAGAAAACGTGCTATATGCTCACCCCTGTGTCGAAGAGGCTGCCGTGATCGCAGTCCCCAGTGTGGAATGGGGGCAGGAACCGAAGGCGGTGGTAGTCCTCAAGAAAGGTACGAAGGCTACTCCAGAGGAGTTGATGGAGTTCTGCCGCCAGAAGCTTTCCAGCTTCAAACGGCCTCGCTATGTTTGCTTCTTAAACGAGCTGCCGCGCACCTCCACCGGCAAGATACTGAAGAGAACGCTGCGAGAACATCACGGGAAGGCAGATAACACTTAAGTTAGGCAAGAGGGTTCTTAATTGTAAAACAGGGTGTCGGTGTGCTGGTTGCTCGACACCCTGTTTTATTGTTGCTAAGGGAACACTGGCTGTGAAGAAAATCATATTGGCGTCAGCGTCTCCACGGAGAAAGGAACTGCTGGAGAAAATCGGCCTTAAATTCGAGGTCGAGCCCAGCGATTATGCAGAGGACATGCGCTCGGGATTAAGCCCTGATGAGCTTGCCCGAGCGATTTCGCTGGAGAAGGCCAGGGCGGTCGCCAGCAGGCACAAGAATGCCATAGTCATTGCTGCTGACACCTTTATTGTCTTCAGGGGCAAAATCATGGGCAAGCCAGGCACTGAAGCTGAAGCCAGGAAAATGCTTATGAGGCTGAGGGGAAAGCCTCATTCGGTGATCACGGGTTTTACCATTCTGGATGTGGACAAAGACAAAGTATTAACTAGATCGGTGGAGACGGTAGTCCACATTAAGAATCTAACCTCGGAAGAGGTCGAGGCATATGTTAAATCAGGGGAGCCGCTGGACAAGGCCGGAGCATATGCAATTCAGGGACTGGGCTCTGTCATTGTGGAAAGAATCGAAGGTGACTATTTCAATGTAATCGGGCTGCCCCTCAATGCTTTAGCGGAAGGTCTGAAAGAGTTCGGAATCCACGTACTGTAAAAAGTTGCCCCCATTCGCCTCACGTAGCGTTAAGGAATTTGGCTGCCTGCTCACCTGCGACGTAGCCTGTGGAAAAGGCAGCTTGCAGGTTATAGCCGCCGGTATCAGCATCCAAATCCAGCACTTCGCCGCAGAAGTAAAGTCCAGCGACAAGGCGTGATGCCATAGTGCGTGGGTCTACTTCCTTCAGAGAGACGCCGCCGGCAGTGACCATGGCAGCAGCCAGTGGCAGAGAACCTTTGATGTTAAAACGCAGGGATTTGAGCAAGCTAACTAGCCCTCTTCGCTCCCCGGCGCCGATTTGATTGACGGGCTTGTCAGGTTGGATGCCGGTCATCGCGACGAAAGGTTCTACCATCTTGGGCGGCAACAGGTCTGAGATGATGTGCTTCACACCCCGCCGACCGTGCAGTCCGAAATCTTCTTGAAGAAGCTGGTGCAGTTGCTTCTCGCTGAGGTCGGGTTGAAGGTCGATGGACACACTCACAGGCCCCTTCTCCAGTGCGTCCACTATCGCAAGACTCATCTGCAGAACAACAGGCCCGCTGATGCCGAAATGGGTGAATATCATCTTGCCCCTGCGGCTTTCGATGATGGGCCAAGGGGCTCTCTCGTGCCCTGTGCCGCGCCCTACGTCGCTACTTGGCGTCAACGATGGGTCAATTTCGTCAGCCCGGCACTGGTAGGCGGTCAGGCGAACGTTGCGCAGGCCGACCCCCTGCATGCTTTTGGCAGTCTCGACTTCTTGAACGACCAGGGGAACTAAGGCGGGGCGTAGTCTGGTTATGGTATGCCCAACTGCTTCAGCCATGCGGTAGCCGTCGCCTGTAGAGCCGGTGCCGGGATAGGAAGCGCCGCCGGTCGCCAGGATAACTGCTGCTGCAGGATACTCACCCTGTTCGGTTTGTATGCCTGCTACATGATTTTTTTCGACATGTATGCCGGTTACTGTGACACCTGAGTGCATTTGTACGCCATGGTCGGCCAGATATCTCTGAAAGGCTTTTACCACATCGCGGGCGTCGTCAGAGGCGGGGAATATCCGGCCATCGGGCTCGGTCTTAGTCTCCACGCCGTAGTGTCTCAAGAAGGCCAGCAGTTCATTGCGGAAGTAGCGGTGGAAGACATTGCGCAGAAAGCGCCCATCGGGGCCGTACATCGAGATGAAATCGTCTAATTGTTTGGCGTTGGTCAGGTTGCAGCGGGTCTGGCCGCTGATAAGGAGCTTCTTGCCGGGGTGTTTCATCTTCTCCAGGAGCAGCACCTCGGCGCCTAACTCTGCTGCTCGCCCCGCAGCCATCATGCCGCTTGCCCCGGCCCCGATGACGATGACCTGCTTATTTATCACGGAAAATCAAGTCGTATCTAGGTTTGAAGCTGATCTGCTATAAGCTATCCACGTATTGCTGAATGTATCTCTTCACCTCTGATGCAGGCTGGTAGATGCCGAAGTGGCCCTCGCACAGTATATCGGCATTCAAATCTACAAGTTTCTGCAGCGACAGCTTTGCCAGCGCCGGGTCTGCGCCCCATTCAGGATAATACGGGCCGTGAATGTCCTGCCCGAAGAGCACTCTTTGTTTATCTATGTTTACGTACGCCGCTATGCTGCCAGGGGTGTGTCCCGGAATGTGAATCACATTTAGTTCATACTTGCCGAGCTGCAAGGTATCCTCAGCACCTTTGATTCTCCGGTCGACATGGCAGGGGATGTAAGCAACACGGTACGCCTCGGCGGCCACCCCACCTCTTCCCTCTACAGCGTCGGCATCCAGTTCATGAGCTATTATCTGAACGCCGAACTCCTTCTGGAAACGACGAAGCGGGCCGATATGGTCGATGTGGGCGTGGGTTACCAGTATGGTTTTCAGCTTCTTAGGGTCAAAGCCGAGTTTTTCTATGTTGGACACAAGCTTGTCAAAGCTCATGCCAGTGCCTGCGTCGATAAGCACCAGGTCGCTGGCATCGAGGAGATAGACACAGCAGTCGTAAGGGTGCGATATATCAGAGCCACCGACCTGGTAGACATCTTTGCAGACCTTAAAGGGCTTAGTCGAATTCACCTTTTCTGAATTCCTCGTCCAGTTGTTGTAGTGTTTGGAGTGTCTCCTCAGTGCCATCGATGAAGGCATCGGTAAGCACCTCGTTCAGTTCATGGCCGCACTCGGGGCATTTGAAGACTTGGTTTTCCTCCGTGCCCGGCAGTATGTGCATGCGGTAATAGAAGGTCTTCTTACACTGCCTGCAATACAGCGCCCCACATCTGAACTCAGCCTCATCTGGCATCCAGGCACCTCTTTGTTGGTCTAAGCCAGAGTGCCGCCATCTAAGAATATGGTCTGGCCTGTAACATAGCTGGAAGTATCGCAGGCAAGAAACAGGGCCGCGCGCATAACGTCCTCAGGCTCGGCGATGCGGCCGAGCGGGATGGAGGCCTCCAAGGACTTACACGCATCAGGGTCTGCCCACATCGGCTGGCTGAACGCAGTTTTGACCAAGTACGGGCCGATGGCGTTGACGCGAATATTATAGGCTGCCAGCTCGACGGCCAGGAGTTTAGTTAGCATGACTACACCGGCTTTGGCTATGCTATAGGCGCCCAGCCCTGGAGCTGCTTTAACAGCGCCAGTCGACACCATGTTGATTATATTGCCCTTCTGCTTCCCCATCATTACCTTGGCCGCTGCCTGACTGCACAGGAAATATCCCTTGAGGTCGACGTTCATCACCCTGTCCCAACCATCCTCTCGAAGGTCAACGAGAGGACGCATGATGTTAATAGCGGCATCATTCACCAGGATATCGATCGTCCCAAACTCCTCGAGCGTTTTCGCTACCATATTGTCCACCTGGCTCTTGATAGAGATATTGGTTTCAACTGCCAGAGCACGCCGGTGTAGGGCTTTAATCTCCCCGATGGTCTTGTTCGCTTCCTCCATGTTGATATCCGCGATCACAATATCGGCGCCAGCTTCAGCGAATCCCAGGGCGATCGCCTTACCGATGCCTCTGCCCCCTCCCGCGATGATGGCTACCTTGCCCTTTAGCGAAAAGGTGGGGATGGTCATCTGCTACCTCCTCTTGATCTGAACCAAGATGCTCTTTGCACTCAATTCGTCTCTCGTTTGAGGATAATTGTGTGCTCCGTCGGCTTTCTTCAATTCGCCTGAAACTTTCTCTACTTCCGGTATTGCTTCGAGGATCGTAAGAAGTGGAATGCGAGTGCGTAGGAAAAGTTTGATTCTAGCGCCTTTTGCCAATGAGATATCCGTATTCAAGACGCTGATCTGGCGATTACGTCGCAATTGCCTGACCAATTTGAGCAATCGCGTTGGTGCTAGGGGTGGAGGGATCACTAGCTCTACGGTGCCATCGTAAAGCTCTGAGTTTTCCTCTTCGCCTTCTTGGCCAGATGGCGGTATAGCTTGCTTTACTTCCATGCTGCTTGAGTTAGAGTATGATTTCTTGGGGTTCGCCTCAGCCTCAGATGTCTCTTTTGGCTCATCTTCTGAGAACGACTCGCTTTTCACCAGGAGTTGTTCGGCTTTCTCCTTCGCTTCATTCAGGATTTGTCGGGCTTGCCATTCAACAGCTCTGGCTTTTTGCTTTGCTTCTGAGATAATTCTGCTTGACTGTTCCTCTGCTGCACTTATGAGCTCCTGCGCCTTTTGCTGGGCTGTGGAGACCTTTTCTTGAGAGGTTTTTTCCGCTATTTGATTGGCTTCGGTGATGATTTTCTCGGCCTCTGCTCTGGCTGTCTCCACCTGCTCTTCTGCAAGCTTAGTGAGCGCATCTATTTGTTCGAATTTTTTGGCAAGGTCACTATTCTGGTCTATCAGGCTTCTGATGAAGGCGAGGATGTCTGCTTCATCAAGGCCATTAATGATCAGCTTGGGTTCTTGCCCTGCAGCCTCGTTTGACTGGTCATTCATTGTGGACATATTGATGGTATCCCCAGTTGCTTCGATAGGTAATTCTACATAATCTACTGCCAATCAGTCAAACTTCTTCGTAAAAGTGGGGTCATTTCATGGGTCGCAAGGTATGAAAAGGACTACGGGAATGTTTGAGCGCTCAGATGTTTCGGACAAGCTCATGCACTGCGGTGCAGGTCAAGGAACTTTGCTTCCCGCCAAGGCTCAAATTTCCTGAGCCTGTCGAGAAGTGAGAAGTTACTGAGGGCTTTGCCTTGAAGGTTCGGATCAACCATCTTACCACCGGATTGTAGTCAGCCAATAAGTCTATTCGCTGAAAGACCCTCTCCAATTGCAAATTCAACTCGAGGGATAAATCACTATCCTGAGCCTTTACCAGATGTTTCTCATGAAGTGCTAGCTTTGTCTCAGGATCAAGCTTGATATCGGCCTTGTGAAGGCTCCACTTACTTGATTCATTGGTGACATAGAGCAGCTTGGCTGAATCATAGATCACCAAAGGTTTTATATGAGCGTTGCCAAGTCTCTTGGTGGTAACGATGTCGGCAAAGATAAAGGTGAATTCTTTATCATAGACCCTGCCCCAATCCCAATACTGTATGGCGTTCATAGGAAAGAAATTCAGCCAGTTGTGGTCGCGGTAACCCAATCCGTCTATGTGGAAAGTTTTTTCCTTAGTTTTGAAAGTTCCCCGGGCGTGGCCGCGTGGCTGGGGGACAACCCAGTACATGCGCTTTGCCTCGTCTCCGAAGCTGGCATAGCTGGTGAAGCCTTCTATCCCGGAGTCAAGCTCCAGGTCCAGCGATTTGTCACTGTCCTCCATATGAAGTGTGTAATGTGAGAGGTCTCCCTTAATGAAGTTTTTACCGATCTGCACGTCGCAGGATTCGGTGGACGCTTTAAAGGAGGAGTAGGGGAATTTCTTTTCCAGAGTGATCTCTGTTCCATCGGGCGCAACATATGTAGCCCTTATGCCAGTTAGCACCCTGCGGGGGTGGGAAATATCGCCGGAGACGTAGAACTGGCCTCTAATAATGCTGCCATCGCCGTTCATCACATCGAAATACCACCATTCGATGTAGTTTCGGTCTTTTAAGGGATGCCAGGCGTCATCTGCGGGTTTGATCATCATGGACTCGGGGATTTCCCTGTATGTCAGCGCGGGATAGATTACTTTCATCGTTCAGCCTCACTACTGTATTCTGGATGCAGCCCGATCAGGGACAGCTTAAGCGCACATATGCCCTTTGTCAATTCCACGAAATCAGTGAGAAGGGGTGTAAGCATTGAGGCTCAGGCCTTTACTTCTTTTTCTTTCTTTTTGCGGGGGCGCTTACCTGCCGGTAGAGACCTCCCCCCACAGCTACGCCAAGGTCGCTCATCCGCCCTTGCTCTGCTCTGGCATTGACAATTTCGTCGAACTTGGCTAGAGTCTGTGCCAAGTCGTCAGTTTCAATCTCGTATGTAGCTAGGAACTTTCCCTGCCCCTCTGACGGATTGGTGTTTTCGAAGAATGCAGCGTGCATAAATCCGGGGATCTCCAGGATGTCCGGCAGGTGAATGTTGTTGTACCAGTCGCTGAACTCCTTTTCCTTCGACGTGTCAAAGCAGTTGCTCTCTACGGTGAGAAACCATCTCTCCATTTAATACCTCCTTAAATCTTCAGCGTCTCTGTTTGCCAAGCGTTATACTATGAGCCCTCTTCGCTCTAAGTCCGGCACTATATCGCCCAGCCCGAGTTCCCCAAGCTTAGCTCGTGTCTGTAAACCTGTGCTAATATCCCAGCCTCTGAGACTATAGTATTCGTCCTTCAACTTTTCGAACTTATCTCTATCAAGCACGGCGCCTTTTTTGTTTACCACCTCGTTGCCTCTTCCGGGGGATAGCAATTCGGGATTGTGTAAATCGAACTTAAGAGGCTTGGTGAAGTTGTACTCGGAAATCCTATCGCTATCTCTCCCTCTAGGGCCTTCCCTGGCAAGTATCGCCCTCTGCAAATTGAATATGCGCTCGCCTATCCTGTAAAGTCCAGCCTCATCTATCTCATTGCCGGTGACTGCTGAGAGTATCCTGCTTTCTAGGCTGGGATCTCCTACGTGGTCTTCGGTTTGCCTGGAAAACATAACAGGGAAGAGATAGCTGCACAGGATGAGGCTTTCCTTAGCACACTCGCGGTCCTGTATCATCTTCGCTGCCAGCGCCTTCCCCTCGTAAGTTGTAAAATCGACCGCAGCCTCGCTTCCCATCAATCTCTTAGCGATGGCGCGGAATACGTCGTTGGAAACGAATGCTCCATCCTGCTTATAGACCCACATAAGCCATAAATTCAGAGAGCCCATCTCATTCAACTGGTTCATGGGCTGCCTGGGCTCCATGGCGTAGAGCAGCCCCGTGGTAATATACATCCTGGGGTTCTCGATGAGGGCGAAGTGACCGGTATCTGTGATGTAGTCAGTGAGCAAGTCTTTTGCCCCTTGTCCTATAGCATCCGCAGCCCTCCAGTGTCCTTGAGCCAGGATATCTCCGATACCATCCCGCAGTGCAATCTTTTTCACCAGGGTCTCGATGAATTCCAGGCTACCCTGCCGGGAAAGGGGGATACCAGTGTTCTTATCGGTGAGAATGCCCGCCTGATGGCATTTAGAGAGCCACTGCATCATAGTGTCCATCTGGTGGGTATCGACGCCGTATTCGTTGCAAAGCCTGCTGGCCAGGAAAGGCACCTCGTTCCATTCTCCGTAGTAATTACGCGCCCGCAAGATATAAAAGGTTGCCGAGCCGCACATGTATTTGCCCGCCTTGCCATTTGACGCTTTGTAAATTCCTCTGAAGCAGAAGCCGCCGGTGCAGCCCCAGCAATAGTCTTTTTTCAGCCTCATACGCTGGTCGGTGCCAGGCGTTATCCCCATGCTTA
>Ga0315268_10002895_pt1 | contig 19078 bp, 22 predicted proteins | sample C1_top_MG_FD_204535 | JGI IMG/M metagenome (GOLD analysis project Ga0315268, IMG submission 204535) | Sediment microbial communities from Yellowstone Lake, YNP, Wyoming, USA - C1_top | ecosystem: Environmental > Aquatic > Freshwater > Lake > Sediment | place: USA: Wyoming | collected 2017-08-01
TCAGCCGTATCGCTTCCTGTGCTTTTCGATCAAGTTTGCGCCCATCTTTTTTCATGCAAACTCTGACCACAATCTCAATCCTGAAGTTCCTCGTGTGTCGCCTTATTTACTGACTCATGAGTAAGTGGATACGCATGTGAGCCACGCCAATTATTTATGACATCTAGAACGGCGTAGTAGTCATTCCATTCTGCCTCATTCCAGTTTTCCCAATCTGCAGAATTAGATTTAACCAGCGCCCTTCCTGCGGCATTAATCTCTTCTTTGTTATTTTTCGGCTCAGCCCAAGTCATAACTCTCACTCACTCAAATAATACAAACAGTCATGGATTTGTATTGCAGCACTAATTAGCCAGGGGAATAATAAAAAAATTCATTTTTAATTTCTATGTCCGTAAAAATGAAAATCTACATCCATTCCCCGCACTCGCGTAAAATTGCACCGCACTATAGCGCTGCCCTCAGCAAATAACCATATCCCTTAATTTCTCGCCCAATCGTGTCCCTCGAAGTCGAACGTTTCTTTTCCGACCAAAGCCCGCTTGCCGCTGAAGTCGCGTCGTTCCGTCCGCAAGCACAACAACGCAGGATGGCCAACAGGAATATCCGCTAAAATAGCCACGCTGCTAAACCCAAGCAAGGAGCCTCGACATGAAACAACTTAATCGCATCACCGCCGATCCCGCCGTCATGGGCGGCAAGCCATGTGTTCGTGGACAACGCGTCACGGTAGGCATGCTCACCGGATTGGTCGCCAGTGGCAAAAGCACTCCGCAGATTCTTGCCTTGTATCCCTATCTCGAAGCGGAAGACATCACGCAGGCATTGCGCTACGCCGCATGGCGCGTGGAAGAAATCGAGCTGCCGATAACCGCTGCATGACTTTGCGCTTGCTCATCGACATGAACCTCTCGCCCTCGTGGGTGGAGGTTTTACGCGGAGCCGGTTTTGAAGCATCGCACTGGTATCGCATCGGTGCGCCCAACGCCCCGGACAGCGAACTTTTCGCCTGGGCAAGAGAAAACAAATACATCGTATTTACCCATGATCTCGATTTCGGCGCTTTGCTGGCCGCTACCGGTGCCGAATCGCCCAGTGTTTTCCAGATACGCACCGACGATGTCAGCCCCGATACACTTGCACCCCGCGCCATTGAACTGATACATCGCTTTACCCCGCAGCTCTCGGAGGGCGCGCTGGTAGTGGTGGATGAAATGCGCGAGCGCGTCAGGATATTGCCGCTGGGCAGCAGCCAGCCATAACAACTCACTACCGAATCCCTGATTACTCTTCCGTGTCCCTCGAAGTCGAACGTTTCTTTTCCGAACAAAGTCCGCTTGCCACCGAAGTCGCATCGTTCCGTCCTCACGCGCAACAACTCGACATGGCTGGCAAGAAGGTCAAACCTCGGGGTCAGGTCTCAAGGGAACCTCGGGGTCAGGTCTAGCTTTGAAGCATAGCGATCCTATAAAACCAGACCTCAAAAACGGCGTTTTATTTCGCCGCCTCTATCGCCCGCTGCAACACCACCCTGTCCATCACATCCTTGTCGCGCACGGATTGCTTGGTCAGCAGCAGGCCTTCGAGAGACAGGGTACGTACCGGGATGCCGTCAAGGTCGACGATTTCGGCGTAGCGTGCGAGCGTTTCGTTGGTTTCGCCGCAGGCGTTGAACAGCAAGTCCACTACAAATTCGTCGGCCACACGTATCGTTTCGCCTTCCCCGAACCATGCGGGATCGATTTGTTCACTCGCCCTTTCAGGCAGCACCAGCAGCGCCTTGATTACGCGTTTTGCCTGTTCTCCGGTTGGCGGCACAAGAATGTCGATGTCGGTCGTGGCACGGTAATAGCCGTGTGCGAACAAGGCATATCCGCCTATCAGGAAATAATCGACCTTGTTTTTGTTGAGTGATCGAATGACCGTTTTCAGGTCGTCTATCGTTGCCGGGCGGGCATATTCTTCTTCAGCCATGTCTGATTTTCTGGATGGCGGCCATGGAATCGACCACGCAGTCCATCATGTGCCGATCCGCTTCTTCATGGGTTTTGTAACGGAACACACCGCGCGGGAACCGGAAGGTGGATTGCATTCTCTGCATTTCGGTATTGAACAGGGCGCCCTCGCGCAGCAAGGTGCCATCGGCGTGAACCGTGATGCTTCTTTCCTTGCGCTTACCGGCAACTTTCATTGTTTCACCCTGTTCTTTCGATTTGCGCAGGCAGACTACCCAGTGGACAGGCAAAGGTCAATATGCTGCCCATCCTCGCAACCCTTCGCGTAAAACCGCACGCACTATAACCACGCCCCTACCGCAAACCAACCATCAAGACCAACTATCGTGTCACCTGCTATGGATATAACCGCGATTGGTGGATGACTCTGACTATCCTGACCTTGGTGCGGGTAACCCGGTAGACGAGGTTGTAAGGGTAACGGGTGAACACCAGTTCGCGCGGCTCGCCCGGTTTGGGTATCCGTCCCGTCAACGGAAATCGGGTGAGCAGTTCGTCCTGGCTGATGATGAAGTCAACTAGTTGTTCAGCGGCGACAGGATTATCGGATGAAATGTGGGCGTCTATCGCCAGCAGGTCGCGCTCGGAGCAAAGCGACCATTCAAGCTGCTTTCTTGTTTATTGCGGCACGTCGCGCCCGTTGCTTGTCCAGCGATTCACGTATCTGCGCGGTGGTCACTACTCTGCCGTTGTCCAGATCAGCTTGCCCTTCGGCTATGGCTTTTTCCTTCCATTCCAGATAGTCGAGCTTGTCTTTGAGAGCCGTTTTGAGAATTGACTCGGGATTGACACAGGCAATCGCCGCAATTTTTTCCAGCCGCTTGGCGAGCGTCTTGGGTAATTTCAGTTCATCCAGCATGGCGTTTTTCCGTGTAGTGCATGGGCTTAATTCTACACTCAAGAAATCACAAACAAATTCCGGCAGATAATTTTCTTGCATAGCACGCGAACATCACGCCGCCGCGTAACGCCTCACGTCCAGCTCTACACCCCTTGTTGACGCTTGCTCCGCCTGCTCCAGCAACGAGCGGGTGACTTTTTCGTCGTGATAGATTTCGCCGCAGTTGTCGCAAATATCTGCGGGTACATCTTTGAAGAGCAGCGTGGCTCCGTCCCGTTCCAGCGTGATGCTGGCGTAACCTTTATGTGTGCTGCCATGTTTGCAAATTGGGCATTTCATGGTTACCTCCTCGTCTTCAAATCTTCATGCCAGATCGCCGGGTCGGGCTCGTAAACGGTGATAATAATCCGTTCGTCGCCTTCGCTGCTGTCGGCATAGACTACATGTACGGCTTTTGTTCCCGCCATGCCGAGCAACAACGCGCTCGGATGCGGCATATCGTTCGGATAATCTTCTATCACTTGTCCTGTTTCCAAAGCGCGATGTATTTCGGCTTCGCTAATGCGCCGCTCATACATCCGTTTGATCGCGTGTTGTCTGTATATCAACTTCAAGGCCACGCTCCCAACCTTTCCCGCGATCATTCGCGTAAAATCCACGCCGCACTATAACGCTGACCCCTACAAATAACCATACCCCATCGTGTCCCTCGAAGTCGAACGTTTCTTTTCCGAACAAAGTCCGCTTGCCACCGAAGTCGCGGCCTTCCGTCCGCGCGCGCAGCAGCGCGAGATGGCATTGGCGGTCGCCGAGGCGATACGCGACAACGCGATACTGGTCGTCGAGGCGGGCACCGGCACCGGCAAGACGTTCGCCTATCTGGTGCCAGCACTCTTGGCGGGCGGCAAGGTGATTATCTCGACCGGCACGAAGAATTTGCAGGACCAGTTGTTCCAGAAAGATTTGCCGATGGTGCGCGACGCGCTGAAGGCGCCGGTGTCGGTTGCGCTGCTCAAGGGGCGCGCGAATTATGTGTGCCACTATCATCTGGCGCGCACCGAATCGGACGGGCAATTCAAGACGCGCGAGGACATCAGGCATCTGGGCAAAATACAAAAATACGCGAAGGTCAGCAACTCCGGCGACAAGAGCGGGCTGGCCGACGTGCCGGAGAACGCGCCGATCTGGATGCAGGTGACTTCGACGCGCGACAACTGCCTCGGCCAGGAATGCCCCAACCACAAGGAATGTTTCGTGCTCAAGGCTCGCACCGAGGCGATGAAAGCGGACATCGTGGTGGTGAACCATCACCTGTTTTTCGCCGATGTGATGCTGCGCGACGAGGGCGTGGCGGAGTTGCTGCCCGCCTGCAACACGGTGATCTTCGACGAGGCGCACCAGTTGCCGGAGACCGCCAGCCTGTTCTTCGGCGAGACTTTGTCTACTACTTTATTGCTCGACCTTGCGCGCGACACGCGCATCGAGACGGCTGCTGCCGCAAAAGATTTCGCGCCGCTGCCCAAGGCCTGCGACGAACTGGACAAGGCGGTGCGCGACCTGCGGCTGGTGTTCAAGAAGGAAGGGTGGATGCCTGCCATCGCGACGGAAAACTTCAAGGAGTTTGCGCCTGCGCTGCAGACCTTGGGCGAGAAGCTGGCGCAGCTTTCCGGTTTGCTGGAGAAGCAGGCGGAGCGCAGCGAAGGCTTGGAGAATTGCTGGCAGCGCGCGCAGGCTCTTTCTCAACAACTCAAACATTGGCAAGGCGCTCCCTCACCCCAACCCTCTCCCGGAGGGAGAGGGAACAAAAGTTCCCCTCTGGATGAAACAACGAGCCATTCGACTAAGCTGCCAAAGACCGCAGCTAAGTCGCTGGTTATCCCTTCGGGGAAGGGGATAGGGATGGGGGAAGGTGATGACGTGGTGCGCTGGCTGGAGGTATTCCACCACTCGCTGCAACTCAACACCACACCGCTGTCGATCGCCGAAATCTTCGAGAAGCAGATAGTCGGCAGTGCGCGCGCCTGGATATTCACGTCCGCGACGCTGGCGGTGAAGCAGGATTTTTCGCATTACCAGAGCGAGATGGGCTTGCTCAAGGCCAGTACCGCGTGCTGGGACAGTCCGTTCAACTACGCCGATCAGGCCTTGCTGTATGTGCCGGCCGGCCTGCCGGAACCAAACAGCGAGGGCTACACCGAAGCGGTGGTGCAGGCCGCGTTGCCGCTGATCGAGGCCAGCAAAGGGCGCGCATTTCTGCTGTTCACCAGCCTGCGCGCGATGCAGCGCGCACACGAGATTTTGACAGCCGAATTCGACCGGCGCGGCTGGAACTATCCGCTGATGCTGCAGGGCGAAGGCTCGCGCAGCGAGCTGCTGACGCGCTTCCGCGGCCACGGCAACGCGGTGCTGCTCGGCAGCCAGTCGTTCTGGGAAGGGGTGGACGTGCGCGGCGAAGCCCTGTCACTGGTCATCATCGACAAGCTGCCGTTTGCGCCGCCCGACGATCCGGTGCTGGCGGCGCGCATCGCGCAACTCAGCAAACAGGGGCGCAACGCATTCATGGAATACCAGTTGCCGCGCGCAATCATCACGCTGAAACAGGGCGCGGGCAGATTGATACGCGACGAGACCGACCGTGGCGTGCTGATGATCTGCGACCCGCGCCTGATCAGCAAACCCTATGGCAAGCGCGTCTGGCAGAGTTTGCCGCCGATGAAGCGAACCAGGGTGGAAATGGAAGCGGTTGCATTTTTTGGCGCTTCAGATTCAGAACTGGAAACGTCCGGTTAATCCCTTATCAGGTGCACGGCAACACCAGCTTGGCCACCAACCCACCCGCCGCGTTATCTGCCAGGATTAATTCTCCGTCGTTCAATCGCGCGGCGCGTTCGACGATGGCCAGGCCCAAGCCTGAGCCGGTCGAGTTGCTGCGTGCGGATTCCAGCCGGACGAACGGACGCTTCACTGCCGCGCGTTGCGCGAAGGGGATGCCTGTGCCGCGATCCGCTATCGCCAGGACAACCTTGCCTTCCTCCCGCTTGAGTTGCACGGTGATTTCACCCCCGCCATGCTTGATGGCGTTATCCAGCAGATTGCTGAGGGCGCGCTTCAATAACAGCGGTCTGACGGGAATGGATGAAACATCGTGCAAGTCTAGCGTTAACGATTTGGCTTGCGCGGAAAATTGTTGCGCAACTTCCTGTACCAGCGCTTTCAGGTCCGTCGGCAGCATCGCTTCGTTTTCATCCAGACGCGCATAGTCGAGGAATTGCTGGATCACGGAATCCATCTGTTCCACATCGGCAGCCAGCCCCTCACGCAGCGATTCATCCGCGCTCAATTCGGCAGCGATTCGCACCCGTGCCAGCGGGGTGCGCAAGTCATGCGAGATGCCCGCCAGCACCAGTGCACGCTCGCGCTCGTTGGCCGCAAGATCGGTGGACATCTGGTTAAAAGCCCGCGATACCGTGATGATTTCCTGCGCCCCGCGTTCCGGCAGCGGGTGCGGCCATGTTCCCTGCCCCACCTGCAGGGCGGCCTGTGCAAGTTGCTTCAGCGGCCGTGCAACCTGGCGCGCAATGAAATATGCGCCAGGCAAGGCCAGTGCCAATACCAATGCACTCCAGGGCAACAATATCCGGTACACCGAATGCTCGACACGCTCCTTGGGGAGCGCGATCCAGAACTCATCATTGCCAATGAAAAAGCTCACCCACAAGGCTTCCACCCCATTTCTTTCCGCCGCGAAGCGCGTGTTGCTGCCCAGGCTATTGCGCACTTTTTCAACCATCATCCGCAATTCTGCCGGATGCCCGGGTAATGGCTTGAGCACATCGCCGGCATCTGCCATCTGCACGCGCAGCCCTTCCGATTCGGCCAATTCAGCCATCAAAGCGGAACGCCATTCGGGCGCGGCGGACAGCACGGCGGCTCGGGTGAGATTGACCACCGACACGACCAGTTGCGCCATCTGTTTCGCGTGCGGCTCCTGCTGGACATGGCGGAAAAGCGCCACGGAAGCCGCGAGAGACAGCACGATCAATACGGCGATAAGCAAAAATGAACGGGCCAGCAATGATCTTGGCAAGTTAATCAAGGGAAGCTTCAAGACTTGATTCCGTCTGGAACAAACACATAGCCGTGTCCCCACACCGTCTGGATGAAACGCGGCCTGGCAAGATCGGGCTCGACCAGCTTGCGCAGGCGCGAAACCTGCACATCAATGGCACGATCAAACGGATCATGATCGCGGCCGCGCGCCAGCTCCATCAGCTTGTCGCGCGAAAGCGGCTGGCGCGGATGGATCACCAGAGCCTTGAGCAGCGCGAATTCTCCGGTGGTCAGCGAAATCTGCGCACCGGACTTTGTCAGCACACGCGTGGCGAGATTCAATTCACAATCGCCGAAGGCAATACTCTTCTCCTCGGTATCGGGCGCGCCAACCGGCTGTAATCCCTTGCGGCGCAACACCGCATGGATGCGCGCCACCAGCTCGCGCGGATTGAACGGCTTGGGCAGATAATCATCCGCGCCCATTTCCAATCCGACGATACGATCGATTTCGTCACCCCTGGCGGTGAGCAGAATCACCGGGACGTTCTCGCCCGCACCGCGCAACCGGCGCAAAATCGCCAGCCCGTCTTCATCGGGCAGCATCAGATCCAGCACCAGCAAGTGATAGCGCTTCAGTGTCAGGGACTTGTCCAGCGTTTTGCCATCGCCGACCGCCTTGACCTCAAAGCCCTGCTCGGACAAATAACGCAACAACAACTCGCGCAGGCGAGCATCGTCGTCGACAATTAAAATGCGTTGCATATCGGTCATGGCGGCATGATACACAGAAGACGGAGGAGCTTGGTAGGGGTTGAAAGATTGAAACAAATATTTACATCTTGGACTCTGGCAAAAACACTTGGCTTACAGTTCAATCTTAGTATGCGCTCAATGCCAGGCAAGGCGTTCAATATTTCAGGAAGGAATTCATGAGCAACATTATAAAAACGGTGTTTGCCGCAGGCCTGGCCGCATCGCTCAGCCTGAACGCCATGGCTGCCGAGATTACCCCCTCAACGAACACTTCACCCGCAGCCGGTCCGGGCGTAGACGGGAAGCACAAACTCAGCATTCAGGAACGCATCGAGCGCATGAAATCCATGACGCCGGAACAGCGCGCCCATGAACGCGAAGTGATGCGCCAGGAGATGCGAAGCCTGCCCCCCGAGCAACGCGCCGAACAACGCAAACAGATGCGCGCACAGTTCGAAACAATGTCTCCGGAAGACCGTCGTATCATGCGCGAACAATTTCGCGATGACCTGAAAAACATGTCCCCTGAAGAACACAGCAGGCTTCGCGAAGAAATGCGCGAACACTGGGAGAAAATGTCCCCCGAAGAACGCGAGCAAATGCGTAACAGGATGAAAGAGCACTGGAAGAACATGCCGCCGGAAGAACGCGAGGAACGCCGCAAGGAAATGCGTGAGCACTTCAAAAACATGTCACCGGAAGAACGTCAGCAGTTCAAACGCGACATGGGCAATGGGGATGGCATGCCTCCGCCGGTTGACGATCGCCAGAGCGACAAACCGGATGCCAAACCCGCAAAATGACGGATGTCTCTGCCCACCAAGGTGTGCGGCTTGAGTTTACTTCTTGGCGTTCCCGCCCTGATGCCCCGGTTGTTCACTCTGTTGCTTCCACTTCGCGTAACACTCAAGACCGCAAAAATGTGCCACATAGTCGGCCGCCTCAGAGGTTTTCGCCCCGGATAGCGGAACCTCTTTGCGGCAAACGTCGCAGGGGACTTTTTCTACTTCGGGTTGATCCGATGGTTTGACCATGATGCGGCTCCTTACAGTGATTGGCGCACTGCCAGACTATCGGGATTTCATTGCCCAGGCAAGCGGCTGGTCGGCGATCTCCGCCCACAGATCATGTTCGTCGGAACCGGTGATCTTCACTTCGACGAATTCGCCCACGTTTAACTGCTGGCCGTTTTCGATGTACACCAAGCCGTCGATCTCCGGCGCGTCGGCGGAACTGCGCGCAATCGCGCCTTCTTCGTCCACTTCATCCACCAGCACCTTCATCGTCTTGCCGATCTTGCGCTTGAGTCGCTGTTCGCTGATTTCTTCCTGCAGCAGCATCAACCGCGCAAGGCGTTCCTGTTGCATTTCGGGCGGGATGTGGCCGGGCAGGACGTTAGCTGCCGCGCCATCCACCGGCGAGTAAGCGAACGCGCCGACGCGATCCAGTTGCGCTTCCTCCAGGAAATCCAGCAACTCTTCGAATTCTGCCTCGGTCTCGCCGGGGAAGCCGACGATGAAGGTGCTGCGCAGCGTCAGGTCGGGGCAAATCTCGCGCCATTGCCTGATGCGCGCCAGCACGTTCTCGCTGCTGGCCGGGCGCTTCATCAGTTTCAGGATGCGCTGGTTGGCGTGCTGGAACGGGATATCCAGATACGGCAGAATTTTTCCTTGCGCCATCAGCGGGATCGCTTCGTCCACATGCGGATACGGATACACATAATGCAGGCGCACCCAGGCTTTCTTACCCGATTGGCCAAGCTCGCCCATCGCGGCTGCCAACTCGGTCATGCGGCTCTTGAGCGGCTTGCCACCCCAGAAACCGGTGCGGTATTTCACGTCCACACCGTAGGCGCTGGTGTCCTGCGAAATCACCAGCAATTCCTTGACACCCGCGTTGACCAGCCTGCGCGCCTCTTCCATGACATCGCCGACCGGACGGCTGACCAGATCGCCGCGCAGGCTGGGGATGATGCAGAACGTGCAGCGATGATTGCAGCCTTCTGAAATTTTCACGTAGGCGTAATGTTTCGGCGTGAGGCGTATCCCTTGCGGCGGAACCAGATCGGAATAGGGATCGTGTGGTTTGGGCAGATGCTGATGCACGGCTTCCATCACTTCATCGGTGGCGTGCGGGCCGGTAACGGCAAGCACCCCGGGATGAGCCTGTTTCACCACTTCGCCCTTCGCGCCCAGGCAGCCGGTGACGATCACCTTGCCGTTTTTCGCCAGCGCCTCACCGATCGCATCCAGCGACTCTTCAATTGCGCTGTCTATGAAGCCGCAGGTGTTGACCACCACCAGATCCGCATCCTGATAACTGCCGGAAATCAGATACCCCTCGGCGCGCAAGCGGGTGAGGATGTGTTCCGAATCCACCGTGGCCTTTGGGCAACCCAGCGAGACAAAGCCGACTTTTTGCGGGGAAGTTTTTTTGCTCATTTATTAATTCTGTTTGATTGAACCATCATTACGACATAAACGGTAGGTTGGATAAAGTGCGGAGCACGTATCCACCATGTGGGACGGTGGATACGGCACAATGCGCCTTTATCCACCCTGCAAAACTCATCACAGACTTTCACAGCTTATTCGGACACGATGAATTGGACCAGTATGATCGAGGATATACCCAGCGCGATCAGCACGACTTGCTCCAGCGTGTCGCGCAATGTGGTGCGCTTGTGCAATCCCGGAATCAGATCGGCAACCGCCACGTAAATCATGCTCGCCGCGGCCAAGGCCAACAAAACCGGTACGACACCCTGCATGGACTTTAACGCGTAATAAGCCAGCACGCCGCCGAGCAATGTGGCCAGGCTGGACACCAGATTGAGCAGCAAAGCCTGCGCCTTGCTATAACCGGAATGCAGCAGGATCATGAAGTCGCCGACTTCCTGGGGGATTTCATGGGCGATGATCGCCAGCGCGGTGACGATGCCCAGATGCACGTCGACCAGAAATGCGGCGGCGATAATGAGGCCATCGACGAAGTTGTGAAAAGTGTTGCCCACCATGATCATGGTGCCGCTGCGCCCGTGATCCCCGTGCTTTCCGGATTCGGCGGACTCGACGGGATCGTGCGCTTCGCAATGGTCGTGGTGGCAATGCCGCCACAACAACAGTTTTTCCAGCGTGAAAAACAACAGGATGCCGCCCAGCACCGCTCCGCTGACCACCGAACTGCTGGCGCCCGATTTGAGCGCTTCAGGCAATATCTCGAGGAATGCCGCGCCCAGCAACGCTCCGATCGCATAACTGACCAGCGAGTTCACCCAATGCGCGCGCGCGTTCAACGCAAAAATCGCGGCACACGACACGCTCAATGCGCCGCTAAGAATGCTGACAACGATGATCCACAGCAAAACGCTCATGGGACAATTCAGAAATAAACAAGGCGCGGATTATAGCTGATTGCCTGTTACTGAATCCGCATCTTCATTGCATCGGGCACACAGGAATCGTCATATCAACGCTGCTTGCCGTTCGTAGGTCGGATGGCGGGAGCAGCTTCGGGAAATGTCAAAGTTGTTACGTGAGCAACGGGGGCACTGAAAGAAGTTACATAGATACTTTTGCGTAATTGATCTTTGGACGGGAAAGGCATAGATTGCAGCCCTGATGCAAGGCCACTCTCCACTCTTTCGAGTGGATTGCTATCAAGGCATGAAACAGCACTGTCACTCTGTGTCCTACTCTGAGATAATCATGAAAAACTTGTTGTCCGCCTTCGTTTCAGTGGTTGCAGTGATCGTAGTTGTGTCGCTACTTTCAGCTAATATTGCTTATGCAGATAACGTTGACATACGCACCTATGTTCCTGCAGCAACAGCCAGCTACGGGTATGTCAGCTACTTGCGGGTCATCAACAAAGGTGGCTCCGCGACGCCAGTAACCGTGACCGTGATCGACGGCCCATCTGGTCTGGCTGGTGCTACTGGCACACTCACTGCATCCCTGCCAGCCTTGGCCGCAATGACCTTTACCGCCCAACAGGTAGAGGCCGCACTGGGCGTCACACTAGCGGCAACCGATCGCCCCCGCATCCGGATCATCGCCAACACACCGATTGAGGTGCAATCTTTCCTCCTGCAACCAGGCGGAGTCTTTAACAGTCTGTTGAAATTCTCAATAGCTGCTGAAAAACAGTGAATTTCTGGGGTCACTTTATCCCTCCCAGTGATCTAAAAATCGATTGTAGAGCTTCCTGAGAGGTCAAAGAATTTCTACATTTTCAAATACCGATAAATTCAACAAACTGTTAATGAAGTATCGGATGCGCAAGGAGGTGCATTAGCCATAATCGTCAGAACCTATGTGCCGGCTGCTTCGGCGCCTTCTGGCTATGTGAGTTACCTGCGCGTGATTAACACCGGAACTACTGCAACGCCTGTTACCGTGGCAAGAGTCGATCCGACTACAGGTCAGACGGGAACAGCCGGAACCTTGAGCGCATCGATCCCTGCTGGTGCAGCAATCACCTACACCGCCGCCCAGGTAGAGGCCGCGCTAGGGAGCCCCATAGCAGCGAACGAGCGCCCACGCATCCTAGTCACAGGCGCCAACTCTTTGTTGGATGTTCAATCCTTTTTGCTCCAGCCGGGCGGGGCGTTTACCAATGTTTCTTCGGGTCAGGCTGGCTCTACCATTGATGTGCGTAGCTATGTACCGGCAACGACGACAGGTTATACGAGTTATATCAGGGTAATTAATACCGGGGCCATTGCTGCGCCAGTGACGGTTGCCCTACTTGATGATGTGACAGGGAGTGTGAGTGCCACGGCCACTCTCATTGCTTCTCTCCCGGCTAACGCCGCGACGACTCTTTTATCATCGCAAGTGGAAGCTGCCTTGGGGATGCAAATCCCGACCGCGAGTCGTCCACGGATTCGTATCAGTTCCACTGCCGATCTCAGGGTTCAATCCTTCTTGTTGCAACCAGGCGGCGCATTTAACGAGATTTCCGACGCGTCCAGCGGCACCTCGGTCGATGTGCGTACCTATGTTCCGGCAGCAGATGCCGGTTCCGGCTATACCAGCTATTTGCGTGTAATCAACACGGGCATTACGGCTACCACTGTCACGGCTGCCCTTGTCGATGGAATTACCGGTGCTGCAGGAAGCGCGGGTACCTTGATCGCATCATTACCTGCGGGCGGCGCGAGTACCTTGACGTCGTCGCAGGTCGAAGCCGCGCTTGGCACAACAATTGTATCGGGCAGTCGGCCACGAATCCGCATAACCGGTAGTACCGTTCTTGAGGTGCAATCGTTTCTTACTCAACCCGGTGGCGCATTTACCGAGGTATCGGGAGGGCAATCTAGCAGCTTGTCAGGCAGCTTGCCGGTGTTTTCAGTGGCTACTGTCACCGATCCGCTGGCTAAACAGCAATGGGGTTTGCTCAATACCGGGCAGAATGGTTACGCCGATACGGCAGGCGTGGCCAATACGGGCGGCACGCTCGGCACCGACATCAACGCCGATCCCGTTTACTCTACCTACGGCTACACCGGCAAGGGCGTCATCGTGGCGGTGGTCGATACCGGCCTTGAGATTTTGCACGAAGATCTCAAAGCGAACGTGGTGCCGGGCGGTTCCTGGAATTTTATTAACAGCAGCACAGATCCCACCAGCACCGCCACCACCGGCGATCACGGCACGATGGTCAGCGGACTGATCGCGATGGCCATGAATGGCAAAGGCGGGATCGGCGTGGCGCCCAATGCCCAGCTCAAGGGGTTCAACTTGCTTTCAAGTTCACCAACATATATTTCATATTATGTCACCTCGCTTGGCGGCTCGACGGCAAGCCCCAACAGCAGCGACGTGTTTATCTTCAACCAGAGTTACGGTACCGACAGCACAACCGACTCTCAGGAGAATGCAACCGTGGAAGCCCAATACGCCAGCGGCACCAGCACGTTGCGGGGCGGCAAGGGCGCACTGTATGTGAAATCTGCGGGCAATGGTTTCACTGGCTTTGGCTCGGGCACTGCCGCTGCTTATTGCGGCACTGCTGCCAACCCCGCTAATGGAGGTGCCACGATCATCGGTGTCTCCTGCCAGAATGCAAATTTCGATCCTGACAACACGCTGCCCTACAATATCGTGATGGCCGCCCTGAATGCGAAGGGAAAAAAAGCCAGCTATTCCACCGCAGGCTCGGCGATCTGGGCGAGTGCGCCGGGTGGCGAGTATGGCTTTAATTCTGCTGCAGCGGCTGCGCTCGGAGTCAGCTTTCCTAGTCAGTCTTACGATCCGGCCATGGTGACCACAGACCAGTCAGGGTGTGCGATCGGTGAATCCATGAATCCTCCCACACCAGGAGTAAACGGATCAGGACCCTACAGTTACTTCAATCAGGGTGGCGCAGCAAATGTTGGCGGAATCAACCTCAACTGCAACTACACCAACGGCATGAGCGGTACATCTTCGGCGGCGCCGATGATGTCCGGCTCGATCGCGCTGATACTCGAAGCCAATCCGGCGCTCACCTGGCGTGAAGTGAAGGATATTCTGGCCAAAACCGCCGTTAAGGTTGACGCGGCGAACCCAAGCGTGACGGTGACAACACTTACCGGAGGTAGTTACGTGGCAGAGCAAGGCTGGATCACCAATGCGGCGGGTCTAAATTTCCACAACTGGTACGGCTTCGGTGCGGTGAATGTCAGTGCCGCCGTCGCTATGGCAAAAACCTATACCTCGGGTTCGCTCGGCACCTTCACCAACACCGGCTGGATCAGTAGCGGCGCGCTCAGCTTAACCGTCCCCGATAACAGTGTTACCGGCGTAACCACCACGCTCGCCGTGCCGAAGGTTGGGGCGGGCATAGTCGAGGCCGTGCAGATTCAGGTGACGACAACGGCTGCAAAAGGTACCGCAGCAACTGGTTGTACTACGTCTTCAGATGGGTGTACCGGAGATATAGCCATTGAGTTGACCTCGCCATTGGGAACCAAGAGCATACTCAAAAATATTCAGGATGGTTTTAACAGTCTGTTGAAATTCTCAATAGCTGCTGAAAAACAGTGAATTTCTGGGGTCACTTTACCCCTCCCAGTGATCTAAAAATCGATTGTAGAGCTTCCTGAGAGGTCAAAGAATTTCTACATTTTCAAATACCGATAAATTCAACAAACTGTTAATGGCTTCTACCTGTCCGGTATGGTGCTTGCAAGCAATGCTTTTTACGGCGAGACCGGCACCGGCACATGGACCGTCAAGGTGGTGGATGGCTGGGCGGGTTCAGGAAACCAGACAGTTACCAATGTAAAAATCCGCGTTTACGGACATTGATCGCATGGCGGCCGGCGGCCGCCTTAACCGGGAGATATAAAAATGAACCTTCGTGTTATTGCATTTCTGATGGCGTTCGTCGCTTTGCCCTCGCTGGCACGGCCAGTAGATAGTGCGGCAAACGCTCCCCTTGCGGAGCGTGCCACGCTCCTGAAAACGCTTAACCGTGGTTCGAGCATAACCAGCAACAACCAGCAATACCAGATACTGCCGGGTGTGCGTGCGGCGGAAAGCCTGGCGCGAGAACAACCGCAACAAACACTCACGCGGGTTGGTGGCGGCAAACTGATCGAAACCAAAGGCTCTTTCGTCGTGTTTACTGCTGCTCAGCAAAGCGTGGCGAGTGTTACATCAATCAATGGCGCAACCTCTTACCCGACAGTACTTAACACGCGCACCAACGGAATCGGCATACTACCCGGTACCCTGAGCGTAAAGCTGAAGAATATGACCAGTGCCGCTGCCGTTGCCACTGACCACGGGCTTGAGGTGGTACGCATATTTGCACACCTGCAAACCGCGTTTTACCGGGTAAAGTCCGGACAGGATGTGGTGGCCGCTGCCGCCGCGTTGACCGCAGACCCCCGCGTCGCGAGCGCCGAGGTGGAAGTGATCGAGCACATTGCCGTTCCCTACTAGTCAAGTACAAGGGTGGGAACGTCCTTGTGCCCACCCTACCAAGCTACCGGTCAATCCAGCCAGATGAACGTCCCCATTCGCCCGGTAACACCGTCGCGGCGGTAGGAAAAGAAGTGTTCGCTATCGCGATAAGTGCAATAGTCGCCGCTGTAGATTTGCGTGATGCCCAATGCATTGAGACGCAATCTGGTCAATGCGTAAAGGTCGGCCAGCCACTTGCCGGGTTTGCCGGGAACGAATGCCGCTGCGGCCTGCGGGTCGGCATCCACAAAAACGGTGCGCACCTCATCACCGACTTCGAATGCGTTCTGGCTGATCGCCGGTCCCATCCATGCCATCAGGTCATTTGGCGGGGCTTCCATCGCCCGCACGGTGGCTTCGATGACCCCCGCCGCCAAACCCTTCCAGCCTGCGTGCGCCGCACCGACCACGCTGCCCTGTTTATCGCACAACAATACCGGCAGGCAATCTGCGGTCATCACCACGCACACCGCCGCGCGATGCCGCGCGATGCAGGCATCGGCCTGCGGCAGACAGCTCGCCATGTCTGCATTCGCCACTACAGTGCCATGCGCCTGTTTCAGCCACACCGGCTCGCTGGGCAGCAGTCTGTTGAGCAATATGCGGTTGTGTTCAACCGCCAGCGGCGCATCGCCGACATGGCCGCCGAGATTGAGGCTGTCATAGGGCGGGCTGCTGATGCCGCCCGCACGCGTAGTCTGCAGGGATTTCACATTGATCGGCGCGGGCCAATCCGGAATGATCAAATGTTCAGGCAGGCTCATTCACTATGGCCTGTATTTCTTTCAGCAGCTGTTGCATGTCCCGCGGCAGCGGCACATGCCATTCCATCATTTCGCCGCTGACCGGATGTTCCAGCGCGAGCCGCGTGGCGTGCAATGCCTGACGGGAAAAACCGGCCAGCAATGCGCGCAATTGCGGCACGCATTTTTGCGGGCCTTTGAGATACACGCTGTCGCCCACCAGAGGATGGCCGATACGCGCCAGATGGACACGGATCTGGTGGGTACGGCCGGTTTCCAGCCGGCAGCGCAGTAGCGTGCAGCTCGGGAATTTTTTCTCGATCTCGTAGTGGGTGACCGCGGCCTTGCCGTTTTCCACCACCGCCATCTTGACGCGCTGGGTGGGATGCCGCCCTATCGGCGCATCCACCTTGCCGGCACGGGTCAATTCGCCATGCACCAGAGCCAGGTATTCCCGCTGCACGCTGCGCGCCTCCAGTTGCCTGACCAGCGCGGTTTGCGCGGCGATGGTCTTGGCGACCACCAGCAGGCCGCTGGTGTCCTTGTCCAGCCGGTGCACGATGCCGGCGCGAGGCACCTTTTCTAATTCCGGTGCGTAATGCAGCAGGGCGTTGAGCAAGGTGCCTTCCCAGTTGCCGCTGCCCGGATGCACCACCAGTCCGACCGGTTTATTGATCACCAGCAACGCATCGTCTTCGTACAAGATCTCGAGCGCGATGTCCTCGGCCTGATACGGCTGTTCGGCGGGATGGGTTTGCGGAAGCACTTCCAGTTTTTCGCCGCCCCAGACTTTTTGCCTGGACGTGGCATAGGCACCGTCCACCTTGACTTGCTGCTGGCTGATCCATTCCTGCAGGCGGCTGCGCGAATACTCGGGGAAAAACCTGACCAGCGCCTGATCCAGGCGCAGCCCGGCGTATTCATCCGGAACGGTGAAATGCAGCGGTTCGGAAAGGTGAAGGTTTGCGTTAGTGTCAACTCCGCATTCAACTTGTTGAATATAACCAATCACTTGGCAACCGTCTTTTGGTTGCTTAGTGGGATGGCTAGTTGTTTCATCAGCGGATTGCCTACCTTTGCCTCGCAGAGGTTCTCGCACCCCACGGGTGGTATAATTGCGCAAATTATCCTCTGGATTTGTCATGCGCCCATTTTTTGATTTTATCATGCGCCATAGTTTAGCCGTATTCCTGTTGCTTACGTTAACCGCCTGCGGTTTGTTCGGCTCAAAGCATGATGCCGATAGCCCGGCAAAAACTGCTTCTGCCGAAGTAATGTATAACGAAGCCAAATTAAACCTCGATAAGAACAACTATGAGGAAGCCATCAAACAGTTTGAATCCCTGCAATCGCACTATCCATACGGGCGGTACGCACAGCAGGCGCTGATAGAGATCGCTTATGCCTATTACCGGCAGAATGAGCCGGAATCAGCCATTTCCGCCGCCGATCGCTTCATCAAGCAGTACCCGAACAACCCGCATGTGGATTATGCGTACTATGTGAAGGGTTTGGCCAACTTCAACGCCGACATCGGTTTGTTCGGTCTGGCGTTCGGGCAAGATCCCACCGAGCGCGACCCGAAAGCTGCGCAAGATTCGCTTGCCGCCTTCAAGGATCTGGTGACGCGTTTCCCCTCCAGCAGGTACACACCCGATTCGAGATTGCGCATGCAGTATCTGCTCGACGCGCTGGCCAAATATGAAATCCATGTCGCCGGTTACTATCTGCGCCGCGGCGCAGACATCGCCGCTGTGAACCGCGCCAAAGATGTATTGACGCAATATCCGAATACGCCGGCGATACACGATGCGCTGCTGATACTTGTGAAAGGCTATGATGCCCTGGGCATGAAGAAACTGCGCGACGATGCACGGCGCGTGCTGGACATGAACTTCCCCCAAGCCGCATCACCGGCAAATAAGAATAGCGGAAGATCGCAGTAGCGGATCTGAAAATTTTGTTGTTTCGCGCCAGCCTTCCGAGATGGGATTTACATGAAATATTGCAGCCTGTGCGCCGCCCCGGTCGAATTGCGGATCCCGCCGGATGACAACCGCGAGCGGCATGTGTGCACCGGTTGCGGCGAAGTGCATTATCAGAATCCGAAATTGATTGTCGGCGCCCTTCCGGAATGGCAGGACAAAATCCTGCTGTGCCGCCGCGCCATCGAACCTCGCCGCGGACTATGGACACTTCCCGCCGGCTTCATGGAAAACGGCGAAACCACCACCGAGGCGGCCTCGCGCGAAACGCTGGAAGAAGCCAATGCGCGCATTGCGATCGGCGACTTGTATTCGATGTACAGCCTGCCCTTTATCAATCAGGTGCATCTGCTGTTCCGCGCCAGACTGCTCGATCTCGATTTTGGCCCGGGGCCGGAAAGTCTGGAAGTCAAGCTATTCAGTGAAGCTGAAATACCGTGGGATGAAATCGCGTTTCGCCCGGTGCGCTTCAGCCTTGAACATTACTTTGCCGAACTTGACAGCGGAATATTCAGTTTCCATATTGGCGAACTGCTGCCGCCCACACAACGTTGATAGGAAACCCTCTGACTTGTTTTGCGCGAACAGCCTCGCACTCATATAATCGCACAGTAGTGTCCGGTTAAATGCGAGCCAGTTTGCGATAAAGCCAATACTGGAGCGGCTTTGAGAGCGATTTTATTTGGTGCCGATTTGAAACACGAATTTCATTTTTTTGGTAGTTTCCAGAGTT
>Ga0315268_10002897_pt1 | contig 19068 bp, 22 predicted proteins | sample C1_top_MG_FD_204535 | JGI IMG/M metagenome (GOLD analysis project Ga0315268, IMG submission 204535) | Sediment microbial communities from Yellowstone Lake, YNP, Wyoming, USA - C1_top | ecosystem: Environmental > Aquatic > Freshwater > Lake > Sediment | place: USA: Wyoming | collected 2017-08-01
TCAGACCTTCGAGGCACTGAACTTGATTCATAAAGAGTATCCCCATCTACTGAAATGCATGAGCACGAATGGTTTGCTCCTTGAGGATAAATTGGCGGATATTATTGATGTTGGAATTAGAGCCCTAACCGTAACAATCAATGCCGCTGACAGCCATGTTGGGAAAAACATCTATTCCTGGGCAAGCTATGGAGGGACCATCTATCGCGGGAAAGAAGCGGTGAGTCTACTCCTTGCGAAGCAGTTTAGCGGCGTCAGGAAAGCAGTGGATGCCGGCCTCACGATCAAAGTAAACACGGTGCTCATTCCAGGCGTAAACGATAAGCAGATGCCGAAGCTCGCCATGCGGATTAAGGAAGCAGGAGCTAAAATAATGAACATTATGCCCCTCATCCCTTCGGGCAAAATGAAAAACCGGCCTGGACCTTCTTCCGACGAGCTTAGAAAGGCGCGCCAAGAATGTGAGAAGATAATCCCACAGTTTCGTCGTTGTGAACAATGCCGCGCAGACATTATCTATCTGCCGTAGTTATCTATCCCAGGCTAGCTAGCTTCTATTCAACCAACGATGATGGATGCGGAAAAGCTATAGCTGAACCGAAATCAGTAGAGTTGATTGTGGTTGTCAATGGATGCGGTTCTATTAGACAATCTTGTTGTTTTCTTTGCACTGGTGTTCTATGCTTTCTAGCGCGCGCTAGAATTTCTATCCCACACACACCTCTTATATGCTGAAGAAGAGATGGTTGGATAGACGATTAGGGAGGCGTTATTTTGGTTAGGAGAGAAAAGTCAGTTGAAATCAAGGCTCCGCCTGAGAAAGTCTGGGAAATGCTTGCTTTCGACAGGATGCCAGAATGGATGGACGGATGGAAGAGCGTCGCGTTTACTTCCGAGGTTCGCACTCCCGAGGACAAGTATAGACTGGGTGTATCTGCTCGCGTGACTGAGATGCACGCGAAATATGATATGGAGATCACGGAGAGTCTCGAAAACGAGAAGATTATGGCTCGTTCGAAAGGTATGAGACTTTGCACCATGACGCTAACATATATCTTGAAACCCGTTGAGGGGGGAACTGAAGTCACATATGCATGCGATTGTGGGGGTTGGTGGATTCTTTGCCCAATCATCGAAGGATTGCTCGGGGAAAAGCATCTCGGCGTCGAGACATCCTTAAACAACCTGAAGAGCATTCTGGAGAAATAATTATCGACCGATCGCCCTGAGTTTTATTGAAGTAACCAAGAGGAGTTGTTTATGGACATCAAGTTTAAGGAGGATTTTATTGTTCTCTGGAAGAGATTTTTTGGTGAAGCTGAACTTCCTATCGCTTTCTACTATACGAATGAAGAAGGACATGCGGAACTCGTGAAGCCCGGTACATTTCGCGGGTGCATCTTCGCAGCGCTTTCACTCGTAAGGAAGGGTAGAGCTTTATGTTTTGATGCAGAGTCAATCGACTGTCCTGCGCGCGAGCTGGGTTTTCGTGAAACGTCTGAACCTGACATTGAATACTTCGCCTCCAGTGGAATTCCTGGAAAAATTGAAGGTGAGCGTCTCGTGAAGACGCCTGAGATTGCGCGCGCGCGCATACCCATCGTTCAAGGCTCCAGCAAGGTTCATCGTGTTCAAGAGGTGGGACGCATTGGGTGAGTGGGATGACCCTGACGTCGTAATCTTTTTCGCATGCCCCGATGTCCTTTCAGGCCTCTTCACATTGGCAAATTTTGAAGAATCAGAACCCAACGGGGTGTTTACGCCATGGAGTTCAGGGTGTGGCTCAATCGTCACGTATCCCTTTCTTGAGAAAGACTCTGCCCGCCCAAGAGCTGTCATAGGATTGTTTGACGTTTCAGCGCGCCGCCGTATTCCAGAGAACACACTTTCGTTTTCTGTATCCATGCGCAAGTTCGAGCGTATGGTTCGCAACATGGAAGAAAGTTTCCTGACCACAGATTCCTGGAAGGCAGTACAGAAAAGAATTCAAGGGGCACCATAATAGAGCGCGCTAACTCTAATCCAGGATTTCTAAGAGTTTTTCGCCTTTTGATGTGATTTTATAGATGCCTCGGCTGACTCGTTCCACGTAGCCATTGATTAGTAGGTAGTGGTAGAATTGTTTTCTGACTGTGTTTGACGTTGCGAAGCGTAGGCATGTTGCAACCGCTTTCTTCTCAATATCCGTATAATGCACATGACCCTTCTTGACGAGTTCAAGAATGGTTCTGCGGAGGGCATCTCTTTCCATGTCTTTCATGAAAGGTGCACCTCGACTGGTTTTTGTTTGCTATAGTAGGGTGGCGGATGGTCATAAGACCCCAAACAGAAACTGGAAAGAAGCAGAATTTAAGGAATTTTGGCGAAAATAACCCTATTAGAAGAACCATGTCCAATAAAGGGCGCGCGTTATTTGGTGGTTATCTTTCTCCTTTAATCCAGCCTTTTATTCCGAGTTCTTTGACTGTTATGGTTATTGGCTCGGGTTCGTGGGTCTTGTACTTGCCGTTTTCGTCGAGGTACAGTATCCGCGGTTTCAGTGGGAATACGCCTTGAACTTTTGGTTTAAGAACAAGCCTTACCTCTTCCGTCTTCAGAGGGTCAAGTCGTTTTCCCTTCATGTTGAGATAACTGTCTTCAACTCGGTAGATTTCAGGCTTCTCTGCCAGCTCGAAACCTTCGGGAATGAGTTCCGTTACCTTAATCAAGAGCGCAGGACCTTTTCCAGCGTTAACGAGTTCTACTTCTAGGTTTAGGTTTTCGCCGACTCTGAGCTCTTTTTGGCGGGTTATTATGCTTGCCTGTATATCCGCGTGTTCAAATTTTTCCAAACCTACCGCTTCTTCATGGGTTGGTGTCGGTGTGAGGAAGGACGTTGTTGCAGAAACAATTGGCGGGGCGTGCAACACTTCGGTCAGGGACAGAGCCAGTTCCCGTTCCTCCTTCACCTCTTCCAACAGTCTCAGCACCTGCTCCCTCTTCTCCGGATGCTCAGCCTTCATGTAGGCGCCAGCTGAAGTTTGCAAGACCTTTTCAGCCATGGCGTAGAGTTTAGCCTTTTTTTCAGGGTCTCTATCTTTTTTTGCGTCATCCATGTGAACATAGGCGTCAAACAGTAACTTGGTACCTTTAGCATATTCTGAAGCTTTTTGGAAGCCTGCGTTCACGTAGTATTTGGCGGCGCTTTCCAAAAATTGTTCAGCCGCAGCATGCATTGCCGCGTCTCCAGTGTCTGCGAATTTTGTTCCAGCCTCGAGCGCCTTGCAGAAGCGACTGTGCCCCAACATTAGCATTTTTATTTGTTCGCTTGGGCTGTGTTCTTTGGCTTCTTCGAAGAGTTTGGATGCCTCCGCGTATAGCGTAAGCGATACCTCCGCCTCTGCGCGTGTCATTTTTTGCCAAGCCCTAGAGAGGTTGCTTATGAACCTGAATTCTCTTTTGTCTCGTTCTGATTCTAAGGTTTGGCTTATTTTCTCGAAGGTTTCGGCTGCTGAACCGTATTTTTCGGAACTTGAGTAATGGTCACCTTTCTTGTCTAGAATTTTTGCCTCTTCGAGCGCGATTCTTCCGATGGAGTATTCGTGTCTTAGGTCGGTTGCCTTAAGCATGTTGGTTGCCATTTGTTTTTCGTCTAGGTTTTCAATCCTGCTGAGTTGTGTTTGAAGGGTTTTTTTGGTTTCGTTGAAGAGTTTAGCTGCCTGTTCGAAGGCTTGGAGCGCTTCTTCGCTCTGTTCTTTTCTGCTCAAGTCCTCTGCGTTTTCAACTTGGGTCCAAGCTTCGTAGTTTGGAGCTAAGTAACTCCATTGTTTCAATGATTTGTGCAGGTTAGCGGCTTTCTCGAAGTGTTCCTTTGCCGACCCGTATTCTTGCCTTTTGTGATGGTGTCGTGCTCTCTCGATCTCGCTCCAAGCCTGCATGTAGGATGCGTAATCTTGATAGAGGTCTTTTAGTTGCGGTATCTTTTCAGATGCTTTCTTGTAGCTTTCTGTAGCATGTGTGAAGTTCTCGGCAGCTTTCAAATGTTCTTCAAGATCGTCTTGTGCCTTGGCGATTTTCCAGTAGGATTCTGCGATAAGGCTGACCATGTCTAGTTTGCTGGCGGATTCGATTGCTTTCTGAGATATCTCTATTGCCTTTCTGAGATATTCTGACTTGTTTGTTAGGCTGTAAAGGCGCGTTAGCAACGTGGCGTAGCGGTCTTGGTAACCTCGGACCGCTGCAAAGCCCCAAGTCTCGCCCATTCTCTCATAATATGGCGTCACCTTGTCGCATAGCCTGAGACATTTTTCCCAGCTTGAAATTGCTTCTTCAAGAAGTCTCCTTTTATCATCTGGGTTTGGTTCAATAAGGGCGAGTTCTGCCTTTATTCCTGCGAGGTAATTTTGATACACTCCCAGATTATAATAGTCGAAGGGCATCAATTGTTCCATCATTTCAACTGTTTTTTCCCGATATTTCAAAGCCCTTTCTAAGTAACTTCTTTTTTCTGCAGGATCTGATTCCATATATGCTCTGGCTTCAAGAGTCTTACTAAGCACGTGAAGTGTAGTGCTGACAACAATCGGCACATCCGAATCCTCAGCTAACTTTAGAGCTTCCATCCCGGCCCTTTCAGACTTTCTCAGGAATTCTAGTCTCTTTTCAGGGTCTGTTTCCCATGCCGCCAAGTGGAAGTAATACTCCGTGTGACCAGAAGGTGGACCTATCACCCCATCTCTGGGGCTCATGAACGACACTATAGAGTACTGATGTTGAGCTTTCTCATACAATTGAATAGCCTTTTCAGCTAATTCAGCTCTCTTTTCGGGATTCTCCGTCGCAACGGCTTTCCAATAAGTCGTATATGCCAGGAAATCCAGAGAACCCGCGGTTAGGAAGATGTCACGTGTCAGATTACCACACTCTAATGCTTTCTCAAAATGCCCTACCGATTCTTCTCCCCCTGTGAATACTCCTAACCAAACATGCGACAATCCCAAAACATAGGTGTCGCCAACCTTTTCGGAAAGATCAGCAGTCTTGACCAATTGTTTGACGAGTTCTAAACGCTTTTTATCCCTCTCCTCTAACTCTTCAATGAAATAGTCTCCATACGCACTGAAACAAATCCCCCGAGTCAGAAAGGCCTTAGCGATCTCATATTGGTCACCACTTTCGGAGAGAGCTGCAACTACCTTCTCTCCCCATTCTAATCCCTTTTCCAAAACACTCTTAGCGACTTGTCTATCCCATTCAAGATTGAATCTGAGCCAAAAGATCAGCGGAAGCCCACCATATGTTTTCCCATACTCCAGTGAGTCTCCCGATTCCAGAAAAACAGCTAAAGCCTTGCCTTCCAACTCTAAGCAGTCATCGAGAAGCTCCCTCTTCTCAGATGGAACGGGTGTAAGCCAGTAACCTAAATACTTAGTAACAGCCTCACAGCGAAACATTCTTGCAGCGTTCCGCTTATCCGTCAACCTTTCATAAAGGCCTTGAGCTTTCTTATATGCTTCAATTGCTCGTTGCATTCTTTCCCTAAACTCTTCTGGGTTTTCAGCCTGCATAGCCGCTCGGTAAAAGGCGTAGCCCACCTTTTCTTGAACCTGTCCAAGCTTCAAGGGATCTGCTTCAGGCACTAGCCTCAAGGCTTTCCCATAAAACTCGACCGCTCCCAACCAATCATATCGCTTCTCGTTTTCTGCTGCCTTGCCCAGAATTTGCTCTACGCCCAGCCCCTCAGACATGCCACAAACCAATAGAAGTTATCAATCACGGTTTGAAAAGGCTTTGCATGGTTCCCTTCGAATCAAGCGCGCGCCTACTGCATGTGCGCTACGGTGAAAAGGCATTTCTTGAGGTACCATTTTTTGTCGCTGTAGTAACGAGGCTCAGAAGGCCACATCCATCGTTTGCACCAAAAATATCGATGAGGAAGCAACAAGAGCTGTTGAAGCCAAGCATTACGAAGTCTTAGGGGTAAACGCAATAAAGCGACCTCCTGTCACCAATTATTCAAGAAGCTCTAAGAGTCTTTCTCCTTTCGGTGTAATCTCATAAGTGCCCAGGATGAAGGGTTCAACGTAGCCGTTTGGAAGCAGGAAACAAAGATTCGTCGGTGAGGCTCATGTTTTCTGTTTAGACTTCCATGCAATCCAGACAATCAATGCTGCAGTCACAACCAGCACAATTCCCGTCAGTATCGCATAAGCGGAATAAGCGGATTGTTTTGTCACATACATAATTGGATCCACGATGCCGGCAACAGCAAAGACTGTGCCTACGATGATGTTTGCCCAGCGATTTGCTTTGTCTTTCAAGGTCAGGGACAGAAAAGCCATAACCAGTGGAATGATCCCTGTAATTACTAATACCAGCATAAATTCAGGTGGTGGAACCCCTTCATGAAATCCCTTCATGATTTCCACCACATAACTTGGCAGAGAGAGCTCCGATAAGGGGAACCAAACACCTAGAATTCCGAAAATTATCCACAGCACTGAAATCTTTATCTTCCAATCCTCCAAAATCTTCCACCTCCCTACGGTAATGTTTGAAACATCTGTGACTCCAAGGCATATAAAACCTACATTTCACATTCAAACCCAGACCATTCTAATTCAAGATTTCCAAGAGTTTATCTCTCTCGCGCGCGCTTTCGTATGGCTCCCAACAGAAAGCTATTTTAGCCCTGAGTTCTATTGAAGCAACAAATAGGAGTTGTTTATGGACATCAAGTTTAAAGAGGATTTTATTGTTCTCTGGAAGAAATTTTTTGGTAAAGCGGAACTTCCTATCACCTTCTACTACACAAATGAAGAAGGACATGCGGAACTCGTGAAGCCCGGCGCAGTTAGCAGATGCGTCATCGCAGCGCTTTCACCTGTAAGGAAGGGGAGAGCGTTATGTTTTGAGGCAGAGTCAATCGGCTGTCCTGACGGACAGAAATTTCTGGGTTTTCGTGAAACGTTTGAACCTGACACTGAATACTTCGCCTCCAGTGGAATTCCTGGAAAAATTGAAGGTGAGCGTTACATTAAGACGCCCGAAATTGCTGCCGAGGCGCTTAAGCTTATGCCGTCGTACAAGGCTCCAGCAAGGTTCATCGTGTTCAAGAGGTGGGACTCATTGAATGAGTCGGATGAACCTGACGTCGTAATCTTTTTCGCATGCCCCGATGCCCTTTCAGGCCTCTTCACATTGGCAAATTTTGAAGAAACCGAACCCAACGATGTTTTCACTCCGTGGGGTTCAGGGTGTTCCTCAATCGTCACGTATCCCTTTCTTGAGAAAGACTCTGTCCGTCCAAGAGCTGTCATAGGATTGTTTGATGTTTCACCGCGCCGCTTTATTCCAGAGAATGCACTTTCGTTTTCTGTACCCATGCGCAAGTTCGAGCGTATGGTTCGCAACATGGAAGAAAGCTTCCTGACCACAAATTCCTGGAAGGCACTACAAAAAAGAATTCAAGGGCACCATAATAGAGCGCGCTAACTCTAATCCAGGATTTCTAAGAGTTTTTCGCCTTTTGATGTGATTTTGTAGATGCCTCGGCTGACTCGTTATTTAGTTTTTCTGAATTCTCTAAGCCCAATAATAACGGCGAGTATTCCAATACTCGTCCAAAATAAACCCGTGATGTCTCCATAGATAACGTCTCTAACTCTCGATATGGTATAGGTAGAAGCAACGAGAACGCCCAAGGCCATCGTAATCTTATATGGCGTGGTGCCCCTCTTTAGTTTATATTCCTTTCCAGTAGATTTTCTTTTATAAACAAGTATTGAAAAAACAACTCCGGCAATTATCATTGGGATGCCGATAATCACATATAATGGGGCGGTGGTCAAGCCAAACAGTGCCCCCAAGAAAATGGTAATTATAAAAGCAAAGAAAAAAATGGCAAAACTCCTAAGCAGCTCTTCTAAGATTATTCTATCCATGTAACGTCACTCTTTCCTCATCATTCAAATGATCAGCGCAATTTACACCTGTATCCGTGTAGCGTACATGACCTTTCTTGACGAGTTCAAGAATGGTCTTGCGGAGAACATCTACGAACATTGTGAAAGGTGAATTACACACCATTTTTCACAACAAGCACTATAGCCAGCAAGAAACACGTTTGCTAATGAATTTGTGAAGGCGTCTGCATTGAATCATATTTGGATCATATAGTGAACCGAGGGGGTAGGCTGTGCGAAAAAAGAAGAGCAACCCAGAGAGCATTCAAAACCTCATCGACACAGAATGGGACATCCTCAATGATCTGAAGAAAATGTTGGCAGACTCTGAGCTCAAACCAGCAGAGAGAGTCCGCACGGCCAACGCTTTGGCGTATCATGCCAGCGTTCTGAACAGACTTCTCCTCCAGAAAGGTGAAAGCAGCCAGTTTGACGGGCAGTCCTTAGGCGACTTCATCATGAACATTGAAGCTGATGTTCAGCCAAGAATTACAACATTTGAATTGAGGAAGACATCCAGATGTGCCAGAAAGGATTTTGTGTATTGGACGAGAAGGCTTTCGTCGAGAAGGTAACTGCCGACTTAGGCTTCGCCGCCTCTGTTTCCGAAGGACTACTCCACAGACCCACAGCGTTAAAGCAGCTACTGGCACACATAGAAGTTACAAGCAAACTCTCAGAAGACCCCGTGTTCTTTGCTATTTTGATGTGCGGAGACAAATGGCTCATCGACGCTCCTGATCATCAGAAGCTGCTCAGAGACACGAGTCCTAGGCAAGTAGCTGTCTGCGGCAGAGGCTGGGGAAAGTCCCTAACCTTCAGTCGCAAGAACCTCTGGCTCGTTTTCACCAGACCAAGAATTGAAAGCCTCATTATCAGCAGCACTCAGAGACAGAGCATGATAATGTTCGACTACTGCTACCACACCATACTAGCGAACCCACTAATGCGAGAAATGATACAGCGCCCAGGGACCACACACACAGTCATAAGACTCAAGCCACCCCTAAGCAGCAAAATAATAGCTTTACCATGCTCACTCGACAGGCTCAGAGGATACCACCCAAACTGGGTTTTCATCGACGAAGCCAGCATAGTTCCAACCGAGATGATAACCAGCGAAATAATGATGATGCTAACAAAACCAAACGCAGGCCTAGTCATGGCTGGCACACCCAAAGCTTTCGACCACGCCTTCTACAAAGCTTTCCTAGAAAAGAAGCGCTACAGCATACACCACTACCCAAGTTACTCAAGCCCCCATGTAAGCCAAGACCAACTGGCTGAATGGCGCGAAATGATGACAAAAGAAGAATGGATGCGGGAAGTCGAAGCCGTCTGGGTGGAGATTACCCAAACATTCTTCCCCATGGACTTAATCGTGAAGTGCGTTGACCCCGAACTTGGAAACCCAGAATCACCCAACAGCTACGTTGAAGACATCGAAAAAGCAAACCCAAACCAGCTCAAAGGTCAATACTACGCGGGTTTAGACCTGGGCAAACAAATTGACTACAGCGTTTTGACAGTTGTTCAAAAAACCGAAAAAGAAGTACGGCTTATTCACAAACACCAGTTTCCCTTGGGTACACCTTACCCAGACATAATTGCATACGTAACCAGAGCCAATCAAGTCTTCAACTTTGAAGGTTTGTATGTCGATAAGACAGGGATAGGAGACGCCGTAGTCGACGAGTTAGAAGCCCTCGCACTGCCAAACGTCAAAGGAATATTCCTCACCGACGCAGAGAAAGAAAACATGCTCAACTACCTGAAGCTGCTGATGGAGAAGCACCAACTCAAAATCCTCGGAGACGACACACAATTAATTGCCCAGATAAACCAACAACAATACGAATACCTAAAACCCAAAACAGCCCAAGAACGAATCCACCTAAAATTCAGACACCCAACAGGAAGACACGACGACCAACTCTTCGCACTAGCCCTAGCATGCCACGCAAGCAAACAACAAGAACCCACATCCACACTAGAGGTCATTCTCATGTAATTCTCGGAGCGCACACATTTGGAAAACGCACCTAAAAAAGTCGGAAAGTATGAAAATAGGCTCTAAGAAAACGTTGTTATTTGATTTTTAGAACAATGGGGCGCGATCATGGGAAAACTGATTTCAGAGGGAAATATAGAGTTCGAAGGCGAAAAGATTCACTACATGTGGTATCGCAACGGACGTTTACCCAATGGACAATACGAACATTATGTTGAAGCATACTATGACGAACCGATTTCGATAGACGACCACGGTTATGGACTTGACCACGCTATCGGACTGCTCAAAATGGAACTGTCAATACAGAAGAACAAAAGGAAACTCAAAAAATAAAACAAAAAACCTGAGATTCTAAAAACATCAGCGAACACGCCTCGAGAAAATAGCAATCAAACAAATCACATCAATATCATCCAGTTCGGGATGAAGAGAAACTTGAGGAAAAGACAGGGTGAAAACTTTCATCAAAGTGTTTTAGGGATGAGGCTGAAAAGAGATAGAGGAAAATTCAATTGACATTGAAAAACCTCTTCCTTTTCAAACCTCATTGTCCCCGTAAGCAATACATTTGGCAATAAGGAAAGGTGTCTTACTCAATTTCTTCAAGGATGGCTTTGTGATCCACGTTCTTCTCCATAAAAATACTGAGTTGCTGTTCGCCTTTCGTTAAGGATAACACTTTAAGGTTTTTGCCTTCGAGGATGATGCCACAGATTTTGCCCAATCCAAACATGCTGGACAAGCTCTCACCAGACTCTATCGCCTCTGCCGACAGCGCAGCGTAGTCAATGATCTTGCTAGGATCTTTGATGTCAACCGAAGCCGAGGTGGTTCCTCTGATAATGTATCCTATTATGCCTTCTCGCGATTTGATTCGTTCCAGTGTGGCACGCAGATCCGCAATCTTGGCTTTCTCCTCAATCTTGGGAGCCCAATCAACCTGTTCTTCAACTTCAACCTGAAGTGGCTTCTTTTTCAAAGGCATTTTCATCCACTCTCTTGGGGCACCACGGGTTTCACCCGGACTAATTCTCCTCGTCTCACGTCCAACAGCTGGCAAGTTTTTTCTGGTATCCGTATTAATCCTCGGCCTTCCATCTTGGAGTCGTTGATTACCTTCGTCTTGCAACGGGCTGTTTTGCCGCTGAAAGTTTCGACGTCAACTTCATTGACTTCCACGTTTAACATGGCACTCCATCGTTTCAAAACATCAGAGTCAAGCTGCACCGTGTCCGCTTTCACCATTAAACCGCTGAATCTGTCCACAATGAGCTGTTGAGAGGGAATATCCTCCAGTTGACTACGGATTTCTCTTCTTTGTGGTCTAGCGAGCTCAAGCGGTTCAGGTTCTTTTGGCTCTTCTAATTCCTGAGCTTCTGCATACTCTTCACTAGGGGCTTGCTCTACTTCTTTTTCTTCACTTTCCAGCTCTGATGGAGCAGGTCTTGCTGGAGCAGGTTTTATCGGAGAATATGGAATAGGGGATGTGGGTTTGAAGGGGGCAGAAGACAGAGATTGAGAAGTGATGCTGTCAAGAACTTTTAGAACCGTAGGAAGCACCGCGTTCGTAATTGTGCGGAAATAAACCAAATCCGCATTCTTATTCAATCCTGCAACCAGGTACAAGTCGTTTATTGAAGACAGGTAGACCTTGCTCTTTTCTCCTGTTATGAGCATGTTGTCAAGCCCGCCGATTGCAGCTGCTTTTTCAGCTAGGGTTTGAAAAGAAGTGGCTGCCTTTGCCATATTCTGCTCAACTGTGTTCTCCTCGCTTGATATGACTGTTCCATCAGTTGTCAGTATGAATGACCAATTGATATCAGTGAGAGAGTTTTTGATTTCCATCAGCGCGTTTTTTAATGCAATGTTAAGCATTTCGTCGTTCATTGTTTTTGACTCCGTTTCTATGAAATTTTGAGCAGAATTCGCGCTGGCACGCCGTCATTTTCCAACACTATGTATTTTAGACCCTCGGTGTCTTCGATTTGATCCACCCATTTTAGGGCTTCACGTGCTTTCTGCAATATCAGAAGGCGGTCTTGTTGGCTTCGGACTGCTTCCTCTATAGCTGTGAGTTCGTGGAATGGGTTAGCGTCTAAAACAACGTTTAAGTCGCCTACTGTGATCTCACCGAGCGTGTTGGCGGCTGCTTTCTTGCCTGCGAGTTTGAAGACTACGTCGCGCACTTTCTTTGAGCGTTCGGCTAGTGTGCGGATTTCGTCTAAGCGGCGCAGGTATTCGCCTAACATGCTTTTTGTTCGAACGATTTCACTGTCTAATGCTTTTGCTATTGCGGCTGCGGATTCGTATTCTTTTAGTTCAACGACCATTGTGTTTACCCCCGATGGATAGATAAAAGAGGGTGAGGATTGTCCTACCCCCACTCAAACAAAGAGGTACTGAATGGTTTGTCACTGGGTTGCTTATGGCGCTGTGGCAACATACGTGTACTTGTTGCCTGTCGCTGTGAGCGCTGCAAACTCGTATTTGACGCCTGAAGTAAAGGTTGCTGAACCCGAAGGTGCATCCACTACGAAGGCTACTAAGGCTCCTGCATCCATTGTATAACCCGTACCAATCAATGTTCCACCTATTGTCACGTTGGTCTGTGCAACATCGTTTATTCTAACTTCGCTCACTGTGAGTGCTCCTGTGCCCGTGTTCTTGAAGCTTAGGCTGATTGATGTTTTGTTTGTCGCCCACGTGTGACTTTGAACTTTCAGCTCTTCGGTTTTCATGAAGGTGAATGTTAAGGCGCCCATCCATGCTGCTACGGCTATGCTGACTGCTACGGTCACTGCGATCAATATGATGGCTGCGACTACTGGACTTAATGCTTTTCGGTTTTTGAACAACTTCCACATTTTTTTATACAATCCCTCCTTTGGGAGTTCACGTAAGACATACCGCGGCTGCAGATTTAAATCTTACGTCTTAATACACTAGATTCACTAATAATGAACCGTCAAAAAGAAGAATAAAAGAAAAAGAATGGTTCACTATGGCTTCAATTGATTGTTAGGCTTTTTGTAAGAGTTCGAGCAGCATGGAGGCTACTTTTTGACCATGAGGTGTGATCGTATAGTATTTTTTTAACGGGTCAATCTGGGTTGATTTGGCTAGGCCCAGGTGTTCGATTTCTATCATTCTTGCTCGGAATGTGCCGTCGCTGAGTGTCAAGTGATGTTTGTTCATGTATGCCTTGGCATCTTTCCACCTGCCCTTATTCATGAGGAGGAGGAAGAGGCAGTCGACGGCGTGGTCTTTCTCTATCATAGCCTTTATTGTTGCCAGTTTTGGGTTTGTTAGTATCGATGTGACCTGTTCTTCCGTTTGTTTAGTGCTCATTTTGACCGTTTTCACCTTTCTCTTATAGGATTTCTTGTGTCTTGAGTAGTATTACCTTGCTTAAAAGATTTAACCTATATTACGGAAGTTGAGTTATTGTGGAAAACATAGGTTGGTTTCTTGTGTGTGTTGATGATGAATAGGCGGTTTGTGACATCAACAGGTTTTGTTGGGGTTGTGTTGGAGGCTTCGGCTGTTGAGGTTTTATGTGTCGATTTGGGTTGGTGGGTTGTTTGCAAGTTTTTTGATGGGATGCCGCAAAAAAAAGGAAGGGGGGATTGTAGGTTTTTGGGGATGTGGTTGTTTTGGTTAGCTGTTGACCATGGCTTTCATGGTGGGTTTCAGGTTTAAGCTGTGGCTTATGGCTATTTGTGCTGTTTCTGGTTCAAGGTCGATGGTTACGGTTATGGCGCTGCCGCTTTGCATCATGAGGTGTGGTTTCAGTAGGACTTTGATGTTTTCGCTGGGCACTCTGAGGGATTCGATTATGGTGCCGTCGGGTTTAGTTGCGTTTGCGGTTAGCACGTGCATTTTGATCATGGTGTAGTTGCCCGTTGGGATTTCGGTTTTGGATAGGGTTAAGGATACGTTTTGTAGGGCTAGGAGGTCGAAGTAGATGGGTTTATCATCGATTAGTTCTAGGTCGATCCATGTTTCGTTGCCGCCCCCAGCCCGCTGTATTGAGAGTTTGTCGATGGTTATGTTGAGATGTTCCAGTTCTGCTGGTTTGTCGGTTACCTGCAGTGTTAAAGTCCCCTTGTCAGATACGAACGCTGGAAACTGTAGTGCTGGGATTTTGAAGCCTGCAGCTGCGATGCCGCCTATTACTAGCACGGCTAATAGTATGCCCACAGCGATGAAGAAGCCAGTGTCACGAATGCTGTCAGACATTTGTCTTGTGTTCACACTCCGAACGTAGGGAAAAGGCGGCGGCAGATATAATGCAGCACTTTTGAACACCATGGTACAACAAGTTGAACAGTGATGTTGATGGTAAGGAATCATGTGGAAGTCACGGTTACATTTTTGTTTTCGCACAGTAGACCCTCTAGTCTACTATATGATCCAAATATGGATGTAGGCTGGAAGCGGGTTGGGCTGGATGTTGATGCGTTGTTGGAGGAGGCGAGAGAAGAGGCAAAACGAAGGATAGACTATGGCTGATGGTTGGCTGTAAAATAATTTCAAAAGAAGAAGGGGTCAGCCTCTATCGGGTAGGTGTGTGCGCGTTTTGTCCCTAAATGATTTTATTTAGAAAGAAGTAGTCGTGCCATGTTTTTAGGATTCTGGGGAAATTCACTATTTCATCTGGTATGATAAACCAACGCTCTTCTGTTGGGAGTTTCTTGATACGTTTGGAAAGCTCCAGTATATCATCTCTATTAGTAGGAATGTTGGCGTTGAGTATCTTTCTTGCTTTGTCCTCTTTCGTGTTACTGTTGATCATTTTTATGAGGAGTGCTGTTCGAGCGGCATAATAGCGGATGTCATCCCATGTATAGCTCAGTTTCTGAACAAGAAATGGTCGAAATCTACGAAGACCATCTTGAAGGATTCTTAATTCTGAAGTTGCTCTTGCAGCGCTCGGACGCTGTAACTTTTTAATAGCTTGTGCCTCGCCCTGCTGTGGTAAGCTTGCTACTTGACATGTGAATAGCATATCAGAGAAACACGCGTCTCGAGCGTATTTTTTGTTTCTGACCCTGGATTGAATGTTTATGGCTTCACTGAATGCTGCGCCACATTCTTTCAGGTTAAAGTTGATTTCTTGAAGGCGATTTATGTCATAGAGATGTTTTGCGTATTCGAGACCATTTCTGCTATCGTTTAAGGGTCGGCCTATGGTGTTAGGACCTATTATGGAAAGCTTGTCTCCAAGAAGCGACCTGGTAGTTGGTGTTGTGACTTTTATTGATGAATCAAAAAAGAAGGTTTTTAGAGGGGTTTGCTGCGTAGCCATTTTGGGTTTTATTCCGATCGCATCAAGCAGGATTGTTCGACTTTTTTCTGTGATGGTAGGAGTCTCGATCCTGTAAAGGTAAAAAGGTATGCTGCCATTGATTTCCCTCCCCCTGGGAGTGTATGAGAATGCTTCTTTGCTGAATTTGTTATGTATTTTTTCCAGGATTGTCTCCAATTCTTTTTCTGATGCATTTGTGCATATGTCAACATCGATGCTTAGGCGAGTCCATCGGTCACGTAGGAGTATCTGTAGAGCTGAACCTCCTTTGAATATCAGGTCTAATCCTTCTTCTTGAAGCTGCCCAAGATATTCGAGGCAGAATATTGCTTTCTCTATGTTGGGTATGCTTGCGATGGTTCCTTTAGATAGGAGACTTTTGATTTTTCCTTGATTGAATGTTTTTGCTGTACCTATGGTTTTGGTTGTGTCTATCACTCTGTTGCTCCTTCCACCATTTCCTTTATGATTTTCAGAGCTTCTTTTCTTCCCACGAGAATATTATCAGGTATGGAGAGTTGAGAGGATTGTTTTAGGCTATAGAGGAAGATTATTATCTCATCTCGGAGGTTTCGTCTTCTTGCGTATCTCAAGAGGCGGTTGAAGTTGACTCCTTCCTTGCGAAGCATGTTTGTAAATATGGTCCCTAGTTCACTGGGAGCGAAGCTGAGTTCCTTTCTTGTGATGAAGTAGTATAGGTCCAGCCATATTCGCTCTATTGTGGGGATAAAAATGTCTCCAAGTCTGACGAGTCCGTATTCTTCATTTTTTTCGAGTATGAGTATTGATTTTTCGTCATAGTATGCGTATTCTCGGAAGTCTCTATTTTCGGGATGTACTACAGCATGGTATCCCTTTCTTATGAGAGCGTCGCGTATGCTTGCGGAGAGGATTTTGTCTGTCTCGACAAAGATTAGGTCCCTGCCGATTGCATAGTGCGCGTAGTCAGCTAGCATGTTTATTGACCAGATGGCTAACCTTGCCATTGGAAAGTGTTTCCGAAGATCTTGTGCGAGTCGCGTTAGTTCAGGATGGAGCTTGACTGTTGCAGTCGTTCCTTTTCCTACTTGATATAGTCCTCTCCCTGTCCTCTTAACAATGTCCATTTTTGCAAGTCGACTTAGATAATTTTTTGCTGTTATCTGCGAAACATTGAGGTCTTGCATGAGCTCCTCTACTGAGATTGTTTCTCGTTTCGTGACGTACTCCACTACTTTTTGCGGTACAGATGATTCCGGTGCCATGAGAGCCAATATACATTTGGCAATATATATGGTTTGTTGTCAAAAGTATACAAACTGCTTTTCCATGATCTTTAGTCAAAAACTAGAAATCGCTATATGAGGACTTCTGTTTTGCCGGATCCGGCTGCAGCAACAACTAAGTTGTGTTTGTCGTCTGTAACTATGGCGGTTTGTTGTTCATCATCCAGAGAAAGAAGCCCCTTCTTCCAAAGATAAGCATGGTCCATTTTTCGCTGCTTGATGAAATCCCCGTTATAGTCTGAAACTGTCTGCAAAAGAGCCTCCATTTTTTTCTGCTTTTCACTGATGTATTTTCCGTCTAGAATGGCACTTTGACCGCAGTACTTGAGATCTTCGTCTAATGATTTCACTATGTCAATACAACGTTTTCTGTCAGTGTAGATGAGATAAGTCCCGCTGCTTGTCGCCTCTAGAACCAGCCTTTCTGCGGTGTATTCTCGTTGTTCGATTGCTGCTTTTGCTTGGGCGATTATAGTCTCGCGGTGCTTTCCGAGTCTCTCCTCTAATTTGGGCACTATGCTTTTTGCATCTGCAGATTTCCTTTCAATGTAAGTTAGGCGAGTGTACGCGTCAGCGAATTCTCTTATTTGTTGTTCTGCACCTGCTATATCCTCAAACGGTTTGAGCAGATTGTCTAAAATCAGCTTGCTTCTTTGGCTGAGTTCTGCGATTCTTCTTTCGGAACCCCGACCTATTAGAAAGCCAATTAGAAGGAATTTCAGAATCTTCCTTAAGAGTCTCAGCTTGTTCTGTCTGTTAATTTCCTTCAGGTTGTTTTGTAACTCCTCTAGACTCTGTTGGATTTGCATCTATTAGCTTCCGCGCTGCTTCTTGTTAGTGTAGTTAGTCAACCTATAAAAAATGGGCACATGCAGAAATGTAACACGTCTTAAATGTCGACGGATTGCTGAATCTGTCTCCGTCGACATTTGATGAACAAGCCAAGAAATGAAGCCCTTTTGATGGTTAGAGCTTTTTTCAGTCGATTTCAAATGTCTGTGGTGCCGTTTCCTGAGATTTGAGTTTTTCTCTCAATTCAATTGTCGTCGGCGCAAAGTCCTGCAAGACGACGACATTTAAACAGAGCCTTCTCTGGGCAGCTCAAATGTTGTTGTATCAAATCCCAAGAGTTCCAACAACATTTAAGCCATATCCACAGAACTAATACGCTTTCATAGTACGTCAAGACCCACTCCTCTATTTGTTTCTGCATTCCATGAATATTTGGGTCCAAATACAATTGAAGTGCAGCTGTGGCTGTTTTGAAGTTGTTGTTGACTCTGATAGGTTTGCCACAACAACTTCCAAGTAGAGCGTATGGCTGTGTGGATGTAGTCGTCGTGGCTGTAGTGTTTTGTGACGACTACTTCGTGGCTTTGGGTAAGAGGTTGTTGTGTGTGTTGGGGTTGAGGTTGAATTGCCCCTTGTGTCATCATCCTATGTTGTAGGGTGTAGAGCTGCAGAATTGATTTCAGAAGAAGAAGGCAATCAAATACTTAGCGCCTTCTTCTTCCAGCTAGGGGACTGTGTTCAGAAGTAGTTGAACACGCAAGACTAGGAATGTTCGTTTATCGTCAGCAGCAGGCTCTGAGGAATTAGAACGCTTAAGAGCCAAAAACGCAAGCATGAAAACAGGACTCAGAATGAGGTGTTCTGACTGTGGTTCTTGGAATATGTTTTCTATTTCATAGATTTTAAAGCATCTTTAAACCAACCCTCAAAAACTGCTGCAAGACCAGCATTAACGTAGTCATCTTTTTCAATCGCTTTCTTTTTTTCTCTCTTTGCTATTTCAGCAAGAAGTTCCAACACAAGTTTTTTAACCTCACTTTCACTTGACATTTTTTCCACTTTCATAAGAATATAATCTATCGGTATATAACTGCTTAATGTAAGAAATGCAAAAAACTTATAGCCGAACCGAAAGAATTAATAAGAATTGTAAAAACATGAAGAGGTGGTAATTTGAGACCAAGTTACATACTTATGCTCTTAGGAATTGTAGTCATGTTTTTCGGTGCTGGAGCTACTCTTGTTATTGTTCCGCTTTCAACCGTTGAAGTTGGACCCGTGAAGATTGGTGGAATTGACCCATTCTCAGCAGCTCTAATTGGTGTAGGTGCAATAATTTTCATTACTGGAGTAGGACTTTACTTGAAGAACAAGTAACTATAGAATAACCGTTTATTGCGTTTTTGTAATATTGGCAACCTAACCCCTAGAATCTTAATCGCACATCAGAGCCTCGAATTTTCTGTCTTAACTTCCTTTTGGACGGATGGTTGAGCTTCTAAGCTTTCGTATCGCATGAGCATGCGAGAGAACACGTTAAGGTTAATAACCAAAAACCAAGAAACATAATTCTGGTAACCAATAATGGCTGCAGACGCACTGAGAGAACGTCAAATGACCGAGAACGCGAAGGCACACATCTTTGTTTGCACAAACAAGACGGAGCCTGAATGTCTCAAGCGGATGCTATTTGGCACCAGCAAGTTATATGCAGATGATGTGTTATCGGTCAAATCTGGCGACCTT
>Ga0315268_10002898_pt1 | contig 19067 bp, 16 predicted proteins | sample C1_top_MG_FD_204535 | JGI IMG/M metagenome (GOLD analysis project Ga0315268, IMG submission 204535) | Sediment microbial communities from Yellowstone Lake, YNP, Wyoming, USA - C1_top | ecosystem: Environmental > Aquatic > Freshwater > Lake > Sediment | place: USA: Wyoming | collected 2017-08-01
CATCCGCTTATCTTGCGTGTACTCTATGATCGTCTTGTCGGACCTCTTCGTGCGTCTCCCATGAATTGCGTCCTCTCCACCCTTCCGGATCGTAAGGTTCGCAAACACTCCACATCTAGCCAGAATTTCCTGGATCTGCAGTGCGAGCTGATAGCTAGCGGTCGATGTCCTCCTCATCTTCGCCCCGTTGTGCCGGACATAAACGCTTCCGTCTCCCTTCCAGTAATAGGATATGAGAAGTCGCTGTTTGGAGGGGGGCAGTCTCATGATAGCTTTCGAAAGCCGCTTGGTACGTGCGCCCCTTCCGCAGTTTGTGACGCAAAGGCGAACGAGTTCTTTGGAGTAAGATGTCACACTGTAATATCTTCCCTCGGGCCTTGAGATGCTAGCCTTCCATCCCCGGCTCCTAATGAGTCCGACCAATTCGGTTGCCAGCTTCGCCTCTTTCTTCCCCTCTCCGAAGCTGAACCGAACCATCTCTATGCCGCCGAGAGCCTTGTTACTGGTCACCGAGCCTTCCGCCAGGTAGAGGCCAAGGATCTTCATGACGGCCTCGTCCAGACTTGGATCATCTTCTGTGTCGCTGGGAGCGACATAAACCAAGAAGTCCCCCGGCTCAAGCTCGTCCGCTCTAACGAATTCAGGTTCCGAAGAGACGAGCCTTCTCGTCGAAACCTCCTCCATCCAACCGTTCCTCGCCTTACGCCCGGCCAAGACGTCCCTTCGTCTCACACAGAGGACCGGATGCTCGCCTGTTAGGCGAAACGCGTTGCCGCTGGACTGCGGCACTATTTCCAACATGTCGCTCGAATGTATATGGACGTACGTCTTAGAAACAGCCCTGCGCTCACCGGCGTGCGAAACGACTTTGTCTTTCGCCATAATGGTTTCAATCTGTTGAAACGAGTCTCCCATGCTCACGAGTTCTCCTGCAGGGAGGCACCCTTCGACGTAATGTATGTCGCTGTAGGGTTCGGCTACGATGAGCGTCCTCTCGAACTGGCCCATGTTGGCTGCATTGATCCTGAAGTAGGCGTGCAGCGGCTGCTCCACCTTGACGCCCTCAGGGACGTAGATGAAGCTTCCTCCGCTCCAGACGGCGCTGTTGAGGGCCGCGAACGTGTTGTCGTTCGGCGGGACTACGGTGCCGAAGTACTTCTTGACGATTTCGGGGTGCTCCTTGATGGCCGTGTCTACGTCGGAGAAGATGACGCCTTGCTTCTCCAGGTCCTTCCTCATGTTATGGTAGACCACCTCGCTCTCGTACTGAGCACCTACTCCGGCCAGGAACTTGCGCTCAGCTTCAGGCACTCCCAACCTCTCGAACGTGTCCTTGACGGCTTGAGGGAGCGCCTCCCAGCTATCCACCTGCTTGTCGGTGGGCTTGATATAATAGCGAATGCTGTCGAAGTCGATCTTGGACAGATCGGCTCCCCAAGAGGGGATGGGCCTCTTCTTGAAGGTTTCGTAAGCGCGGACCCTAAGATCGGTCATCCATTCCGGCTCGCCTTTCATCTTGGATATCTGAACGACCTTCTCCACGTTAAGGCCCTTCTCTGACTTGTAGACGTAGTCCTCCGGTTCCTTGAAATCGTACTTGCTGTAGTCTACGTCGACCACGTCCTTCACGGTCATCCATAACACCGATAGGGTGAACTGGGCCAGTGCGTAGATATACCTTGTGGCGCTTTTGTTGTTCTACTGGGAAGGCGAACCGGGAGTCTCAGCCAGCCATCCGTACCCTTTCGCCTCCAGCTTCTTTGCCAGTTCCGGGCCACCCTCAGCCACTATCCTGCCTCCAGCCATCACATGGACAAAGTGAGGTTCTACGAACTGCAATATGCGTTGGTAATGGGTGATGAGCAGGAGGCCCAAGTGCGGGCCAATGAGCCTGTTGAGGGTTTCAGCGACGACCTTAACTGCGTCGATGTCCAAGCCTGAATCGATCTCGTCCAAGATGGCGACCTTGGGCTCGATGATGGCAAGCTGAAGGATCTCCGACCTCTTCTTCTCTCCGCCGGAAAGCCCCTCGTTCAGGTACCTGGAGATGAAGGCCTGATCCAAGCCAAGCAGGTCCAGCTTCTGTTGAAGCATCTTCCTGAAGGGTATGATCGGTGTGAGGGTCTTCACATCCTCCCTTCCTCCCTGCCTGACGGCGCTGTACGATGTCCTTAAGAAGTTGAAGAGCGTAATGCCTGAGACTTCCACCGGATACTGGAGTGCAAGGAAGAGTCCGGTCCGTGCCCTTTCTGTGGGAGTCATTGAAAGGAGGCTCGTTCCGTCGAGGCGAACGTCGCCCGTCACTACCTTGTACTTCGGATGCCCCATGATGGCATAGGACAGGGAGCTCTTGCCGGATCCGTTAGGGCCCATGAGGGCGTGAATCTCGCCTTGCTTTACCGTCATGGAGACCTCCTGAACGACGCGCTTGTCGCCGACCTGCACGCCGACCCTGTCTATTTCAAGAACGCTGGGCATCTGTAGACACCGACGAACCGATGTCTTTCGCCCGGCGGGACTCTTAAAAGATTTCCTTCGAATTATGAAATTTGTGCAACGTCAGGCACAGTATATTAGGGCGGAACGTTCATCCCATGCGTGATCGCTTTGAGGGATAGGTTAGCACTTTACATGCAGGATAAGCATTCCATAAGGGAGGAGATGACCTTTGGTCGTTACGCCGAAAGGAACGGCTTTGAAGCCGTGTGGTTCGCCGAATCGAGGCTGGTGAGAGACAGCATCGTGCCCATGGCGGCGGTGGCCGCCGTCACAAGCAGGATCAAGGTTGGAAGCGGTGTAGTCAACAACTGGACGAGGAACGTGGGCCTGATGGCCTCCACGTTCTCCACGCTGTACGACCTGGCACCAAAGAGGGTCCTGCTGGGCATAGGCGCATGGTGGGACCCCCTGGCGACTAAGGTGGGCATAAGCAGGGATAGGCCCTTGACGGCCATGAGAGAGTACGTCACAGTCTTGAAAGAGCTCTTCCGGCTCAAGGACGTCACCTTTGAAGGCCAAGTGGTCAAAGTCCATGACATAAGGATCGATATAGTGTATGGCGACAAAAGCGTCAGAGAGATACCGATCTATATCGGCGCGACGGGCATGCAGATGATGGAGCTAGCCGGCACGGTCGCCGATGGCGTGCTCTTGAACTACTTGGTGTCGCCCAAGTACAACAGGGAGGCTCTCAGGAGAATAGAGGCCGGAGCGAGGAAGGCGGGGAGAAGGCTGGAGGACATCGATAGGCCTCAGCTTGTAGTTTGCTCCATGGACATAGACGCCGACCGTGCGCTCGACAGCGCTCGCAGCTTGGTGACCATGTATCTAGGGCAACAGCCTCACATCGCAAAGGCAGCGGGTGTGAAGGAGAGCCTGGTTCAAGAAGTCACCCGAGCTTTGGGAGGCTGGCCAGCCAAGCCTGGCGGCCTTGAGAAAGCCAAGAGGCTGGTGGACGACAGATTGGTCGACTTGTTGACGGCATCCGGGACGCCCGAGGACTGTCGCAAGAAGGTTAAGCGGTACGTCGAGAGCGGTGCCACTTGTCCCATCCTTTATCCTCTCGGAGACGACGTCGAGTTGATGATCAGAGAAATGGCGAAGGGGTATTCCTGATTCTAATCGGCAGGTTAATATAGGTCCGCAAGGGGCGCCTACCCTACGAGTGCATAACGCATGAGTTTCGGACAACGCGGTGGAGACTACGGAGGCAGAAGGAGCTTCGGCTTCGGAGGCCCCCGAAACTTCGCCCCCAAGCCAGTGAAGGCTGGCGAGGAGTACGATGTGGAAATTACGGAGATTTCGAGGCGCGGCGATGGAATCGCCAAGATACAGGGATTCATCATCTTCGTTTCCGGCGCAAAGGCCGGTCAGAAGCTGAAGATCAAGATCACCAACGTTTCCAACAGGTACGCCACGGCGGAGATAGTTTCTACCTCAGAAAGCACACCTTCGCAGCCGGCGGAGGCTCCCGCATCAACGGGATCTGAGCCTGCCGGTCAGAATCCATAGACGGGTCACGTTAACGATAGATGCGGGAGGGAGCGAAAACTCCTCTCCACGGGTCTAAGCGGGACGTGAAACGACCACGGAAGGCGGAGAGGTTTTTTGGTTCCGCCGCCTCTTCATCAAGTAGCTCGAGCTATCCCATCTCATCTTGTCTTAGGTTACCTGATTGAACCCGCGTTGTTCTCTCTGAAGCTATCTGCCGCCCGAATTCGAGTTTCTCCTATTGGCTCATCGCCGCCAGGGCCTGTTCCTGCCTGACGAGTAGCGGCGTGAGCCGCCAGGTCTCATCGTTCGCACGGGGCGGCCACGAGGACGGTCACTTCTTCCGGGATGAAGGGCCCTTTCTTCGTCAGCTGGGCTCAGCGGCTTTATGACTGCCTTGGTGAGCTCCTGCACTCGTCCGAAGGTTGGGTAATCATCGAACGTCAAGAACGAGACGGATTTGCCTCCGCTGCCTGCCCTAGCCGTCCTCCCTACCCGGTGGAAGTAGATCAGAGGGTCGTCGGGGAAGTCATAGTTGACCACGAGCTGTATCCCCGGGACATCTATGCCACGGGCTGCTACGTCGGTGGCCACCAGCACGTCCACTCTACCAGTCCTGAAAGCGTCCATGGACCTGTCTCTCTGGTACTGCGACAGGTCGCCGTGGAGGGGGGCAACGTTGTAGAACCGCTTCTCCAGTTCTCGGGCGAGCCTGTGGGCCTTCTCCTTGGTCCGGCAGAAGACGAGGGCGCTCGAGGGGTTCTCCTGCTTCAGCAGGGCAGTAAGCTTGGTCAGCTTCTCGTACTCATCAACGATAGTATAGTACTGGTCCAGCTCCTCTACCGAGGGTTCGTCGGCGCTCACCAGTATCTTCTCCGGATGGCTCATGTATTTGGACGAGAGGCGTAGAACTTCTTCGGGCATAGTGGCGGAGAACAGGCTCATCTGCCTTCTCCCCGGGACGGCTTCTAAGATGTATTCCACGTCGTCGATGAAGCCCATGTCCAGCATCCTGTCTGCTTCGTCCAACACGACATAGCGAACGGCGTGCAGATCAAGGCGTCGACGGTCCAAGAGGTCGATGACTCGGCCGGGCGTGCCCACAACGACGTGAGCTCCCCTCGCCAGCGCCTCCAGCTGCACGTTGATGGATTGACCCCCATAGATCGTTACGACTTTCACGTCCGTGTACCTACCCATCTTCTTCAGCTCTTCGGAGATCTGCACGGCCAGCTCCCTTGTGGGAGCAAGGATAAGAGCCTGCACCCGGTCCACCCTCGTGTCGACCAGCTGCAGCAGAGGCAGCCCGAAGGCGGCAGTCTTCCCCGAACCCGTCTTGGCCTGCCCGATCACGTCCACGCCCCTCAATATAGGACCTATGGCCCTCTCTTGAATAGGGAAGGGCTCCCTGTACTCCATCTCGTGTAAACTGCGAACTAGACTCGCGTCCAATCCCAGTTCCTCAAACCGGCTCATCGTTCTTTTCACTTTGCTGCAAAAGCGTCGTAGAGCGTCAGATTGACCTGAATACTCGACATCGGCTATTGCGATAGTTTGAGGCTTGAGCGTGGCGTATTTAACTCTTTGCAGGCTATTCGGCTTTGTTCGTTGATAGACCTTATATCGGACCGATCACGATGGTCGATACTTATGCCAGTCTGCGATGTCTGTGGCAAGGTCGTAAAGGACATCCGTAAACACAAGGAAAGGGGCCGATGTGGCAAAAAGGGCTCCAAGAAGCAGGCGGCGCCCCTGCCGGGCGGTCCACAGGAAGTGCTTTCGAAGTACAGCCGGTTCGGGGGACGCTGAAGGCCTAGGCTCCATACATCAGGAATGAGAATGAGCGCCGTCACGGACGGCTGGCGCAGGAAGGACTTCGCGACTTGGGGTCTTCTTTGTAGCGATTGGAGGAGCAGGCCTCGGTGACTCCGATCCGGCTTGATTGGGCTGAGTATTGACCAGCACGGCTAGAGCGGTAGAAGAAAGAAAAACCGGTGCACGGGACGGCTACTTATTTTATTCCGGCCTTTGCAGCCCATCTTGCAATTATGAAGATGACTAACGCTATGACGACGAAGTTGACCACGGCGGCTATGAAATGGCCGTAAGTAAACGTCATGCCGTTCCCTATATCGAGCGTGAACTTGGCCGTCTGCCAATCTCCCTTCGGCAGGAACGCACCGGCGATGGGCATGATTATGTCTGCAACCAGAGCGCTCACTATGTTTCCGATGAGTCCACCCATGATGAATGCTATGGCTATGGCCAGAAGGTTCCCGGTCTTGATGAACGCCATAAATTCGTTGAAGAAACCCTTCGGAGGCGGCGGAGTTGGCGGCGCCGGCTTGGGAGTCATAAGGGCCGTAATCTTCTTGAGCTCGTCCAGCATTTCCAGTTCTACGGACATATACAAACAACCCTCAATTATGATGCGCTGTCGGCTCGCCTAATAATATTGTCGCGTCTAGATGAGCAGCTAATGCAAAACGCATGAATCGAGGTCGTGGCAGTCAACTTTAACGTAACAAATGAACAGGATGGAGATCTTGAATGATACCGTGAGGGTGGGTATCATAGTTTCTGTCATCCTGCTCGCCTCAGTCATCTCGGCCCTGAGCGAGCTCGTCGTTGCGGCCTTTCGGGGGCTGGCGACAGGCAGCGGCAGTCCCCTAAATGCCTTCCTCAAATGCCTTCCTCGTATCAATCTTCATCTAAGGTGCCAGCTTGACCTTCTTGAGTGGCGCGCTGGGTGTGGGCTTCGCAGAGTACAACATAGCTACATCCAGCAGGGCGTGAGCAGCCATTCTTGGTCCGTATATGCATCCGGGGTGAAAGGCCAAGTTCAGCAATTCGGGATAAGATAGATGAGCTGGGGTGCCATTATGGCGATCGCCGGGCTCACGTTTGTAGCCGTCGGAGTGGTTTCATACGTTCCTTATTTGCTGGACTGAACTGTTACTAGCCCCCTTCCCATGAGCTTCAGCCGTATCACAGCCTAGCTTCCAAGTAGGCCTTTAGCGCGATGGCGTTGTTGCGCCGCTCGTCCTTCGAGGCGAAGACCAACGTGATCACGCCTTCCTCTGCCGCCTTCAGCAAGGGACGCCATGAATCAGGCTTACAGTCAAGCTCTCGATAGTAACGAATCTTGAACTCCTCCCACTTTCTGGGGTCGTGTTTGAACCAGTTCCTGAGGGCCTCGGATGGCGCTACGTCCTTGAGCCAATCCTCCACGTTGAGGTCGGCTTTCTTTAAGCCTCTGGGCCACAGGCCATCCACCAGGAACCTTCGTCCATCCTCGAAAGACGGTAGCTGGTACGCACGTTTAACGTTAATTCTTGCCATTCCGGCACCGGCGCCTCCGTATTGCAACACCGTCTGTCCAGCCTTGGTTCCCCTTAAGTATGTTTGAAGATTCGAAGCCGGCGGTGCTTTAGGCGCTTGATGAAACGGCTATTTTGAAAACCCGATTCAAGGCGACGGTGAATAACCATGCTCTTGGACCTGCCATCGCTGAAGATGCAGCGGCCGCGACGGAAGTTAAGTTGTACGTCCCGTGGGAAAATGAACGAACTCTCTAGTCTTTCTGGGATTGCGGCTGCGGACGTCAGATGCTCGTCTCTCTGTGTCGACCTTCGTGCGCCGCAGGGTCGGCGTCGATAGGATCGAGGCGCGCGCCCGAAGCCCCTACCCGGGCACAACTGTCGCTCCCGTCGCACCACGATGCTTTCGTTTTTCCTGCGTCCTACAAGTCCGCGAAGCTTCCTCGTACGAACAATTGCTTGGCGCCCGTCTTTTCGAAGCGTGCGTTCGAAGGTACTTGCGGCAGCGCGCGCCAACATATGAGCGTCACTGTTGCGCATTTTTCACCCTACCATAGGCTGTCCGCCACGGCGTCTAATCGAAACTATCCGATCGCCCACGGAGGAGGACCGGATGACGCTAATGGCGAAGACTTCAAATGAGAGGGACTGGCCTTCATTGCAGGCGAAGGTGGAAGAGGGGACTAGGAGCTGAGGCGATACGATGGAAACGCTACCTAAGCCGAAGGGAAGTGACCCACGGACTTGCGGACAGGAGCGATGAAGTCCTTCACCATCGGGACTGTTGCAGGGGCGGTGGCCCTGTCCGTGTCCTACGTCCAGAGGGCCTTCGTCGGCGGACCCTTTCTCCCGGAGTTGGCGTCACAGACGCTCTTTTCTTTGACACCTGGGCAGGTGGAATCGGGGGCAGTGGGAGCTCTGGGTGAGCTGGCGAAGTTCACCGCCTACGCCTTGGCCATCTTGATGAGCTTGGCCATGTATGGGTTACTGGCAAGCGTGGTCTTCGAAGCGAGGACGAACCGTTCGTGGAAACAACGTTGGAAGGTGGGCGTCTCGTCAGCAGCCATCGCTTACGTCACCTTCCTTGCATTCGGCGCCGTCCTTTTGTATCTGACGGAGGTCTACGCTCAACCGACTTCTCCGGCGAGCTTGACTTTATACATGCTCGCTCCAAACATAGTGTACGGTGCGCTTTTGGCCTGGGCGGCTCGTCCGATCGTTCCTACACAGCCCAGAGAAGAAGGCCTGCTGATAGAGCCGAAAGGCTTCGGACGAAGGAGGTTCTTGATCAAGGCTGGAGCCTCCGCCGCCGTGGCGGCCGTCGTGTTATATTTCGGAGTCGGACTCCTCTTCAAGGGAGAAGGCAGCTCGCCAACCGACTTGGCCACCTTCTACGCAAACGAGGTTACGCACACCGACCAATTCTTCAGAGTGGACGTCGACATACTTGCGCCCTCAATAGACTCGTCAACTTGGAAGCTTGCTGTGAGGGGGCTCGTAAAGAGCCCAATGAGCTTGTCCTATGACCAGCTTAGGGCCCTGCCCCAAGTGGAGGAGTTCGCCACACTTGAATGTGTGAGTAATGGCGTAGGCGGGGACTTGATAAGCACCGCGCTGTGGCGTGGGGCGCGCCTAAGGGACGTCCTGCAGCTCGTCAGCCCAGCCAAGAACGCTAGCTACGTCGTCTTCAGATGTCAAGACGGCTACGACGTAGGCATACCGCTAGATAAAGCCACGTCAGATGGGACAATCCTCGCTTACGAAATGAACGGCTCGGGGCTCCCCGTCAACCACGGTTACCCGCTCAGAGCCATCGTTCCGGGGTACTATGGCATGATGAACGCCAAGTGGGTGACGGAAATCGAGCTGGTAGACCATGAATACTTGGGCTTTTGGCAGAGGGCAGGGTGGAGCAACGAGGCGGAATATCAGACGGGGTCCGCGATAGTCAACTTGGGAGACGGCAGGATAGGGCCCTCGAGGTTCAATGTGGAGGCCGCTCAGAAGGTGCCTCTAGGGAGCGAGTTTCCTATCGCTGGAATGGCCTTTGCAGGCGACAGGGGCATATCCAAGGTCGAAGTGAGCACGGACGGCGGCAGCAATTGGACGCCTGCCAGCCTAAAGGACCCTCTCTCCGGCTATACGTGGGTCCTTTGGGAGGCAGGCTGGAACCCTCCGGCTGATGGTCAATACCGCATAGCAGTAAGGGCCACGGATAAGCGTGGCAGGATTCAGACAGCACAGTTCAGCGGCGCATTTCCCAGCGGCGCCACAGGCTACCACATCGTTGACGTCAAAGTAGTTTCTAGCATGTCATGATCAGTCGTAAGCCAAGCAGAGGCGACCACGCTTTTGGTGCTCCGACCGATAGCGGTCCGCAGATAAGATGATGCGGGGGGTGGGATTCGAACCCACGAACCACTACTGGATAGGCGCCTCAGGCCTACGCCTTTGACCAGGCTGGGCGACCCCCGCGCCGTTGAAATGCCCAGCGACTGTAGATTAAAGCTTTTTCTGGAAGGGACTTGCCAAGAGGGCCTGAGCGCGCTCTGAACTGGATAGCTAGGAGGATGATATACATCGCCGTGATCCTAGCTATGATAATAGCGTTGATGTATGGTGTGTTCCACATCTATGGGCCATAGTTGCCTTCAGACAATTCCTTCTGATCCTCTTCAACATGCCTTGAAGTAACTGTCTGAAAAGCCTGAATGGAGCCGGCGGAGGGGTTTGAACCCTCGATCCCGTGCTTACGAGGCACGTGCTTTACCGCTAAGCCACGCCGGCACTCAGCTAGCTACAGGGAGGGGAGGCGCCGTTTCTTAAATCCTCTTATATGGTGACTGCTCGACAAATGAAGCCCGTTTCTGACGACGAATGAGCTCACTCTTAAAAGAGTTGAGCGCTAACCATATGAAAGGGAAGGCCCTTTGGTGCTCGAATCGGTGTCTGGGCTGAGGGGCGTCTACGGGCACGACTTGACCCTGCACTATGCTCGCAAGTGGGCCTTCAGGTTTGGAAGCTATGTTGGGCCCGGCCGGGTGGCGATTGGGCGAGATACCAGGCCATCGTCTCAGGCCCTGCTTGAGGCGGCGGAGGCGGGCCTCAAGGCCAGTGGATGCAGGGTGCAGTCATTGGGGGTGGTTACGACGCCCGAAATGTTCCGGTACGTCAGGGTGGAAGACATCGAGGGAGCGGTCGTGGTGACGGCCTCCCACAATCCGCCGGAATGGAACGGCCTGAAGTTCGTAGTTAGAGGAGGCCGAGGGCTTTACGAAGAGGAACTGGCTTCTCTCAGGGAGATCGGTGGGAGCAGCAAGAAAGGGTCGTCGATGCGGCCGAAGAAGCCAACCTACTATGAGGACATACTTAGAGAAGTGGGGGAGGGTTCAGGTTCAGGGACAGCCATCGTCGTCGACCTCGGGGGAGGAAGCGGGTGCAAAGGCGTAGTGCAGCTTTTTCGCAGGCTCGGCGCCGACGTGCGCGCCATTAACTACACGCCAGGCGTCTTCGGCAGGATGCTGGACCCCACAGAAGACCCTCTGGAGGATCTCGGGAAGGTCATCACGAAGGGAAATTACGACGTGGGGTTTGCGTTCGACGGCGATGCTGACCGCTTGGCAATAGTCGATGCATCGGGAAGCAAGTTGCCGGCCGACTCCGTCTTGGCGCTGATGGTCCTGTTAGAGGGAAGGGAGGGAGGGAGCCTGACGATGAGCGTCGATACGTCATCCGCGGTGGCCGATTTGGCCAGCCGTCGTGGATCCGAGGTGATCTTGGCCCCTGTAGGGGAGGCCAACGTCGTGAAGGCGATGATACGCTCGAAGTCATACCTGGGGGGCGAGGGGAGCAGCGGAGGGGTCATCTTCCCGCATTTCAGTTACTGCAGAGACGGCCTGCTGGCTGCGGCCATTCTGACCAAGGCGCTCAAGAACAGACAGCTCAAGGAGCTGTTGGATGAGATCCCCCCAAGGTGCGTCCTGAGGGTCAAGCTACCGCTCAGCCGGGTTGCGGCAGCCAAGGCCCTCAATGGGCTGGTGCGCCGACATCCAGACGCGGTGACGCTGGACGGCGTCAGGCTGAACGTGCGTAGGGGCTGGATGCTTTTCAGAGCCTCCAGGACGGAAGAGGCGATACGGATATCGGTGGAAGGAGACAACCGCAAGCAGGCGGAGGGACTTCTAGAAGAAGCCAAAGCCATGCTGGAAGACGCTTTAAGGCAGGGCATGTGAAGTTGAACGAGATAGAAATCATAGAGAAGTTCAGGTCCGCCTTCCAGCTTCAGCGTAAGGACCTTTCTGACGACGTGGCGTTCTTGGGGGAATGGAAGGGGACGACGGTTCTGAAGGCCGACATGTTCGTCCAAGGGACGGACATGCCTCCTGGAATGACTCTGAGACAAGCATCAAGGAAGGCCGTGGTGGCCTGCCTTTCGGACTTGGCCTGCAAAGGAGCAGAGCCCATCGGTTTCGTCGTTTCTTTGGCTCTGCCTAGGAAGCTTGCTACGGCGAAGGACGTCAAGCTCCTGGTGGCGGGGGTGAAGGACGCCAGCGACGAATTCGGCGTCCCCCTCGTGGGAGGAGACGTGAACGAATCGGAAGAGCTCGTCATCGATTGCGCCATGATGGGCAGGGTGGTTCGTCAAGTGACCAGGGGTGGAGCCGCCCCGGGCGACCTTCTGGTCACCACCGGGCCGTTCGGATACTCTTCTTTGGGCCTAAAACACCTTCTTCATGGGTCCTCCATACCTACTGCTCTCAAGAAGAAGGCGTTGGAATGCGTGCTCAGGCCCCGGCCGCGCCCTCGTCTTTGCAAGGAGCTCATTGACGCCGACTGCGTCGACGCCTCCATGGATTCCAGCGACGGCTTGGCCATTACTCTGAACGAAATGGCGCTGCAGAGCGATAAGAAGTTGGTGGTCACGTCTCTGCCCGCAGACCGGAGCTTCATGGAGAACTGCCGCTCTTGGACGTTGAACCCTCTCGAATTGGTGATGTACGGCGGCGAAGAGTATGAAGCCGTGTTATCCATCCCAAGGGCCAAGTGGCAAGAGGCCAAGCGAATCGCGGCTCGGTTGAACGAGGCGCTATATTCCTTCGGTTTTGTTGCGGAAGGCGAACATGAAGTCGTATACAGGCCGACTCCGGGGGCAAAGTCAAGTAGAATTGACCCCAGAGGATGGATTCATTTGCAATGAGACGCGAAACGCTTTTATTTGAGACATGAGATGAGGTACTGCGAGGAATCTCATATGCCGTATACGAAAGGACAGACTTGGGGAGCCTTGAAGAAGGCCTGGAAGGCTTACAAAATAGCTAAGGTTCAGAACGACAAAGAGAAGATGAAGGAATACGCCAACAGGATCAGAACCCTACAGGGAGAACTAGGAGTTCCTCAGGCCAAGTTTCCCGAGCTCGGATTAAGCTAGATCTAATCACTTTTTTCCTACTTTTTTTATGGCTTCCTTGGTTACCCTTAGGTATTTCCGGTACAGCTCCTCGGCCCGATCCTCTCTTCTAGATTCGGAAAAGACCCTGATCAGGGGCTCGGTTCCACTGGGCCTTACTATGACCCAAGAGCCATCATCATAAATGACCCTCACGCCGTCAGTCTCATCGGTCTCTGCGTCAGCCTCTTCTTTGACCGCGACTAGGACAGCGGCCTTGGCTTCTTCGGGGCACTTCAGTTTCCCCTTGCGTTGATGGAAGAGAGGCAGCCTTCTTATCGCTGCTGAGAGGGAAATCTGCCACTTAGCCAGAGCCTCCAGCATGAGTGCCGTCGTCATGGCGCCGTCTCTGACGGGCTGATGAGGAAGGTAGAAGAAGCCGCCGTTCTCTTCGAGACCCACTACGGCCCCTTCTTCTAGCATCTTCTCCGTGACGTCAACGCTGCCGACCCTTATCTTGAATAAGCGCCCGCCGTTCCTCTTGACGACATAGTCGACCACGTTGGACGTAGCCACTGTGGTGACGACCGTGTCTCCGCGGCCGGACGATAAGACATAGTCGACGAGGAGAGCCCCGGATCTGTCGCCCGTATGGACCGTCCCCTTTTCGTCGCAGAACAGCACCCTATCGCCGTCACCATCGTAGGCTACACCCAAATCTGCCTTCTCGTGCTTGACCTTTTCCATGAGCGCGGTAAGCTTTTCGGCGACCGGCTCGGAGCCCCGTCCGGGGAACTTGCCGTCCACTTCACAGAAGACGCGAGCCACTTTACAGCCCAACTTCTCGAGAAGATGAGGGGCTGAGACGGTTTGAGCCCCGTTCCCCGCGTCCACTACCACCTTGAAGTTTGAAGCGCTGACGGCTGCGACGTCGACTTTGGCCAGTATGCTATTGATGTAATCGGCTATTACGCCCTCTGCCCTGTGCGCCGTTCCGAGCGAAACGCCGGAGCGCCCGCCGTTGCGCTCAACCAGTGACTCGATTTCCCCTTCGACAGACCTTGGGACCTCCACGCCGTTGGCGCCCATGACCTTGATTCCGTTGAACTCTGGGGGATTGTGGGAGGCCGTGACCACTATTCCGCCATCGAAGTCCCCCTTTCCTATAAACAGCTGGATGGCGGGGGTGGGGGCCAGTCCGACCAAGTAGGCGTCGGAGCCTGTAGATGTGATGGCGTCGACCAGCACCTGAGCCAAGTGGGGGCTGCTGATTCGGCCGTCGTAGCCTATCACAATTTTCTTCCCGAGCCTGAGCGCCACGGCCCTGCCCACTCTCGTCACCAAGTCGTCCGTGAGGTCCCGGCCGGGAACTCCCCTTATGCCGTTGGTACCAAAGAGCTTCCCCATGGCACCAACCTTAACACGCTAATGGTTCATAAGCCTAGCAACCTACACAGTTATAACGCTCGGACGGTAGAAAGGCTTTTTACATGAACCTAAAGTACCCGTTTTTGAAGGACCCGTAGCTCAGCTTGGATCAGAGCGCCGCCCCTCTAAGGCGGAAGCCGTGGGTTCGAATCCCACCGGGCCCGCTTTTTCCAAGCGCCGGGTCCGGCGTCTTATTGGTCCCAAAGAGGTTGCCTAACACGCCTGAGAGGAATCAAAGGCGTTGTGGTTAACTGCACAACGACATTACGAACATTGTAGCGTGACCAACTAAGCCGGCCCAAAAGAGATGGAGGATGAAATCGACAAGCTGGCAGACAAGCTTTACTCTTTGCGGGATTACCCCAAACGAACCAGAGGCAGACAAAGACAGCTCTTTGAGTTCTGTAAGAAGGCAGAGCAGAAGAGGAAGCAGACCCGGAATAGAGGCGCCACAGGAAAACTACTTCGACTAATGACCTACGCCAGACCAGCAACAAGAACACGGAGACAGGAATTTCCAAGTAACTTCTTCGAGGTTCCACTGGGTCCCTTGTAAGTGATGACCCGTTCAGGGCTTTGCCTCCCTTTCGAAAGTCAACGATTCCAAAGCCACCCTCTTTTCGAATGTTCGCTTGATACTTCACCTCGACCGGCAGGTATCGGGTCAAGTGTTTAGCCAAAGTCAAGCTCGCGTTTTTTCTTGCTCGCGAAAGAACAGGGTAGCATGGTCCAACCGAGGCGAAGGCGAATGGCAAGAGAGTAGCCTTACGAGGTGATTCGCTACGACGCTCTCGGTCAGCTTCTCGACATTCTCAGCTTCACTGAGGTAATTGACAGTTTCCTCTTATGGTTCAACGGCCAAGGACCAAGACCTCAGAGCGTGGCACATGAACGGATCTTCGAAGTTTTCTTCTTCCTCCCCCCTGTAAATAGGAAAGTCCCTGCTCCGGCCTAATCTGCAAATTCCGGCCAAAACGAAGTTATCCTTCAGATATTCCAGGTACGAAGAGACGGTATTGTGTGACGATATCTCTGTATCTTCCTGCAGGCTACGCGTCTTGCTTACATCGAAAGCAGGAAAATCCCGATCTCCGCGAATAGGTTCGGAAACACCCGCACTTCCTTCTCCTTCGTTATGAAAGAGGTTCCCTCGATCGTGAAGCCTCTCTTCGCACAATACTCGATGAAGTCCGAGATGCTGAGGAAGTGGAGATTTGGCGTATCGTACCATTCGTATGGGAGGGCGCGCGTCACGGGGACCTTTCCTCCAAGAAGCATCTGGAGCCTCGCGGCATAATATGCAAAATTGGGGAAGCTCACGATGCACTTCTTGCCCACTCTCAAGGCTTCCCTCAAGACAAAATCCGGCCTTCTGACTTGCTGGAAGCTCTGATTCAAGATCACATAGTCGAACGACTTGTCCGGATACTCCGCCAGGCCGGTATCTATGTCTTCCTGGAAGACGCTCAGGCCGCTGGCGACGCACTTCGATATCGCCCGTTCGTCGATTTCTATTCCTTGGCCGCGAACCTGCTTCTGCTGGGCAAGGATGGACAGCAGTTCGCCTTCCCCACAGCCAAGGTCCAAGACGGACGAGCGCCCTTCGACCCACTGGAGGATGACTCTGTGGTCCGGTCGGATGGGCCTTTGTTCGTCCTTCAAACAGGGGCCTCCTGCCCGTCGTGCACCGTTTCAAGGAAATGCCTGAGCAAGCGCGTTTCATCTTCGACCTCAAGAAGAAATGCGTCGTGTCCGTAGGTGGAATTGATCTCGCAATAGGTTGTATCCACGCCAGCCAGCTTGCAGGCCTTGACGATCTCCCGTGACTGATACGACGGATACAGCCAATCCGACTTAAATGCCAGGACGAGCACCTTTGCCTTAAGCCCTCTGAAGATCTCACCGATGGCCTTCCCATCCGTGATGTTGAAGTGATCGATCGCCTTTGTCAGGTACAAATAGGAATTGGCGTCGAACCTTCGCACGAAGTTGTCCCCCCTATGTCTGAGATATCCTTCAACCTCAAAATCGGCACTGAACTTGAATGGCTGCCTGTTGGCCACAAGACGTCTTCCGAACTTTTCCTCCATAGACACGTCGCTCATGTAGGTTATGTGCCCCACCATCCTGGCCAAGGAAAGCCCTTTGGCGGGCAGTGAACGACCATAGTAGTTGCCGTCCCTCCAATCGGGGTCCGCCATGATGGCCTGCCGGCCGACCTCGTTGAAGGCGATTTGTTGAGGCGTATGCTTCAAAGCCGTCGATATGGGAATAGCGGATCGCACTCGTTCGGGGTACGAAACCATCCACTGGAGAACCTGCATTCCTCCCATGGATCCTCCTACAACAGCCAGTAATTTCTCGATTCCCAAATGGTCTATCAATCGGAGCTGGGCAGTCACCATGTCCTTCACGGTGATCAACGGGAAGCGAAGGCCGTAAGGTCTGCCCGTCCTCACATCGATGGAAGACGGGCCTGTGGAACCTCTACATCCACCTATCACGTTGGAGCAGATTACGAAATACTTCTTCGTATCCAGTCCCTTGCCCGGCCCCACCATTGCGTCCCACCAACCAGGGTTCCTGTCCCCTTCGTGGAATCCTGCAACGTGGGCGTCCCCGGAAAGGGCATGAAGGACCAATATCGCGTTCGACTTGCGCTCGTTCAGCTCTCCATACGTCTCGTAGGCCAAAGTTACGGGCCCGAGCCTTTCACCACATTCGAGAGCGAATTCGCCTGGCGGGCTCGCAAACGTGAAGTGCTTGGTCTCTACGCTGCCCGCGCTTCCCCTTTCTTCACTCATGTTCTGGCCCCCGTCAAATGATCTAGCGCGCAAGGGCCGGCCCGAAGTGCGGTTTACAAAGGGACGTTCTCATGACCCTACCTCACTTGGCCGCAGCTCGAAGGGCCTGATCTATGTCCTCCCTGATATCCTCAAAGTCTTCGATGCCGATGGAGAGACGGATGTAGTCCTCCGTTACGCCGGTTTGCGCCTGTTCCTCCCGTGTCAACTGTTGATGTGTAGTTGACGCCGGATGAATCACCAGGCTTTTGGTATCTCCAATGTTGGCGAGATGAGAGAGCAGCTTCACGGAGCCTATGAACTTCTTGCCTGCCTCTAGGCCCCCTTTTATCCCAAATCCAACGATCCCTCCGAAGTTGCCCTTCAGATACTTAACCGCCAGCCTGTGGCTAGGATGCCCCTTCAACCCAGGATAGTTTACCCACTTGACCAGTGGGTGTGTCTCCAAGAACCTGGCGATCCTCAGAGCGTTCTCGGAATGTTTCCTTTGTCTTAAAGGCAAAGTCTCCAGACCCTGGAGAAAGAGGAAGGCATTGAAGGGACTAAGAGGCGCCCCCAAGTCTCTAAGTAGCTGCACCCTAACCTTGGTGACGAAGGCCACGTTTCCCACACCGGGGAGATTTCCGAAGGCTTCCCAATACTTGATTCCATGGTAGCTGGGGTCAGGCTCAGTGAACTCGTCGAACTTGCCATTGCTCCAGTCGAACTTGCCCGAGTCGACGATCACTCCGCCGATAGACGTCCCATGTCCGCCGATGTACTTCGTTGCTGAAGCAACCACTATGTCGGCCCCAAAGTCGATGGGCCTTACCAATCCCACGCCGATGGTGTTGTCGACGACGAAAGGAATGCCGACCTCGTGCGCTATCCCTGCGATCCCCTCGAAATCCGGCACATCGAGCTTTGGGTTGCCGATCGTCTCGGCGTACAACGCCTTGGTTTTCTTGGTGATCGCCTTCCTGAACTCATCCAAGTTCCCCGAATCGACGAACTTCACCTTTCTTCCTAGTTTTGGAAACGTGTAATGAAAGAGTTCATATGTGCCTCCATAGAGATTGTTGGCCGACACGATCTCATCACCAGGTTTGGTTATCGCCAACAACGCCAGCGTCTCAGCCGCCTGGCCGGATGCGACCGCCAACGCGCCGGTGCCTCCTTCGATGGCGGCCATCCTCCTTTCAAGGACATCGGTCGTTGGGTTCATCATCCTAGTGTAGATGTTGCCGAACTCCTTCAAGGCAAATAGATTTGCGGCGTGTTCGACGCTCTTGAAGACGTATGACGTCGTCTGATATATGGGAACAGCTCTCGCTCTGGTTGTTGGGTCGCAGTCTTCTTGGCCGGCGTGCACCGCCGTTGTATCCAGTCCTTTCTTCAATATCTTCAATCAGCTCCTCCATCACAGGTTTTACCTGCTTCAGATAATGTATTATATTTAAGTATAACTGTGTTATGAAGATTAATTTATGTAATAATATAATATTATCCTTATTCCTTTGAACGCGCCCCGTCCAGGTGGGCATTGGCTCGCGCTCAACTGTCCCAACGTTCAGGCGAGGCGGGCATTGACAGCCCGCTAACTCTTTCTGGGTGTGGCGAGCGACTTGGCCGGGGTCCGTGTGCGACTTTCGAAAGAGGAACAGAAAGCGCGATCTAGATATCGCTCCCAATGAGGCTGCACGTGCCCGTCTACAGATCTGACTCAGAATAGCCCACCACAATAAGGATTGAGAGCTCATTCAGGTTCACACTTGCATCCACCTTTCGCAGTCGTCCTTACAGCAATGCATACGGCATGGTCTATCCAAGTCTAGCTGGCAATCAATCTGATACAGTCGGAGCTGCCTTAACCCTTGAAACCTAGAAGGGGCAAAGCGAAGGCAATCACGATCAGCGTTACGCCATCGTCCCCCAAGACGCCGATCCATAGCGGAATGAACCCAAGAGCGCCGAGGATTATCAAGACGGACTTCAGCAGCAAGGCGATTCCTACGTTTATCTTCAACCTTGCTACCACTTTTCTCCCTAGCTTCAGAAGATATGGAACCATCCTTAGGTCCGAACCCATCAACGCCACGTCAGCCACATCGATGGCTATGTCATTGCCAGCCGTACCTATGGCCACCCCTACGTTGGCCG
>Ga0315268_10002899_pt1 | contig 19067 bp, 11 predicted proteins | sample C1_top_MG_FD_204535 | JGI IMG/M metagenome (GOLD analysis project Ga0315268, IMG submission 204535) | Sediment microbial communities from Yellowstone Lake, YNP, Wyoming, USA - C1_top | ecosystem: Environmental > Aquatic > Freshwater > Lake > Sediment | place: USA: Wyoming | collected 2017-08-01
TCCCGATGTAGACCAGCATCGCAATCAGCGCGTACAACAGGGCCAGCAGGCCGTCGGTGCGCAGCTCCTTGCTGACGTTGCTGTCGACGTACTCGGTGCGGCGGTTGTCGACCCCGCACTTCTCCGGATCGGCCGCCAGATCGCAGCCCGCGCCTTTGCCCAGGTCCTTGACCATGGCAGCGATGATGCGGTCGGAGACGCCCTTGAAATAGACCAGCGCCTCGACCCGGCCATTGCGCGGCATGCCCATTATGATCGAGTCGCGCAGGCGCAGCTCGACGCCGACGCTCTTGAAGAAATCGACGACCCGGCCCTTGATCTCGGCTGCCTGCAACTCCTCACTCAGGCCGGCCGGTAGACTGGCTGGCGCGCTGGCGGGTGCGCTCGCTGCCTCGATGGCCGGCACGCTGGTCCCGCTGCCGGGACTTCCAAGGGTCGTCGGCGCCGGAGCCAGCGCAAAGTCCATCGACACCCGGTCGCCCTCGGTCGGCTCGAACGCGAAGCTGCGCAGCTTGTCCGCGCCAAAGTGCTTGATCGCCTGGTCGCGCAGCTGTGCCACGCGGACCTCGTCAAGCGAGGTGAAGCGCTCAATTCGCACCAGGTACTCGTGCGAGGACGGATCGCCGTATGGCTGCACCTCGTTCTTGTCGAACCCGATCGAGTCCAGCGTCTTGCGGATGTCGTGGGTGGTGACATCCTTGCTGAAGCGGATCTGCAGCTCGGTGCCGCCGGCGAAGTCGATGCCCCAGTTGAAGCCGCGCACGGCCATGCCGACATACGCCAGCAGGACCACGACCACGGACATCAGGCCCCAGAACTTCATGGAGCCGACGAAATCGATGTTGGTGCCTGGCTTGATCCATTGCATGGCGAACTCCTCAGATGCTCAGCGACTCGACGTTGGGCCGGTTGGCCGCCCAGTCGAAGAAGATGCGCGTGACAAAGATGGCGGTGAACATCGAGACGATCAGGCCGATCATCAGGGTGGTGGCGAAGTTCTGCACCGGACCCGAGCCGTACTGCCACATGATGAGCGCGGCGATGATGGTGGTGACGTTGGAATCGAAGATGGTCCAGAATGCCTTGCCGTAGCCGGTCTCGACCGCGGCGCGCGGCGTCTTGCCCAGCCGCAGCTCCTCGCGGATGCGTTCGTTGATCAGCACGTTGGCGTCGACCGCCATGCCCAGCGTTAGCACGAAGCCGGCGATGCCGGGCAAGGTCAGTGTGGCGTCCATGGCGGACATGATGGCCAGCAGGAAGAAGGCGTTGAGAACCAGCGCGAAGTCGGCGTAGAACCCCGACCCCTTGTAGTACATGACCATGAACAGGAAGACGAGCAGGACGCCGACCAGCACGGCGACCTTGCCGGCCTGGATCGAGTCAACGCCGAGCGACGGACCGACCGAGCGCTCCTCGCGGATGGTGACCGGGGCCGGCAGCGCGCCCGACTTGAGCACCAGCGCCAGGTTCTTGGCGTCGGTCAGGATCTCCTGCTGCGACTTCATGCCGCCGAGCGTGATCTGGGCGCGGCCGCCGCCGATCTTCTGCTGGATCACCGGCGCCGAGTCGACCAAGTCCTCGAGCACGATCGCCATCCGGTTGCCGACGTTGCGGCCGGTGGCGTCCTCGAACATCAGACCACCCTGGGCATTGAACTCGAGCGCCACGTAGGGCTGCGGCTTCTCGGCGCTGCCCGGCGCCACCCGCGCGTCAGTCAGGTAGTCGCCGGTCAACTCGATGCGGCGGTGCAGCAGGTAGGTGCGGTACCACTTCTCGCCCTTCTTGAATTCCTGGCCGTACTTGACGACGAGATCCTGCGGAATCTTGCCTTGCAGGAATTCGCGCAGGGGCTCCATCTCCTTGGCCTCGACAAAAACGTCGCGGCCGGCCGAGCCGTCAGGCCGGCGGTAGGTCGAGCGCACCAGGCTGATGCCCTCGGGCAGATCCTTGAGCTCCTCGATCGTCTTGTTGTCGTCGGCGCACATCTGGAACTCGAGCTGGGCGGTACGGCCGAGCAGCGCCTTGGCCTCGTCCGGATCGCCGTAGCCGGGCAGCTGCACCTGGATGCCGTCCTCGCCGCGCTTGTTGATGCTGGGCTCGGCCACGCCCATCTTGTCGACGCGGTTGCGGATGGTCTTGATCGCCTGGTCGACCGAGTCGGTCTTGACCCGCTTGACGAACTCGTTGGAGATCTTGAGCACCATCTTGGCGTCGTCGCGGTTGACCACTTCCAACTCGAAGTAATTCTTCAAAAGGTCGTTCTCGAACTGCTTGCGCGCGTCCGGGCTGGCAAACACCACCTCGACCTGGTCGCGCGCCCCCTCCTCCAGCCGCATGACCGAGGTGTAGCCAACCTTCTTCTCGTCGAGATCCGCGCGCAGCCGGTCCGACAGACGCTCCGCCTTGTCCGAGATCGCCTTCTTCAGGTCGACGCCCAGTACCAGGTGAATGCCGCCCTGCAGGTCAAGGCCGGGCACGATGTGCGACGGCGGCGACCAGCTCGGTAGCAGCTTCTGGAAGTTGGCGCGCGACTTCTTGGCTGCCACGACCTGGTCTGGTGGCAGCGTGATGTACCGATAGGATGGGTACAGGTAGTAGCTGGCAAGCAGACACAGCCCCAGCAGGAACAGGATGCGCCACAAATAGCCTTGCTTCATGGTCGACCTCGAATCGGATCAGATCGCAGCGCGCAACCGCGCTATTTTTTTTCGGACTTGTCGGCGTCGTCCTTCTTGTCGGACTTGTCGGATTTTTCGCCCTTGTCGGGCTCGCCTGGCCGCGGTGCATCGCCGACCACAGCGTTGCGCAGCACCTTGACCCGCACCTTGTCGGCGATCTCAAGCACCACCATCTTCTCCTCGACCGCGTACACCTTGCCAAGGATGCCGGCCTGGAGCACCACCTCGTCGCCCTTCTTCAGCTGGGCCAGAAACTCCTGGTGGCGCTTTTGCTGCTTCTGCTGCGGCCGCAGCAACAGGAAATACATGATCGCCAGCATCACGACGATCATCAGGATCATGCTGAAACCGTTCTGGGGACCGGACGCCTGCGCCGCGGTCAGCTGCGCGACGTCCAACACGAGATGATGCAGCACGCTGTTCTCCTTGCGAAAGGCCGCAATCCGTCAGGCCGCTTTCTGCTATGGCGCGGTGTGCAACGCCATGAAGAGGTTGCGTTTGTTAGCATTGCTCCGCTGGCCAGGCAAGGGAAACGCGTGGGCGGGCAGAGTCAGCGCGGCGCCACCGCAGCACCGGGCAGCACCAGCACGCTGTTGGAACGGGCGCTGGCGCTGGCGGCCTGGCCGTCGGCTGCCTGCACCGTGCACTGCCAGACGCTCTTTTCTTCGACATTGCGCGCTGCCACCTCGAGCGCCTGATCCGAAAAGTTCTGCTCGATCCCGTCCTTGGTCCAGATCACGCGATAGCGCACGGTATCGCCGTCAGGATCGATGGCCGGCGCCACCACTTCGCAGCGCAGGTTGTCGATGCGCGCCAATGGCCGCTCCGGCGTCAGCTTGACTTGCGGCGGTTGCGGCGGCGCATTGGTGATCTTGACCTGGGTCGTCACCGGCTCGCCCACCTGAGCACCGTCGCTGGTCCGCACCCGGCAGTTCCAGGTCTCGCCCTTCTTGGCGCTGCCCACCGGCACTACCGATTGCGTCGACAGCACCTCGGCGCTCTTACCCTTGGTCCACTCGAAACGATACTGGACCGGGTCGCCGTCCGGGTCGGCCACCTCGGCCGCGACCGCACAGACCAGGGCGTCGGCCGCGGTCGGCTGCGCCGGCGCGATCGCGATCTTGGGTGTGGGCGGCGGCGCATTGCCGATGCTGATCGGCGCTGCGCTGGCCACCGGTCCGATCAGCTCGCCATCACTGGCCTCGGCCGAACAACTCCAGCGCTGCCCGGCGTGCACCAGCGATCCGACCACCACGCCGTCGGCGCCGAACGCGACTGCTGCGCCGTCGCGCTGCCAGGCAAAGCGGTAGCTGATCGGATCGCTATCGGCATCAGCCGCTGGCTTGACCACCTCGCAGGTCAGCGCGTTGCCACCGCGTGGCGTTGCCGGCCGCAGCGCCAACTCAGCCGCGCCCGGCCCGCTGTTGCCGACCACGACCTCGGCGCTCGCCGGCGGCCCCTCGACCGTACCGTCGAACGCGCGCACCTCGACCTGCCAGCGCTGGCCGCGGTGGATCTGCTTGGGCTCGATCCGCGCCGTGGCCGGGTCCAAGTTCTGCGCCACGCCGTCCTTGAACCAGCGCTGGCGATAGACCAGCCGATCGCCGTCGGCATCGCTGGCCGGAGTGACGACGCGCAATTCGAGCGGGTCGACTGCGGTCGGCTGCGGCGGCGCGAGCGCGATCGCGGGTGCGCCCGGCGGCGTGTTGACGACCACGAACGGGATGCGCAGCGCTGCTCCGTCAACCGTACCGTCGTTGGGCACGATGTTCACCGCCCACTGCTCGCCCTTGTGCGCGGTCTTTGCCGGCAAGGTGGTCGTGCCAGCTGGTAACTCGACCGGCTTGCCATTGCGCTCCCACTGATAGCGCAGGGTGACCTGATCGCCGTCGGCGTCGCTGGCCGGGCGCTCGAGCTGGACCACGACGCTGTCGTCAACGCCGCGTGGGCGCCGATCGATCACGGCCCGCGGCGGCCGGGGCGGGGTGTTTTCGATGGGCACCTCGGCCTTGCCCGGCGCCGACTGCATGGCACCGTCGCTGGCGACCGCGACCGCGGTCCAGACCTCGCCGCGCCGCGTCTCGCTGGCCGGCACCCGCAGCCCGGTCACGGCAGCGGGCTGGCCGTTGCGCAGCCAGGCCACCGACACGGTCACCGCATCGGCGTCGGGGTCGATCGGCAGCTCGGGGAGCACCGCGATCAGATCGTCGTCGGTACGCGGTGTCCGGGGTACGATCTGGATCTTGGGTGCCGCGGGCGGCAGGTTGCCGATCGTGAACTGGATGCTGGCCGGGCTGCTCTCGACACCATCGGCGACGGCGACGACCAGCGCGCTCCACACCTCGTCACGGCGGACCGTCCCTGGCTTGAGCGCAGTGGTCGAATCCGGTAGCTCCTGCGCCACGCCGTTGCGCAGCCAGGTGTACCGGTAACTCACGGCGTCGCCATCGACGTCGACCGCGGGCTTGCGTAGCTCGACCCGCAACGTCTCGGCGGTGGTGCGCTTGGCCGGCAGCAGCTCGATCTCCGGCGGCCCGGGCCGGGTGTCGCCGATGCGTACCTCGGTCAGGGCAGCCGGACCGTTCTCGCTGCCATCGCTGGCCGTGACCTGGGCCCGCCAAATCTCGTTCTTGCGGGTCTGACCCGCCGGCACGGTGCTCGAGGTCAGGCCGGCGACCGGGGCGCCGTTGCGCAGCCATTGCCAGCTGTAGCTGAGCTTGTCGCCGTCGCGGTCGTTGGCGGGCGCAGCCAGCTGCGCGCTGAGCGACTCACCCGCCCGCGGCTGGGCCGGCGCGATCGCCGGGCGCGCCGCGCCGGGCGCGGTGTTGCCAACCGTGAACTCGAGCTGGGCCGGCAGGCCCGCGCCGCTGCCGTCGCTGGGGGTCACCTTGACCAGATATCGTTCGCCCTTTTTCAGCTGGCCGCGCTCGACCCAGGCGCCAGTCCAACCAGCGACCACGGTGCCATTGCGGTTCCAGACCACGGCATGGCTGACTGGGTCGCCGTCGACGTCGGCGCTGAGCGCGCCGATCTTGAGCGCAACCGGCTCGCCCGAGCGCGGTCGCGCCGGCAGCAGCTCGAGCTGCGGCGCGGGTGGCGGCGTGTTGCCGACGGTGACCTCGGCTTTGACCGCCGGTGCCCGATCCTCGCCGTCGAACGCGACCACCGCCACCCCGATGCGATGCCCCTTGCCGGCCACGATCGCGGCCAGCGCGCTCTCGCTGCGCGCGAGCGGCCGCGCCGTGCCGTCGACCGACCACTCGTACTCGTAACTGACGCCGTCGCCATCGGGGTCGAGCGCCGGCTTCTCGATACGCACACTCACCTGATCGCCGGCGCGCGGTTCGCGCGGGTTGAGCGCGATCTGCGGCGGATCGGGCGGTGTGTTGCGCACCACGGCCGCCACCCGCGCGGGCGCACCCTCGGCCTCGCCGTCAAAAGGCACCACCAGTGCCTCCCAGTTTTGCCCCTTGCGCAGCAGCGCTGCTGGGACCTCGAACGGTGTGCTGCTGGCAGGGACCGGCGTGCGCTCATGCAACCAGCGCACGCGGTAGCTCACCTTGTCGCCGTCGTCGTCGATGGCCGGCTGTTTGATCTGCAGCTTGAGCGGAGCACGTGCCCGCGGCGCGTCGACAAACACCACCTCGGGCGCTCCCGGCGGCGTGTTGACCAGCCGCACCGGCACTCCCGCCACGACGTGCGAACCGGCGGCGTCCCCGTACTGCTCGAAGTCGGCGCCCTCCTGCACCGCGCAGTGCCAGCGCTCGCCCTTTTTGGCCGTGCGCGGCGGCAGCTGCTTCTGGTCGTCCAACTCGGCCACGCGCTTGCCGTCCCGGAACCAGCGCACCCGGGTGCCGGACTCAGCGTCGCTATCGAGGTCGCGGTACTGATATCCACAGGTCAGCGCGTCGCCGGCCCGCGGCTGCGCCGGCTGCAACTGGATACCCAGAAACGCCGCCCGGTTGGGACGCGTCCGGCCAGCGCGTTCCGCGTCGTGACCATAGCCGGGCCAGGCCAGTTCGGCCTGCTTGAGACCGCCCGCAACCGCAAAATTGAAGGCGTGCACCTCGCCGGCGCCCGCTGCCACCAGCACCTCGAACGCGCCATTGCCGTCGAGGTCGACCACCTGCGGCGACGTCTTCAGATTGCCGCCGATCGCGATGGGGAACCCGGGCAGCGGCTTGCCGTCGCTCTTGAACGCATACAGCTGGCCATCGCTGACCGTGACCAGCACCTCGAGCTGACCGTCGTGGTTGAGGTCGGCCAGCGCCGGGGTCGAATAGATGCGGGCGCGGGTGTCGACCGGCCAGCCCGGCAGCGCCTTGCCGTTACCGCGTAGCGCCAGCAGCTTGCCGTCGCCGCTGCCGACGACGATATCCGTCGTACCGTCGCGATCCAGGTCGCCGAGCGCGACGCCGCCGTAGATGCGGTAGCCGGTCTTGACCGGAAAACCGGCCAGCGGCTGGCCAGTGGAGCGCACCGCGTAGATACCGAAGTCCTGCGAGCCGAACACCAGATCCCAGGCACCGTCGCCGTCGACGTCGCCAGCGGCCGCACCGCCGCTGATAGCGTAGTCCGTGCGCAGAGGAAATCCGGGCAGCACCTGACCGCTGCCGTCCAGCGCGTAGAAGCTTCCATCGGCGCCGCCGATCGCCAGCTCGTCGCCGCGCCGATCCGGCAGCAGGTCGACCACCGTCACCAGTGCCGCCGACACCTTGAAGCCCTTGGGTTTAAACGTCGCGACCGGTGAGCCGTTGCCGAATAGCGCCAGCAGACGCCCGTCGTCGGTGGTGATGACGACGTCGAGCTTGCCATCGCCGTTGACGTCAGCGCAGCTGGGACCGGCCGACGCCGCGGCCCCCAGACTGTGCGGCCAACCTGGCAGCTCGGCTCCCGCGGCATTCAACGCGTGCAGCCGCCCATCCGGACCGCTGGCGACGATCTCGCGCTTGCCGTCGCCATCGATGTCGCACAGCGCTGGCGAGGACGGATTTCTGGTCGAACCGTCCTCCTGCGCGGCCACCAGCTCGATCGGAAATCCAGCCAGCGGTGCGCCGTTGGCGTCCAGCACCACCAGCTGGGCGCCGGCGCAGATTGCGATCTCGGGACGGCCGTCGCCGTCGATGTCGGCCACGGCCGGCGACGAGGCATCGATCTTGCCCGGCAACCGCACCGGAAAACCGCGCAGCTCGACCGCCGCCGAACTGGCCGCGATCGTCAGCGCGGCGGCGATCGCAGCGCCACCGACCGGCGTTTTCCAGCGCACGCGGCGAGCCTGCTCCGACCCAAACCGTCCGCAGCGGACCTCACATTGACGCGGGTTCATGCTGGTCTCCCCTCATGGCCAAAACCCGAACGGCAGCACCGCCTGCGCACTGCCCGGCGCCGGGGTCCCGCCACCGGGACGGCCCAGGGTCGCCGGCAAGCGCGCGCGTTTCAACACGGCCTCGACGCAGCGGCCAGCCGCGTCGTCGCCAAGCGTGTTGGTCTCGACCTTGCTGGCGCTCACCCGGCCGTCGCCGTCGACAACGATACTGATCACGATCCGCCCCTGCAGCTGCGCGTTGCGCGCGAGCGCCTCGCTGTAGCACCAGCGCACTGCCGGCAGCCGCGATCGCACCGCTGCCGTCAGCGCGGCCGGATCGAGCGCGCCGTCGACCACCTCGACCGTTTCGAGCGTGACCGTGCCAGCCGGCGCCGTCAATGCCGACGCGCTGCGCAGAAGCTGGCCGCGAACCAGCTGGCTGGCGGGCGCGCTCGTCGCAGCGATGTTGGTGGGGCCGATGCCGGCCAGGTGTTGCAGCACGCTGTCGAGGTCGCCGCTGCTGCCACCCCCGGCCAGCAGGTCGACGACGGGTCGCGCGCCCGCGGCCGGGCCGCTGGCGCCGATGATGCGCAGGATGCCACGCCGGGCCGCGCGATCGGCCGCCAGCGCATCCGGCCCGGGTGACGTCGCCACGAAGTGCGCCACCGCGGTTGGCCGCTCGAGCGGTGGCGGCAGTGGCGGCCGCTCGACCGTGCGCAGGCTGGCCAGCAGTGCACCGTGCGCGAGCAACGAAACCGCCAGACACAACCCGAGTGCGCCGTCGAACGCCGTCGCCCAGCCGCCGCGCGCAAGCACTGGCAGCTGCGAGCGCTCGTGCTGCGGTGGCGGCACCACGAACTGGAACAAAAAGGTCAGATCGCCGATCGTGATCTTGCCGCGGGTACCCTCCGCCAATTCGACCCGGTAGACCGAACCCGCTTGCAGCGCCAGCCCCTTGGCCTTGAGCGCCTCGAGTTCGAGCGTCTCGCCCTCGACGGTGAGCTTGCCGCGCATCTCGTCGTCGAAACACAGCACGTAGCGGTCGAGCACGACGTCCAGCAGCTTGAAACTGGTCGGCAACTCACCGGCCAACGCGAAGGTGTTCCTGGAGTCGCTGCCGACCGTCACCGGCGCACGCTGGCGCAGCAGACGCTCGTCCAGGATCTTGCCACCCTGGATGACGCCGATGCGCAGCACCTTTTCGCTGGTCCGCTCGCCCATGGCTCACCGCGTCCTAGCGCGTGTTGACGACCGCAAACTCGAACCGACCAAACTCGGCCTGGCCAGCCGTGTAGAGCACCTCGCTCAGCAGCCGAAACGGAACATTGCGATCGGCCACGATCAATACCGCGCCGTCGAACCCATGCTTCAGCCGCCGGCTGGCGGCCGCCGCCTCGACCAGCGCTGCGTGCAGCGGCGTGATGAAATAGCCGTCCGCGCCATCGCGCTTGGCGCTGGTCGCCACCTGGCCGCGCTCGATCCGTGCGACCGCACGGTCGTTGACGATCAGGTGGTCGGCGGTGATGGCGATGGTGGTGGCATCGGTCACTGGCTGGCCCGTGGTCGCGACCGGTAGCGCGACGCCGGCGACCGGCAGCGCCAGCGGCGTGCTGACCAGAAAACGCAGCACGCAGATCAGCACGATGGCGGTGATGTCGAGCAGCGACGTCAGCGCCAGCGGCACGCTGGAGTCCAGTTGAGGCCTTGGTCGGCGCCGCTGTCTCATCCCACGTCCGCGCTCAATACGACGTCCGCAAACAGCTCGCCGCGATCGCCGCCATGCCGCGCCGCATCCATCGTCTGCACCACCACGCCAAAACCGATCTCGGGCTCGGCGCTGATCACGACCCGGCTCTCCTCCGGGAAGGCGTCCTTGACCACGGCCAGCTTGGCGGTCAGCTCGACAAAGTCATAACTGCCATCGGCGCGCCGGGGCACGGTCGGCCCGTGCACCACCGCGGTGTCGGTCAGGTTGGCGCTCAACACCCGACCCGATGTGGCCAGGTAAAAACCCTGGTCGGTGATCACGATGGTCAGGTGGAGCGGGGCTTGATCGCTGGCCGGTGCCGATGCCGCGACGCTCGCCTCGCTGTTAATGCGCGGCGCGACCACCACCACAGCCGAGGTAGCCACCCAGCTGCCAGCGACCAGCAGCGCGGCGGTCAGCAGCAGCACCAGATTGATGATCGGCGTGAGCGCCAGTGCCGGCACCCCTTCGGTCCCGGACGCCAGCTGCCGCTGTGACGACCCGCGCACCATCCGCTGCACCCGCCCGTCTGGCGTCTGCTCAGGCGCTCTTCTCGACCGGTTCGGCGCCGCCCTTGCCGCGCGCAACCAGCATGTTTTCCAGGCGCATTGCATACAGGTCGATGTCGGCGACGATCTTGCGGCTGATCCCCGACAGCAGCAGGTGCACGAACAGCGTCGGCACCGCCACCAGCAGGCCGAACGCCGTGGTGTTCATGGCGACGGCGATGGCGCCCGTGATCAGACCTGCCCGCTGCTCCGGCGGCGCGCCAGACACCGCGCCGAAGGCGTCGGTCAGCCCCATGATCGTGCCCAGCAGACCGAGCAGCGTCGCCAGGTTGGCCAGCGCCGCCAGCGCCGCGGTGCGCTTGTTGAGCAGTGGCACCACCTCGAGCACGACCTCGTCGATGGCGTTGCGGATCTCGACCTCGCCCTTGTTGGCACGCAACAGGCCGGCCTTGATCACCCGTGGCAGGGCGGCGTTGGGCGCCGCGTTGCAGAGCTTGATGGCGCGATCGATGTTGTTGGTCGCCACCAGCTTTTGCACCTGCGCCATGAAGGTGCGGCCGTTGATGTCGTACCTGAACAGCACGCAGACCACACGCTCGATGCAGACAGCCAGTGCCAGCACCGAGACCAACGCGATCGGATACATCCACGGACCACCGTCCGCGAAGAACTTGGCCATGGCCGCCAGCATGGGTCGACCTACCTTTCCGGAGGGCTCGGCGTCAGAACGGAGCTTTCTCGACGGACTTGATGATCTTGGGCACGAAGCTTCGCTTCAGCTCGAGCCCTTCGAAGTTGAGGTTCTGGCGCTGCAGCAGCAAGAACGCTTGCGGTTTTTGCACGCGACCCTCGATCACGAACTCGCTGAGCACGATCTTCTTGCGCTTCTGCGCCTCCGCGGCGGCCGGCGTCTGCCACAGCAGCGCGACCAGCGCCGCCCCAAGCAGCATCGCCCACCATCGTTGTGCGCCGTGTGGCATCACCGTGCCTCCGCCTGCAATGTAGCCTACTTGCCGTCGCTGATCTTGCGCTGTTTGGCCTCTTCGAGAGCTTTCTGGCGCGCCGCTTCCTCTTCTTTCTTCTTCTTCTCTTCTTCTTCCTTCTTCTTCTTGGCTTCCTCTTCCTTCTTCTTCTGCTCCTCGACCGCGCGCGCCAGGGCCGCTTCTTCGGCCTTCTTCTTGGCCTCGAGCTCGGCCTGCTTGCGCGCCGCATCCTCGGCCGCGCGCTTGGCGTCTTGCTCGGCCTTGATCTTGGCCTCTGCGTCGGCCTTCTTCTTGGCCTCGTCCTCGGCCTTGCGCTTGATCGCGCGCTCGCGGTTCTTCACCTCGCGCTGGCGCAGCCGGTCGGCCTCGGTGATGTAGCCATCAACCTTGGCGGCATCGGTCTCCTTGAGCCGGGCGCGCCCCTTGTACTCGCCCAGGTTCTTGGCGACCAGGTCCATGCGGTCGACGAAGTCGAGGTTGGGCACCTCGTTGTCGAGGTAGAGGATTCCCAGGTTGTAGTAGGCGTCGGTCTGGCTGCGATCCAACTCGCCCGCCTTCTGGTAGGCGGCGATGGCGTCGGCATAACGCTTTTCGGCGCGCAATGCGTTGCCGCGGTTGACCCAGGCCGCGGCCAGCTTGGGCGACAGCTCGACCGCGCGCTGCGACGCAAACGACGAACCGCTGTAGTCGCCAAGCTCGTAGTAGAGCACGGCCAGGTTGTTGTAGGACTCGACCAGATCCTGCCGCTGGTTGACCGCCGCCTCGAAGTTCTTCAGCGCGGCCGGCTTGTTCTTGAGCGCCAGGTAGACACGGCCCAGCGCCTCGAGCACCAGCGGGTCGTTGGGGCTGATGGCGCTGGCGTTGGTGAGCACGAACTTGGCCAGCTCGTACTTGCGCTGGGCGTGGAACGCCTCGGCCAGCACCAGCATGCTGGCGACGTTTTTCTCGTCTTCCTTGAGCGCCTGCTTGGCCAGCCGTTCGGCGTCGGCATACTTGCCCGAGGCCAGTGCGGCGGCAGCGGCGGCGGCCAGCGATCCGGCCGAGCGCTTCTGGCTGAGCGCCTTTTGCGCCAGCGCCTCGCCATCCTGCGGCCGTCCCATGCGGCGGTAGGTCTGGACCAGGTTGAACAGCGACGGCTGGTAGTCGGGCCGCCGCTTGAGCGCCTCGTGATAGTAGGCGACCGCCGCGTTGTTCTTGCCCTGCCGTTCGGCCGCCACACCTGCGTTGTGCCAGGCCATGACGAAGTTGGGGTCGCTGCGCGCGGCCCGCTCGAACAACGTCATCGCCCGCACCGGATCAGCGGCCACGATCGCGGCCGCGTCCTCGAAATCCTTGCGCGCCTCGGGGTTGCTCGACAGCTGTTCCTCGGGCGGCGTGGTCGGCGCTTGCGCCGCCGGCGTCTCCTCGGTCTCTTCGCTGGCTGCGCCCTCCTCGCCCTCGGCTGGCTTCTCACCGATCGCTGGCGCGGCGGGGGGCTCGGCAGCGGCGGGCGATGCAATGGCGGGCGCTGGCGGCGGTGGGGTCTCGGGCGGCGCCGGCTGCTCCTCGGCCTGGGCCGCGATCGGCGTGTCCGGTTTCTTCTCGCCGGTGGCGCAACCGAACGGCGCGACGCCGACCCACAGCGCGGCCAGCGTCGACGAAGCAGTCAGCAGCAACCGATGCGAGGGCATCATTTGCCCTCCAGCCGCTTGCCGGCGCCGATCTTGGCCGCCAGCTCGTCGGGCACGACCAGGCCGGTGCCTGCATCCTGCGCCTCGACCAGGCTGCTGCGCGGCTCCTTGTCGATCGGGTAGTCGGCCTTGCGATACTTGTTGAGCCCCTCGAGCGTGCGCTTGGTCCACTCGTTGATGACCTTTGCGTTCTTGGCCTCCTTGAACGCCAGCTCGTAGGCCGGCACGATCTTCTCCTCGAGCTTGCCCGCTTGGTCCTCGATCTGCGCCGTGTACTCGTCGCAGAACTCTTGCCCCAGCCGCTTGACGTCCTTGGGGCACTCGGCCTTGAGCAACGTTTCGGCCAGGTTCTCGTACAGGTACCCCATGCGATAGAGCGCTGCGAGCGACCACTCGATCTGCTTGTAGTTGAGGATCTCGCGGTACAGGCTCTCCTCGGTGGTCAGCTTCTCGGCCTTGTCCTTGAGCGCCTTCTGCTGCTGCTTGCCGGTTCCCTGGATCTGCATCGACTCGTACGTTGGCAGCGTCAGCTCGACCAGGAAGAAGCGCGCCTTGGCCGCGTTGTAACCACCGACCGACGCCGTCGCCATCCGGCGGCTGGCGAACTCGCGCACCGCCTGCTCGTAGTATCCCTTGGCCTCTTTGGTCTTGCCCTTGTCGAGGTAGTAGTCGGCGATCTTGACCAGCGCCTCCATCACCCGATCGCTCTGTTTGGGGTCACGCTGGAACTTCTTGATGAACTTCTGGAAAGTCTCGACCATCGCGGTCTCGTCGCCGCGCTTCTCGTGCACGACGCCGGCCCGATAGAAGGTCTCCGGCGCGTCCTCGCGCTCGGCGAACATCGAGGCGTAGCGCTCGTACTCGGCAGCGGCGCGCTCGTAGTCCTGCGTGTTCTCGAGCGCCAGCGCCGCGTTGAACTGCGCATTGGCGCGGTCCGGGCTCTTGGGGTAGTCGCGCACCAGCTTGAGGTAGTTCTCGATAGCCTTGCCAAAGTCGAACGCCTGCTCACTCTTGAGCGCGACCAGGAACAGCGCCTTGTCGGCCAGGTCGCTCTTTGGATACTCGCGGAACACCCGTTCATACAGCTTGGCCGCAGAGTCGAAGCGGCGCACCCGTTCGTAGGCGACCGCGGCGTTGAACAGCGCCTTGTCGGCGAACTCGTGCTTGGGGTTCTCGGCCACCAGCCGGACGTACTCGCGCGCGCCCTCCTCCAGCTTCTGGTTGCCCTCGCGCACCTTGCCCTCGGCCAGCAGCTTTTCACCCTGGTCCGACCACTGCTTGGCCTTGTTGAAGAGCGCGCCCACCTCGAACTTCTTGTACTCGGTGGCGTCGCCGATCTTCTTCTTCTGCACCACCTGCGCAAACTTCTCTACGTCGCCCCAGTTCTTGAGCGCCAGCAGGTACTCGATGATCAGGTTGGCCGCGTACTTGGCGACCTCGGTATTGGGGTGCTGCTCGATGATCCTCTCGAAGCGCGGCTTGGCCTCGGCATAGTGGTGGTACAGGTAGTAGATCTCGGCTGCCTTGTAGCTGAGCTCGGGCACCCGCTCGTGCTTGGGCGCCGCCGTCACGAAGGCGTCGCAGGCGTTGGCCAACTTTTGCCGCAGCTCGGGGATCGGCTCGGCCTCGGGCAACTTATCGCCGCGATCGGCGCCGGTCAGCACCTTGCGCGGTTCCATCTTGCCCGCCTTCTCCAGCCGCTTGATCTCTTCGTCCAGCGAGAACACCACGTTGAGCGCCGCTTCGGTCTTGTACTTGGTGCCGGCGACCGAGTCGCGCACCTTGGTAAACGCGTCGGACGCCTTGACGAAATCGAGCGAGTAGAAGTAGCAGTCGGCCAGGTAGTAGCCCAGCTCGTAGGCGTCCTTGTCGTGCGGAAACCGGTCCAGGTACTTCTGGTAGCCGGTCGCGGCCAGCGCGTACTCGTTCTTGGCCTGGTCCAGCTTCTGATCGTTCCAGTACTTCTGCGCCTGCTGGTGGTGAAAGATGGCCGAGGTGTAGAGCGACGTCTTGGTCAGCTCGAGCGCGTCGGCGATCGCCTTCGTGTTGTCCTTGTTGGCCTTGAACCAGTCGGTGCCCTCGGCGTAGCGGCCGAACAGTTCGTCGCGCGACGCGGCCGCCTGGTCGAACTGGCGCGCGCGCTCCCACGCCTCGACGATACGCTGCGAGGTCTTGGGTGCCTCGGGCGACAGCGGATCCTGGTCCAGCGCATAGCGCAGCGCCTTGACCGCGCCCTGGTACTTGGCGCTATCGAACAGGATGTTGCCGAGCTTGCTGATGACGTCGCGCTCGTAGCTGCGGTGTCCGGCCTTGGCGAAGTAGCCAACCGCGAAGTCGATCATCTGCTCGCCGGTCTCGTCCAGCTCGAAGTTGTAGCCGATACCGCGGTCCCAGCGCTCGTCGGCAAAGCTGACCGCGATGTACTGCACCGACTCGGGCCGCAGCGCCTGCGCCTCGGTGTTGCCCTTGATCTTTTCGGTGTCGGCGTAGTCGACCAGCGCCATGAATTCGTTGATTGCCTGCGGGAACATGTCGAGCCGGTAGTGGGTCCAAGCCAGCTTGTACAGGCCGCGGTCGTACAGCTTGTTGCCCGGCCCGCCCTGCACGACGCGCGCGTAGGCGTCGGCCGCCTCGGTCAGCTTGTCGGTGTCGAAGTAGGATTCGCCGATGCGCATCCAGGCCTCGGTGAAGAAGCGGCTCTGCGGGAAGCGTGAGGTCAGCTCCATGAAGGTCTTGAGCCCGGCCTCCTGCTCGCCCTGCTCGGCCAGGCAATAGCCGAGCAGGTAGTAGGCGCCGTCGATCAGCCGGTAGTTGGAGAAATCGGTGATCATGCGCTGGTAGAGCGCGATCGACTGCTCGTAGTGCGGCTCCGGTTGCTCCGGCTCGACCTTGATCTCGCCGCGGTCGAAGGCCTTGACCTGCTTTTCGAACTCGCGCGTGGCCGCCAGGTAGGCGTCGTTGCTGCGCTCGAAGTAGAGCTCGGCCAGGCGAAACATGGCGTCGGGCGAAAACGAGGGATCGTTGGGGTAGCGCCGCAGAAAGTCCTCGAAGCGCGCGATGGCGTCGTCGCGGCGCGCACGCTCGGCCTTCTCCATCTCGGCGATCTGCTTCTCGTACTGGTCGATCAGCTGTTGCCGCCGCTCCTGGTACTGACGCTCGACCAGCTCTTGCACTTCCTTGCGGTAGCTCTTGTTCTGCTCATCGACGTGGCGGACCAGCTCCTCGATCTCTTGCAGCATTTGCAGGTCGGCCGGCGTGATCTGGTCGAGGTCGGACCTGGCCGGCGTCGCAACCGCGACCAGCCCCGCGCTCAAGATGGCGATCGACCAGCGTTTCAGCACATCAATCCTCGAACTGCAGAACCTCGCCGAATTCCAGGTCCATGGCCTTGAGTTCGGCGCGCTCCTTCTTCACCAGCCGCGAGATCTCATCGGACTTTTCCTTTTTCTTCTGCCACGCCATGTCGACCAGTCCAACGTCGGCCCGCAGCACAAAGTCGTAAAACTCGTCGCGCACACCCTTGAGCGCCAGCGCTGCGGCACTGGCAGCGGCGTCGCCGGCCTCGTTTTCGAAGGCCAGCACCTGGCGCTCGTAACCGTCGAGGCGCCCCTGCTCGATCGTGATCACGCGCCGGATCATGTCCGCGCGCTGGTCGACTGCCACGTCGAGCCGGCGGGTCAGACCGAGCGCGCGCGCCACCAGCCCATCGATCTCGACCGACACCGCATCGATCTCGGTCAACGACCGTCCCAGGTCGGCCGGCGCCTGCCCGCGCGCCGCGTTGACCAGTGCCGCCTCCTGCTGCAGTGCTTGCTGCAGCTGGGCGCGGATCTCGGACTCTTGGGAGCCGGAACCTCCGGCCAGGGTCAACCCCTCGCGCTCGCGCCGGATCTGGGTCGCCAGCTGATCGTGCTCCTGCTTGAGCTGGCTGATCGCTGCCTTGACCTGGTTGAGGTTGGAGATCCAGTACTCCTCGTCGGCGGCGTCCAGTTTGCCGGCTGACTTCAGATCGACCGCGTACTTGTTGATGGCGGCCAGCACCGCCAGCTGCGAGTCGATGGCGATCGACAGCTTGAACAGGTCGCGCTCGAGCCCGTCGATGCGGCCGGTGATACGATTGACTCGCTCGCTCAGCCCGGCCGTCGTCTTGGGGATGGTCGCAAATTTTTTCTCCAGCTCCTTGCGCCGTGCCACCGCCTCGGCGTATCCGCTGCCGGCGTACGGCCGCAGCAGCTCGCCTTGCACGTCCGCCACCTCGGCCACCAGCTCGAGCGCGCGGTCGCGCGCCAGCAGCGACGCGGCGTGGATCTCGGCCACCGCCGGAAACAGCTCGACCCGGTTGGGCGAGTCGAGCACACGGTTGAGTCGATCGATGACGGCGCGCGCTGCCTCGACCTCGCTCTTGCCGACGCGCAGGTCCTTGTAGACGCGCAGCGCCTCGTCGATCGCCTCTTGCCCCTGCGCCCACTGGGCGGCCAGTGGCGGTAGCAATGAGTCGACGGTCAACTTGCGCTCGTCAGCCGCCATGATGTCGTTGAGCAGACGCTTGGCGTCGCCGCGTTCGTGCATCAGCTGCTCGAGCTGCTCCATGGTCGGCCGGTAGTCGCTGATCACGCCCTCGAACGCTGCGGTCGCCTTGTCGTGCTCGCCCAGCCGCAGGTAGAGGTTGCCGCGCAGGAGGTTGATGTCGGGCCCGAGTCGCGAACCGGGCGCCGCGATCAGCAGGATGTCGAGCGCCTGCACCGCTTTCTGGAACTCGGCCTTGGCCTGGTCCGGCTTGTCCTGCAGCATCTGGCCGCGCTTGATGAAGGTCCAGGTCACCTCGAACAGCATGTCCGGAAAGTGCACCGAGTCGCGCGGAATGTTCTGGTAGGCGTCCGACGACTTGGACAGGTCGCCCAGCTCGTAGTAGAGCCGCCCCTGCGCCAGCCAGGCCAGCTCCTGCACCTCTTTCTCTTCGGTGTTGCGCGGTTGAGAGTCACCGACGCTGCGAAACAACTCGGCCGCGCGCGCCGTGGCCTCGGGACCGCCCTTGCCGAGCAGCGCCACTGCCTGCAGGTAGGCCGCCTTGAGACCGGCCGCGTTGCTGCGCGGCACCGTGCCCAGCACCGCGATCGCGTCGTCGTAGCGACCGGCGCGCACCAATTGCTTGCCGCGCACGTAGGCGATCTCGGGCCGCACACTGGCACCCGACATCTTGAGGTAGGCGTCGTAGTAGACGTCGATGCTGTTGTAGTCGTTGAGGCGACCCGCGATCTCGATCAGCCGCACGATCGCGTGCTGCGCGTACATGCGGGCGCCGCGCTCGACCAGCAGCCGGAAGTAAGTGCGCGCACCGACCAGGTTGCCGCTGCCGTACAGCGATTCGGCCAGCGCGTTGACGGCGTCGTCGTAGACTGCGCTGCGCTCGAATCCGGAGGTCTCGACCGCGTCGAACAGCAAGATCGAGGCGCGTTCGTAGTCCTTGAGCTCGAGCAAAATCTGGCCCTCGCTGACCTTCTCCTCGAGCCCGCCGCAGCCACCACCGGCCTTGACCTCAGGTGAGAACTTGGCCTCGATGCAGCGCACACTCGACGCGTCCAGCGCACCCTGGAGCTGGCGCTCGAGACCTTCGATCTGCGCGCGCACCGCGCTGGTGCGGCCGCGCAGGATATCCAGGCGATTGGTCGGCGCCGCCGGCCTGGCCGCAACCAGCGCCAGCACGACGGCCGGTGCGATCGCGACCGCGATGGTCGAATGCCGTAGTCGAGCTCGCGCCATGGCCCTGCGCTCCGTTCCGCGCTACCGGGCCGCCGGCGCGGCGCCCTCGGCGGGAGCCGCAGCGGTGCCCTCAGCCGACTTGCGCGCGCGCATGCGCGTCACCTGCAGATCGTAACGCACGCTCGGCCGGTCCTTGAGTTCGACCAGTGGACCGCCCTTTTCGAAGGCGACGATACGGAGGACGCTCTCCTTGCCCTCCTCGGCGCGAAAGGTGTAGCTCGACTTGATGCGAAACGTGTAGCCGTTGAGGTAGCTGAACACGCCGTAGCCATGGCCTTGGTAGATCAGATTGACCGTGATCTGGTGGTTGCCCGGGATGATGTTGCCCGAGAACAGCTCGATCTCCTCCTTGGAGGAAAGCGCTTCACCGGTCTCGTCGACCTCCTGCCGCAGCGGTGCGCCATCGATGAAGTAG
>Ga0315268_10002900_pt1 | contig 19065 bp, 19 predicted proteins | sample C1_top_MG_FD_204535 | JGI IMG/M metagenome (GOLD analysis project Ga0315268, IMG submission 204535) | Sediment microbial communities from Yellowstone Lake, YNP, Wyoming, USA - C1_top | ecosystem: Environmental > Aquatic > Freshwater > Lake > Sediment | place: USA: Wyoming | collected 2017-08-01
ATTGTCGGTGTCGGTTTTCGAGAAAACCGAGATTTCATGCGCTTTACAGCCCGATATGAACAGAACCATTTCATCAGCCACAGATAACCAGTTGATGTTGTTTGATTTTTAACCGGACACTACTGTCCGGTAATTCTCAGTAATGAATGATTTGGGTTTAAAGATCACGCCAAACCTCCTCGTCCCGATGCGAGTTCCATTCAGACAGAGTCTCTTGCAATGCCGATAACTCGACATCAATGGGCGGATCAATACGCTTGATGATAATCCGGTTGTTGCTATCCATGTCGAACGCCAGCATATCACCCTCCCGAATATGAGCGGCTTCTCTGATACGTTTGGGAATGGTTGCCTGGCCTTTGGCCGTGACGCGTGCAAGCTCCATGATTTCCTCCATTATTGATGTTTTCATAAATAACGACACACGGCGCAATTACTCTGTCATTCCGACTCCTTCGACTTCGCTCAGGGCGGGCTCCGGGAGGGATCTTGTTTTGAGCGAATCTTTCACGATAAAACGCCTATTGAATTTTCCGGGTTAAATACGTGCGGATTGAAAAAACCACTATACCATTACACCCGCTGAGTCTGCGAGCGCAAACGCGATGTTTTCAGAGGACATCGGCAAACCCTTTTCTGGTTTTCTGGAACCACCAGTAGCCTGCCCAAGCCACTGCCAGGCTAACGCCCGCATAAATTCCCAGCCCTGCCCAGTCAGGCAATTTGCCAAAGATCATGACGGCGCGGCTTTGTTCGATCACGAAGGTCAGCGGGTTGAGCAACAGCCAGATTTGGAATTTTTCGGGGAGTGCGGATATCGGGTAGAACACCGGGGAGACGAACATCAGCACGGTGGTAAAGATGCCCACTGTCTGCCCGACATCGCGCACGAATACGCCGAGCGAGGCAAGGAACCATGCCATGCCAAGCGTGGCAATCAACAGCGGCAAAATCACCAGCGGAAAGAACACGGCGGTCCACGCCAGGCTGCCATTGATCAGCAGGATGGCGGCCAGCAGCACCCCCATGCTGATAAGGAAGTGGAACAGCGCGGCGCCCAGGCCAACGACAGGCAATATCTCCAGCGGGAAAACCACTTTTTTGACGTAGTTGACGTTCGCCAGAATCAATCCGGGCGCGCGATTCACCATTTCGGCAAACAGGCCATACACGATCATGCCGACGAAGAGCACGATCGCGAAGCCGGTCTGGCTTTGATCGGCGCCGCCGCCCCATTTTGCCTTGAACACCACGCTGAACACGAAGGTGTACACCACCAGCATCAGGATGGGGTTAAAGAATGACCAGGCCAAGCCCATGATGGAACCGCGATAGCGGCCCACGACTTCGCGGCGGGTCATCTGCAAAATCAAATCGCGGTGTTGCCACAAGCTGCGCGCCAGGGCTGTGAGCGAGGTGGGCGGATTGGCGTGAGGATCTTTCATGGTGAGCGGGAAGTAAACAAAGCAGGCGGTAGTATAGTGGAAAGCAGAATGTGGATAGTGAATAGTGGCGGTCATGCGCAGCACTCCGCATCCTTGAAGGGTGGTGCATTGACCGGGTAATTTCCCGGCACTTATTCAACACAAATAATCCAATTAGCCGAGTGAGCGCAAAAACCCTACGACTCTGCTCAGGGCAGGCTCCGCAAGATCCCTCGTTGCACTCGGAATGACAACGCTCTTGTCATTTCGACCGAAGGGAGAAATCTTGCTTCGTTTTTGCACTCACTCGGCTAATAACAGTTTGTTGAATTTATCGGTATTTGAAAATGTAGAAATTCTTTGACCTCTCAGGAAGCTCTACAATCGATTTTTAGATCACTGGGGGGGATAAAGTGACCCCAGAAATTCACTGTTTTTCAGCAGCTATTGAGAATTTCAACAGACTGATAATGGACAATCCGGGTTAAACACACAAGCCGGGTTCCCGGGCAGGGCACGGCAAAATTCAATAGACGGTGATATCGCCATTGCGATAAAGGACAGGGAGAGGTTCTGCCACAATGCTCCCGCCAGGGCGGATCCCGGAACCCGGGCTTTTCATCGTCACGGGCTTCATCGTCTGACCGTGCACGTTTGTGCAACATGGTAGAATTCGTGCCTTTCGGGCGCCCGGACACTAAAGTTGTTCGTACCCGCTTTCATTAATTTCAGGAATAACCGTCATGTTCTCCAACAATAATACCATTGCCCATACTGACCCTGAATTGTGGGCAGCCATACAAAATGAAAACCGCCGCCAGGAAGATCACATCGAACTGATCGCCTCGGAAAATTACACCAGTCCGGCGGTGATGGAAGCACAGGGCAGCAAGCTGACCAACAAGTATGCGGAAGGCTATCCCGGCAAGCGTTATTACGGCGGCTGCGAGTATGTGGACGTGGCCGAACAGCTGGCGCTGGATCGCGTGAAAGCCCTGTTTGGCGCCGAGTATGCCAATGTGCAGCCGCATTCCGGTTCGCAGGCGAATCAGGCTGTGTACATGGCGGTGCTGAAACCGGGCGATACCATCCTTGGCATGTCGCTGGCGCACGGCGGGCATTTGACCCACGGTGCATCGGTGAACATCAGCGGCAAGCTGTACAACGCGATCCAGTACGGCCTGAACGCCAAAGAAGAAATCGATTACGACCAGGTGCAGGCGTTGGCGCTGGAGCACAAGCCCAGGATGATCGTGGCCGGGGCGTCCGCATATGCTTTAGTGATCGACTGGAAGCGTTTCCGCGCGATCGCCGACAGCGTCGGCGCGTATCTGTTCGTGGACATGGCGCACTATGCCGGTCTGGTCGCGGCAGGCATTTATCCGAGTCCGGTCGGCATCGCGGACTTCGTCACCAGCACCACCCACAAGACCTTGCGCGGCCCGCGCGGCGGCATCATTCTCGCCAAGGCGGAATTTGAAAAAGTGCTGAACTCGGCGATTTTTCCCGGCATTCAGGGCGGCCCGCTGATGCATGTGATCGCCGCAAAAGCCGTGGCGTTCAAAGAGGCGGCCAGCAAGGAATTCAAGGAATACCAAAGGCAGGTGGTGGATAATGCGCGCGTGATGGCCAGGGTGTTGCAGGAACGCGGGCTGCGCATCGTGTCCGGACGAACCGACAGCCATATGTTCCTGGTCGATCTGCAAGCCAAACACATCACCGGCAAGGAAGCCGAAGCCGCGCTGGGGCGCGCGCACATCACCGTGAACAAGAACGCGATCCCCAACGATCCGCAAAAACCGTTTGTCACTTCCGGTATACGCATCGGCAGCCCGGCTATGACCACACGCGGCTTCAAGGAATTGGAAGCGGAGAAACTCGCGCACCTGATCGCCGATGTGCTGGATGCCCCGAACGATAATGCAGTGATCGCACGCGTGGCCGGCGAGGTGAAGAAGTTGACCACGCAGTTTCCGGTTTATGGAGATTAGCCTGTAGCCAGTAGCTTGTAGCATGTAGCCAATCGGCTTTCGCTACCAGCTACCAGCTACCAGCTACCAGCTACCAGCTACCAGCTATGAAATGCCCATTCTGCAAACACCCCGACACCCAGGTGGTGGACACGCGCGAGAGCGAGGAGGGCGACAGCATCCGCCGCCGCCGCCGTTGCCTGTCGTGCGACAAACGCTTCACCACTTACGAAACGGTGGAGTTGCGCATGCCGCAGGTGGTCAAGCAGAACGGCATGCGCAGCGAGTTCGACGCGGAAAAGTTGCGCACCAGTTTCAAGCGCGCATTGCACAAACGTCCGGTTTCAACGGAACTGGTGGACGCGGCCATTGACCATGTGACGCAGAAAGTGTTCGCGCTCGGTGAACGCGAGATCGGTTCGCGCCAGATCGGCGAAATGGTGATGAAGGAATTGTTGAAGCTGGACAAAGTGGCTTATATCCGTTTCGCCTCGGTGTATAAAAGTTTTCAGGATGTGGGCGATTTCGCCGATGCGGTGGAGGCGGTGCGCAAGTCCCCGGCACGCCGGAAACCAAAAAACAAAGAAGGATGAGCTTGTAGCCTGTAGCTTGTAGCGGGTAGCCAATCGGCTTTCGCTACCAGCTACCAGCTACCAGCTACAAGCTACAAGCTATGAAATGCCCAAATGACAGTCAATGGATGGCCCGGGCACTGCGTCTGGCGGAGCGCGGACTTTATACCACCAGCCCCAACCCGCGCGTCGGTTGCGTGCTGGTGCGCGATGGTGACGTCGTCGGCGAAGGCTGGCACGAGCGCGCCGGCGAGCCCCACGCGGAAGTTGTCGCGCTGCGCGCAGCCGGTGCAGCGGCGCGCGGCGCGACCGCTTATGTTACGCTGGAGCCGTGCAGCCATCATGGCCGCACCCCGCCGTGCGCCGACGCGCTGATTGCAGCCGGTGTCGCGCGTGTGGCGGTGGCGGTGCAAGACCCCAATCCGCAGGTGGCGGGGCAAGGCATCGCAAAGTTAAGCGCGGTGGGTATCAGGGTCGAGTGTGGTTTGATGGAGGCGGCGGCACGCGAATTGAACATCGGTTTCTTTGCGCGCATGACGCGCGGCACAGCGTGGCTGCGCAGCAAGATTGCAATGAGCCTGGACGGCCGCACCGCATTGGCGAACGGGGTCAGCCAGTGGATCACCGGCGATGCGGCAAGGCAGGATGTGCAACACTGGCGGGCACGCTCCTGCGCGGTGCTGACCGGCATCGGCACGGTGCTGGCGGACGACCCGCAACTCAATGTGCGGGAAAACGCGCCAACCCCTTCTGCGGAGCGGTTGCGCCAGCCGTTGCGCGTGGTGCTGGACAGCCGGTTGCGCATACCGCTGACCGCGCGCATTTTGCTGGGGGGGGGCTTGTTGATCTACACCGCCGCACACAATGCCGAAAAAAGTGCGGCGCTGGAAAAAGCGGGGGCATCGGTTCGTGTGTTGCCGGATGGCAGGGGGCGGGTGGATCTGGCAGGCATGCTTGGCGACCTGGCCGGGCGCGGTTGCAATGAAGTGCTGGTGGAAGCGGGCAGCGCCTTGAACGGCGCATTGCTGCGCGCAGGCCTGGTCGATGAATTATTGCTGTATCTTGCTCCGCAGCTGCTGGGTGATACGGCGCGCGGCATGGCGCAACTGGGCGAGCTGACCAGCCTGGATCAGCGCGTTGATTTAAAATGGCAGGATGTGCGCCAGATCGGGAATGATTTGCGTATTATTGTGAAGGTGGAAGGATGCCTCTAGAAATTCACTTTTGCGGGATGGCAGGCTGGACACGGCAATGCGAAGCATTTGGGGCGGGCAGGCCTGCTGCTCCGCGCTCCCGCACTAGAGGGCTGCGCCCCACCGTGTCGCGCGGGCACCGCAAGGAGCCGCGCAGCGAATGACGAGGCATATCGCATAGATAGACGAGAAATGAGCGAGCACGCGACGCCGCGATTCGCCCGGAAAATGAATTTATAGAGGCATCCGAAATGTTTAGTGGAATCATTGCCGACATCGGCAGCATCAAACAGGCGACCGACCGCGATGGCGGGTTGCGGCTGGTGATCGCGACCGGCGCGCTGGATCTGGGCGATGTGCGGGACGGGGACAGCATCGCAGTGAACGGGATATGCCTGACCGTCATCGAACATGGCGTTGACAGCTTCACGGTGGATGTTTCGCGCGAAACGTTGAATTGCACCGAGGGGCTGGAAGCGATAGGTGCGCCGGTGAATCTGGAGAAGGCATTGCGCCTGGCTGACAGGCTGGGCGGACACCTGGTCAGCGGCCACGTCGACGGAGTGGGCGAAGTCACCGAATTTACCAATCTGGGCGAAAGCTGGAAGCTGGAAGTACGCGCACCGCAGGCATTGGCGAAATACATCGCGCTCAAAGGCTCGATCACCATCAACGGCGTCAGCCTGACCATCAACCAGGTGAGCGGCGCCGGGTTCAGCGTCAATTTGATTCCCCACACGCTGGCGATGACCAACCTGAAAAATTTGCGCGTGGGCAGCCGGGTCAATCTCGAAGTGGATATGATCGCGCGCTATGTGGAACGAATGATGCAGGAAGCCAAATGACAGATATCGCACCGATACACGACATCATCGAAGAGATACGCGCCGGGCGGATGGTGGTGCTGGTGGATGAAGAAGACCGCGAAAATGAAGGCGACCTGGTGTTCGCCGCCGAGTTCGTCACGCCGGAAAAAATCAACTTCATGGCAACGCATGGCCGCGGGCTGATTTGCCTGACCCTGACCGAAGCTCACTGCAAGCAGCTCAATCTGCCGCTGATGGTGCGCGAGAACGGCTTGCCGCTGGCGACCAATTTCACGCTGTCGATCGAAGCCGCGAGCGGCGTGACTACCGGCATCTCTGCAGCCGACCGCGCGCGCACCGTGCAAGCCGCTGCGGCCAGGGATGCCAGGCCTGCCGACATCGTGCAGCCCGGCCATATCTTTCCGCTGCGCGCGAAAAATGGCGGCGTGCTGGTGCGCGCCGGGCATACCGAGGCGGGCTGCGACCTGGCGCAACTGGCCGGGCTTACACCGGCATCGGTCATCTGCGAGATTCTCAAGGACGACGGCGAAATGGCGCGCCTGCCGGATCTGATCGTGTATGCCAAACAGCACGGGCTCAAGATCGGCACGATCGCCGACCTGATCGAGCACCGCAGCCAGCACGAGAAACTGGTCGAGCGTGTGGCGCGGCGCAAGGTGCAGACTGCTTACGGCGAGTTCGATCTGGTGACTTATGTGGACAAGACCACGCAGCGCACCCATCTTGCGCTGGTGAGGGGTGATGTTCGTCCGGACGCGGAAACACTGGTGCGCGTGCACGAGCCGCTTTCGGTGATGGATTTTATGGAACAGGCCGACCACGCGCATTCGATCAGCGTGAATCAGGCGATGCAGAAGATCGGACAGTCTTCGGCCGGTGTACTGGTGTTGCTGCATCGCGGCGAGAGTCCGCAGGATTTGCGCGCACGCGCCGCCCTGGATGAGGGAAGCCAGCAAACCGCACAGTGGGATCCGCGCAGCTACGGCATCGGCGCACAGATACTGCGAGACCTCAATGTCGGCAAGATGCGTTTGCTGGCCACCCCGCACAAGATGCCGAGCATGACGGGATTCGGGTTGGAAGTGGTGGGTTACGCCAGTCACGAATAGCGAAATTACAGTTGTAGCGCGCATTTTACGCACCAGAAGTTGCAGGTAGACTCTGCCCACCTGCCTTGCCATTCCGAACGCGGCGAGGAATCCTGGATTTCTCGCCGCGCCCGGAATGACAAACAGGGAGAGGGTGAAAACTCAGAGAGGCTGAAATGAAGGAAATCGAAAAGAATCTGAACGGCGCCGGATTGCGCATCGGCATCGTGCAAAGCCGGTTCAATATCGAAATATGCGAAGGCCTGCTCGGCGCATGCCGGGCGCAATTGGTGCAACAGGGTGTACGCGAAGACGGCATCACGCTGGCGACCGTGCCCGGCGCGCTGGAAATAGCGCTGGTGCTGCAACGCATGGCCCAGAGCGGCAGGTTCGACGCGCTGATCGCGCTGGGGGCAGTGATACGCGGCGACACCTATCATTTCGAGGTGGTGTCCAACGAATCGGCGCGCTGCGTGGGCGAAGTGCAACTGCATACCGGCGTGCCTGTCGCCAATGCGATATTGACCACCGACACCGACGAGCAGGCAATAGAACGCATGCACGTCAAGGGCGGCGAAGCCGCACTGGTGGCGATCGAGATGGTCAACCTGCTGCGGTGTTTGACATGACTATCAGCGACCTCGATGGCATGGTCAAAGTCAAAAAAGCGCCTGACAAGAGCCCGCGCCACCGCGCCCGCGAACTTGCGTTGCAAGGCATCTATCAATGGCGCATCACGGCGGGTGACGAGGCGCAAATCGAAAAGCAGATACACGCCGAAAAAAATCTGGGCCGTTACGACAAGGAATTGTTTTCAAAATTGTTGCGCGGCGCATTGGGTCAGCATGCGGAGCTCGAGGCACTGATCGCCCCGCACCTCGACCGGCCGCTGGCCGAACTCAGCCCGGTGGAGTTCGCGGTGCTGCTGCTGGGTGCGTTTGAATTGGCGCAACACATGGAAGCGCCCTACAAAGTCATCATCAACGAAGCCGTCGAACTGGCCAAAACATTCGGCGGCACCGACGGCCATAAATTCGTCAACGGCGTGCTCGATAAACTCGCACCGCAACTGCGCGCGCTGGAATTCTCTGTTCATAGCAAAGCATAAGAGGCTCTTGAAATTTTTTTGGAGTGCGGCGACATGTCGCCGCTTTATCTAAAGCGCAGACATGTCTGCGCACTCCAAAACACGGATATTTCCGCATGTCAGAATTCGACTTGATCCGCCGCTATTTCACCCGCGCCGCACCGGGTGCACTGCTCGGTGTGGGCGATGATGCTGCGCTGCTGCAGGTGAGCGAGGGCAATGTGCTGGCGGTATCCAGCGACATGCTGGTGAGCGGCACGCACTTCCTCCCCGATGCCGATCCGTTTCTGCTGGGACACAAGACGCTCGCGGTGAATCTGTCCGACATGGCCGCGATGGGCGCAACACCGCGTTGGGCGATGCTGGCGATTGCATTACCCGAAGCAGACGAAGCCTGGCTGGAAAAATTCAGCGCGGGCTTCTTCGCGCTCGCGCAGCAGCACGGTGTGGAACTGGTCGGCGGCGACACCACGCGCGGACCGCTCAATCTGTGCGTGACCATCATGGGCGAGGTGCCACAGGGAGCGGCGCTACTGCGCGGCGGTGCGCAGCCTGGCGATGAAGTTTGGGTATCCGGCACGTTGGGCGATGCCGCGCTGGCGCTGGCGCATCTGCAAAACCGTATTCAGTTGAGCGCCGCCGAGTACGCCGCTTGCGCGCCCGCTTTGCATCAGCCGCAGCCGCGCGTCGCGCTGGGGCTGGCGTTGCGCGGCATCGCCAACAGCGCGATCGATATTTCCGACGGGCTGCTCGCCGATCTCGGCCATATTCTCGACGCTTCGCAAGCGGGCGCGGAAATCGATTTTGCGCTGTTGCCGGTCTCCAGTGTATTGCGAGCGTGCCTAACCCCCCTCAGTCCCCCCTTATCAGGGGGGAGGTCTAGCTCCTCCCCTGATAAAACAACTAGCCATTCGACTAGGCCATCAAAAGACGATAGCCAAGTCGCTGGTTATGATAAGGGGAGGTTGGGAGGGGTTAAGTTGTTTCAACAATGCGCCTTGTCCGGCGGCGATGATTATGAATTATGCTTTACCGCACCTGGCGCGCGCCACGCCGAATTACTGGAAATTGCCGCACGGCTCGAATTGCCGCTGGCCTGTATCGGGAAAGTGGTTGCGGGTTCCGGCTGTATCGTGCACGATGCGTATGGTGTTCAACTCGATATCGGTGCCGGCGGTTATGACCACTTCCGATGAATCCGTTGTAAAACCCGGCTGGCGATTCCTGTTCAGCCACCCGGCACATCTGCTGGCGTTCGGTTTCGGCAGCGGTCTGGCGGGCACGGCTCCGGGCACGTTCGGAACTTTAGCCGCATTCCCGCTGTATTGGCTGCTCGCGCCGCTCTTGTCGGATCAGTTGTTCATGCTCATGCTGATTCTGGCATTCGCTGCCGGCGTGTGGGTGTGTGGCAAAACCGGCAAGGCCCTGGGCGTGGCCGATTACGGCGGCATCGTGTGGGACGAGATCGTGTCGTTCATGCTGGTATTGTTTTTCACGCCTCCCGGCTGGTACTGGTCGCTGCTGGCCTTTGCGCTGTTTCGTTTTTTCGACATCGTCAAACCGCCGCCGATACGTTATTTCGACAGCAACTGGCACGGCGGCCTGGGCGTGATGTTCGACGACCTGCTCGCTGCCGGATATGCCTTGCTGTGTATGGCGCTAATCAGGAGCGTGCTGCCATGAGCGGTTTTTTCATCAGGCTGCTCTGTGCGCTAGTGCTTTCCGCAAGCGGGTTCGCGCACGGCGAAGCCCTTCGACCAAGCTCGGGACAGGCATTCACCGCCAAGGTGATCGAAGTGCTGGACGGCGACACGGTGCTGGTCGTGCGCCCGGGCGGACTGTTAAAAATCCGCCTGGCCGAAATCGATGCGCCGGAAAAAGCCCAGGCCTTCGGTGCGGCTTCGACGCAATCGCTATCCGGTATGGTGATGGGCAAACAGGTGCAATTCGTCAGCCAGGCCATGGATCAATATGGCCGCATGGTTGCGCACCTCAGCGTGGATGGCCTGGATGTGAATGCCGAACAGATACGCCGGGGCATGGCGTGGGAATATTCCAATTATCACAGCAACAAGGCTTTGATCGCTTTGCAGCACGAGGCCATGCAGGCCCCGCGCGGCTTGTGGGCGCAAAGCGATCCGACCCCGCCGTGGGAGTGGCGTAAACAACATCCCAGTAATGGCACGGCGCGCCGTGCCCCTCCAACTGATCCCGGCTGCGGCAACAAGAAGCACTGCTCCGAGATGTCCTCGTGCGAGGAAGCCAAATATTATTTTGCGCAGTGCGGCGTCAAGTCGCTGGACGGCGATGGCGATGGCGATGGCATACCGTGCGAAAAGTTGTGCGCGGCGCGGAAAAAAATCAGAAACTGACTGCCGCGCATCCCTGCGCATCGCAGCGCAATGCCGAGGCCTGTTGATCCCAGTCGCTTAACACCCAGCGTTCGCATCTATGCCCGTCCACCACATGCTCGTGGCGATCGGGGCGGTGGGTGTGGCCGTGGATCAGGCGCGGATAACGATATTCGCGCAGCAGCGCGGCGACCGCGTCATCATTTACGTCCATGATCGCGCTGTCTTTGTTCTGTTTCGCGGAAGTGCTTTGCTGGCGCAGTTGTTCTATGTAAGCTTTGCGTGCCGCGAGCGGCTGGGCGAGAAAGTTCTTCTGGAATTCCGGGCTGTGCACCTGTGCACGAAATTTCTGGTACTCGATATCGCCGGTGCACAGTTTGTCGCCGTGGCTGAGTAAAGTGGGTGCGCCATACAGGTCGAGCAGGGTCGGGTCGGCCAGCAGGGTCGCGCCGGCAGCTTGCGCAAGCTCAGCGCCCATCAGCAGGTCGCGGTTGCCGTGCATCAGATAGATTTTGATGCCGCGCGCCGCGAGCTCATGCAATGCGTTGATTACCCGGGCGTGAAAAGGATCGTGCCGGTGATCGTCGCCCGCCCAGTATTCGAACAAATCCCCGAGGATATATAGCGCCTCGGCTTGCGGCGCGAGTGTCGCGATGAAGCGCTGGAAAGCCGCGAGGCTGCGCGGATGGCCGGCACCGAGATGCAGGTCGGAGATGAACAGGGTGTGGGACATGGCAGAGGATCGGGGATCGAGGATTGAGGATTGAGGCAAAACCACCGCACCGCTTTTAACTCGATCCTCGCTCCTCAATCCTCGATCCTTACTTCACCACTTCAGCTTGGGTGATGATGACATCTTCCAGCGGCACATCCTGGAAACCGGAACGTGTGCCGGTCTTCACGTTGCGTATCGCGTCGACCACTTCCTTGCCTTCCACCACTTTGCCGAACACGCAGTAGCCCCATCCATCCTGTCCAGGATAATTGAGGAAGCCGTTGTCCTTGACGTTGATGAAGAATTGCGCGGTGGCAGAATGCGGGTCGCCGGTGCGCGCCATCGCAACGGTGTAGCTGTCGTTCTTCAAGCCATTGGCGGCTTCATTTTTGATCGGTGCATTCACTGCTTTCTGTTTCATGCCCGGCTCAAAGCCGCCGCCCTGAATCATGAAATTGGCGATCACGCGGTGAAAGATGGTGCCGTTGTAAAAACCGCTGTTCACGTATTCGAGGAAATTCCTGACGGTGTCGGGCGCCTTTTCAGCGTCCAGTTGCAATGTGATGATGCCGTGATTGGTGTGCAGCTTGACCATGGTTTTTTTGTCCTGGGTTGAGGATTGGGAAGATTGCATTGCGCAGCACAGCAGCAGTGCGAACAGTGCGGTGAAAAGTTGTTTCATGTCATGCGGCCCCTTCGTAAATGATTTTCCAGTGGTTGCCCTGCTTGATCCAGTATTGGCGTTTTTTCATCCGGTTGGACAGGTTGCTGCTGCTGTAGTCTTGCTCGAAATCGACGACCACCAGATCGGGTTGTTCCGGATAGGTGAACATGCTGACATTTGACAGGTTGACCTTGATCCAGGATTTTGCGCTATTTACCTGCTTCTTTTGTTTCACCCATGCCGCGTAGTCCATGCTGCCGTTGGAGAAATCGCGAGAATAATGTTTGAGGTAGTCGCCGGTGTCGTGGCTGGACCAATCTTCGCGCCATTGTTCGACTTCCTGCTGCAGCGCATGGTGTTCGCTTTGATCCTGTTCGCTGCTCCAGTCCATCCGGTTGGTGATGATGACCGGAGTGATACCGACTTGCAGATAGGTGGCGAGTTTGTTCAGGTCGTCATTTGCCAGCACCACGCAGCCGTTGCTGGCGCGCGGGGGACGGCTATAAGTACCGCTGGGTGTGCCATGCAGCCAGATACCGCTTCCGGCACGCTTGTTTCTGCGATCCCATTCGTTCGGATAGCTGAGCGGGTAGGCTCCGCTGCCATATATATCGGCGAGCTGTTTCTTGGGCAATTCCGCTTTTACGAAATACACGCCTATGGGAGTGCGTTGATCGCCCGAGGAAACTTTTTCGGTGCCGAGCTTGCCGATAGTGATGTAGAAGTCAGTGACATAGCGCGGTTCGCCATCCACGTTTTCATAAACGAACAGGGTGGAGCGGCTGGTGTCGACTACCAGCGCGTACTTCTGTTGCGCGTCCAGCTGCCATAAAAAACGCGGTTTGAGCCTGGTGTCCGATTGGGACAACACGCGTTGCAGACGCACTCGCGCCTCATCGCGCAGGTCTTTAATTTTATCTTGCGGAGCATTGGCCGCACTGCCGAAATTATCGATCACGCCGGCATGCGCCATCAGCAAATCGCCTTTGACCAATTGCGCCAGTTTGAAATTCGGGTTGACGCGCAACAAACTGTCCACCTCGCTGAGCGCGATGTCGAGGTTATTGTTATTGATGGCTTGCAGGCTTTTCACCAACTGCGCTTCTGTGCCGTGCGAATCCGGCCCGGCATGCGCCGCGCCTGGCAGCAAACCGCACAGCAGCAACAAAATCAATGCAGGTTTCAACATGATTACTTGCTGCGCTCTTCCTGAATCAGCCACTTGTCGCCGGATTTCACCATCAGCAGGGTTTTGTTGCCGGAGGTTTTCAGGTGGCTGGCACGATAGGACTGGCGGAACTTCACGGTGGCATGGTTGCTATCGATGAATTTTATGGCCATGTTGCGGATGCCGATGTGGATATATTTCGGTTTGCCGATGCGCTCTCTTCGAACGGCTTCCCAGGCTGCGCGAGTTTCTCCATCCGGCGTTTTGAAATCAGCCGCATAGAACGCCAGGTATTTATCCGTATTCCTGGCCGACCACGCGGCAGCCCAGGCCATAACAGTTTTCGAGGCTTCCTTGCCGCCATCATTCTTGACGACGCTTTCTGCAGCAGCGGTAGTTCCGGTTTTGGCAGATATTTTGGATGCTGTTATTGTTGCCAGGGCTGCCGATGCCGATGCCGATACGGCAGGCGCCGGCCGGGCGGGTTCGGGCGGGTTCCCCCCGGCAATGACTGGCGCTGCCTCTTCGGCTTTGCCCGGGACAGGCCCTTCGGCTTTGCTCAGGACAGGGGTGTTGCGCGGAGGGGTCTCTTCATTGCGTGCGCCACCGGCAAACAGATTTTGAATCATTGCCAGCTTGGTTTGCGTCGCGGTGTTGCTGTGATCCAGCTGCAAGGCGCGGTTATATGCCTGGCTGGCCATCTTGGCGTATATGTCACCGAGATTCTCGTGCGCGGTGGCGTAACTGGGATGAGTGCTTATCGCCTTTTCCAGCAACTGCTTGGCTTTGTCGTATTGACCCTGGCCGGCATACAGCACGGCGAGGTTGTTATAGGGCTCGGGCAGATCCGGATAGTCATCGGTCAATGCCGAGAATGTCTTGATGGCATCGGCGGTCTTGCCTTGCTCGGTGAGTATCAGCCCTTTAAGGAATCGCGCTTGCGCGTCTTTCGGCTTGCTGGCGAGATAGTCGTTTACCTTGTCCAGGGCCTGGCTGCGCTGGCCTTGCTTGAATAGTTTGCTGGCATCCTCAATGTCATCGGCATGTGCGGCCAGGCCGGCGCACAACAGCAACGCGCCGGTGAGCAGCGCGGCATGGCGGTTAAATCGGTCAAGTAAATTCATATTGGTTCAGTTCCAGGTGACGTGACGCAAACGCGCGCGAATCGCTATCGGGCGCGCGGAATTATTTGAACAGGGGCGGATTCTACCAAATAACCCGCACATTTTCACAGTTTATGTCTGCCGGAGCCAGCTCATGATTTCGGGTAAAATCCCCCGCGCAAATCGTTAACCTTAGGGCACCTCTAAAAATTCAGAGTTCGCCCAAATGCAAGGCGTGGAAAAAATTTCGCGGCGCCGCATATGATTGATATGTAAGCAAGGAATTTTTTCCGCAACACGGCAGTTGGGATGAAATCTGGATTATTAGAGGCGCCCCTTACACAAACCGGGAAGAACCCAACATGAGCAGCACGCCACAAACCGCCGCTTCCAACTTCATCCGCACAATTATTGATGCCGATCTGGCCAGCGGCAAACACCGCGGCATCGTCACGCGTTTCCCGCCCGAACCCAACGGTTATCTGCATGTCGGCCACGCCAAATCGATTTGCCTGAACTTCGGTTTGGCAAAGGATTATCAAGGCAAGTGCAATCTGCGTTTCGACGATACCAACCCGGAAAAGGAAAGCGAGGAGTACGCGCTATCCATCCAGGACGATGTGCGCTGGCTGGGCTTTCAGTGGAATGGCGAAGTGCGCTGGGCATCCGATTATTTTGAGCAGCTCTACCAGTTTGCGGTCGAACTGATACAAAAAGGATTGGCGTACGTGGACGATCTCACCCCCGAACAAATGCGCGAATATCGCGGCACGTTGACGCTGGCAGGCAGGAACAGCCCCTATCGCGAGCGTTCCGTGGAAGAAAATCTCGATCTGTTTACACGGATGCGCACAGGCGAGTTCGCCGATGGCAGCCGTGTGCTGCGCGCCAAAATAGATATGGCCAGCGGCAACATCAACCTGCGCGATCCGGCGATTTACCGCATCCGCCGCACGCACCACATCCGCACCGGCGATGCCTGGTGCATCTACCCGATGTACGATTACACGCATTGCATTTCCGATGCGCTGGAAGGCATCACGCACTCGCTGTGCACGCTGGAATTCGAGGATCATCGCCCGCTCTACGACTGGGTGCTGGACAACATCACGATCCCCTGCCACCCGCGCCAGTATGAGTTTTCGCGTCTGGAACTGCATTACACCATCACCAGCAAACGGAAACTGCTGCAACTGGTAAACGAGGGGCGCGTGTCCGGCTGGGACGACCCGCGCATGCCCACCATCATCGGGATGCGCCGCCGCGGCTACACCCCGGAAGGCATACGCGAATTTGCCAGGCTCATCGGCATCTCCAAGAGCAACAACACCGTGGACATGGCCGTGCTGGAATCGGCCATCCGCGAAGATCTGGAAGGCAAAGTGCCGCGCGTGATGGCGGTGATCAATCCGTTGAAAGTGGTGATAACAAATTTCGTGGCGGGGCAAACCGGATCGCGCGAGGCAGGTTTCCATCCGCAACATCCGGAGTTCGGCGCACGGATCGTGCCTTTCGACAGGGAAATCTGGATCGAGGCGGATGACTTCAGCGAGAATCCGCCAGCGGGCTGGCAACGGCTTACCGTGGGGGGTGAAGTGCGGTTGCGATATTCCTACGTCATGCGCTGCAATGAAGTTATCAAAAATAACGCCGGTAACGTGATCGAACTGCACTGCTCTATAGATGAGGAAACGCTGGGCAAAAACCCGGTCGGACGCAAAGTGAAAGGCGTGATCCACTGGCTATCCTGCGCGCATGCGCTGTCGGCCGAGTTCCGTTTATATGACCGGCTGTTCACCGTACCGGAACCGGATGCGGATAGAGAAATCGACTTTTGCACTTACCTCAATCCGGATTCGCTAAGCACAGTACAAGGTTGGGTAGAGGCATGTGTGAAAAATGCTGCGCCGGAAACCCGCTACCAGCTCGAGCGGCTCGGCTATTTCTGCACCGACCGCCGCGACCACCGTCCCGGAAAGCCGGTGTTCAATCGCACCGTCACGCTCAAAGGGAGCCTCTAAAGATTCCTGGGCGAAATAGCGGTCCGTTTCCCCCGCAGCCATGCCCCCGCCAGCATCAGTGTGATCAACAGCCATACCGCCGCATTGCCCCAGCGCACATAGGGCGTGGAGCCTTCATAGCCCTGCGCTTGACCTTGCAGCACCGCCTCCACATGCTGCGGCAGTTGCTGCAATACTTTGCCGTCCGCGCCTATGATGGAAGTGACGCCGGTATTGGTGGCGCGCAGCATCATGCGGCCGCTTTCCATTGCGCGCATTTGAGACATCTGGTTGTGCTGCGCGGCTGCGTACGAATGGCCATACCAGGCATCATTGGTGAAGTTGGCCAGCAGCGTGGCCTGCGGCAGCGCGCGGATGATTTCTTCGCCGAACACATCTTCATAGCAGATGTTGACAGCGACATGCTGCCCGGCGACATTGAGCGGCGTCTGCAGCTTGTCGCCGCGCGCCAGATCGCCCATCGGGATGTTGAGCACGCCGTTGATGAACCGGCCCAGCAACGGACGCAACGGAATGAATTCTCCAAACGGCACCAGATGCTGCTTGCGGTAATGCTGCTCTTCATCCGCACCCAATGAAAATACGCTGTTGTAGTAGCTGCCATGGTCACGTTCAAATGAACCGATCAGCACATCGCCGCCGTTTTGCAAAGCATGCTCGCGCAGTTGCCCAATCAGGTTTTGTGGAACTTCATCGCGCAGCAGCGGCAAAGCGGTTTCCGGCAACAGGGTAAGGCGCGCATTGTTCTGCAACACCAGGCGGCGATATGTTTTCAGCGTGCCCGCCAGCGCATCTTCGTTGAACTTGATATTCTGCGCGATGTTGCCCTGTACCAGCGCCACGCTGAAAGGTTCGCCGTGAGGCTGTGTCCATGCGATGGTGCGCAGCAGCGCACCTCCGCCCCAGAATAGCAGCAAAGCCGCCAACGCCGGCTTGCCCTGTTTGTTCCAGCGCTCTTGCCAGATCAACATCAATAAACCCGCGCTGACCGCCGCTACCAGCGACACACCATATACGCCGAACAGCGGCGCATAACCTGCCAGCGGACTGCCGCTGTGCGCATAACCCAGAGTCAACCATGGAAAGCCGGTGAAGATCGTGCCGCGCAGCCATTCGATCGACACCCATGCCGCCGGCATCACCAGCATGACGCGCAAACCATTCGCCACCCGGAAACGCGCTTGCGCATAACCGGCCAGCGCGGTGAACAGCGCAAGGAAGGCGGCGAACAGCATAGTGGCCGGCAGGGCCAGCAGCACGGGCATGTCACCGTAATCGTGCAGCGCGACATAGATCCAGCCAATGCCCGCTCCGAACAATCCCAAACCGAAAGCAAAACCCAGCCGGGCCGCTATACGCGGCGTGCCGGCACGCTGCCAAAGCGCAAAAAGGACGGCGAGCGCCAGCACCGGAACCGGAAAAATCCCGAACGGCGCGAAGCCGAACACACAAACCGTTCCTGCGAGTAATGCCCAGCCACAATCTTTCTTCAATAAGCCCATACAGAATTCCGCTACATGTTGTGTTGCAAAACCCGTGCAGCATAACCGATCCGTTGCATGCACTGTCCGCCAGCAGGGCAGATCTTAAAATGCGCGGTGCGGCAATATGCCGCAGGCGGCGGGAAATTATGCCCTATATAATTTTGCGGTCATCAACCAGCAATGGATAAAACTCATGAACGCCGCGAATAATTCCTCTCATATCCGCACATCCTTGCGAATTATCTTTTCCATAATTCTCGCCCTGCTGCCGCTTATTGCGATGAACAACGCCCAGGCCTGCGCGGCCTGCGGCTGCACCTTGTCCAAGGACTGGGGAACCCAGGGAATCGGCACGACCCCCGGCTTCACCGCCGACCTGTCCTACGACTACATCAACCAGAACCAGCAGCGCTACGGCTCCGGCACGGCGCCAACACCACAGATCAACAGTATCTGGGGGAGTGGCAATGAAGTCGAGGGCTACACCGTCACGCGGACGACCACGGCATCGCTCAACTACACCAGCGACACCTGGGGAGCAAGCGCCCAGCTTCCATTCGTTCAGCGAACGCATGGCACATTTGGTGCGTTTGATTCCGCTACCAATAACGTTCCGACTCCTGATTTATCGACCGCTTACGCCTCATCATCCGATAACGGTATCGGTGATATCCGCATCATCGGGAAATACACCGGGTTCTCCGCCGACAAGACCTCGGGAATCATAGCCGGGATCAAACTGCCGACTGGAAGCACAAACGCAACCTTTAGCGACGGTGGCGCGCTGGATCGCAGCCTGCAAATCGGCACCGGTTCAACCGACCTGATTCTGGGCGGATTTCTCACCGGAACTGTAAACGAGTATGGCTGGTTCGCGCAGGGCGCCGTACAACATGCCGTTGCGACCAAAACCATTGATGGCGCGGACTATCGCCCGGGTGATGCCTACTCGCTGAACACCGGCATACGCTACGCGAAATTCGGCGCAAAATTCACCCCCATGCTGCAGCTCAACTACATCCACCGCCAGGCAGATTCCGGGGCAGGAGCAACGTACGATGTCAATACCAACAGCCCGTTGACCGGCGGCACGCTGGTATATCTGGCTCCCGGCGCATCAATCCGGGCCGGCGGCGGAACTTCCGTTTATGGTTTCGTGCAACTGCCCGTCTATCAGAATGTCGTCGGCCTGCAGTTAAGCCCGCGCTATACTCTGACACTGGGAGTCTCGCACTCCTTCGAATAATCGTTCAGAAGGGTGGTTTGCGAAGTGAAGTCAGTAGTGTCCGGTTAAAAATCAAACAACATCAACTGGTTATCTGTGGCTGATGAAATGGTTCTGTTCATATCGGGCTGTAAAGCGCATGAAATCTCGGTTTTCTCGAAAACCGACACCGA
>Ga0315268_10002901_pt1 | contig 19062 bp, 26 predicted proteins | sample C1_top_MG_FD_204535 | JGI IMG/M metagenome (GOLD analysis project Ga0315268, IMG submission 204535) | Sediment microbial communities from Yellowstone Lake, YNP, Wyoming, USA - C1_top | ecosystem: Environmental > Aquatic > Freshwater > Lake > Sediment | place: USA: Wyoming | collected 2017-08-01
GCCGTATTGATCTGTTTCCAGCTCTTCTCCTTCAATTTTCCAAAATTTCTTTTCTTCGAATTCGAAAACTAAATTGCCATAGTTTTCGGCTATGGCCTCTTTTACGGTTTTTTCTTTTTTGTTCATTTGGCTTTGACACCTAAGTAAGTACTGTTGGACCTTTGATTTGACTTTGCGCTTCAGTGCATATTGCTGTTTGGATCCTTTTGGTGATTTGTAACCCAAGCATTAACCCTTCAAAAGAAAAATGAGTTGCTGCTACTCTGCTACTTCAGCGCTTTCTGTAAAGGAACGATATCCCCAAGGCAGACATCAAGACCGCGCAGCTGATGCCAGATGGCACTCTGCAGCCCATCACCATCACAAAGACCAAAGACCTCGTGGTGGATCCCGTGGACGCGGACGTGGCGCGGGACTTTCTGCCCTACAGTTTCTTAGAGGTGTGGGGCGAAAGTGACTCGGACGATGATGGCATTCGAAAGATGAGCGGCGACCTCATGGAATCCGGCAAGATTGGAGCCATCAAGGAGTTCAGCCATGGCTACGGCAAGGTGTACGTTGGTTTCCTGAAGCCTCTCATGAGCAAGGATGGCAGCAGGTTCGGTGTTGAGATCATGCTTGCTGAGAACAGGCGTAAACGCCGGCGATGGATGCTTGCTGAGAAGGAAACCTCAAGCCAAAAAGCTTCTAAACCAGTAGTTCCACAATTATGGTGAGTGACCCGGAATGAGCAGCAATGTTGAAGAAAGAGTCTTTGAGTATCTGGGTAAGCACCCAGGAGCACTTGAAGACGACATTGCCAAAGACCTGGAACTGCACATAATTGATGTTTTGAACGCGATTCATGGGCTTGAGAAACGCGGCAAGATCAAAGAAGTGGCATAGTCTCCTTTTTCCTTTATTTTAGAAGATCGGTACGTTCATTAGTGTATGCATTAGTGTAAACTTCTTATTTTATGATTTTGTCACCTTATGATTTTGTTATAATGTGATTTTGTTACTTTGTCACTTTGTTACAAAAGCTACTTTCTCTACCTTGTAGACTTTGTAGAAAAGTTCTTATTCTGTTTGTCGATTTTACTCGATGTTGCTAAGGGGCTCAGAGCCGCTCACGGCAGGACGAGCGTGGCCTCGCACACCCGCGGCTCCTGCTCCAATCAAGGAGAAAGGAAAAGAATTTTTGCTGTCGGGTGATGAGCTGCCCGAGCCCTCACAAGAAAAAGACTATATTCTTCTGTTGATAACCAATGGGCTTCAAAACGAGAATGTTCGGCATCGCATTTCTTGCCTACGCGGCGATTGCCTTCTGCGCAAACATCCTATCTTTCTTCCCAGGAATACCGGGCGCCCACGAAATCTTCAATCCCCTGGACGCTTACATAGCACCTTACTTTCCATTCGGCTGGAGCTTCATACTCGGTCCAATGCTGCCCTTCATTTGGTCTGGCTTCTGGGCTGTTATCGGATTGTTGGCGCTGATTTTCGGGTAGCCAGATCCATTTCTCGCATGTGCAGACCCGGCGGCAGATACTCCCTCACATCTACACATGGAGGGTCATAGAGCGCTCGTCTCTGGGCTTCCTCGTCTTGGGAACCATAGAGATCCTTTGGCTTCCGCGAGTAGTCCGCATATCTCACGCCGCTTGGATCCATGAGAAGCGACTTCAGATCTCCTGCGATTGCTTGGTGCATTTTAGGAATCAGTGATGGTGCACGGTACTTGATGCTTCTTTCGATGGCATAGTAGTCGCCTGACATAAGCATCAAGTGCGGGCCGAACACGCATTGCTCCACAGTGGACTCGAATGTTTTAGGGTTAAAGGTGACTCTGCCCATCCACTGCACTTCTCTGCGGTTCCGCACCCTCACGGGGCTGTAAGTGCCGGGCTTGGTCTTCGTGATGAAGTGACCGGGCAGGTGCAGTTCCAACGTCATAAGAGCAGAAGCCAGACTATGCTCCTGCCACATGCTCAGAGCGCACTCGTTGGCAAGTGACTTGAGATGCAGCCAGTCTGTAGGCCAGTCATGGATGGTGTTGATTGGGATGCGCTTGTGTTTCGTTCCCTTGTAAATGTAGAAAGTTAATTCTGGCACTGCTGTCCCTTCAACGGAGAAATAGGCGCCTTCAGACATTTTACTATTGGGACAAATAATGCCAAGAAGAAGAAGATCATCAACATCATCTAAAACAGCAGCAGCCGTTACGGTGATTATTATTACAGTTTTACTTGTCAGCGTTTTCTGGTACACCGGCATCCTGCCGACCATAGCAGGCTTGGACGTTTTGAGCGTGAGCAGGATATGGCTTCAGCAACGCGGCGTCGGCAGCGCTGGGCAAGAACTCACGGGTGGTTTTTGGCGTGTTGACGCTACAACGGGTTCAGCTGAAACCCAATTCCTAACGTTTAACACCACTACCGCGGAGCAGAAGGCCAATCCAGGCGACTATCCCTCTGACGTGGCGATTAAAGGATCCATCATTTTTGGCGTTTTCCAATCTCAGAATTCATACTGGAAATTGCCTCTTGTTAAGGTTAAGGACATCACAGTTTACCCAACAATGCATGGTATGATGACAAATTTTCAGTACCTTGACTGGGCGTACAAGAATCCCCTAATTGTCAGCGTTTGGAGGACAGATCTTAGTCAGAAAGAGCTTGTTATTCCCTTCAGCGCAGGAGTCCTGAAGACGGCTGGGGAGAACCCTGGCAGCTTCGCAACAGACTATCCGGGCGCGGTGCCACAAACCACTTCCCAAGGCACCGGTTACAGTTTTGATATAAGCTTCAAGCAGATAGCTACTGGAGAATTGTCTAAGGTGATTAACTGGTACAACCCGAGCAAACCCACTGAAACTGTCAAGATGACTCTGCAGTTTACCGTGGGAGGCAGCGAATACGATTGGAATAAGGATCTCGTGTTCATCACTAACCAGAATGGGGGACCAATAAGCAACAACAACGTCTTTAACAGCTACGACCTATCCAACATTGATCAGCTGCTAAATTACCAGTTGGGCAATGACTGGAGCTACTATCACTACTTCTTCGGAGGCGGAGACAAATTCCGAGGCTACGCATACGACTTTGCTGGGCTTCCAGTGACGAGCGACACAAAAGCAGGCGTCATGGGCTTATTCGAAACTTGGGATGGAGTAACTGTGAAGCCCTCCATAACTAACCGCGAAGATAGTCCAGGTCCTACCTATAGTGGCGCCCTCTGTGAGGGCTATAAGAGCGATACCTCAGCAGCGCTCGATTGGTCATATCAGTACCCAGGTTGGTATGTCCCAGCTACTGGTAATGGTGAAGGCCCATCGCAGAGTGGTGAGTGGTGGAAGTACCGTTTTCCATTAGCTGGCACCGTCTATAATGACCAGGAGACCCTGAAGCCGAAGGGCCTGAGCATTGTAAACTACTTGACCACGGCGGTAAAGGCTCCCTACCGTTGGGATGGAAGCAATAATCCAACTAAGCCGATTAATCTGATACGTGAGAACCCCAACTACTATGGCGCCGGTTACAGCGGGGACTGCCCAAGCGGCTATCAGGTTCAGATACCCAGAGCAGCCCGTCAATGGTACTTCACTTTAGACGTGAGCACTGAAGCAGCCGACACGGTTGTTGTAAGCCAGAACTACATTGACGCTAAAATCACAAACTGGTCAGTTGACAGGGCCACTGTTGGAGCAGGACAGACTGCTCTCGTAAACGTCGTCATAAAGAACACTTCGCCCTTCGCTGGAGCCATAGCTCAAGGCGTAAACATCCCACCGGACGTCGCAAGCAGCATCGCAGTCACAGGAGGAGACGGCGCCCTCTACTTCCAAGCAGGTGAGGAGAAAACGGTCACGTTGCAAATCAAGAACACTGGAAACTTGGTGTCTGACAAAACAGTCTCATTCACCTACAGTTTGCAGAATGATGAACCTCGAGTCACGGATTCCAGAACATTCAGTTTGACCTTCCAAGCTGGACTCGGCAACCCCGACACAACAATAACTGTGACAACATTGAGCGCTGATTCAAACGAGCCCATCGGTGGGTTGCTTGTGAAAGCATTCTACGGCGATACTATGGATCTCTATAAGTCATCCAGCACTCTTGACGGCGCAACAACCCTGGAGATGGGGCAGTACCGTGGGAACGTAAAGATAGAGGTTTCGGACCCCGCCAGCAGATTCAGCACTCAGGAGAAGACGATCGTTGCCAAGGCTGGACCAAACTACGTGGTATTCCTGATGACTGAAGGAGAAGCTAAGCCTCCAATTGACTGGTGGATGATCATAGCAATCGTTGCGGTCGTGGCGGGTGTTGTAGCTGTGGCTGCCGTAGCGGCCAAAGCTAGAAAGAAGACGAAGACCCCATAAGAATCCTTCCATCCTTCCTTCTTTTCCATTTTTCTATTAGTGAAAGAGATGAATCAACCTTCTAGAGTTATTGAAGCTTTGGAAGCTGGTGCAGCAGCGGTAGCAGCTGCCTTATTCACGAACCCCCTTATACTGGTGATCATCCTGATTTTCGGTGCAGTCCTCTTCATAGTTGCTTATGCCTTTTTGTGGGCGTGGGGGCTTGTCACTGCAACAGTCCTGTTTGTGGCTGGTCTACTGATGCTGTACGTTGCCGGAAAGGCAGGCGCGGTATCCAAGTATCCTCTGCTGGTGCTCTTACCTATAGGGTTAGGCGCGGTCGGCTACCTGGCTGATCATGTGCAGTCACTGTCAATGATTAGCATACTTGATGGAGTAAATAGTCCTGTGGATCCACAGTTGATTGCGGTGTTGTTGCTGATTGCAGCCGTCGTGATTCTCGGAGCAGCCGTGTTAATGGCGAAGAAAAAACATGGAAGACGTCACCGTTAATGGTTAACCGTCGCACTTTCTCGTTTTTTGCTCTTCATGTTTCTCTGCAGAGATCGACTCAACGTCATTCCAGCTTTTCAGAAGAATCTTAGCCCCTGTTCGCCTCTCGTATTCCTTAAAAACCTGCAGAGGCGTTTTATTGGGATCTTGAAGGCAGAATGTTGGCGGACAAGGCTGTATCACCTGGACCTCCCTGTTTGGTCTATTGTACCAGAACAAGCAATACTTCGGCAGCACGCCGCGATTGTTGAGTTCACGGATCACGGGGCGTATTGCTGCGTCTTCCAGTTGGATGCTTTCCAGGAGGAAGTCAATTTGGCTTTTGCTCTTATCCCTGCTTGAGGCTAGATCTCTGAAGAACACGTTTGTTGCGGCGTTGCGTATGTCGGAGATTATTTCAAGAGGCAGCTGAGTGGCGACGTCGACACTTGTCTTGTTTCTGCGGCTTTCCTTGATGAAGTCGTTGATGGTGGCGCCGCTACGCAAAGCGTCTGACCCGTAAAGGGTCACCTGGGATGGCGCTAAATAGCTGATTTCGTCGATCAGGAGCCGGGTTCCGCTCTTGGATAGGTTGCTTTTTCTCCAACGGTCAAACTGGTTCAGCAGGCTGATGGCTATTTGGACGTCGATGTTCACGTTAGTTGATGAATAGTACCTGTCCAAGTTGCGGACCGTGATTATGCCCACTGTTTTTGAGTAACCCATTTCGATAGCGATGTCTTTCAGGTGACGACCTATGACCTCGTCGAAGTCGATGCTGAATGCTTTTGGGTTCTCGACCTCTATGAGGCGATCGTACTTTGTGGGCGGGTTCTTGTCGTCGCCATCCGGCATCTTCTCGCCTTTTCGCAGTATATTTAATGTTAGGACTGGGATTCCCTGGGGCTCAACATCCAAGTATTCCTTTAGCCGATGCAGGAGATCGTTGGTGCGCTTATCGTACCCAAAAAGTGGCATGCATGCCATGCTGAAACTGTTGCTTTTGTCGCCCAAGGGACTGAATGTTAATTCATTCTTGTTGGAAATTGAATATGAAAGGTTACTTGCCAGGATGAAGGTTTTGCCGGCTCCCAGTCTGGAAAAGATGGCTTGTAGTGAGCCATAGTCAGCTTTTGGAAATATAGGCATCTTGTACAGGGGCTCCAGTTGGATCTCCTTGGCGAGCTTGCCTGTTTCCCAGCAGTTCTTAGGCATCAGCAGGGCAGGTGCGTAGTATCCTCCGATCGTCTTTGTGACGTCGATGGTGGTGTGTTTTCCTTCGTCGCGTGCAGACGATAGGGCTTCCCGGATTTCCTTGTTGACCTTGTCGTAGGCAGGATTGAACTTTTTAAGGGCGTCCTCATAGAAGGGGTAGGCGCCTGAGCAGCTCAGCACCTCATAGAGGTAGCCCCACTTCACTGTGATAAGTGCCAAGCGGATCACGTGCTCTGCCAGTGGGAGGTCAACGTTAGCTATGTTGGCTCGGATGATGAACTGGAGTGTTTCCTTCTCTTCCCGGGGAATTTTGGTTTCGCCTGAAAGGCGCCCAAGAAAGAAGTTATCAAGGTAATTGCGTAACCCTGGTTCTTCGATGCGGAACTGTTCCCAGTTGAAGAACCGCGCCGTTTTGCTCATGACAAGTCTGACGCCGTTGAAGGCGTCCACGTAGGCGTCCGTGATCATGTCGTATGCCAGACTCATCAGGACAGCCTCTGGAGTGGGTGATATTTGCTGGTGCACCAGCTGCAGCAGAACATACACGAAGGCTGGCTCGAAGGTACCGCCGCATTTGCATACGCCACTGTTCATTCCCAGAAGGAAAGGTGTATAACCAACTGTGAAGGAGCCGCATTTTTCGCAGTGCACTCCCATGGAATCGAAAGCTTCTCCCTGACGAATATTCTCAGGGCGCTTCAGCATCTCCTTATTGCATTTCCCCAAGGCTGTTTCGAAAAATATGCTGTTGGTTTTCATGCGGTGCCGCAGAGGAGGCAGTTCCTTGATAAAATCTATGTTGTCAAAGTATGCACAGAACGCTTCTATGCCTCCTCTGCCGCTGACGCCGTCAATTATGCGTTTGTAGAGTGCCTCAATCCATACGAGAGCGTTGAAGCCAAGCTGCTCTGGAGGAGCCGTTGTCAAGATCTGGCACCACTGGCAGCTGCCGCGGACTTCGTGACAGCTATCGCGTTGATCAGCACTTGCTTCCTAGCCCAGACGTTCTTGTTGCAGGAGTAGATTATTTGGTCAATCTTTGCCAAGAACTCTGTTGGCAGGGTTGTCTCGAAATAGGTTTTTCTGCTGGCCAGTGCATCTGGTGTGGGTCCTGGAAGACGTCTGCTGTTCGGCGTCTGAACTTGGGCCAACAAGAAGGTAGCCTGATATTTGTCTCGGATGCTGATGAAGCTGTCAATTATCCATTGCTCCAGACGCATTGCATCGGTTGTTTCTCCCATCGCTTGTTCATCCTTGCTGAGGAAGGGGTCAAGTATGCTTTTGATTTGGTCAAAGAAAAGCAAAGCTAACGCGCCAGCCAGAATAAACACGAACCATGCAGGAGGCAGGACCTGCATCGCCGTTACGATGCCACTTACGGCAAGGATAGCTATGATGATAGCAGCCCTTGAGTAACTGAAACTCTGCTGCACTGCTGCAGCGGCTTCCGGCAATGTCATTTGACGTTGCCTCTGGCCATTTCCGTTCTCGGAAAAAGGGGCAGATGACTCTTCAGGTATGGGAGGCAGTGGTGCTCCGGAAGATTCAGCAAGCGTCACGAGGGAAGCCTGCATTTTTGATGTCAGGTCGTCAAATACTCGCTTCTTTGGTAGACCTTCCTGAAAATCGGGAGAGTTTATGAAATCCCGCAGATTCTTGTGGCAGGTGGCCATTTCCTTCTGAGCGTCGACTATCTGATCCAGCTGCCCTTTGAAAGTGTAGGTTTCATAGACGGACAAATGTCAGCTCTCCTAGTGGCGTCGGTAGATTAACACGCCTGCAGCGCCAACCCCAATGACTACGCCTATCAGGGGATATCCCCCAAGGGCTTCGACAATGGGGTACAGTATCGTGGGTAGCCCTACCATGCAAGCAAAATCCAGTATGTCCAGTTTCTTAGGCAGCATACTCATCAGGTTTGCTCCTTCAATCTGCAAGCCCTTCAAGATCGTGCGGTAGTTGTCAAGCTCAACCGCCTTTTCAGTTAGCTCCTGGTTCGCGTTTGTGATCGCAGTGTCCTTGTCTCTTAGCTGCTGATCTTTGCTTTTCAGCTGCTCCTCAACGTTGACGGCTGTGGGGATGTAGGTCGCTACTTTAGCTATGCCCCTTTCAATTTTGTAGTGTCTGCCCAGATCGGACTTCTCCATGGCAAGGACTATTTTTTCAACAGTTACCGAAAGAGTCTTTTTAAGACCTTGTCCTTGGAGTTCACTGATCACCTGCTTGGCAACTTTGGTTATTTCATCGTCGTGGGGATCGTCTGGTCTAAAAACGTGAACCGTTACCTTCCCAAGCTTGAAGCGTTCATTTTTGAAGTCATACTCGTCAGGAATCGTCTGGATGGTTCCGTTGATAACTCCCTTTTTGACTGGACCCAAGCTTAGACTAAAGTGGTTTTCTTCCTCGTGGGAAGCGTATTCGCTCAATGCCCTCCTGGGGTCACCAAGATGAATTATGAGATGTTTCTCGCCGAAGATGAATTCACGGGTGATGACTACACGGCAGCATTTGTCAAGTGAGTTCTTCTCGAAGTTTTCAATCATTTCCTGCATCATTTTTGCTTCTGGTTCCTGCGTGGATGGTGGAGCTAATGGAGCCGTGGATGGTGGAGCTATTTCCGTCTTCTCTGGCTCTGGATTTCCCCCTGGGGAAATGTCTGCGGTTTTGTCTGCTTCATTCTCAGAAGGCTTGGGTGGTGAGGGCAATGAGGGCTTACTGATCATGCCTACGAGATCTCTGCGCAGCAGGTCCTTGAATGACTCCATGACTTCAGGTGCACAGAAAATCCCGGTGCAGTCCACAAGGACGCCTTTAATGCGCTTGTGAAGTGTCTGTCCAGCGTAGCGACCGTTGACCTCGTAGACGCCGAGCGGGATACCGGGAGCAGGAGCCGAGTTAGCTCGCCACCAAAGGAAGAGTATGAAGAGTACGACGCCGATTATTGCTGCGATGCCGAAGGCGCCCATACCGCCGAAGAACCACTCATTAGCCATTAGCTCTTCCCTCCCCGTTTCATGAGTGCTTCAAGCGTTGCCACGCGCTTGTTCTGCCGTATGAAAATCACGAGAGCTGCAATTACAACTGCGAAGGAAATCGCGGCCAAGGCTCCTGCAAAAACTACGGTGGATGACATTGTGTCAACCATTGTTCGCTCATGTCCTTCCAGCTGCAGGATCTCGTTTTGCCATCGGTCCCAGAGGGCGTTGCTGATCTCGTCAACTGTGGGTATATGTGCCGCTGGGGATGTGCTGAGCGTGAGGTCAATGTTGAAGCCTTTGCTGTACATATCGAACTCGATCATTTCGCCAGGCTGGCTTTCCTCGCTGATGCTTATGGTAATTGTTTGGTTAACCCAGACGTCATAGCGAATCTGAATGTGGATGTTGAAGACGTCGACGTCGTTGGTTTGGAATGTTATGCCGGTGGGGCTGCTGATCTCCTGGTGCAGAGACTGCATGAGTGAAGTGACATTTATGACATAGCTCTGAGTGAAGGTAAAGCTGATGGCGACGCTGACTGGCGTGTGCAGAGCCATGTTGGGTAATCGTATAGTATGGATGGTTTGGGCTCGCGTGTCATCGGTTTGAGCGCTGACAGCGGCTAGGGGGGCTGCAAGGCTGCAGCAGAGCAGCACTATGAGAAGTAATGCTTTGCGGTTCATTATTGTACCCCCTGGTCGACTTCGAGGAACCTGCGCAGAAACAGGATTTTTTCGTTCAACTTAGTACGTTTTGATTCTTGGTGTGACCACAGCCAAGTAATACCCAATGTCCAGACAAATAAGCCAATAATCAAATACCAGTGTTCAAAGGGGGATGCCTCAAAATAAAGCACATCCAGAAGGGCAACTACACAGAAAACGACCCCTGAAATCCAAGCAAGCCGCTCTATACTGACTTCTCCACGTGTAGGGTTCATTTGCGTGGCTGGAAGACGCTGCACTAGAGCGTCGAGCACTTTCCTAGCCCAGGAACGATCCATTTCCTTAACGCTTTCAGGCAATTTCTCGTAGGGTATAGTCCAGAGGGTGTGCCATCGGCACATCCTTTCAGGTAATAGCGCCTCTTCTTTGGCCAGGGGCTTGCTGAAGCCCTTCCATTGTTCATGTTCAAGCGCTGCCAATGTTTCGAGTAATGTATCCAATTTGTTTTTCCTGGAAAGGAACTTTTGACCTAACGCTGAGCATGCTGAACCATTGGAACCTCTTGTTGCGGATGTTTTTCCTCGGGCTTCTGGTCAGGATTTTTCGTTTCTTCATGTGCAGGCTCAGAACTTGCAATACTACCAACGGAGCGTGCCAAAGAACTCATGTGCCTCTCATCGCTTTCTTCAGGCGGCTGCTGAGTTTCGGGGTGTTGCTGAAGTTTTGTCAACGCTTTAGCGAATACTCCAGCCAGCTCTTCTTCAGAGATTGTAAGAAGAAATGAAAATTGCCCTGAAACCGTCCCGGCTGCTTCACCAGTCTTAGGCATGACTGCGAGTGTTATTGCAGGTGCGTCTGTGCCATGTGGCACTGGTGCTTTCTCAGGCGTTGCGATTGTTTCAGGTTCTTCAGGTGCAGCAGGCTTGAGCATTCCTTTTGTCAGGTAGGAGAGGGCGGCGAGGATTATTGCACTTGATAGCATGACGAGGAAGTTGTTGTCTCTGACGCCGAGGAATAGGAAATCATCGTAATTGTTGTGCCCGATTACTAGGACCCAGATGAAGCCCCAGTAGAACGCCCACATCAGGACGGCGGCTGTAGCCAGTATTAGGATTGAGTTGAGCTTTTTACTTTTGAAGATGAGCGCCAGCGCAGGCAGGCCTGCTGTGAAGGCTATCGCTACGAAGATTGGCACTAACAGCTGAGTCAGCGGAACTGTAGCGCTTATTTTCTCCCTTCCTGTTTTCTTATTCGTTCAGGTTGCTTTCGATTTCGATTATGAGGGCGTCCAGCCTTTCCATGATGGTGATCTTCATCGTCTGTATTTTTGCAAGCCGATTTCGTGCAGCATGTAGAAGATATAGTGGCTGGGATACCTGTGCAAGGTCTTTGGTTTCTGAGAGTCCCAAGTCATCTTTGATGTGTAGAATGGCAGTGTAGGCGCCAGCGGTAAACTTCTCAAGTGTAAGACCGAGATCGATGGCGCCCTTTCGAACTTCTTTGTCAAGTGATTTGGGTATTCGAGTGTTCAGAGGAACTTTGGGTTCAGTTTGTTCAGGTTTGGTCATTTGTCCTTTCCAGTAGAAAAATAGTATATGTTAGAAAGTTAGAAAATTAGATTGCTAACAAAGAGGATGAAGGAAAAAGGGGGAAGATAGAGAATATTAGAAGCTCTGCGGAACTGCCATCTCCGAAATTGTCTGAGTTTCAGTCGCTTTTTTTGCGTCATCTAAGAAATCGTCATGTTTCAGGAACAAATCAAAAAGGCCGTCGTCAATGTCCAAGTTCTTTTGAGGTTCCTTTTGAGGCTGCGCGTGAGACTGTATAGTCATGCAGACTTTGCGGTTTTGGCAAAGTGTAAAGTAGAACATCGTGTCCACGAGGCGCCGTTTTGAGGTTTTAATCTTTAGGTCATGCACTAGCCAGTGTGCTCTGCGGATGTTACGTCCCAGGTTGTTGTTGAAGACTTTGTCTTTTTCAAGTTTATGGCGGGTGCTCAGCTCAAATGCTGCATAGAGTAATGAGTCAAGATCAAGGTTTTCGCTACTGGTCATGATGCGCACGCGCTTAGCCCTCAGCGGCACATCATTCAGATGAAACAGTTTCGCCAGGTCGATCAGCGATAGTTTTTTGCTGTTCAGCGTCCAAGCGCCGACGTCCTTTAGACTGATTCGGCTTACGCGCTTTCGCTCTGAATCCAGATAGTAGGCGTTGTCACTATCGAAGAATATTTCACCATTACGAAGCCTGCGGGCTACGTCCGGATTCCGCTGCTGAAAAGCAGCAAACGCTAGAGTGCCATCGCCGTTCTGCCTCTGCAGTCTACACTGGTCGCGCCTGGTTATAGATCCTCCCAGGCTGCGATTCACAGATAATTCGCTGGCGGGCGCATACGTTACGTCAAAAGGCAGGCTTTCATCCATCTCCATAACTTCGCCGAGAACAAAGCCGCAGTCAGTACAGACCTTTTCATGTGATTCTGGGTCCTCATAAACGCGGGTGCCAAGACATTCAGTGCACACGAACTGGAGGCGGTCAGGCGTGATCATGCGAAGCTTAGCCAGCAAGTACGCATCAAGCTGCTGCAGCATCGCATCCACTTCCTCAACAGTCAGGCTCATTTCGTCAGCAAGCTGAAAAGGATCAGCGATGTTGCTCACGTACCTCAGATTGTACAGGATTCTATGTTGCTCAGTAAGCGGGGTGTTGTCAGTGGCGGTAATTAATTCATTCATTCTCTCCCTTCTACAGTAGTCTATTTTTCTTATGGCACCCTGAGTGAAGCCACGGCGAGCCTGGAAGGGATTGGGATCTTCCAGGTTTGCATTTTCTACTCCGAAGTCTATGCTAGTGCGCTTTTAAGCTTTTCAAACATGGAAAAGACTACAGAAAACGGCTCATGTTAGATTGTTTTCTGGAAACATCTTGCTGTTCCCAAAAAGCTGCAAAACTCTGACCGGGAAACCTAATGGTGCAGGACCGTTAATGTGACCATGTAGTTTATTTGTTTCCAGAAGAGTGCGAAGTTCATGCCTGACTTGCGCATATTTGCTATTCTAGCTTGATCCCGCCTGGTCTTTTCCTTGTTGCAGACGCTGCAAAGATTCCAAACGTTGCTAAGGTTAAACTCTGATCCTCCCATAGCGATTGGGATAATGTGGTCTGCGATGAAATCTCTTCTTTCAAGTGTGTCCCATTCAGCATGGGTTTAACTATCTTCCTACATATGAAGACGGCAACGGCCCCGCCCCATCGTTCCTACAGGTCCTTCTCTGTAAGCGTAACAGGGAAATGGGAATCCTTCTCCTCAATGGGATATTGAACGGTGCCCATCTGGTCGATGTATTGCTGTGCTGTCATGCCGAAGATCCGTTTCTGCCAGAACGGGCTGTCACGCCTATACTCGATGTTCTTCGTCGGCTGAGCAGGATTGTACTCTGGCATCCCAGGAAGGTTCATGATTTGCTTGAGGTAGCGCTCCCTGATCCTGAAGGAAAAGCACTTCGGATTTTTCTGGCTCGGCTTCATACTATCGCCTTGATAAACTTCTTCACCAGCTTGTTCCGCTTAGCATCCTGATAGCAGCCCTCGCAAAACTTGAGTTTGGCGCCGCTGATGAATAATGCCTCGTAGAGCTTAGGGGCTTCTTTCTTACAGTGGGCACAGACGAGCTTCTTCTTTGGCTCCGTGTAGACTTCCATGAGGGTTTGGCTGTTTCCAGGTGGCCAATTATGGTCCTTGAGAAAGGGTCGGATTGCCCTCGTGAAGATTTCTTCGCGCATATTCAGGCCATTCCGGGAGCAGATCTCTTTGAAAGCTTTCACTTCAATCTCTTCCTGAACCTGCCCTTGTTTAGCCCTGATAATGATTTGTGGGACCTTAGATTTGGGATCAGGAGACCTGCCTTTTCCTCCTCCAAGACCCATTAGGAACCCTCCACGAGCGCGTTTTGGAAAAACACATTATTAGCACGCGCCAATTTAATATAATATTTTAATATAATACAATTAACAACAACAATAATGCGTTTGTTCAAATGCGCGCGTGTCGTTGGGGGTGTGTGCGTGGTCAATGTTTTTTCCATTAAAATCCCTTCTCTGCTACTGTCAGGAGAAAAATACCTGGCTCGGCACTGGTGTTATCGGGGCAAAGCTATGGGAGCAGCCGCCGAATTCAACTATTAGAAGACCTTCTTGTATGGACTCGTTGATTGCGTCGTATAAGTAACTGGTTCTCCAGATGGAAATTATTTTATCCGCCGTCAAGGATGGATCTCCAAGATTGTCCTGCACGTCCTTCAGTATTAGGCGCCCATTACCGTTCAGGCTCATATCGCTCTTTGCCATCCTGTAGAGTACCTTGGCGATGTAGCTTGCCTTGGCTGCGCATTCTATGCATTTCTCAGGGATCATCTGGACAGCTGACTTGACACATAGGTAGTCTTTAACTGTGGACATTTAACCATGCCTCCCTTTCTTCCGGAGTCAAGTAAAGATTTTCCTTGACGTAATTTTTCCACTTGTTGAAGCGGTAGCTCTCGATGAGAGTTGAGACGTAGTCTCTGGCTGATCTTCTTGTGCTGCCGAACGCTGAGGCGCATGCTCTGATCACGAAGTCAGCGAAGCCTGTCGTGTCATAGGGGTTTTTGCCGTTGTGCACGCAGAGGGCGACTAACTGCAATACTCGTTCTTCACGTGGAGTTGGCATTCTGAGCCATCCTCCTGACGAGTTGACTATGTATCTCATCATCACATTCTGGGCATCCTACCATATCATAAAATCCATGGGGACTTACTTTTGTCAGGCCATGGCGCTTACATTTCACCACGTACATGGGAGTGTAGTCGCTGTAGCCTGGAGGCTTTTCCATGGCGAAGAAAGTTTGCCCAACGAGGGCAAGCTCGAGGCGTTGCCTTATGGTCAACTTGACCGTGCCCGGGTCTAAGTGCTGCCGCATCAGGCGAATGCCTCCTGCAGTAACGCAACTTTGTTCCGGAAAGCCAACCTGACCTCCTGAGAGTCAGTGAGCATGACGTCTGAGTAGATTCTCTTGAGCGAGTCGGGGATTTTGATTTGCCCTTGGGTTTCTCTGATCTGCAGTCCTTCGAAGACAAGTTGAATGTCCAGCTTGTCCATGAGCAATTCTAGGCGCTGCTGCGTGTCTAGGTAGTGTTCCATCTGGTAGAGCTCGAGTTCATTCTCCTTTGCTGTGTCCTGTTTTTGTGAGTCCATCGTTTCTGTATCCGTGTTTTGTGGGCTCGTTGACATCGGTATTTCAGGCGCAACAGGCATCTCTGTGGTTAGTTCAGTGGGCTTCACGCCGCGTTTCTTGTATCTGCTTTTAATCACACCTAACGTATGCAGCTCCTCGATTTTTCCCCGGATGCCTTTTTGTGTTCTGTTTGGGTAATCTTGCTGCATTGCATTGGTGATTTCCTGAACCGTCAAGTTAGGCTTAGCATTCCATAGTGCAATCAGCTTCTTTTCCTCTTTAGCAAGCCATCTTTTTCCATCAGCTTCGGTCGGTTTTGTTCCCTTCACCTTGAATCTCCGTTTAATCTTGTCTCTGTTCTGAAGCCTGGTTATGCGGTTTTTAACTGCGCTTGATGATCGCTGCGGGAATTGCTTGTGCACTTCCTCGATAATCCTGTCGACTGTCAGCTTCTTGTTCCAGCAGTCAATGATTATTTTATCCTCTTCAGGCTTCCATTCGTTCTCAGGTGTGCGCCTGAATCCTAGCGGCAGTCCCTTAGCCTTAGCTTTCACTTCAGTGTTGGGCAATGGCGGCAGCGGAACAACTTCCTTGGAAGTCGACTCAAAAACAGTCTTTTCGATTTCACTGTTGTTTTCGCGTTTAGTCAATGATACAAAGGCCGAGTTTTTCCCTTGGAAATCTCGATAAATGACCCTGTGGCCCTGCGTTTTCAATGCTGCTTCCAGTTCCGACGTAAGCTCTTTCAAGGGAATGATGACGCATGTGCCCAGCAATCTGTCCTCAGCAGTTCCGTATTTTCCCTTTAGTTCCTCAACCGTGACCATTTGCGAAGTTTCCGTCTCCATCAGGGCACCTCCTTGCAGACCGCCTGCTCCGCAGCAAGAGTCATATCAATCTCAAAGTTTCGTTTTGGGCATAAACCGAGTAACTTGCCGTCCACTACGATTTTATGTTTGAATGGGGCGCACTGCACGCAAGATTTAAAACCTTCACGTGTAGAAGCTTCTTTGGGGGCTTCCTGGGGTTTCTCACGGGTTTGCTGGCGGGCAATTCTTCGTGGGCTCTTGGGGGCTCCCTTACTCGGGGTTTTTTTGGTTTTGATTTTCTTGTTCTTGTTTTTCATTCTCCTTCCTCTCTTCTGATGACTTTGACCTATCTATCTCCATGACCTCGGCTAACTCAGCTATGTCGGCTGCTGGAACAATCTTCTCTTTCTTTGGCTCAGCAGGCTTCTCCTCTTCCTCCTCATCATCTGGGAGGATGGTTGCTCTGCTGTGCCTGCAAACGTGCCAACGGATTTCTCGGCGTTGCGCCTTCAGAAACTCATTAACGAAGTAAACAGTAACACAGAAACTTGCAAAAAGGAGGCCCACGGTCTCGACAGGGAACATGCTCAGCGTCTGCATCTTATTGCCTCCTCAGTTCGCAGCTGGAAACTTGTTACTCTGCCATGAAACACCGTTTTCTCGCAGTTAGCGCAGATCTCTACAAAGTGGTAAACGTTTCCTTCACGCCATTCTTGTCTGAGCAGTTTACCATCATGCTTGCATCTAAGCTGAGTAATCCATGTTCTTAAACGCTCAAACATCATTATGCTTCCTCCTCGATCTGCGCCTGCAACAATCCTTCAAGCGCCTCCATCTCCTGCTGCACTTCGGGCTTCTGGCAGACCTGCCACACGTCCCTTTCCCGCAGCTCCTCAAGCTTCTTGAGGAGCGAAGCTGCGGTGCGCTTGTGCACCTTACCTGTCTCGTTGATCTTCACAAGGACCTTCTCGTTTGCTTCTCTGATGAAACCGAGTATGCTGCCCTTCACGGTATCCAGGACTGCTTTCTTGGCTTCGTTGTCGCTGGCTATGAACTTCGGAAACTTTATCACGTCCCCCCATAGCAGGTCGACGTTAGCGGCGTTGCTGTGCCATTTCGCAAAGATTCCCAAGGTGTCAAGGGGTAGGACTTCGGTTATGAGCTCGTTTTTGGCGCATTCAATCAAGTTTTCAACGTCCTGGCTATGCTGGACAGGCACTACTCTGACGCTGCGCTGGTCATAGAAAACAAAATCGTTTAGGGTGTAGTTGAACCACTTGTTCCGCCAGGCTCCAGACACGTGGTAAAGTTGTATGGCTGCCAGGTAATCTGAGACTTTCCAGTTTTCAGCAGGATCCTTGTACGTCTGCTTTGTGGCACCACAAACCTTGCAGGCAAGCTCCTCCGCAAGAGCGGTTGCCAGCTGCGGAGCCTTCATTGTTATGGGCTGTTTGCATCCCGAACAGAAAAGGCTGTTTCCAGCCAAGGCTACAACGTGAACTTTGGTTACGGCGCCGCAGCTGCAGTGGAATTCTACCTCTTCATGTGGAGGCGTCACATCGCCCCGGCACTGGCTGCATCTGAAGGCAATGTTCATCCATGAGCTGACCTTGCTCTCTGTGAGGTCTGATAGGTCCCACCAGAGCAGGCGGAATTCAGTTATGTTTATTGGTTCCATTTATTTTACCTTCTTTAGTTACTTATTCGGTAACTCATACAGTTACCACTTCCACAGAGACAACGCCTTTCCCTTCAAAGAAGCTGGGCCAGTCAAAGTGAGAATCGACGGCGATCGTTTGATCATTGAGAAGCTTTAGCATTTGGCTGCAACCTCCTGTTCATGTTTGCCTTGTTAATCTTCTCATAGATGCCGGGAAAGAAATTCGATAGGATGATAGCCTGCTTCTCGGTTACATGCCAGATCAGCCAGGCGTCCGAACTCAGGCCTACCCGGAAGACAAGGCTCAAGGTTTTGCTTCCATCTGACTTCTGGACTGCGTAGAACTTTATGTCGCCGTAATCTGCTATGACTTCTGCACCTGTGCAGGTGATGCCATGGGCTCTCTCGTACTCCGTAACATTCTCTTTTCGTTTCAGAAGATAGTCAACTGTGTCGAGGGGCAGGCACACTTTCAAGATTATTCCCCTCCATTGCCTTTTCGCAGTTTCCATGCTGCACGTTCAGCCCTGTTCAATTCTTGGAGGAACAAGTTAATGTCGGCTTGGCAGCCTGCGCTGAAAACCAGTTCTTTCCGCGCCCAATTCTCTATGAGGTTTACCAAAACCTTCTCAGGTTCCTTCTGCCGGATACCCCTGACCAGAAGCGTTTTCAGGATCATTTTATTCCGTAATTCTGCCATTGTCTGAATGTGACCGCATTTCGGGCACTTGATTTTTGTCTGCCAGCTAGCCTTTCTTCTATGCGGATTTTCTTCTGCACGATTATAGATGTCAGGGTCGCAGAGTATGATGCTGCAGTTTACGCATTCAAAAATCCCCATTATGCCCAAGCCTCCCGCAGCGTTTTCACGTAAACCTTGTAATTTTTCTCCAACTCCCTGATTAGCCCCTGCACTTGCGCAAGGGCAGGCTCTGGCAGGTTAGCGCCATGGTTATCGTAGCCAACGGCCACCGCGTCCAAGTTCGAGATGTTGAAGATTATCTCCAGGAGCTCTTTGGTGTCGAATGCCATGATGGGTTCGATGCTCACGAACTTGTTGGGAAACTCGAGGTCCCTGAAGGCTTCCCAGCGCTCCATTGGGCTGGGGGCATGCGAGCAGAAGCTTGTCGATCTGTTAGTCTCGAGCGTTATGCCAAGGATGCAGTTGATCTTCCGCAAGAGAGGCAGAAATTCCTTGTAGCGGGCTGGGTTTTTAGTCAGGAAGAAATAGGTGGCAGCTTCCTTCCGGCTTATGATGTTCTCCAGGATGGCGGTGATTATCTCGGAGGGGACGGCAGCCGCGAAGAGATCCGCCATGTCAACGACGAAGACGACGTCGAAGTCCTTGAACTTCTTCTTCAGCTCGAGGAGGATAAGCCTGATTTCGCCCTCGTACTTCACCATCCTGTAGGTCTTCACGAGACCTTTTGGTCCTTGGGCGTAGCAGTAGTCGCAGGCGTGTGGGCATTTGCCGCCCAAGGCGTTAAGTTTCGCGGTAATGAAAGGAAACATTCTGGAAGTCGTCATAGCAGACATTCCTCTCTGTCAAGCTCTTCTTCGGCTTCCTGCTGGGCTTCTTCCTCTTCATGTGCCTCCTTGATTAGCCCCTTCGCTTTTGCATCCTCAACGGAGAGGCGTAAACGGTAGTCTGGGCGTTTGCCGCTCAATTTCTTCTCGAAGTAG
>Ga0315268_10002902_pt1 | contig 19061 bp, 12 predicted proteins | sample C1_top_MG_FD_204535 | JGI IMG/M metagenome (GOLD analysis project Ga0315268, IMG submission 204535) | Sediment microbial communities from Yellowstone Lake, YNP, Wyoming, USA - C1_top | ecosystem: Environmental > Aquatic > Freshwater > Lake > Sediment | place: USA: Wyoming | collected 2017-08-01
ATTACCGACCTTGGAAACAATCAGGCGAGTGATCTCGCCGTCTTTGAACTGCTGATATAGCTTGCGCCGCTCTCGCACGGCTGTCTTGCCGGTGATGATGGGAAAGCTATACCGCTTTTGCACCTCTTCCAGTTGATCGAGATACATCCCGATGATAAGCACGGCGTCGTCGGCGTGCTTGGCGAGCAGTTGATCGAGCACATCGTACTTCTGCGGGTTTTCGGCGGCGACGCGATACTTGTCGCGTGGATCAGAAATCGCATAGATCATCCGCTCTTCGGGCGGCATTTGGATGCGGATTTCGGCCACGTCCGCGGTGGCGATCCAGCCTTGCTTTTCCAAATCTTTCCAGGGCACGTCGTATTTCTTGGGGCCGATCAGCGAGAATACGTCTTCCTCGCGGTGATCTTCGCGCACGAGCGTGGCCGTCAAGCCTAGTCGGCGGCGAGCCTGAATCTCTGCCGTCACTCGGAACACGGGCGCGGGCAACAGGTGCACTTCGTCGTAGATGATCAATCCCCAGTTGCGCTCGTTGAACAGCCCAAGGTGGGGAAACTCTTCGGTGAGCGACACGCTGCCTTCTTTCGCCCCGCGCTTGTGATACGTCATCGTCTGGTAGGTGGAAATCGTGATCGGCTTGATCTCTTTGCGCAAGCCCGTGTATTCCCCGACTTGATCTTTGGTCAAACTGGTCTTGTCGAGCAGCTCGTCAATCCACTGCCGCACGGCCACCGTGTTCGGTGAGAGGATCAGCGTGTTACACTGCATCTGCGCCATGGCGGCCATGCCCACCATCGTCTTGCCGGCACCGCACGGCAGTACGATCACGCCCGATCCGCCCTGCGCTGCGCCGCCGGCATAAAAAACCTCGGCGGCTTCTTGTTGATAATGGCGCAGGGCAAACGGCTCGCCGCCCATCGTCATCAATCGCAAGTGAAGCTCAAGGTGCTCGCCTTCCACGTAACCGGCCAGGTCTTCGGCCGGATAGCCGATGTTGACGAGCGCCTGCTTGATGTGGCCGCGTCGGGCCAGGTCAACCTGCAAGGTGCGCGGATCAAGTTGCGTGATGATGTAAGGGGCAAGTTGCCTGTGCCGGGCAATTTCGGCGATGAGCGCCAGGTCGTCCGAGACGACCAGCAGGCTGCCGTCGCGGCGGATCAACTTGAGTCGCCCGTAGCGCGAAATATAGTCTGTGATGTCAATTCGCACATTGTCGGGCAGGGGGTACTTGCTGTAGCGTTCTAGCCCTTCTAGGATGGTGGGCGCGGTTAGGCCGGATGAGGCGGCGTTCCACAGGCTGAGCGGCGTGATGCGATAGGTGTGAATGTACTCAGGGCTTTTTTCCAACTCGGCAAAACGCGCCAACACGTCGCGTGCCTCTTGATAGAGAGGATTGTCCACCTCAAGCAAAACACTCTTGTCGCCTTGAACAATGACGGGATTGGCCGGATTATAGTTCATGTCAGGCTCGTTATCATAATCATGACACTTTATGATACCACATCTTGTGCACTCGGTCAGCGTGATGTGTCATGGCGTCACAGGACGAGATGGCGGACAAAGAAAGGCGGGCGTTCTCAATCGAACGCCCGCCCGCAGAGTAAGTTGGCGGTTTTGCGAATCTTGTGGAAATTCTTTGGCGTGAGGGCGAAGCATGCTTCGCCTCTACACTTTACACGCCCGCCGCATGGAGCGCGGCCGCCACGATAGCCTGCGCCTCTTCTTGAACTCGCTTGAGATGATCAGCGCCGATAAAGCTCTCGGCGTAGATTTTGTAGACATCCTCGGTGCCGGATGGGCGGGCCGCAAACCAGCCGTTCCGCGTGACGACCTTTAACCCGCCGATGGGCGCTCCGTTGCAGGGCGCGTGGGTGAGCTTGGCGATGATGCTTTCTCCTGCCAGTTCTTGAGCTTCGACCAGCTCGGGCGAAAGATTCGCCAGCACCGCCTTTTGAGCCGGGCTGGCAGCCGCGTCCATCCGCTCGTACACTGAACTGCCAAACTGATCTTCCAGCGCCTCGTAATGCCGCCCCGGATCGCGGCCGGTCGTGGCAGTGATCTCGGCGGCCAACAGGTCGAGCAAAAAGCCGTCCTTGTCTGTCGTCCACACCGTGCCGTCCCGGCGCAAGAACGATGCCCCGGCGCTCTCTTCTCCGCCGAAGCCAAATGAGCCATCCAGCAATCCATCCACGAACCACTTGAAGCCCACCGGCACTTCGCACAACTTGCGCCCGAGATGCGCCGCCACGCGGTCAATCATGGAACTTGACACCAACGTTTTGCCTATGGCGACGTTTTGGCCCCACTTGCGATTTTGAAAGAGATACCAAATCGCCACCGCCAGGTAGTGATTGGGATTCATCAGCCCGGCGCTGGGGGTGACGATACCGTGCCGGTCATAGTCAGGGTCGTTGCCAAAGGCGATGTCGAATTTGTCTTTGAGCTGGATGAGACTGGCCATGGCGTAAGGCGAGGAGCAATCCATGCGGATTTTGCCGTCGTGGTCCACGGTCATGAAGGAAAAAGTCGGATCTACTCGACGGTTCACCACCTCGATGTCTAGCTTGTACCTATCGGCAATCGGATCCCAAAAAGCGACTCCCGACCCGCCTAACGGATCAACCCCGATCCTCAGTCCGGTCGCGGCAATCGCCGGCATCTCGACGACGTTTTTCAAATCCTCCACATACGGCACCACATAGTCATGCTCGTGTGTGGTATCGGCCTTGAGCGCCTTTTCCAATGGCATGCGCTTGACCCCTTGCAGGCCGCTCGCCAAAATCTCGTTGGCGCGATCCTGGATCGTCTTGGTCGTGCTCGTATCTGCCGGTCCAGCCGACGGCGGGTTATACTTCAAGCCGCCATCTTCAGGCGGATTGTGCGATGGGGTGATGACTACGCCATCGGACAGCCCGGACGTTCGACCACGGTTGTAGGTCAGGATGGCGTGAGAGATGACGGGCGTGGGAGTGTAGCCAAGCCCTGCCTGGATTACAACGTCCATATCGTTCGCAGCAAACACCTCAACGGCTGTGCCCAGTGCTGGCTCAGACAAAGCATGGGTGTCCATTCCCAGGTACAATGGGCCAGTGATGCCGCCAGCTTTTCTGAGTTCACAGATGGCCTGGCAGATGGCAAGGACATGATCCTCGTTAAAGCTGCGCTTGAGCGAAGACCCGCGATGTCCAGAGGTGCCGAAGGCAACACGGTGGGTAGGGTCGTCGGGAACGGGTTTGTATGTGTAGTAAGCAGAGACCAGTCGCGGGACGTTGACGAGTAGCTCGCGAGGAGCCGGTTTGCCCGCCAGTTCGTGTGCACTCATGAAAACCTCCTTTGTCGAATCCAGGCTTGCAGCCGTTCCGGTCGCCGGGGTTGTGCGAGCCTGTATGAATTATATACCAATTGGCTGCCGTCGCCATTGTAAAAAAGTCGTGTCGAATTGACACAGTCTGTGATACAATACAAAGGCCCTGCATACCAGTATGCTTTTGAAGCCCAAGGGGAGGCCGCACATGAATGTTGCGATTTTGCACTGTCGTCCATTGATGGGCCTGAGCGGCATGAGTGAAGAGGCGACGACATGATCACGCTCGTCTTGATTCGCCACGGGGAAACAGACTGGAACGTTGAGGGCCGCTGGCAAGGTCAGGCCGACTCGCCGCTGAACGGCAGGGGTCGCGAGCAGGCCATGCGCGTTGCGGAATATCACAAGCAGTTCGGGTTTCGCGCGCTTTACAGTAGCGACCTGCGCCGTGCGATGGAAACCGCACAGATTATAGGCGACGAGTTGGGATTGCCCGTCATCGCCGAGCCGCGCCTGCGGGAAATCAATCTAGGCAAATGGCAAGGGTTGCTGTCGGCCGACATTCAGGCGCAATATCAAGACGAGTTTCGTCGCTGGCGTGAGGAACCATTGTCGGTACAGCCGCCCGGCGGTGAAACCATCGCCGCCGTGTCGGCGCGCGTTCTGGAAGCCGTCAACGAAATCATCGCGCGTCATCCCAAGCAGCGCATTGGCCTAGTCTCGCACGAGTTTCCGATTGCCATTGTGTTGTGCCGCTCGGCGGGCCTGAGCCTGGATCATGTGCGCAGCATGATGCCTCACAACGGCGCGTGGAGTGAGGTCGTGCTGGGAGGAGCGCTCAAGTGACCAGAAGCCTGACCATCACACTAGAGCTTGCAAAGGAGGGTGTTTGTTTATGAATTCCACCCCAGCCTCAGCCTTTCTCCAGCAGTTGCGAGGACGCATCACATTAGAAACGATCCCATTCAGCGACCGTGGTTCGAGGCTGTTGGTCTTCCGCGACGCGAATCGCCTTGATATTCGCCTGGCCGAAAGGTGGGTCAAGTGGGAAGCCGAGGTCGGCGATTATCGGCATCGCGCCCCCATTGTAGACGACATTACTCTCTTGGATGAGCGCGGCGTGCCGCTCGATTTCGAATTCACCGCCTATCCGCACGCCGTCTATTTTGAGACACAGTGCGGAGAATTTGCGCTGGTGTTTGTGGACGAAGAGACGTTGTATCTGAAATTGCCGTCAGGGCGTGTCGGCCTCACGTTTCGCGTCTATGCCGCGCAAGGACGCACCGATCGGCGCGGCGGCGAATTCAAGGGCGATCCTGAGCATCGGCGTACCCACCGCAACGTGGCTTACACGACGGATGCTCGCATCGTTTCCAATTCAATCACTGGCGATTCGAATGGCTTTATGCGCGTTGAGCTTCAAGTGGAAGCTGGCGCTGATTCCGGCTTCGTGCTGAACGTCACGCCTCGTTTGGGCCTGAATCGAAGCGTCCCGCGAGTCGAGCAAATCTTGCGCGAGGCGGAGCAGCGCTGGCACGACTGGTTTGCGGCCGCGCCGCCGGTAGACGGCAAGTATGCAACGCAATACTATTACGCCTGGTGGATTTTGCGCGCCGGTCTGCTCAGCTCGCGCTTTTTCCTCACGCGCGAAGCGATGATGCCCTCAATGATTCATTACGTCGGAGTGTGGCAATGGGACGCGTTCTTTCATGCGCTGGCTTACCGGCACATGGACATGAAACTGGCCGAAAATCAACTCCGCGTCGTGCTCGATCACCAGCGTGAAGATGGCCTGATTCCCGACGCCGTGTATGACGAAGGCGTGGTAACGCGGTGGAAACTGCCCAACTCGGCGCAAGAGGTTGAAGTGACCAAGCCGCCGCTTCTCGCCTGGACGGCGCTCAAACTCTATGAAACGAGCGGCGACCGTGATTTCCTGGATGAAGTCTATGAACCGATGCGGCGCTGGGACCGGTGGTGGTTTGAAAAGAACGACGACGATGGCGACGGCATTGTGCAATACAACCATCCGTTTTCTTCGGGGCTGGACGATAGCCCGTTGTGGGATGAAGGGATGCCGGTCGAGTCGCCCGATCTCAATACTTATCTGGTTATGGGAATGGATGCCCTCGCCCAGATTGCGGATGTCCTAGGCTTGACCGATGATGCAGCGCAATGGCGTGCTCGCGCTCAAGCTCTCACGGAAAAGATGGTGGTGCATTTTTGGGACGACAAGGCTGGCGTGTTCTGGGCCACACACGAGCATCGTCCCATTCGCGTGCTCACGCCGTTCAATCTGTTCCCTCTCCTCACCGGGCGGCTTGATCGAGACAAGGCGGACCGGTTGGTAGGACATTTGCTTTCGAAGGACGAGTTCTGGACCCAGTATCCGCTCCCGACAGTGGCTCGGAATGACGCCAAGTACAGCCCCTATCAAATGTGGCGCGGGCCGACATGGGTCAACATCAACTACCTGTTTATCGAAGGGCTGGCGCGGAGCGGCTATTCCGACCTGGCCCGGCTGTTGCGCGATAAAACACTCGAGCTGTTGATGCGGCACGCCGACATCTATGAATACTATAACCCTGAAGCCGGCGACCCGCCGCCGAGGGCAGCGTCGGTGTTTGGCTGGTCGAGCGCGGTGTTTATTGATCTGGCAATCAGGGCGTCGCGCGGAGAAATCTGATGACGCTGCCTGAGATAGCGATGGAAATCGGGACAAGGCGGTGAAGCATGGCAATCCAAACGACGGCGTTGCGTCAAGACGTGCTCAAGTGGATCGAACAGGTGAAATCAGCCGATGTGATGGTCGGCATTCCGTCCTTCAAGAATGCAGCCACCATCGGTTACGTGGTCAAGATTGCCGGCGAAGGATTGTCTACCTACTTTCCAGGCTTGCGAGTCGCCATCGTCAACTCGGATGGCGGCAATCACGATGGAACACGCGAGGCTGTTCTCAACGCGCCTGTGCCAAAGGGAGTGCACGTATTGGCGACCGAGTACCAGGGGCCGCCGGGCAAAGGCAGCGCTTTTCGCGCGATCTTTGAGATCGCGGCGGCGCTGGAAGCCAAAGCCTGTGTCGTCGTGGATAGCGACTTGCGCAGCATCACGTCCGAGTGGATTGACCGCCTGGGCGGGCCGATTGTGCGTCACGGCTTGGGGTACGTTGCGCCGCTGTACACTCGCCACAAGCACGATGGCACCATCACGAACAATATCACGTACCCGATGACGCGCATGTTGTACGGTCTGGATGTGCGCCAGCCCATCGGAGGCGATTTTGGTTTCTCTGGCGACCTGGCGCGCTGGTGGCTGGCGCAAGACGTGTGGGAAACGGACGCGGCGCGTTACGGCATTGACATCTGGATGACGACGACCGCCATCGCCGAAGGCTTCAAGGTAGGGCAGGCCGGGCTTGGGCTCAAGATTCACGATGCCAAAGATCCAGCCTCCTCGCTGGGGCCGATGTTCAGCCAGGTGGTGGGAACGTTGTTCTCACTCATGCGGCGGTACGCTGACCGGTGGCCTCTAGTTCATTCCGTGCAGTCTGTTCCGCTGGTGGGCGATTTGCCGCGAGGCGAGCCGGAATACGTGCCCGTCAACGTAGCGGCCATGATTGCCAAGTTTCGCGGCGGCCTCTCCGAGTTTGGCGATACCTTGAGTCGGCTGCTTGCCCCAGAACAATCCCACGCACTTCGAGATATTGCTGCGGGGGGCGATGAGTCATTTGCGTTTCCGGCTGAAACGTGGGCGCGCCTGGTGTTTGATTTTGCCGTTGCTTTCAAGCATCAAGCGCTGCCTGCCGAACAAATCCTGGCGGCGATGGTGCCGCTTTATTACGGGCGCACGGCCGGATTGGTCAACCAGGCGGCGGGATTGGACGCGGCAACATTCGAGCAGAACATCGTGCAAGCGCAGGCCGAGACTTTTCTGAGACTCAAGCCCGAGCTGATTGCGCGCTGGAGCGATTGAAAAGGAACGTCCCGACTCGATCTGGCTGCTCTGCCGCCCGGCGTTGGCTGCTGTTGTATTGCACTTTATCATCCGTTCTGTGGTATCATCTCGGTTAATCATCTCCCACAGTGCTCACACGGATAAGGAGGCTGCTCGATGGACCAGGCCGAAGAACAATTCGATCTTTATCAAGAACAACTCGACCGCCGCCGCAAGCGTGGCATGGAAGAGATTGCCAAGATTGTCAACAAGGGTCAGCACCCGGTTTACTCTACCTTCGAAGTGACCTCAACTTCCAAACGAAGCTACACCGTTCAGATTCGCTCACTCACCGAATTGCTCAACACTTGCAGTTGCCCTGACTATGCCACCAACACTATCGGCACGTGCAAGCACATCGAAGGCGTGCTGGGCAACTTGGAAAAACAATTTGAAAAGCAGTGGAAACAGTTCATCGAGCAAGCCCCGCTCATCACGCAGCTCTATGTCCATCACGCCGAGCGCACGACAGTGCGCGTGATGCTCCCCTTTCCCAAGAGCAAGCGATTGAGCGAGTTGCTGGCGCGCTACTTTGACGCCGAGGGCGTCTTGCAGGGCAAAGTCGCCCAAAGCCTGCCCACTTTGCTGAGCGAGTTGAACGCGCTGCCCGCGAGCGTCCGCGAGCATGTCCACATCGGCCAGGACGTGCATGACTATCTCAAGAATCAGCAAGACATCGAAGCCGTCCAATTGCAAAAGAAGTGGTTCCTCGAGCAAGTCGAGATCGGGACGCGCTCGCTCAACGTCATCTCGACGCCGCTGTATCGCTACCAGGAAGAAGGCGTGCTGCACCTGGCCTTTGGGCGGCGCGTGTTGCTGGCCGACGACATGGGCCTGGGCAAGACCATCCAGGCCATCGCCGCCGCCGCGCTGCTCAAGCAACTGCGCGACATTCAGCACGTGCTCATCGTCACGCCTGCGTCGCTCAAGCACCAATGGGCGCGCGAGATCAATCGCTTCACCTCGCTGCCGGTGCAGATCATTCAAGGCAGCCAGATTGACCGCCGCAAGCAATACCGCGAGCTGCAATTCTTTAACATCGTCAATTACGAGCTGGTGCTGTACGACCAGGAAGACATTGTCAAGCAGCAGTTCGACCTGGTCATGCTCGATGAAGCGCAGCGCATCAAAAACTGGCGCACCAAGACTGCCGACGCGATCAAGCAGCTCCGCAGCCCGTATGCGTTCGTCCTCACCGGCACGCCGCTGGAAAATCGCCTGGACGAATTGTACTCGGTCTTTCAATTCATTGACCCCACCATCCTCGGCCCGCTGTGGCGCTTCAACGAGCGCTACTATGAAGTCGAGCGGCGGCCAACCGGCTCGTACAAAGTGCTGGGCTACAAGAGCCTGGACGAGCTGCGCCGGCGTATTTCGCCTTACGTGATGCGCCGCGTGCGCGACGAGGTGCTGCTCGACTTGCCCGACCGCATTGACAACAATTTTTTTGTCGAGATGACCGAGCCGCAAACCGCCGCCTACATCGAGTACGAGCACAAAGTCGCCAAGCTGATGGCGCAGGCCAAGCGGCGGCCGCTCACGCCCGACGAGCACAAATTGCTCTTGAGCTTTTTGACCAAGATGCGCCTGATCTGTAATGCGCTCGCCTTGCACGATCCAGACATCAAGCCGGCCGACCGCGAAAAGACCGCCCCCAAGCTGCGCGAGTTGCGCGAGATTTTGAGCGAAGAGGTTGCCGGCAACGGCCACAAGGTCATCATCTTTAGCCAATGGTCAACCATGCTCGCCTTCACTGAGCCGCTGCTGGAAAAGCTCGATGTGGGCTGGGTCAAGCTGACAGGCGACGTGCCTTCCGCCAAACGCGGCGCGCTCGTCGAGCGCTTCTTTGACGACCCCCAGTGCAAGGTGTTCCTCTCGACCGATGCGGGCGGCGTGGGCTTGAACCTGCAAGCGGCGAGCATGGTCATTAATCTCGACCTGCCGTGGAACCCGGCGGTGCTGGGTCAACGCATTGCCCGCGCCCATCGCCATGGACAAAAGCTGCCGGTCAACGTCATCAACCTGATCGCTCAAGGCACGATTGAGGAGAGGATGCTCGATACACTCGCGGCTAAACGCGCCGTGTTCGACGCCGCGCTCAATGAGGACAGCACCGTCGTTGATCTTTCGTTCAAGGATGCCGGTCAGGGTGTGCTGCAGCGGCTCGAAGTGTTGTTGGAAACCGAGACGGTCAAGCCGGAACTCGTGCTCGAACCGACCGCCGCGCCCGAACAGGCCGAAGCCAAACCTGAAGAGGTCAAGCCTGCCCCCACGTTACAGGGCTTTGCCGATTTGCTCGTGGGGCGATACCCTGGCCGCGTCCTGCTCGTGCGTCAAGCGCCGCAACTGCCCGGCGCGCCTGCCGATGGCAATATCCTCGTCGTGGTGGATCGTGACCCGGCCAAGCTGCGGCCTGAAGTCGAACAAGTGTTGAACGAACACTATGGTGATTTCCCAACGCCCGGTCTTCTGTTGATGGAGCAAGAAGGCTACCGCGCCCTTTCGATGCTCACAGGCGGATTGATCGAGCAGGCCGCTGAAGCGACTACCGTCTATCGAGCGCCCGCTATCCCGGCGTCATGGCGCGAGGACACTCGCAAAGCATTGGAAAAGAAACTGCGCTGCGCGGGTGAAGGGTTCGATACGTCTGACAAGCGGCTCAAGCTGGCGTCCGTCGTATTGCAAGGTGGTTTCCCCGAAGAGGTCATGCGGCCACTGCGCCAGGCGCTAGGCTGGGCGCTTTCGGCGCACCTGTCGCTCGTCAAAGACAAAGCGCCAAACGAGGACTTGCCTTCGCCGCGTATGGTCGAAGCGGAACTCGTCGCCACAAAGCGCATCAGCGCTGACTTGGCCGCGCGCGTGGATCGCGTCCGCACACTCACGGCTCCGCCCGCTGACGCGGAGGGCGAAGAAGAAGCGCCGCCGCCCAGCCTCGAAGCCGCGCAAGGATTCATCACCACGATTCAAGAATTGATTGACCTGGGCCGCGAGCTGATTGCTAAACAAGGACTATAATTGATAATCCTTGAAGCCTCACGCCGGTAAGACTACTTCTCGCCACACTTCAAGAACCGATTGACCTGAGCTGCGAGCTGGTGGCAAAGGAAGGAGGGCAAGTGCTCTATGCACACCCTGACACACGAATGGATTGACAAAGCCGCGGGCGATTTCGAGACCGCCAGCCGAGAAGCGCGAGCCAGAAAGTCTCCCAATTACGATGCCGTTTGCTTTCATTGCCAGTAATGCGCTGAAGGCGTACTTGCAAGAGCAAGGGCAACGTTTCAGGCGTACCCACGACCTGATCGACAGATTGGAACTCTGCCTGCCCTACGACGGAACTTTCGAGTTGCAGCGAGACCTGCTCAAAGACCTCGCCAAATATGTGGCCGAGTCCCGTTACCCCGGCGAGATGGCGACCAAAGAAGATGCTCGTGCTGCGCTGCAGGCCGTCAAGATCGCGCGCGCTTTTGTGCGCTCGAAGCTGGGCCTGGGCGACGAGTGAAACCGGAGGGTTCTATGGAAATCGTCAAGGAGCCTAAAGAGGTCGAGCGTCTTGCCCAACAACGCGAGGACGAGAACCGCGACTTTCGCGCCTGGCTCAAGGGACACGGGCCGGATGACGACGAACTCAATGAATTGGTGCAGGAACTCACCGAAGGGGTGTGGTCGAAGATTGACTGCACCCAATGTGCTCATTGCTGCCGGACGACGATGACCCGTGTCGTCCCCGATGAATTCACTCCGCTGGCGCGCGCGTTGGGCCTGAGTCTGGATGACCTCAAAGCCCAGGTGTTGCAGAGGATGGATGATGTGGGAGAAATGGGGGAGAAGGGTTGGGTGTTGCTCTATCCCTGCCCGCTCTTGGATGGCAACCTTTGCCGCATATACGACGAGCGCCCGCAGCAATGCCGCGATTATCCCAGTCTGCACAGTGACTTTCGTTCGCACAGCATCTCGCGCTTCACTAATGCCGAAATCTGCCCCATCGTCTTTAATGTAATCGAGGCGCTCAAGTTCAAGCTGCGCTGGCCCGGATTGCGACGCTGGCGAGGCCGCTCCCGCCGTAGACGATGACCACGCTTTTGCTCTCCCCCGCTGCCACCGGCAAAACGCAGCACTGCATCGAGCGCATCCACGCCTTGCGCGCGCAAGAGTATGGGCGAGGCATGCAGCGCCCCTTCGCGCCTGTGTGGGTCATCCTGCCGAATCAGGATCACGTGCGCGCGTTCCGCCGTCGCCTATCGAACCTCGGCGCGATGGGCGTCGAGCTTGGCATCTTCCACGCTTTCTACGCCGAAATCCTGGCGCGCGCCGGCAGACTGCTGGCTCGCTTGACTGAGCCGCTGCAATACCGGCTGATTCAAGACGTCGTCACACGACGATATGCGACAGGGCCAGGCGGCTATTACGCTCCACTGCGCGACAAGCCCGGTTTCATTGCCGAACTGCGCGGGTTCATTGAAGAACTCAAACGCGCGCGCGTTCGACCGGACGTGTTTGCCGCCGCCGTACTGGGCCGAGGCGAACGGCTGGAAGAGCTCGCGGCGATTTACGCCGATTACCAAGACTGGCTATTGAAAGGTGATTGGGCCGATGCCGAAGGCCAGGGGTGGCTGGCGGCGATTGCGCTCGACGAGCACCTGGACCTATGCCGCGACGTGCGTCTGCTCATCGTGGACGGCTTTGACGAGTTCAACCCCACTCAGCTTGGCGTGCTCAAGACGCTGGCCGAGCGCGCGAGTGAAACCATCATCACGTTGACGGGCGACATGCAGCGCGAGCGGCTTACGCTACGCCGATTTATCCGCGCCCGAAACATCCTGACGAGCGAATTAGGCCTCACATCCGTTGCGCTGCCGGCGACACGTGCCCTGCACCCTGTCTTCGCCCATCTCGAAGCTTCACTCTTTGAACCCGCGCCTCGCCAGCATCACGCCGACGGCGACCTCGAAATGATCGAAGCGCAGAACCGCCGCGAGGAAGCTCGGGCCGCGTTGCGCTGGATCAAGGCGCGGGCTGTGCGCGATCACATCCCGCTGCACCAAATGGCCCTCATCGCGCGCGACCTTACTCCCTATCGCGAATTCATTCTGGAAACCGCCGCCGAGTTTGGCGTGCCGGTACGATTGGCCGAGGGATTGCCGCTGGCGAGTAATCCGGCCATTGCTGCGTTGCTTGCGCTGCTGGCATTGCCAGTGGACGATTGGCCGCGACGCCGCGTGCTGGACGCGTGGCGCAGTCCATATTTCGATTGGTCCATAGGGCAAGATGGCAGCTTGCCCTACGCGGATACGCTCGACCTGGTCTCGCGCAGCGGGCTGGTCATTCGAGGCTTGCAACAGTGGCGCGAAGCATTTGATCTGTTGACGGCAGCCAAGGCCGAGCGCGATCAAGATGAAGTCGCCGCGCCAATTCCGCCGGCGGACGTGGCACACACGCGCGAACACTTTGAGACATTCGTCGCCCGCCTCACGCCTCTCCCGCAAGCGACCGTGCGCGACTATGTGGCCTTCGTCGAATCACTCATCGGCGACGATGAATCTGTTGGTCAAGACGACGCGCCAAGTGCGGCTGACGAGAGCTTGTCCATCGTCGCGCGCGCTCGCGAAAATCAGGCGACGGAAGAGCGCGATGTGGCCGCGCTCCGAGCGTTCAAAGACGTTTTGCGCGGATTGGTGCTGGCCGAATCGGTATTTGTGGAAAGCGCACAGCCAAAGCCATACGCCGATTTCTTTCGCGATGTGCAGAGCGCAGTCCAGGGGGCCTCATACGAGATTCTGTTGCGCGATGCCGAGCGAGAGGCTGTGCCGGTCATGCCGACCTTGCGCGCTCGCGGGCTGGCGTTTCGCGCCGTCGCGATCCTGGGCCTGGCCGAGGGCGACTTGCCTCAAGCCGAGCGCGAGGATGTGTTGTTGACCGAGTCCGACCGCGCCTGGTTGCGCGAACGTGGCCTGCCGGTTGAAGCGCGCCTGCGCGGCGACGAAGCCACATTCTTTTACGAGGCCGTCACTCGCGCCAGCGAAAAGCTCCTATTGTGCCGCCCTTACCTGGCCGACGATGGTCAAGCGTGGGAACCATCGCCGTATTGGGATCACGTCCGGCAAATCCTTGGCGCGCCCGCCGCGCCAGCGGGCCACATTCGCCCCGAAGACCCGGTCCCGATTCAAGACATCACTTCGCCGCAAGAAGCACTCTTGTGGGCCGGAAGTGATGTGGTTCAACACGGCGCGGCGATCTTGCGTGCGCGATTGGCCGAGCCAGCGGCCGGTCTATTCGAAGGAGATCTGTCATCGCTGGCAGACAACCTGGAAGCCCGCTTCCCGGCCGATTTTGTGTGGAGCGCCAGCCGTTTGGAATCCTATGGCACGTGTCCAATGGATTTCTGGACGGGCGTGGCGCTGGTGCTCGAGCCGCGCGAGCCGCCCGAGGAAGGTTATGATGTGCGCGCGTTCGGCTCGATGGTGCACGCGATTTTGGAGCGAGTCTACCAACGCGCCGGCGATCCATCGAACGTCGAATCTGTTCTGGCCGTGTTGCCCGACGTGGCGCGACAGGTGTTTGATACTGCGCCGCGCGATTACGGCTTTCGCCCGACGGCGCTCTGGCAGCATCAGCGCGCCGAGATCGAGCAGACCCTTCGCTCGACCATCGTCGCACTGTCGCAGGCATCCGAGGGTTACGTGCCGCGTTTTTACGAGCAGGCTTTTGGATTCAAACTTCAGCCGGCATTGGATGCAGAGGGAGTCAAGCTGCATGGCTTTATTGATCGTGTAGACATGACGCTCAGCGGACGCTTGCGCGTGATGGATTATAAAACCAGCAGCACGCCGATTTCACCTAAAGACTTGAGCGAAGGCCGGCGTCTGCAGTTGCCGCTGTATGCGCTTGCGGCTCGCGACGCGCTCAAGCTGGGCGATGTGGACGCAGGCTGCTACTGGCACGTCGGTTCAGCCAAGCCCAGCAGCCTCAAGCTCGAATCGTTCGAGGGCGGTATGCAGGGTGCCATCGCAACGGCAATTGCCTACACGCATCAATACGTCAACGCGATTCGTGCCGGCAAGTTCTCGCCGCGTGTGCCACCCAACGGATGTCCCTCGTATTGCCCGGCAACGGCGTGGTGCTGGCGATTCACGACGCAAAGAGCCTAGAGCGACATGCCATCTATTTTGACCTCACTCACCCTCACCTCTACGCAGCGTCAAGCCGCCACGCTGCGCAATACGCCGGTCGTCGTCACCGCGGGCGCAGGCTCAGGCAAGACGCGCGCACTCGTGGGACGCTATCTCGGTTTGCTCGAAGACGGCCTGCCTCTGCGCAGCATCATCGCGATCACGTTCACCGATAAGGCCGCGCGCGAGATGCGCACACGCATCCGCAAGCAGATCGGCGAATGGGTGATGATGGATGCGCCGAACAAAGAGAGATGGCAAGCCGCGCTGGCTGATTTGGACGCGGCGCGCATCGGCACCATTCACAGTCTGTGCGCCGAGATTCTGCGCGCCCATCCCGCCGAAGCCGGACTCGATCCACGTTTTGACGTGTTGGAAGAAGGCGTTGCCGCCACGCTCCAGGCCAAAGCGATTGACGCTGCGCTCGCGTGGGCTGCCACACATCCGACCTCGGCGGAGTTGTTTAGCTTGCTGAACGAAATCAGTTTGCAGGAGACGCTGTCCGCGTTGATGGAAAAGCGATTGGACGCCCAAGCACTCTTGAGACGCGATGTGCGCGCCGCATGGACTGACGAGGTTGCCTCGGCTGTAGCCCGCTTTGCCGACGATGCAGGCGTGCTCGGCGCGATGGACACGTTGCGCGATGCTGCCGTCGTCAAAGCGGGCGGCGACAAACTGGCCGAGAACGTCGCCGCGCTCGTGCAGAGTTGGTCGGCCTTTCAGTCGGCGCGCGCGACAGGCGACTGCGATACGGCGCTATTGGCGCTGTTTGCGATGCGTCGCAATGGCATGTCGGGCAGTGTGGGCAAAGCGGGTGCGGCCAAAGACGCCGTCAAGTTGCTGCGTGAGACTTTTGATGAAACACTCAACACGTGGCTAGGTGGGGCCAGGAACGCCGATGCCCCGCCACGCTGGTCGCTCGATATGCAAATCGCCGAGGCGCTGCCGCTCGTGCGCCGCGTTTATGAACAAGCTCTGGCCGAGTACTGCCGATTGAAGGACGAGCGGCAGGCGCTCGACTTTGACGATCTGGAAGCGGGCGCGGTTCAGCTCCTGACTGGCGCTTCGCGTGACGCGGTGCGTCAGCGCTGGCAGTCCGAAACCCAGGCGGTCCTCGTGGATGAATTCCAGGACACCAACGAGCGTCAACGTCAGATCGTCTATGCTCTTTCTGGCTTTCGTTCCGCTCCTGACGGCGACGCTCCACGCTCCACGCTGTTCGTCGTCGGCGACGGGAAGCAAAGTATTTACAGGTTCCGTGGCGCGGACGTGACCGTGTTCCGCCGTGTGCAGGACGAAGTCAAAATGGCGGGCGGCCAGCCCTTGGAGTTTAATCTCACCTTTCGCGCGCACGAGCCGCTGGTCGAAGCGACCAATGCCCTGCTCGAGCCGATCCTGGGCCAAGACAATCCGGCGCGACCGTACCGGGTTCCTTTCGCGCCGCTCAGGGCGCAGCGCAAATCGCCGGACGAGAACATCCGCGAGCCATTCGTCGAGTTCTGTTTGGGCCTGGGCGAAAACGCCGAAGCGAGCCGCGCCCTCGCCGCTGCGGCGCTGGCTGCACGATTGATTCGCCTGCGTGAAGAAGAAAGCGTCGAATGGAGCGACGTGGTGCTCCTGTTCCGCGCCTCCACCGCGTTCGGCGTATACGAAGATGCACTTGAACGCGCTGGCGTCCCGTTCGTCACCGTGGCGGGGCGCGGTTTTTACGACCGCCCCGAAATCCGCGACTTGCTCAATGCGCTCGTGGCAATTTCCGATCCATCGGATGAGCTGGCAATGACCGGACTGTTGCGCTCGCCTGCGATTGGTTTGAGTGATGCGACGATTTACCTGTTACGCTGGGATGAGGACGAGCCAAGATCGTTGTGGCAAGCGGTAGAAAATTTCGAATATCAAACACCTGCACTGCGCGGAGCCGAAGGCCCCCTGTGGGCAGGCGCAAGTGTCTCAAATATCAAAGAGGAAGAAGGAAAGAGAATCGAGCGAGCCAGAGACATTCTTGCGGATTTAAGCCGCTGGGCAGGGCGCGCGACGGTCGCCGAGGTGCTCAAACGGTTTCTCGACGCCACAGGGTATCTGGCGATGCTTCAATTGATGGACGCGCAGAGCGCGGGAGCGCGTCTGCGACGCAACATCGAAAAGCTGCTGGCCGACGCGCACAAGAGCCGACTCGTGAGTGTGAGTGATTTTCTCGAATACGTTCACGCCTTGCGAGACGTGGGCGCGCGTGAAAGCGAAGCGCCGGTCGAGGCAGGCGGCGCAGTGCAGTTGATGACGGTACACAAAGCCAAAGGGCTTGAATTTCCCATCGTCGTGATCGCCGATGCAGCGCACGAACGGCGCGGCAGTCAGGGCTCTGTGCTCCTCGATTCAGACCTGGGCGTCTTGCTTTCAATCAAAGGTGAGGACCGGGCGCAATCTGTCATCCGACGATTGGGCGCTTTGCGCGAAGACGACCGAGAAGACGCCGAAGACCGACGCTTACTGTACGTGGCTGCGACCCGCGCTAAAGAAAAACTCATCGTTAGTGGGCACACCAAGCGTAAAAAAGATGGCTCACTGTCGCTTGGCGGCTGGCTGGAGCAATTGGGCGCAGTGACCGGATTAGGTGACCTGCGGGTGGACGATGAGCTGAGCGCTCCACGCACAATTCAACTGCAATGTGGCGTGTCGTGCACGCTGTTTCCTGTTGTGCCCGAGTTGGTCGCGAGCGGCGAGCGTCGAGTGTCGAGCGTTGAGCGAACAACTGGCGCAGAGAAGACTTTCGATCTTGTTACACCATTAACACCAGTGCTCGAACGGACTGACGAGAAGACCCGTTTGCGCGAGGCAGAGCCGCCACAGCAAGTGTGGCGCGTGGTTCCGCGCGCCAAGCGTCCGACCGGCCCGGCGTGGGTGGTGGGCAAGCTCGTCCACGAGGCGATCCGGCGCTGGCGTTTCCCCAATACTCCCGACCTGGAAACGTTCCTTTACCCGCACGCGCTGGAGGCTGGCCTCACCGACCGCACCGAAATCGCCAACGCGATGCGCGAGGCGCGGCGTCTGCTGTCGCGCTTCCAGGCGCATCCGTTGTGGGCCGAGATGAACTCGGCGCAGCGTTGGCACGAGTTGCCTTACACCGTTGCGGCCGATGCGGGCATCATTGATATGCTGTACCGCAACGGCGACACGTGGACGATTGCCGATTTCAAAACGGACGAGATTCGCCATGTGCATCAAGTGACAGACCGGGTCGCCAAAGAAAAGTACGATGAGCAATTGCGCCGCTATGCAGACGCCGCGGAAGCTCAACTTGGGATACGTCCTCGAACGATCCTGGTGTTCCTCAATGTCGCAGGGCAAGTCATGGTGATTTGACCAGAATCAGATCTAATAAGTTGGTAAACATTTTACAGCGTTTTGAGCCAACACGCAAATCCAGGACAGGAACACAGTAGCCGAGGGTATCCAGCCGCTCATCGTCAAATCCCTCGCCCAGGTAGCGCCCAGTGGCGACAATCACACGCGGCTGGTCAGAAGAAATGCTGGCGATTTGCTCTGCCAGTCGCTTTCGCTGCTTTTTCCCCATGCCGACTGGTGAGCCAAATGGGTCTCGGAACCTCTCAGCACTGAACCAACTGCGAAAGGGCGGTTCCATTACAGAAGAAACCACTGCCAACGCCCAATCGGATACATTCTCGAACAAACCCGAGCAAGCTGTCGGTGATGATCTCCAGGCCCTGGCGAACTTGGTCTGGCTCGCGGTTGAGATGATCCGTCACAAGAGCTTGACTGGTGGCGTGCCCGGCGCACATGAAGGGTGAATACAAGGTCATCACGATCGCGGCCTCGTGGCCGACCGCTTGAACCAGCCCCTTGACGGCTTCCAACTGTCCATCAACGAAATCACGCCCGTATATAGGGCAGTGGCCGGCCAGCATCTGCCAGTCCGAGAATCACATCGCGCTTATTCACGACAAATCCTTTGTCACATCAAACACAATGTTGACCCCGGCCAGCTCATGCACCAACCTATCAAACAGTGGGCCAGTCACAACCTTTTCTGGCGTCAGCCACCCACGAGCCTTGAGATCGCCGCGCGCAATCATGCGAGCGACAATCGCCCCTGTGAAGGCAGTGGTGCGCGCCATCGAAGTGAAACCCAATACGGTGTCATAGCGATCCACCATCTCGCTCTTGTAGCGGCGCGGGCGGCCGTCTTTTTCGCCGATGGTCTCCACACGGAAGACTGTAATATCTCGCTCGCCTTCTTCCAGTTTGACCTGCGGGTACAACAGGGTATCGAGCAGTTTCTTGGGTGCGACCTGCACACCGTCCACATCAATCGGGTCTTCACGAAACAGCCCCATCTCTCTAAGCACCGTCACCTTGGCCGCGTAGCCAGGCCAGCGGACGGTCTTTTGTGTGCCGATCTTGAAGCCTTTGAATGCATCCAGGTCAAGCAGCCAGGGCATAAAGTTTTCATTCCAGGCCTCACACTCACCTACGCCTGGAAAAGTGACGCGCTCAACGTTGCCATACCGTCTCGCCGTTTTCAGTTGGCCGCTCTCGACACAGTAACCGTCCCAATCTCGCAGAGGCATCTGCTTTCC